>Ga0315275_10002926_pt1 | contig 15608 bp, 9 predicted proteins | sample YL17G03_0_MG_FD_205557 | JGI IMG/M metagenome (GOLD analysis project Ga0315275, IMG submission 205557) | Sediment microbial communities from Yellowstone Lake, YNP, Wyoming, USA - YL17G03_0 | ecosystem: Environmental > Aquatic > Freshwater > Lake > Sediment | place: USA: Wyoming | collected... | reverse complement strand
GGGAGCTGGCCGAAGCGCTGACCGGCCGCGCCATGACGGTGGTGGACGACGACGGCGCGCCGCGGGGCGAGAAGCACTTCGTCTTCTGGGACCCGCCCTACACCGACCTCACGCACGCCGAGCGGCGCTCCTCGAACGTCGAAGGCGCGGAATTGCTCACGAGCCTGCTCGAGCGCGGCGCGCAGGCGCTGGTCTTCACCAAGTCGCGCGTCTCGGCCGAGCTGGTCTACCGCTATGCGCGCGAGCGGCTCGAGCGGCTCAAGCCGGGACTGGGCGAGACCATCAAGCCCTACCGCGGCGGCTACCTGCCCGAGGAGCGGCGCCGGATCGAGCAGGCGCTGTTCTCGGGCGAGCTGCGCGGCGTGGTCAGCACGAACGCGCTCGAGCTGGGCGTGGACATCGGCGGGCTGGACGCGGTCGTGATGATCGGTGCGCCGCCGACGCTGGCGAGCCTGTGGCAGCAGGCGGGGCGTGCGGGGCGCCGCGCGGGCCGCCCGTCCGCCGGTGCCGCCGGGGCGCCCGCGGAAGGCGAGCCGGGGGCGGGGCCGGGGGCCGCGCGGGAATCGGGCGCGCCGGCGCTGGCGGTGCTGGTGGCCTACAACGAGACCGTGGACCAGTACCTGATGCGGCACCCGGAGTACTTCTTCGGCCGCTCGCCCGAGGCCGCGGTGGTGGACCCGCGCAATCCGTACATCCTGGCGCAGCAGCTCGCCTGCGCGGCGTACGAATTGCCGCTGACGCCCGAGGACGAAGCGGCGTTCGGACCGCAGACCCCGGCGATCCTCGCGGCGCTCGAGGAGGCGGGGGAGACCCGCACCATCGATGGCCACACCTACTGGGCGAAGACCGATTTCCCGGCTGCGACCGTCGGCCTGCGCACGATCTCGGACAACACCTACACGATCATGGACACGACCCGCGAGAACGCGGTGATCGGCACGGTGGACGCGATCAGCGCGCTGGAACTGGTCTACCCCGAGGCGGTCTACCTGCACGAGGGCGAGACCTGGTTCGTGAAGGGGCTGGACCTCGAGCAGAAGACGGCGCTGGTCGAGCCGCGCGTGGTGGACTACTACACGCAGCCGGTGCTCGACACGAGCATCCGCGTGCGCGGCGAGCTGCAGGCGAAGACCTGGCGCGGCGAGCGCGTCGTGCTGGGCGAGCTGACCTACTCGTGGCAGACGGTGGCGATGAAGAAGCTCCAGTTCCACTCGCTCGACACCATCGGCTACCATCCGCTCGACCTGCCGCGGCTCACCCTCGAGACCACGGGCTTCTGGCTGGCGCCCGGCGAGGCCGCCTGGAGCGCGGTCGCGCGCCGGGGCCTGAACCCGGTCGAGGGGCTGATGGGCGTGCGCAACTTGTTCATCACGCTGCTCGCGATGCTCAGCATGTGCGACCCGGCCGACCTGGGGGGCAAGATCGACTCGTCGAACCTCGGGCGCCCGGCGTTGTTCATGTTCGACCGCTACCCCGGGGGCCTGGGCTTCTGCGAGCAGGGCTGGACGCGTCTCGACGAGCTGGCGCGGGCCGCGCTCGAGCACCTCGAGGCCTGCGAGTGCGAGGGCGGCTGTCCGGCCTGCGTCGGGCTGCCGACGCTGTGGCCCGCGCAGCAGCAGGACCCGGATCTGCAAGCGGGCCGCGAGATTCCGGGCAAGGAGGCGGCGCGCACCCTGCTCCGTCACTGGCGGGGAGAAGAGGACCGATGAGTTCCCACGATTGGCCGGTCGCGTTCTTCGACGACGACTACCTGCGGATCTACCGCGCGATGATCACGCCCGGGATGACCGCGGGCGAGGTGGACTTCCTCGATGCGGCCCTGGCGCTGCCCGCGGGCGGCGAGGTGCTGGACGTGGCCTGCGGCTACGGGCGCCACGCCATCGGGCTGGCGCGGCGCGGCTACCGGGTGACAGGCGTGGACTTCAACCCGCGCTACCTCGCGGCGGCCGAGGACGACGCGACCGCTGCCGGGACCACGGCGCGCTGGGTGATGGCCGACATGCGCGCGCTGCCTTTCGAGCGCGAATTCGACGGCGCCTACTCGTACTTCACCTCGTTCGGCTACTTCTCGGACGAGGAGAACGAGCGCGTGCTGGCGGGTGTGGCGCGGGCGCTGCGGCCGGGCGGGCGGTTCCTGCTCGACGTGCCGAATCGCGACTGGATCCTGACGCACCCGCAGCAGCGGGCCTGGAACCCGCTCGAGGACGGCTCGCTGCTGATGGAGGAGACCACGCTGGACCTGCGGCGCTCGCAGGTGATCAACCGCCAGATCCACGTCGCACCGCAGAGCGGGGCGCGGATCACCAAGGAGCACACGCTGCGCGCCTACACCTGCGCCGAGCTGGAATCGCTCTGCGCCCGCCACGGGTTGCTGGTGCGCGAAGTCTGGGGCGGGGTGGACCGCAGCGAGTACGCCACCGGGAGCCGCCGGCTGATCCTGCTGGCCGAGCGCGGGGAGCGCGATGGCTGATCCCGGGCCCCTGCGCGCGCGGCTCGGCGAACTGGCGCGTGCGCGGAAGTCGCGCATGGGGCCGGAGGCTGAGGAGGCCGGCCCGAAGCGCGCGCCCCGGAGCGCGAAGCGCGGCGAGCCGCCGCCCGGGTTCTCCGCTCCTGCGGTGGGTGTCGAGGAGTTCCTGCCGGGAGGCGAGTGGCGCGACAGCCCCGACTTCACCGGGCGGCCGGGGGCGGTCTATGTGCACGAGCGGTTGCGTTCCGGGATCGAGAAGCGCAAGCCCCACTGGGGCCGCATCGAGTCTCCGCCGCCGCAAGAGCCGGCCCTGGTCGCACTGGCGGCGCACGGGCTCGAGCGCGCGCTGTTCCTCGACCTCGAGACCTGCGGACTCGCTTCGAGCGCTGTCTTCCTGGCCGGGACCATGCACTGGAACGGCGGGGACTTCGTGCTGCGGCAGTACTTCGCGCGCCACTACGGCGAGGAGGGGCCGCTGCTGCGCGCGCTCAACGAGTCCCTGGCCGGCTTCGAGCACCTGGTGACCTTCAACGGCAAGACCTTTGACGTGCCCTTTCTGCAGGGGCGCGCCGTGGTGCACGGCGTGCGGCTCGCGCTCCCGCCGCATCACCTCGACCTGCTCCACGCCGCGCGGCGGCGCTGGCGGGGCGAGTTCGCCGACTGCCGCCTGAAGACCCTCGAGAGCCGGGTCTGCCGGCGGCACCGCGTGGGGGACGTGCCCGGCGAGGAAATCCCGGCCCTCTACCACGAATACGTGAAGCACGGCGATCCGTACCGGCTCGTGCCCGTGTTCCACCACAACCTGCTCGACGTCATCACCATGGCCGAGATCCTGCGCGCCCTGTGTTGCCCGGTGCGTCAGGAGGCCGCGAAGGCCCGGCGCGCGCAGTGACCGCGCCCGGGAGGGGTGCGAGGCTGGCCGTTGACACCCTTCTTTTTCCCCACCTATACTTTCTCCCGCAGTTCCCGAGTGGGTCGGCCAGTCGAGCGTGGTTCGTCCGTGATCCTTCTGTCCCAGTTCAGTACCGAGTCCTCGTTCCGGGTGGTCCGTTTCACCCTGTCCATCGCCCTGGCGGGCGCTTGCCTGCCGGGGCATTCGTGTCTCTGTGGCGTCCCGCTCCTTCGGAGGCTCCGCTCTGCGCCATGACGAACGGCGAAGATCAGTCGATCAACTGTGTGGATTGCGGCCAGCAATTCCTATTCACGGCTGGCGAGCAGGAGTTCTACGCCTCCAAGGGACTGACGAACGCTCCCACGCGCTGCAAGGCGTGCCGCGAGGTGCGCAAACAGCAGCGCGCGGAAGCACCCCACTCGTCGTCTGGCCGGGGCGGGTCCGCGTGGGGCAGGCCGCGCGAGATGCACGACGTGGTTTGCGCGGACTGCGGCGCCGAGACCCAGGTGCCCTTTCTGCCGGTGGCGAGCCGGCCGGTCTACTGCAAGGATTGCTACGAATCGCACCGGCCCGCGCGCGCCGCGGGCCGGCCGGCGCGCGCCGCGCGTCCGTCCGCGCCGGCCCGGATCGAGGGCGGGCAGCACGCCCGGGGCGAGGTGAAGTCGTTCCACGAGGCCAGGGGGTTCGGCTTCATCCGCGACGAATCCGGCGAGGAGGTGTTCGTGCACTTCTCGGCCATCCTGGGTGAGGGCTTCAAGAGCCTGCGGGAGGGCGAGCGCGTCGAGTTCGACGTGGTGATGGGACCGAAGGGCAGGCAGGCCGCCAACGTCGTGCGGATCGGCTAGCCAGGCCAGGCACGACAGGGCCGAAGGGGAAGGCCTCTGCGCCCGGGGCGCGGGGGCCTTCCGTCAAGAGGTGGGACGCGATCACATGCTCGAGACCGTCAGGACCTTCACCGCGCTGAGCGAGGAGTTCGTGGAGGAGAGCCTGCGCCTGTGGCCGGTCGAGGCCACGGCGGCCGGCATCCACGACTACGACCACCGGCTGCCGGACGACACGCCGGACGGATTCGGCACGCGCAGCGCGTGGCTGCGCGACCTCGAGCAACGGCTCGCGGCCTCGGTGACGTGGGAGGAGCTGCCGACCGAGCAGCGCGTGGACTACGCGCTGCTGCGCTCCCGCATCGGCGTGCTGCGCGCCGAACTCGAGGAGATCCGCGCCCACGCCCGTGACCCGGTCGCCTGCCTGCGCACCGCGCTCGACGGGGTGGCGCTGCTGGTGACGCGTCCCTTCGCGCCGCTCGAAGAGCGCCGGGAGGCGATCATCGGGCGCCTGATGGCTATCCCGGAGTATCTGGCCGCGGCGGGAGCGAGCCTCGAGCAGGTGCCCGCGGCCTGGATCGAACTCGCCCTTGAGGTCGCCGACGATGGCCCGCCGTTCGTCAACGGCGTCGCACGCGCCCTGCTGCGCGCCTTTCCGAACGACGCCGAGCGCATCGAGCACGCGGGCGTGCGCGCCAGCGCGGGTTTCGTCGCCTTCCGCGAAACGCTCGAGCGCGACCTCGGCCCGCGCGCGGGCGGGGACGTCGCCCTGGGCGAACGCTGGCTGGACTTCCGGCTCGAACGCGAGCACCTGCTGCCGCTGAAGAACGAGGCGCTCGAGCACTGGGGCCGCGAGCACGTCGCGCACCTGCGGCGGCTGCTCGACTACGAGACGCGCCGGCTCGACCCGCAGCGGTCCTGGCGCGAGCAGGTCGAGGAGGTCCGCTGGCCGGTGGAGCCTCGCGCCCGGCGCGCGGCGCTCGAGCTCGGCCTCGAGCGGGCCCATCGTTTCGTCGAGGAGCACCGGCTCGTGCCACTGCCCGGGGCCCCGCTGACGATCGCGGAGGCGCGGCCCTGGCAGCGGCCGCTCCACGCTGGCCTGGGCCATCTGCCGCCCGCGCCGTTCGACCGCGAGCCCGCGGGCGTGCTGTTCGTGCCTGCGGTGGAGGGCGCCCGGCGCCCACCCGTGCCGGCCGGACCGCGTTCGCGCACGGGCCCCGCGCTGGCCGCTGCGCGCGAAGGGTGGCCGGGGCGCCATTTGCAGGGAGCGCTTGCGATCCACTGCGGCTCGCGCCTGCGCCGGATCGCGAGGAACAGCGTGTTCGCCGAAGGCTGGGCGCTCTACGCCGAGGAGTTGATGGCGGAGGAGGGCTTCTGCCCCGCGCCCGCCGACCGGCTCGGGCTCGTCCTCGACCTGCTCGCGGGGGCGGCCGGGGCGGTCGCGGACCTGGGGCTGAACAGTGGGCGACTGAGCCTGGCCCAGGCGGCGGACTACCTGGCGGAGGAGGCCCTGCTCGACCGCGCCGAGGCGCTCGCCGAGGCGAAGCGTCTGTCCCTTGCGCCCGCGCAGGCCCTGGGTGGGCTCGTGGGCCGGATGCAGATCCTCGAGTTCCGCGAAGAGGCGAAACGGCGCCTGGGTGCACGATACGACCGGCTCGATTTCCATGCGGCATTGCTCGCGCGTGGCACGCTGCCGCCCGCGCTGATCGGGGAGGAACTGTGGGAATGGCTGGGGGTGGACTGATGCGGGACCGTCGGGTCGTCCGGTCGCGCCGTGCCGCCCCGGCGCTGGCGATCGCGGCCGGATCCACGCTCTGCGCGTGGCCCGTGACGCGCGCCGTCGAACCGGGGATCTAACACATCATGCCCCCCGCGAGCCTGGGGCTCGAAGCCGAGGACGTCACCTTACCCGCGCCGGACAGCGTGACGATCTCGGGGTGGCGGCTCTAGGGCGCGAAGGCTGCGCCGGTCGTTGCCGTCGCCGCCCGCGGCACGGGCACCATGGCGGACAGCCCGCGCCACAGCGCATTCAGATTCCCTCGGGTTCGGGTGTGCGGGTGGTTGTCTTGCCGCCGTTCGTTGGCGAAGAAGGGGACGCGTACAGACTCTCGATCAGCCCGGCGTGGCGCTCGCGGATGACGCGCCGCCGGACCTTCAGAGTGGGGGTGAGCTCGCCGCCCTCCTGGGTCATCTCCCGGTCGAGCAGGGCGAAGCGCTTGATCTGCTCGAAGGGCGCAAGTGTCTCGTTGAGGAGGTCCATGCGCCGCTGGAAGATGGCAAGGATCTCTGGGTGCGCGAGCAACTCCCTGCGGCTGGCGAAGGGCCAGCCATTGCGGCGTGCCAGCGACTCGAGCCGTTCGAATTTCGGCACCAGCAGGGCGACGATGCATGGCCGGTGATCGCCGATGAGCACGGCCTCGGCGATCCACTTGCTGGCCTTGAGGCGGGCCTCGATGGGTTGCGGGGCGACGTTCTTGCCGCCGGACGTCACCAGCAGGTCCTTGAGCCGGTCAGTGACGTGCAGGTAGCCATCGGAGTCGAGGAAGCCCACGTCCCCGGTGTGGAACCAGCCGCCGCGCAACGCCTCCTCGGTGGCCTCCTCGTTGTGCCAGTAGCCCTGCATGACATAGGGGCTGCGGGTCAGGATCTCCCCCTCGGGGCCGATCTTGACCTCGGCGCCGGGGATGGGCGGGCCCACTGAGCCGGCCCGCTCGCGGCCCAGCGGCGTGAGGGTGATGACCGGCGCGGTCTCGGTGAGCCCGTAGCCCTCGATGATCGGGATGCCCATGGCGAGGAAGAACTCGAGCACCATGGGTTGCAGGGCGGCCCCGCCCGAGAAGCCCATCCGCAGTCGCCCGCCCATGCGGGCGCGCACCTTCGCCCCCACCAGCAAGTCGGCCAGCGGTGCAAGCGGCGCGAATGGACGGCGTCCGGCAAGGCGAGCGCGGGCCTTGCGCAGCCCCTCGCCCAGCGCCCAGTAGAAGACCCCGCGGCGCAAGAGCGGCTGGGAGCGCGCGTTCTCGAGCACGCGCATGCGGACCTTCTCGTAGAAGCGTGGCACACCCGTCATGACCGTCGGCCGGACCGCCGCCGCGTCCTCGGCCACGGTTTCGATGCTGCGGGCGAAGGCGATGGTCGCCCCGGCCGCGAGCATGGTGTAGACCCCCGCCATGCGCTCGAAGACGTGGGAAAGCGGCAGGAAGCAGAGGCTCACGTCGGAGGGGCCCAGTCTGATGACCTTCAGGCACGCCTCGGCGTTCTCCGAGATGTTCGAGTGGGAGAGCATCGTACCCTTGGGCTCGCCGGTCGTGCCCGAGGTGTAGATGATCGTGGCGAGGTCCTCGGGACCGATGAAGTCCGCCCCTTCGCGGAAGAGCAGCGGGTCGGCCGCGCGCGCCAGCGCCCCGCGACCGGTGACCAGATCCCAGCTCTTCTCGAGGGGGCCCTCCGCCAGCGCCGGTTCGATCGGGATGATGAACTCGAGCTTCGGCAGATCACGCTGGACGGCACGGACTTTGGCGAGTTGGGTGGCGTTCGAGACGAAGATCGCACGGGCCTGGGAGTCCGCGAGGATGGCCCGGCACTGCTCGGGAGTGAGCGTCGCGTAGATGGGCACGGTGACGGCGCCGGAGCCCAGAATGGCCAGGTCCGCGACCACCCATTCGTAGCGATTCTCGGAGATCAGGGCTACGCGATCGCCCCGGCGGATGCCCAGGTAGCGCATCCCGAGGCCGAGGCTCTCCACGTCGGCCTGGGCCCGGTCGGCGGAGATGGACTCCCAGCCCCGCTCGCCGCGGCGCAGGAACTGCGCGGGCTTGCGCCAGGTCGTCACCGTGTCGAGGAACAGGTGGATCAAGGTGCGGGCCATGCCGTGACCCTCCAGTCTTCCAGTGTCCGGAGTCCGGCCCCGGCACCCGGAGCTCCGTCGCAAGTGGAGCCCGCCGCCCAGGCGGTGGTTCGGGAACGGTTAGCACTATTCATGGAGGTTCCACAAGCGCGAAGTGACCGGGAGGCCCCGATGGTCCCGGCCGGCCCCTTCCCGTTGACATGTCCGGGGGCCTGCGGGAGAGTCGGCCGGTTAGTCAGGAATTCCCGCGCAACCGGATCCACCGGGGCAACCGCACCCACGTCTGATGCGCACCCTGGAGGACGCCCCGAGGTGCGCGGGCACCCAGCGGCGCCCCCGCGGCGCGACGGAGGCCTTCATGCGCATCGCCATAGTCCCGGTCGCATGGTGTGCGGCGCTCCCGGTTCTGGTCCTGCTACTGGCTCGACCCGTCCTCTCCCAGTCCGGGCACGGTCGCTCGGACGAACTGCTTGGGCAGGCTGCCGAGCGCTGCTCACAGGGCGACCTCAAGGGCGCCCGGGCCAGCACCCTGGAGGCACTGAGCGCCTCTCCCGGGCGTTTCACGGTGCTTCACCGCCTGGCCCGGATCGAGTCCATGCTGGCCGAGGACGCTTCGGGCGAAGATGGCCGCCGGCTCGTGGCGGTCGCCGTCGAACACGCCCGCGAGGCGGTCAAGACCGCTCCGGACAGCGCGGCCGGTCACCTGGAGCTGGCGGTGGCGCTCGGGCGGCAGGCTCTCAAGGAAGGGCCCAAGACCCGGCTCGCGCTGTCGCGCGAGATCAAGTCCGAGGTGGACCGGACCCTGGCCCTGAACCCGGCCCAGGGCCGGGCCTGGCACGTCCTGGCGCTGTGGAACCGCAAGCTCGGGAGCCTCAATTTCATGGAGCGCACGATCGCAAAGACGGTCCTGGGCGGGGTTCCCAGGGGTGCTTCGATGGAGAACGCGATGGCGGACATGCAGAAGGCCATCGAGCTGGAGCCTGCCTGTGTGAACCACCGGCTCGAGCAGGGGCGGACGTTCATGCAGTTGAAGCGCAGGAGCGACGCCCGCCGCGAGCTGGAGCGCGCGGTCGCCCTGCCACCCTCGGGCAGTCCGCTCGACCCCAAGTACCAGGCCGAGGCGCGCGAGTTGCTGGCCCGGCTCAAGAAGAACTGACGCCGGCTCCGCATGACCGCCCCTGCGGTCTGGATCCTGGGCGGAATCCGCACCCCCTTCGCCAAAGCGGGGACGGCGCTCCGCCACTTGAGCGCTGTCGAGCTCGGGCGTCTGGCTGTGGGCGAATTGCTGGCACGCCACGAGTTGGACCCGGCGCGCCTAGACGAGGTCATCCTGGGCAACTGCGCCCAGCCCGCCGAGGCCGCCAATGTCGCGCGTGTGACCGCCTTGCGCGCCGGCATCCCCGAACGCGTGCCCGGTCTGACCGTGCACTGCAACTGCGCCTCCGGCATGGAGGCCGTGGGGCTGGCCGCAGAACGCATCCAGCTCGGGCGCGCGCAGCTCGTCCTGGCGGGTGGCATCGAGTCCATGAGCCAGGTGCCGCTGCTGTTCCCGCCCGAGTTCGGCGCCTGGCTCGAGGGCGTGACCAGGGCGAAGCACCCGCTCGCGCGCCTCGGCGCTGCGCTGCGCTTTCGGCCCGCGCTGTTGCGGCCGCGGCCCGCGCTGCTCGAAGCGCTGCACGACCCGGTGTGCGGGCTCGGCATGGGTGATACCGCGGAGCTCCTGGCACGCGAGTTCGACCTGGGGCGCGAGCTCCAGGACGGTTTCGCGCTCCTCAGCCACCAGCGCGCGGTGGCGGCGCGCGAACGGCTGCGCGAGGAGATCGTGCCAGTCTTCCCGCCGCCCGCCTGTGAGCTGGTGCGCGACGACGTGGGACCGCGCGAGGATCAGACGCTCGAGCAACTGGCGCGGCTTCGGCCTTGCTTCGACCGACGCAACGGCACGGTCACGGTGGGCAACGCCTGCCCGGTCACCGATGGCGCGGTGGCCCTCCTGGTCGGCGGCGAGCAGGTCGCGCGCGACTGGCCCGTGCCGCCGCTGGGGCGGGTGCGGGCCTGGACCGTCGCGGGGCTCGAGCCGCGGCGCATGGGACTGGGGCCGGTCCATGCCATCGCGCGCGTGTTCGACCAGACCGGACTCTCGCTCGGGGATCCCGAGTTGTTCGAGATCAACGAGGCCTTCTCAGTTCAGGTGCTGGCCTGTCTCGAGGCGGCCAGGTCCGCGCGGTTCGCGCGCGCGGAGCTGGGCCGCGACCGGGCATTGGGCGAGATCCCGATCGAGCGGCTCAACGTGAACGGCGGAGCCGTCGCGCTGGGACACCCGGTGGGAGCGAGCGGGGCGCGGTTGCTGCTCACGCTGCTGCTCGAGATGCGCCGTCGCGGAGCGAAGCGCGGACTCGCGGCGCTGTGCGTGGGTGGCGGGCAGGGCGCTGCCTTCGTGCTGGAGCGTGACGGATGAGCGTCTTTCGCGTCGAGTTCCTGCCGGCGGACGTGCCGGGTCGGGGTGAAGCGCCGGCCGCGGGCCCATCCGGGACGCCGGCGCAGCCGCGGGGTGAGCCAAGGGGAATCGCCCACCTCGTGATGGACGACCCCGCCCGGCGGGTGAACATTCTCGACGAGCAGGCGCTCGGGGACCTCGAGGCCGCGCTCGGGCTGCTCGAAGGCCGGCCGGACCTCGGCGGGCTTGTCGTGCGGAGCGCCAAGCCCGGCATCTTCATGGCCGGCGACGTGGAGGCGCTCGCCACGCTAACGGACCGCGCGCAGGCGCTGGCCCTGGTCCGGCGCTCGCAGGCGGCCTGCGCGCGCCTGGCCGCGCTGCCCTTCCCGACGGTCGCGGCCATCGGCGGGATCTGCCTGGGTGGTGGGACCGAACTGGCGCTGGCCTGTAGCTCGCGCGTCGCCGCGCAGGAGCCGCACACGCAGATCGGGTTGCCCGAGACCATGCTCGGCATCATCCCGGGCTTTGGCGGAACCACCCGCCTGCCTGGGCTCGTGGGGCTCTCGACCGCGCTGGACCTCATCCTCACGGGCCGCGCACTGGATGCACGGAGCGCCGAGCGCGCGGGGCTGGTCGAGCGGGCGGTGCCCGGCGTGTGGCTCATCGAACACGCGCACCGGCGCCTGGCCGAATTGGCGACGCAAGGGCGAGGCCGCGGGCGCTCGGCCACTGGCGTGCAGTGCCCGCCCGGCGACCGCTGGCGGCCGCGGGGCCTGCGCTCGTGGTTCATGGACGGCACCCCGTTCGGGCGGGGCCTGACGTTCTTGCGCGCGCGGGCGATGACCAGGGCGCGCACCGGCGGGCACTATCCCGCGGCAGACGCAGCGCTCAGCGTCCTGCACCACGGCTTCGCTCAGCCCGTCGAGGCCTCACTGCGGATCGAGGCGGAGTGGGCGAGCGACCTGATCGTCGGGCCGGTGTGCAAGAACCTGGTGCGTGCCTTCCGGCTCGCAGAGCGCGCGAGCCGGGAGCCGTTGCCCGGGATGGAAGAGGCGGTCCACGTCGAGCGGCTCCAGGTCGTGGGCGCGGGCGGGATGGGCGCCGGCATCGCCGAACTCGCCAGCCGGCGCGGGATCGAGGTGCGGCTGCGCGACAGCGACCCGGCCGCTCTGGCGCGAGCGCTGCGCACGGTGCGCGCGCGCGTCGCCGAGCGCCGGGGCCGGCCCGGGGCTCGGCGGCACGAGACCGAGGGACAGCTCGCGCGCATCTTCCCCAGTCTGGACCTGGCCGGTCTCAAGCGCGCGGATCTGGCGATCGAGGCGGTGGTTGAGGACCTGGACGTCAAGCGCCGGGTGTTCGGCGAGCTCGAGGTCCGCATGCGGCCCGACGCCGTGCTGGCGACCACCACTTCCTCGCTCCCGGTGGACGAGCTGGCTGCGGGACTCGAGCACCCGCAGCGCTTCGTCGGGATGCACTTCTTCGACCCGGTCCACCGCACGCCGCTGGTCGAGGTGGTGCGCGGCGCGAAGACCTCGGCGGTGGCGCTGGCCGCGACCGTCACGCTGGCGCGCCGGCTGGGCAAGACCCCGGTCGTGGTGAACGACGGGCCCGGCTTCGTCGTGAACCGCGTGCTGATGTCCTGCCTGCGCGAGGCGCTCCACCTGGTCGAGGATGGCTACCGCGTGGCCGACGTGGACGCGGCCATGCGAGCCTTCGGCATGCCCAGGGGGCCCTTTGAGGTGATGGATGAGCTGGGCATCGGCGTCACCGCGAACATGGCCGCGGTCCTGGGCCGCGCGTTCCCCGAGCGCGTCGCACCGGCGCCACAGCTCGAGGCCCTGGTGAAGGAGGGGTTCCTGGGACGGAGGAGTGGCGCGGGGTTCTACCGCTATTTGCGTGGCCGGCGCACGCTCGACCCGCTGGCCGTGCGCCTGCTGCGTCCGGCGCGCGAGCGCCGGCCAGCGAGCCTCGCGGCTCTCGCCGAGCGGATGACGCTCGCCCTGGTGAACGAGGCCGCGCACTGCCTCGCCGACGGCGTCGTGGCGGACGCCGGGACGCTGGACCTGGCACTGCTCCATGGCGCGGGCTTCCCGCTCTTCCGTGGCGGCCCGTTGCGCCACGCCGACGCGCTGGGACTCGCCCGGGTGGAGGCGCGGCTGACGGCGCTGCGCGCCGAGAAAGGGGAGCGTTTCCGCCCCGCGTCGCTCATCGAGGAACTCGCGGCCCGTGGCGGGAGGTTCACGGAGCCGGTGGGCGGGTAGGTGCGCGCTGCGGGACGGCGGGCCACGGGATCTCGTTCCGCCCGGAACACGAAGACGCCCGGCTGATGGGCCGGGCGTCCGCCGTGGGAGACCGGAGCCTGCCCGCTCCGTGATCCCGCTCGCGACTTCGGGGGGCTCGAACGACTGGCTCGCTCGCCACGCTTTCGCGTACGTGACGCTGTTATCAACGCATCGAACGCCTCAGAAGTTCCCCATCGGTTCGGACCGACCCCGACGGATGAAACCGGGGGTACCGGTCGCGGAGTTTCCTAGTAGCTGCAGCGCACGCGCAGGGAACGCAGCGAAGGGGACCAGCGCGGCCACGCGGACCACGATTGCCCCGTTCGGCGGGTTTCTTCGGGGTCTTGCTTGACTTCCTGCTGACCTCGGGCATAGTCGATTCGGGTCTTCGGGTCCACCCCTTCGAGGGGCTTGTGGGCACGGAGCCGTTCCCCGGCTCAGCGCGGCCGTCTGGCCGCGCGACGCGAGCGTGGGGAGGGGTGACGGGAGCACCGGTTCACGGCCATGGATCTGTTGTCGCGCTCGAAGTGCTCGCCGCCTGACCGGGAGACGGGTCCTTATCATCGGTGCTCGGGTGGCCATGGCTTGGCCGCGCCTTTCGCCCGATTCTCCGCCTCGGCGTTCGCGCCCGTGCGGTGCCTGATCGGGCCGGTTCCGCGCCGCACGGACGGGGCGGGTTTCGCCGTTCCCACCACCGCTGGGCACCTGGATGCGCGCATCGTCGCGGGCGCCCCCGGCCGGGCTTCCAGGAGAGACTCATGAGCACGAAGGGTTTCAATTCGTTCGAGATCGCCCAGGCCCAGTTCGACAACGTCGCCACGTTGCTCGACCTGGACGCGGGCACGCGGGAGTTCCTGCGCTGGCCGATGCGGGAGCACGCCTTCAGCCTCCCGGTGCGCATGGACGACGGGCACGTCAGGGTCTTCCGCGGCTTCCGTGTGCAGCACAACGACGCCCGCGGGCCCTCGAAGGGCGGCGTCCGCTTCCACCCGCAGGAGACCGTGGACACGGTGCGCGCCCTCGCCATGTGGATGACCTGGAAGTGCGCGGTGGTGGACATCCCGCTGGGCGGCGGCAAGGGCGGCGTGATCTGCGACCCGCACAACCTGAGCGCCCGCGAGCAGGAGCAGATCTGCCGCGGCTGGGTGCGGCAGCTGGCGCGCAACGTGGGCCCGGTCCAGGACATCCCGGCGCCCGACGTCATGACCAGCGCGCAGCACATGTTGTGGATGCTCGATGAGTTCGAGACGGTGCACGGCGGCCGGTACCCGGGGTTCATCACCGGCAAGCCCGTCGGCATGGGCGGCTCGCTGGGGCGCACCGAGGCGACCGGCTACGGCGTGGTCTTCACGCTGCGCGAGGCGCTGCGCGAGCACAACGTCGCGGCCGGGTCCACGCGCGCCAGCGTGCAGGGCTTCGGCAACGTGGCCCAGTACGCCATCCGCCTCTACCAGCAGCTCGGCGGCAAGGTCATCTGCGTGTCCTCGTGGGACCAGAAGGACCAGGTCTCGTACGCCTTCAAGCGGACCTCCGGCGTGGACGTGGACGAGCTGGCGGGCATCACCGACGCCTTTGGCGGCATCGACAAGGAGAAGGCGAAGAAGCTCGGCTACGAGGTGCTGCCGGGCGACGCGTGGATCGAGCAGCCGGTCGAGATCCTGATGCCCTGCGCGCTCGAGAACCAGATCACGCCCGAGACCGTGAAGAAGGTCCACGCGGCGGTGAAGTTCGTGGCCGAGGGCGCCAATGGCCCCACCACCACCGAGGCCGACGCGGTGCTCAAGGACCGCGGGATCTACCTGATCCCGGATTTCCTGGCCAACGCGGGCGGCGTGACCTGCAGCTACTTCGAGCAGGTGCAGAGCAACATGAACTACTACTGGGACAAGGACGAGGTGCTGGGCAAACTCGACGGCAAGATGACCTCGGCCTTCCTCGCGGTGAGCGAGCTGGCGCGCGAGCGCAAGCTGTATATGCGGGACGCCGCCTATGTCATCGCCATCAACCGCGTCGCCCAGGCCTGCAAGGACCGCGGCTGGGTGTGACGGCGGGCGCCGGGGCGGCGCGCGAGGCCGCCCCGGCGACGCGGTCCCGACCATGAGCAGCGACGCCACGGGTGGCCAGGAGTTGCCGAGGTTCGACCGCCGCTTCTTCGAGGGGCGGGAGACCTTCACCACCATCGGCGCGGGCGCCCTCGGGGGCAAGGCCGCGGGGTTGCTCGCCGCGCGCGAAGCGCTGGCGGACCGGCCGGCGAGCCTGCGCTTCGAGGACCTGGAGATCTCGGTCCCGACGCTCACCGTGATCGCCACCGGCGCGTTCGACCTGTTCCTCGAGCGTAACCGCCTCCACGAACTGGTCACCTCGGGGGCCGACGACCGCCAGATCGCGACCGCGCTGCAGCGCGCGGAGCTTCCCACCGAGATCGTGGGTGACCTGTGGGCGCTGGTGCGGCAGGTTCACACGCCGCTGGCGGTGCGCTCTTCGAGCCTGCTCGAGGACGCGCTAGCGCACCCCTTCGCGGGCGTGTACGCGACCAAGATGATTCCCAACAACCAGCACGACCCCGAGACCCGCTTTCGCAAGCTGGTCGAGGCGGTCAAGTTCGTCTACGCCTCGACCTTCTTCCGCGCGGCGCGCACCTACGTGCGCGTGGCCGGCCGGGATCCCGAGGAGGAGAAGATGGCGGTGATCGTGCAGGAGGTGGTGGGGCACCGGCACGGCCCGCGCTTCTACCCGGAGGTCGCGGGCGTGGCGCGCTCGTGGAACTTCTACCCGACCGGCCACGCGCAGCCGGCCGATGGCGTGCTGGACCTGGCGCTCGGCCTGGGCCGGACCATCGTGGATGGCGGGCGCGCGTGGACCTGT
>Ga0315275_10002924_pt1 | contig 15612 bp, 17 predicted proteins | sample YL17G03_0_MG_FD_205557 | JGI IMG/M metagenome (GOLD analysis project Ga0315275, IMG submission 205557) | Sediment microbial communities from Yellowstone Lake, YNP, Wyoming, USA - YL17G03_0 | ecosystem: Environmental > Aquatic > Freshwater > Lake > Sediment | place: USA: Wyoming | collected... | reverse complement strand
CGGTCAAGGGGCCAATAATCCAGCAACAGCAATACAAACGGCAAAGTAACGAGCATTGGTTTTGCAAGAAGGCCTGATGCGAACAGCAACACTGTCAGCAGATAGCGAACCAGGCCGCGGTGTCTGACATAGCTGACATAAGCGGCCAATGTAAGCAGCAGGAACAATGTGCTCAGCACATCCTTGCGTTCGATAATCCACGCCACTGATTCTACGTGCATCGGATGGATGGCAAAGGCAGCGGCGACAAATGCGCTGGGCCATAGCACCCCCGTCATTTTTTTTAGAATCGCAAAGAGCAGCAAAGTATTTACAATGTGCAGAAGGAGATTTATAAGATGCATCCAGCCGGGATTGGGGCCGAACAACTGGTAATCGAGCATAAAAGAAAGCCACGTCAGCGGCAGCCAGTTTCCGGTGTTGGGGGTGGTAAAAGCCCATATAATGCCGTCAGGGGTCAGGCCGTTCAAAATGTGCTGGTTTTTGTATACGTAGAGATCATCGTCGTAATTGACAAAATCGAAATTGCGAACCTGCCAGAAGACCAGCAATGTGCTCAATGTCAAAACAGAGTAAACGGAAATGACGAGAAAATTCTTCACAAATTTAGACTTAACTTATCCTAAAGTGGCAACTAAAACATATTATCTGGGATTTCCCATATAACCCTGTATATTCTTGCTCAGCTACACCGCTGGGCCTCTTTTCTAATAGAATATCAAACCTGTCTTGAAAAATAAAGATTTTTAACTTTATGGCATAGAAACTCTATCATGCGAAAATGATGAGAAACTCTCCATTCATAAGAATATAAACTGGGATTTCCCATATAACATCACTACTGTCCGGTTATAAGTTGAATAATGGCGGCTATCTTCACACACCCGCCGCCAGAGGGTCCGATACCGGATTGCTTGTCGCCGACGGAGTTGATGGAACGAAAGCTTCTGACCGAGCATGGCCACCAGTTGTATAAGCATCTGTGTTTTACCGGCCTGGGCGGCGTTTGGATTGTCTCACCAGCAGGCGTGCAACTGAAGTTTATCTCGCTGCCTAACGCCCCCTTCAATATAGCCTTCGGCGGACCTGACGGCAGAACGCTGTATATAACCTGTAAGAACAAAGTTTACAGCCTGGCTATGTGTGTCCGCGGAGGCGAGGCAACCAGCTGGTAACACACAAAACGGCAATTTTAAAAACCGGCTGACAACAAATCGTCAGCCGGTTTTTTATCTACACATTTCTTGACGCTAAAGCTATTACGGCTATAATAAACACAAAACAATGGCAGAAAGATGAAAATGGACTTATACCAGGCAATTAAGAAAAGATACTCATGCAGGAGCTACAGTTCAAAATCGATTGAGCCGGAAAAGCTTGACAGAATACTCGAAGCGGCAAGGCAGGCGCCCTCGGCAAAAAATCTGCAGGACTGGCGTTTCATCGTTGTTACGGATGAGCAGAAACGAAAACAGGTTGCAATTGCGGCCAACGAACAAATGTTCATCGCGACGGCCCCTGCCATAATAATCGGATGCAGCAATACTGATTATGCTATGCGATGCGGCCAGAAAATCTCGTCGATAGACGTGGCTATCGCAATGGAACATATAGCGCTGGCGGCAACGGCTGAAGGATTGGCAACCTGCTGGATTGGGTCGTTCTATCCGGAAAAGGTCAGGGATGCTCTCGATATCCCGCAGAAAATCGACGTCATTGAGCTTATGTCTATCGGCTATCCGGCAGAAAAGGAAACTCACAGACCGAGAGAGCCGATTGATAATATAGTCTGCTATGAGAAATGGCGATTTTAATTGAAAATTGAAAAATGAAGATTGAAGATTTAAAAAAACCGGCGTCAAAGGCAGATTCCAAAAATTTTCAATTTTCAATCTACAATATTAAATTTTTATCAGGGGATGTGGTGCAACGGGAGCACGCCGCGGTCGCATCGCGGAAATGAGGGTTCGATTCCCTTCATCTCCAGTCTTCGTTCGGAGCATAGCGACGAACGAAGACTGGCAATAAAATAAGGATTACTTAGAGTTTCTTCGGCCGGCAAAGATTTATCTTTTCAGCAGCCGCCCTGCCGCAACCCTCGCAGACATACCTGGCTCCTTGCACGAGTTTATTGTAATCCTTTGTGCCCTGCAACTGATATCCTAAATTTGCAAGGTAGCACAAGTGCATTTCATGGCCGTCATGCGGCATTTTTGGCTTTAATCCAAACATAAAAGACTCCTTATTATAAAGGTCAATAAGTATTTCCAGATTCTAAAAGGTAAATACTTTCCGCTAAAAGTCAATTACGGATTTTCCCTATAAGCTATAATATCATAATGCCTTATAGGACAAAAGCTTAAGTTTTGTTGCAAACGGGGCAATGTTGTGGTAAGGTAATCTGAATTATATGGCAAAGAAGGTACAGATAAATTTAGAAAAATGCAAGGGCTGCGATTTGTGTATCGATGTCTGCCCAAAAGCAGCGATACGCAAAAGCGGCGTAAGCAATAAAAAAGGCTATGATTACGTAGAAGTGGACATCGAACGGTGCAACGGCTGCGGAGCATGCTATATAATATGTCCTGACTGCTGCTTTATCATAATTGAAACCGCAGGTTCTGCAAGATAAGGCTTAAATGGCTGAATATAACAACACAGGTTCGGATACCCGAAAAGTTTTAATGAAAGGCAATGAGGCCGTCGGAGAAGCCGCCATCAAAGCAGGCTGCCTGTGCTACTTTGCATATCCCATAACACCACAGACCGAAACGCCGGAATACCTGTCGCGCAGAATGGAAGAGGAAAACTTGATATTTCTGCAGGCCGAAAGCGAAATCGCAGCAATAAATATGGTATTCGGAGCTTCTGCCGCAGGAGTAAGGGTTATGACATCATCGTCTTCGCCGGGAATAAGCCTTAAACAGGAAGGCATAAGCTATATCGCAGGAGCCGAACTGCCGTGCGTAATAATCAATGTCGTTCGCGGCGGGCCGGGACTGGGAAATATCGAAGCATCACAGGCTGATTATTTCCAGTCCACCAGAGGCGGCGGACACGGCGATTACCGCTGCATTGTTCTTGCACCAAATTCCGTTCAGGAATGCTATGATATGACGATAAACGCCTTCGACCTTGCCGATTACTACAGAATACCGGTAATTATCCAGAACGACGGCATTATCGGCCAGCTTGTAGAGCCTTTTGAAATGCACCCGTATAAACCGATGTTTGAAAAACTACCGCCGAAAAAATGGGCATTGACAGGCTGTGCAGGCAGAGAACCAAATGTCGTCAGAACGCTATATTTAAAACCGCCGGACGGGCTCGAACAGCTAAATCGTAAACTCGATGAAAGATACAAAAGAATACAAGCCGAACTTCGGTGGGTTGAATTATTCAACTGCGATAAGGCCGAGCTGATTATCATCGCTTACGGCGCCACAAGCAGAATTGCAAAATCCGCGATTAAAAAACACAATAACAACGGCAAAAAAATCGGAATGTTCAGACCTAAAACTTTATGGCCTTGGCCTGATGTCGAGCTTGTCGAAATCGCCCGGAAAAATAAAGGCGTCAAATTTCTCGTTATCGAAATGAGCACAGGACAAATGCTCGAAGACGTTCTGCTTTCGCTTATGGATGTTGTGCCGAAAAAGGGTATCCTGTTCTACGGTATGGGAGGCGGCTGGAATCCAACGCCGGATATGATTTATGAGAAGATTGCAGAGGTTCTTGCCGAATGAACATTGTTAAAACACAACCGAAATCAATTACGACAGAATCCACAAAATACTGCCCGGGATGCGGGCACGGAATTGTACTGAGGCTTATCGGCGAAGTCGTTGACGAGCTCGGCATAAGAGAAAAAATGATTCTCGCCGCACCGGTAGGCTGTTCAGTTATACTTTACGATTATATCTTCTGCGATGTCGTCGAATGCGCTCACGGCAGAGCACCTGCGGTCGGCACCGCTATAAAAAGGGTACACCCGGACAAATTCGTTCTGATTTATCAGGGCGACGGTGACCTGGCTGCTATCGGAACGGCTGAGATAATCCACGCAGCAAACCGAGGCGAAAATATGTCGGTTATCTTCGTAAACAATGCCGTTTATGGAATGACTGGCGGACAAATGGCGCCAACTACGCTCATCGGACAAAAGACCACCACCAGCCCATTCGGCAGAACTATAAAAGGTATGGGTAAACCGATAAGGGTATGCGAGCTGCTCGCAACGCTTGAAGAAACCAAGTACCTCGAAAGGACAAGCATACATTCAGTCAGAAATATAAATAAGACAAAAGCGGCCATAAGAAAAGTATTTCAGAATCAGCTCAACGGCATAGGTTTTTCTCTCGTCGAGATACTGTCAATGTGTCCGGTAGGATGGAAGGTTTCGCCAAAAGAGGCGGTGCAGTTCATCGAAGAACCGTTGATTAACTACTTCCCGCTGGGAGTTTATAAAGATACCGAATAACAAAATAAAATGCCGGATAATGAAACAAAAATACTTATAGCGGGATTCGGAGGCCAGGGAGTAATATTGGCCGGCAATGTGCTTGCCTACGCCTGCATCGACGCTGGAAAAAACGTCTGTGCTATGGCTTCTTACGGTGCAGAAGTTCGCGGCGGCACCGCAAAGGCCCTTATATCCATTGCCGACCACCAAATCGACTCACCCGTCATCGAAAGCCCGAACCTGGCAATTATAATGAACGCACCGTCATTCATTAAATATATCGATACTATCCAGCCGGGCTCGCCTGTAATTATAAATTCGTCAATGATTGACCTGAGCAGAGTCAAAAAAAACAACCTCGATATCGTCGGCGTTGATGCGACAAACCTTGCAATAAAAATGGGCAATATAAGGGTCGCAAACATTATAATGCTCGGAACTATGATTAAAAAGACCGGCATTTTAAAGCCGCAGTCAGTCATTAATGGTATGAAACGCGCTTTCTACAAGGGGAAAAAAGGCCTGTATTATATAAACGAAAGCGCATTCAGAACAGGTTACGATTTAATATAACTCTTAACGCTTGAAAAGAACCGGCTTATCTGTTAGAATAAATTCATCGGATAAATATCGGAGTCCTGATGGCTAAAGTTCCAAACAATTTCAAAAATAAGGAAACCTGCAGTTTTTGCGGCAGAGCAAAAAAACAGGTCGATGCCTTCGTAGAAGGACCGGGCGGTGTTTATATCTGCCCGGAATGTGTAGAACTCTGCTACAATATCGTCAGACAGGAAAGAAAACGGCTCAGACACACAGGTTTTCTGTTCGAGGATGTGCCAAGGCCAAAACAGATAAAGGAATTTCTCGACCTCTACGTTATCGGACAGGAAAAGGCAAAAAAAATACTCTCCGTCGCCGTGCACAACCACTACAAACGGCTCGTACACACCGACAGCGAAAAAGGCGATATCGAAATAGATAAATCAAACGTACTGCTGGTTGGGCCCACCGGCTCAGGAAAAACCCTGCTTGCAAAAACCCTCGCAAGAGAATTGAACGTACCATTTGCCATTTGTGATGCCACCACTGTTACAGAGGCCGGATACGTCGGAGAAGATGTCGAGAACTTCCTGCTCAGACTGCTCCAGAACGCCGATTATGACCTCGAAGCGGCTGAACGCGGAATTGTTTATATCGATGAAATAGACAAAATCGGAAAAACCTACCAGAATATCTCGATAACCCGTGATGTTTCAGGCGAAGGCGTTCAACAGGCCCTTCTAAAAATGCTCGAAGGAACTATCGCAAATATTCCGCCGCAGGGTGGAAGAAAACATCCGGAACAGTCATACATCCAATTGGACACCACACATATCCTTTTCATCTGCGGCGGAACTTTTGTCGGACTGGAAAATATCGTCAAAAAACGGCTCGGCAGAAAAATGATCGGGTTCAGTTCTGAAAAACAAAAAATCCACGACTCAAAGGCCGATTATTCAGACGTCATCGAACAGGTCGTCCCGGAAGATATTATCGAGTTTGGAATGATTCCTGAAATGGTCGGCAGGCTGCCCGTTATTACAACTCTTAACGCACTCGATGAGGCAGCCCTTGTCGATATCCTGACCAAGCCGAGAAATGCCCTCATCAGACAATACAAAGCCTTCTTCAAAATGGAAAATGCTGAACTGGAGTTCACAGACGATGCCTTAACGGCTCTTGCCAAAAAAGCTATGAAACGAGACACAGGCGCAAGAGCGCTTAGAGCCATCACCGAAGAACTTATGATAGACTTGATGTACCACCTGCCGGAAGAACCAAAGCCGGGCAAATACATTATCACCAAAGATATCGTCGAAGGGAAAACCGATATCTTTACCTCAAATCGCCAGGCAAGAAAGGAATCTGCATAAAAATTTCGGCCAGTTAAGGACAAAGCAAGTCCTGTTATCTGGCTGCCAAACAACCATACTTGCTTTTATAAACCGGTTATGCCATTATAGTTATAAAAATTAGGCGTTTTTTTAAAAACAATGGGAACTTTTTCAGGCTAATATGGTCAAATTTATACAGGAACAACTGAAAAACAACGACGCTAATATCTCGATTGACGAAGCTGCCCTGGTCGCACAGGCAAAGGCCGGCAATATGGACTCGGTCGAAAGGCTTATACTTAAATATCAGCAAAGAGTCTATAACGCCGTATTGAAGCTGTGCGGCAACAGTGATGATGCTGCCGAACTAACACAGGACGCTTTTGTCAGAGTTATACAGAACATTAAAAACTTCAAAGGGCAGAGCAGCTTTTATACCTGGCTGTTCAGAATTGCGGTTAATCTGACGCTGAATTTCTGCAAAAAAAATTCAAGGGTCAGCTTTCAGACGCTGGACAGCGAACCGGATGAAGAGTTCAAACGGCAGTTGAAGGATTATCTGATAGATAAAACTTCACCGCAGCCGCCGCAGATTGCCGCAACAAAGGAGCTGCACAGCCTGATTTTAAAAGCTCTGGAAAAACTTGATGCAGACCAGAGAGCCGTAATTGTATTAAGGGATATCGAACAGATGAATTATACCGAGATTGCCGAAACGCTCGATATTGAAATCGGAACGGTAAAAAGCAGAATTGCAAGAGGCAGAAAGAACCTGAGAGAAATTCTTGAGGGAGCAATACAATGAAAGATATGGAAAATATTGAAGAGATGCTCAACTGCTACCTCGACGGCGAACTCGACGAAAGAAAGAGCAATGAAATACAAAGACTTATAGACAACGACAGCCAGGTCCAAGGTCTTTACGACTCCCTGAAACGATATAAAAATCTTATGGACACCGTCTGCCAGGTGCCCGCACCGGAAGGCCTGTGCGACAATATAACCGCTCATCTTGAAAGGGAAGTCCTTCTTGCGGACACGCCAATCTATTCATTAAAGGCCGGAAGAAGACATCTGATGGCCCGGCGGCTTATGACGGCAGCGGCTGTAATCGCCTTGGCAGCAGCACTTTCCGCCGTTATATTTGACATCTTTGTGCCAAAATCGAGCAGACAGCAGTTCCTGTCCAGCGCGCTGAGAAAAAAGACAATCAAACAGGTTCTATATGAAAAGCCGTTTGCCGATACAAAACAGCAGCAGGACACTAAAGTTGTGCCACAAAATTATGATGTGCCTTTCGTTGCCATCCTTACCTTGAAAACGAACAGCCCTATCGAAGTCGATTGGTTCGTTGCAAAGGCTCTGACCACCACAAATCTTTTCAGCCAGACCACCGCCATAGACAGACGGGCAGGAACCGTCAGATATGTCATAAACTGCAATAATCAATCGCTTGCCGGTCTCATACAGGAATTAAGCTTTATCTGGCCGCAATGCACCGACACAAAAATAGCCATCGGCACAGAACAGACGGGAAAATACATAGCCATTAACAATATCAGTGCACAGCAGGCGATGGAAATATGCAAGGCGGAAAACTCCGGCCAGCGGCTCAGAATGGCCAACGACCTTGCCATCATCAACAAATTTACGGCACCAGCCATTATCGACAGACAGTATGCCGCTGCGGATATTGACTATGATTTGCTCGTCTCCCAAAAACCTGCGCTTACCTCAACAGAAAAAACCCAAATTGCAGGTCAAAGCTCAAGTGACTTTAAAAATGCAACACTTACAATAATTGTTATCAGCAACTAAACCCCCGGTATTATACCCCGATTTCAGATTTATTTCTTCTCGTCCCTTGGTTTTTCAGATTTCTTCTCCCCTGAGCCGGCCTTTGTTTCAGTCTTGGTATCCTTTTTCTCATTTTTTTCGCTGCCTGCACCGGTTTCTTTTTTTGCGGCATTTTTGTAAGATTCGCTGCGATAATCAGTCTCATAGAATCCGCTGCCTTTGAAGATTACGCCGGCCCCGGCGCCTATAAGCCTGTGAAGAGACTGTTTCCCGCACCTGGGACATTTGCGCAAAGCCCGGGCGGTCATCGACTGAAATTTCTCAAACTCAAAACCGCAATCAGCACACTGGTATTCATAAGTCGGCATCGGCTATTCCCTGTCCTCATCAGAATAATCTTCTTCATCACCTTCAACGGCCTTTGGCTGCTGAGGCAAATCTTCCTGGCCGGCAGGTTTTTTGCTTACAACCACCTTGCCGGGCCTGAGAATCTTTTCACCAATCCGATAACCTTTCACAAGTTCCTTTAATATAATGCCGTCTTCTTTGTCGGCGTCGGTTTCCTGCATCATCGCTTGATGACAGGAAGGGTCAAATTTCTGCCCGACAGAACCGATTTGCTCGACGCCGTGATTTTTCAGAATCGAAAGCATCTGGTCATAAATAATCTTTACGCCCTTGCGAAAACTTTCCATATCCCCCATATTTTCGGCACCGCTGAGAGTATGCTCAAAACTATCCAGAATAGGCAAAAAAGATTTTATTATCATCTCTTTCTCATAAGCGATTGATTCTGAAATCTGCCTTGCAGAACGTTTCTGATAATTCATATAATCGGCGCTGAGACGCTGAAGCTTTGCAAAAAGCTCGTCTTTTTCCGCCCGCAGCTTGTCTACCTGCTCATGGAGCTTATGGAGCTTGTCCTTTTTGTGCTCTTTGTGCAGTATATTATCCTCTGGCTGTTCTATGGGCTGTTTTGTTTCTTCATTCATAACACTTACTTGTTATTAAAATACTCTTTGAGCTTCTCAAAAAAACCTTTAGTCTTCGGCAGAATGGTTTTGTCTTCCGTTTCGGCAAATTTTCTGAGCAATTCTTCCTGCTGACTGTTGAGCTTTTTTGGTATTTCGACAATTATCTGCACCAGCTCATCGCCGTTGTGCTTGGTACTGATATCCGGCAGGCCCTGCCCCTTTATCCTGAACACATCTCCCGGCTGAGTGCCGGCAGGAATTTTTAACTCCTGCCTGCCTATAAGGCTGGGCACTTCGATTACGCCGCCGAGAGCGGCCTGCGTAAAACTTACAGGAACAGCCGCTATCAGGTTAATACCCCTGCGTTCGAGAAACGGATGTTCTTTTATCTTCACATAGCAGTATAGATCGCCGCGAGGCCCGCCGTTAAAGCCGGGTTCGCCTTCACCGGCGACTCTGACAGATTGGCCCTCATGAACGCCGGCAGGAATCTTGACCATTACAAGACGCTTTTTCGGAACCCTGCCGCTGCCCCTGCATTTTTTGCAGGGATTGGTTATAACTGTACCGTTGCCCTTGCAGGCAGGACAGGTAGAAACCATCTGGAAAAAACCGCCAAGACCGGCATGAGCCACCTGGCCGCTGCCGCCGCAGGTCGAACACTTCGAAGGACTGCTGCCCCTGGCGCTGCCGGCACCGCTGCAGTCCTCACAAATATCCTGACGAATAAATTCAATGCTTTTTTCAACACCCTTTGCAACATCATCCAGCGTCAGCTGAACCATCGTCTCAAGGTCATAGCCCCTGTGAGGACCCTTTCTGGCACCACGCCGGGACCTGCCGGAAAAACCGAAAAAATCGCCTAACAAATCTTCAAGATTAAGTGCGCCGAATATATCCTCGACGTTCATCTTTGAAAAATCGTGCACTCCCGTACCATGCATGCCCGCATGACCAAACTGGTCGTACCGCGAACGTTTATCAGGGTCGCTTAATACCTCGTACGCCTCGGCACATTCCTTGAACTTCGCCTCGGCGCCCTTATCGCCGGGATTCTTGTCAGGATGATATTTTATCGCCAGCCGGCGGTACACCCGTTTGATATCGTCAGGGCTGGCGCTTTTATCCACCCCTAAAACTTCATAATAGTCTCGCTTGGCCATTATTAATTTTTCGAGCGAATCAATTTATCTTACCGAACCTTCTATAGGCTGCTTGTCCTGCTCATCTTCCTTAAGCTCGGTGATAAGAACATTTGTAGTCAGCATAAGTCCTGCAACGGAAGCGGCATTCTGCAAAGCGCATCTTGCCACCTTTGCGGGGTCGATTATACCGGCTTCAACCATATCGACAAACTCGCCCGTATTGGCATCGTAGCCGATATTGCCGGTCTGTTCGAGCAGTTTTTCAACAACCACATCGCCGTCGTCGCCGCCGTTTGCAACTATCTGCCTCGTCGGCGACCTGAGAGAATGAGCAATAATGTCAAAACCAATTTTTTCATCGCCCGAAGCCTTTGCTTTTGCCTGGCGGACTTTCTCAATCGCCCGCAGAAATATTACGCCGCCGCCGGCAATTACGCCTTCTTCGGCAGCAGCTTTTGTGGCGTGTAGCGCATCGTCGAGAAGATCTTTTCTTTCCTTCATCTCAGTTTCCGTCGCAGCGCCTGCTTTTATTACAGCCACACCGCCGGTCAGCTTGGCAAGACGTTCCTGAAGCTTTTCACGGTCATAATCACTGGTAGTCGCCTCAATCTGCTTTCGAAGCTGTTCGCAGCGAGCGTTGATATCTTTTTTTGTGCCTGCTCCTTCGATAATGGTCGTATTTTCCTTGGCAATAACTATCTTCTTCGCCCTGCCGAGCTGCGAAAGTTCAACCTTTTCAAGCTTGATGCCCAAGTCTTCGGTTATGACCTGTCCGCCTATAAGAACGCTCATATCGCCGAGCATCGCCTTTCGCCTGTCGCCAAAACCGGGAGCCTTGACCGCACAAATCTTCAGAATACCCTGCAGTTTATTTATCACAAGAGCGGCAAGTGCTTCACCCTCGACTTCCTCAGCTACTATCAGCAGAGGCGAGCCGACCTGGGCTGTTTTTTCCAGAAGCGGTATTAACTCCACAATATTGGAAAGCTTCTTTTCGTAGAGCAGAATATACGCATCCTCAAGAATAGCCTCTAATGTGTTTGTTTTTGTAATAAAATACGGCGAAATATAGCCGCGGTCAAACTGCATACCTTCGACAACCTCAAGCTCCGTCATCAGGCTTTTGCCTTCTTCAACCTGAATAACACCCTCTTTACCGACCTTGTCCATCGCATCGGCAAGAATCTTTCCAACTTCAGAATCGTTATTTGCGCTTATGGTCGCCACCTTGGCGATATCATCATGGCCTTTTACCTTTTGGCTGCGGGACGCGATAAAATCCACAACGACCTGAACCGCTTTGTCTATGCCTCGTTTTATTGCCATTGGATTTGCACCGGCCGTTACATTTTTCAGACCCTCGTTGTAAATCGCTTCGGCAAGAACCGTAGCCGTCGTTGTGCCGTCGCCGACTACATCGCTTGTCTTGCTGGCCACCTGGTTAACCATCTTTGCGCCCATATTTTTGAACGGCTCAGGCAGCTCGATTTCCTTGCTGACCGATACGCCGTCCTTGGTAATTTTTGGCGAGCCGTAACTTTTATACAAAAGAACGTTTCTACCCGTAGGCCCCAGCGTTATCTTGACGGCAGAGGCTAGCGCCGACAAACCCTGTTTAAGCTGTGCCCTTGCCAAATCATCGAACATCATTTGTTTTGCCATTTTTCTACCTCACTTCTCTACTATGCCGAGAATGTCGCTCTCGCGCAGGATTTTGTATTCCACGCCATCGATTTTTATATCGTTTCCGCCGTATTTGCCGAAAAGGACTGTGTCATTTTTCTTGACAGCGACTTCCACGCGTTTGCCGTTGTCCAGCAGTTTGCCTGGGCCGACCGAAATAACCTTGCCCATCAGCGGCTTCTCCTTTGCCGTGTCCGGCAGAACTATGCCGCCTGCCGTCTTTTCTTCTGCCTCTTCAGGCTTTACCACTATCCTGTCATCCAAAGGTCTAAGCTTCATTTTTATATCTCCATAAAATCAAAAAGTTCCTGATAATATTTTTTTACATATCCATATCGCCCATGCCGCCCATACCCATTCCTCCCATACCACCCATTCCGCCCATATCGCCGCCAGGCATACCCTGACCGCCTTTTTTCTTCTCAGGTTTTTCCGTAACCACACAATCGCAGGTAACAAGCAGGCCTGCAACACTCGCAGCATTCTGGAGCGCAATCCTCGTTACTTTTACAGGGTCAATAACGCCGCTTGCAATAAGGTCTTCATATTTGCCGGTGTCCGCGTTATAGCCAAAACCGCCCTGGCCTTCCGATACCTTGTTTACCACAATATTGCCGACGGCGCCTGCATTATCCGCTATATAATAGCACGGCATTTTAAGGGCATCGGCCACGATATCAACGCCGGTTTTTTCGTCGCCTTTGACTTTGAGCTTTTTAACAGCATCAATACAGCGGATAAGAGCTACGCCGCCGCCCGGCACAACACCTTCCTCGATGGCGGCTCTCGTCGCGTGCAGCGCATCCTCAATGCGAGCCTTTTTCTCTTTCATCTCCACTTCGCTGGCGGCGCCGACATTTATCTGCGCTACGCCGCCGGTCAGCTTGGCAAGTCTTTCCTGCAATTTCTCGCGGTCATAATCGCTGGTTGTCGAGTCAATCTCGCTGCGAATCTCCTTTATCCTGCCGGCAATAGCCTCTCTCGTCCCCGCGCCTTCCACTATTGTCGTATTGTCACCATCGACCGTAACTTTCTTGGCTTTTCCTAACTGCGAAGCCTTTACTTTATCAAGCTCGATGCCCAAATCCTTGAAAATCGGCTCAGCGCCGGTAAGAATAGCTACATCCTGAAGCATCGCCTTTCTTCTGTCGCCGTAACCCGGCGCCTTGACTGCACAGACCTGGATAACGCCGCGAAGTTTGTTGACCACCAGCGTCGCAAGAGCCTCGCCTTCGATGTCCTCTGCAATAATAAGCAAAGGCTTTTTGCTCTTTGCCATCGCTTCGAGCAGCGGCACAAGTTTCTGCACACTGCTTATTTTATCTTCAAAAACGAGAATGTAAGGTTTCTCAAGTTCGCATCGCATATTATCGACATCTGTTACAAAATTCGGAGACAGATACCCTCTGTCAAACTGCATACCCTCGACAAAATCAAGTGTCGTATCGAGACTTTTGCCTTCTTCAACCGTAATAACGCCGTCCTTGCCGAGCTTCATAAAGGCATCAGCCATTATTTTGCCGATTTCAAAATCATTGTTGGCTGAAATCGCCGCAATGTTGGTAATGTCATCGCGTTTGGTAATGTCAATCGGCTTTGCCAGTTTTTTTAAATTTTCTATTACTGTTTCCACCGCCTGCTGAATGCCTCTGTTAATAGCCATCGCATCTGCGCCTGCGGCTATGTTGCGATATGCCCCCTTGAAAATCGCCTCAGCAAGAACTGTTGCGGTCGTTGTGCCGTCGCCTGCAACCTTGCTCGTCCTGCTCGCAGCCTCGCGGACAAGTTTGGCACCCATATTCTCGGTCTTGTCAACCAGTTCAATCTCTTCAGCTACGGTCACGCCGTCTTTCGTAACTGTTGGGGCGCCCCAGCTTTTGTCTATGATGGCATTTCTGCCTCGTGGTCCGAGTGTCGAGCGTACCGCCAGGGCCAGTTTCTGGACGCCATTTAACAACGCCGCCCTTGCATCGGCATTAAAAACTAACTTTTTTGCTGCCATAATCTGTTCACTCCTTCTACATAATGGTCACAAAATAGAAACAAACTGTCTTTAATTGCTGTATTTGTCTCGTTAGAGACACCCCTGAGGGGGACGGCCGACAAAGGCGGCCTGTATCTAACGGGATTTGTCTGCAAAGAAAATACCAGTTTTTTATAACCGGAAAAACAAAAAGGCTTTGTCGTATATAAGTCCTTTAAGACAAATATCTTATAAAATAATCAAAAAATAAATAACCTTTGTCAAGTCATCGCCGGGGCATCTTTCTCTGCCAGTTTTGTCAAGTAAAGCTCTTAAAGGCGTCAAGTTGACAGAGCTAAAACTATTGTGGACCGCGGCCCATTGAATCGCCAGACCATTTCTTATACCATTTTACATGGCCGTCTGCAAAAAGAATATCATGGCCTTGGGAATGTGGGCCGTCAGTATTCCTATACCACAGATAGCCTGGGCCTGGTTCGACGATAGGGGCAAAAGTCTCAACTTCCAGATAATCATCAGGGTCGATGTCATGATATAAATCATTAGACTCAGGGCCAATAACAATATCAGATTTCATCGGCAGGTCATACAATAAAATAAATATGCCCGGCGATTTCACTTTTTCAGGACTCAAAAGGAAATAACGTACTTTCTCTCCCGCAGGCGTTGGCGGAATATAAGAAGGTACAACAAATGCAAAGGCTGTGCTGTCGATAGATTTCCTGCCGGCAAGCTCGTTATAACAATAGCTTATATCACAATCTATCCTGCTTAAAATCGGGCAATTATACAAGGTGGCAGTCTGGTGAAAAGGCCACAGTGATACAGGAACGCCGAGTTCCTTCCCCGAAGCGATAGACTTGTCAGCCAGAAAATCACCCCATTTCTCATTAACATCCGGCGGAACACACACAGGATAAAAACTGTAAGACTGAGCATAAGTCATAACTGCAACACCGAGCTGTTTTAAATTATTAAGACATGTAAGCCGGTATGCCGCCTGCCGTGAGCGGGCAAGAACAGACAGAATAATCGATATCAACATTGCTATTATTGCTATCACTACAAGAAGCTCAACAAGTGTAAAACCCCAAAATTTTTTTCCTATATATTTTTTATTGGTCATAAATCTCGTTTAGCCGTCGCCGGCATTTATCCGCCTCAGGAGGACGGCGACGAGTCATTAAAAAGCGGGCGACCGGATTCGAACCGGCGACGTCCAGCTTGGGAAGCTGCAACGGCCCTTTTCTAACTACTTCTAAAACAAGAGGTTAGCATTTGTCGCATAAAGACTTAGCTACTGTTTTAGGACTGGATTGTAACTGGTTTCAGAACTGTTTTCAAATTGAAACTGCCACAAAATTGCCACAAATTTTATACGTCTTTATGGCAAATGTATTTGCTCTACTTTTACAATAGCGTAGCTCAGCTGGATAGAGCAACGGATTTCTAAAACTTTTTAAAATCCTCATTTTCACGCAACTATCGCTGATTTCAGCACTTAGCAAGTGGTAAATATCGCATCTTGTGGTAGATATCGTATCTTTTGGTTGTAGTCTGGTTGTAGGAAAATCAAGAAAGCTGCTGTGCATAATCTTATACCAATTGTGATTAATCTTTGCGCTCAGCGTACTTTGCACGGCAGACTGACTTGATGATTTCAGGATTGAGTGCGGCTTTTTGCCAGGCATCC
>Ga0315275_10002921_pt1 | contig 15616 bp, 13 predicted proteins | sample YL17G03_0_MG_FD_205557 | JGI IMG/M metagenome (GOLD analysis project Ga0315275, IMG submission 205557) | Sediment microbial communities from Yellowstone Lake, YNP, Wyoming, USA - YL17G03_0 | ecosystem: Environmental > Aquatic > Freshwater > Lake > Sediment | place: USA: Wyoming | collected... | reverse complement strand
CAACCAACAAGCCCGACGGTCCCATACGAAAACCACCCGACGACGCCTTCGCAAACTCGGCATCAATGTCAATCAGTTGAGGTCCTGTGTGCCAGGTGAATCATGACTAAGCGGCGCTGTAGTACTAGTGGCCTCGTCCAGAATGAGGATGGCGGGGTCGGTGAGGATGGCGCGGGCGATGCTGATCCGCTGGCGCTCTCCGGCCGAGAGGGTGTGCCCGCGCTCGCCGATCAGCGTGTCGTAGCCGTCGGGGAAGCCGACGATGAAGTCATGGGCGTTGGCGGCCTTGCTGGCGACGACGATCCGCTCCAGCGTCACGTCGGGATTGCCGTAGGCGATGTTCCTGGCTACCGTGCCGTGGAAGAGGAACGGCTCCTGAAGCACCACGCCGATGCGGCGGCGAAGGGCCTCGATGTCGTAGTCGCGGACGTCGACGCCGTCGATGAGAATCTGACCCTCCAGGACGTCGTAGAACCGGCACAAGAGGTTCACCAGCGTGGTTTTGCCTCCGCCGGAAGGTCCGGCCAGGCCGATCACCTGCCGCGGGGCGATCGTCAGGTTGACGTTCTGGAGCACCTTGCGGATGCCGTCATAACTGAAACTCACGTCGCGCAGTTCGATCTCCCCTCGGATCCCATCGCTCACATGTGCGCCGTGCTTGGAGAAAATGGCCGGCTCAGTGTCGAGGATTTCGAGGATCCGCTGGACGGAACTGGCGGCCCGGTTGAACATGCGGTCCATGTGGCTGACCATGTGAATGGGCCCGTAGAACATCCACATTTAGCCGGTGAAAGCCATCAGCGTCCCGACGGTCATCGTCGGGTTGGGCGAGCCGAAGTCGCGCACGGCCCACCAGCCGCCGACGATCCACACCAGAAGCGAGCCCAGTTGCGTGCAGAACTGCATGACCGGCCCGAACAGTGTCCACAGGGTGATCATGCCCACTTCATCGTCGAAGTAGCGGGCGTTGTGGTCGCGGAAGTGGCTGACCTCTCGCTTCTCCTGGCTGAAAGCCTTGATCACCCGCACGCCGGGCAGGGCGTCGGCCACCACGGCCGTCAGCAGGCTCCAGCGGTGGAACAGCCGGTCGAACCCCTTGTGCAGCATCTTGTGGAAGACGATGGTGAAGAAAAACATCAAGGGCACCGGCAAGAGGACGATGCAGGCCAGCCTCCAGTTCATCACGAACAGGGCTATGCCCACGCCCACGATGGTCAGCACCGACGTGAAGACCTCCACGATGGTCCAGCCCAGGAAATCCCAGATTCGCTCGCTGTCGCTGGTGACCCGAGTGATGAGCGATCCCGTGGGCCGCTTGGAGAAGAAACTCAGGCTCAGTCTGTGCAGGTGAGCGTAGGTGCGGTCGCGGATATCCCGGCTGACCGTGGCGCCCATCATGGCCATCAGCCGCTCGCGCACCCCCCCCGCCAGGGCCGCGATGACCATCAAGACCGCCATGAGCAGGATGTACGCCATAAGCACAGAGAAGTTGGCCTGGTGAGCGCCGCCGGTACCCAGGCCGTCGTCCAGCATGGGTTTGGTCAGGGCCGGTCGGATCAGGGCCGCTACCGTTACCAGGACGGCCAGCAACATCCCTGTGACGGCCCGCCACCGGTAGGGGCGGACAAAATCCATCAGGCGGCTGAGGACCTTGCGCCGCGACAGGCAGGCGGGGCAGACGTCGGTCCAGGGCGGGATCACCCGCTCGCACTTGTCGCAGCGGATCTTCTTCTCGTCCGCACGGGGCATTTCCTGCTCGGCACTGGCCTCCTCCTTGCCCTGCATCCGGCGCTCGAGCCGGCGATGGATCTTGGCCATTTCCTTGGCGTGGCGCAGAGTAAAACGGAATTCCCCCACCACGGACTGGTTGCAAACCAGGCGCAGGATGCCCATGCCCAACCCCTCGACGATGGCGGTGCCTGTGATCTGGGCAGTCGGCAGCCAACGGCCGCGCCACGTACCGTCCAGGTGGCGGAAGTGGCCCAGCCGCTTGTCGGTCAGAACCAAGTGCCCCTCGCAGTACATCCCTCGATCGTCCAGGTCGTGGCGGGCATGGGCTTGCACGGCCTCCGCGGGCGCCTCGGCCTGGATTCGGTGCAATAGATCCTTGGGCAGGTGCCCCAGCAGGTCATCTGTTCGATTGGTGGCGGTCGATTCGCCCATCCGCGTTCCTTCTTCTGAAGGCAGGTGGAGAGCCACGATTTTACCAGGAATCCTCCCGAAAAGTCCACCCGCTCCGTCGTGAGCCCTACACGTGCCTACCACCCGGGGAACCGGTCTGAATGCAATGGCGGGTCTCGTGAAGACTGTATCTTTCCTGCGGTTGAACTATCTCCAACATCTGTTACTTGTTCGTGGAGAACACGGAACTCTCGGGCAGAAGGACAACGCGGCCGCTGAGAGGTTGGCCTGCACCGCCGGCCTCTACAATAATCCCCCAACGCATCCCGGAATGAATCGGTTCCGCGTCGTAGAGCACAAGCAGGCCCGCGAGGCCGGGCACCCGCAGACCATCCTTGTTGTATATATACGGCTTGCCCGAAATTGGGCAAACCAGCGGCGGCAGCGTCTGTGAATCCATGCGGTTCAGATCGTCAAGGGTCGCCGGCATTTCCCCCGTAGCGGAGAAGTAGAGCAAGAGTTGCCCGCAGATGTCGTGCAACCTATCGGCACAAGGGTCTATCTCGGCGCTTGGCCGGCGGGCGGGCGGCGCCGCTGCGGTCTGGCAACCCGCCGCGGCCATCGGCACGAGGACGGCGCCGGCGGTGACCAGAAACCACGAGCAGCGGTTCAACTCAGGGTGACGGTGACTTCTGAGCATCTTTGTCCTCTCCAGTCGGAGAAGCCCCTTTGTTCTGCTCCGGCGGAGGCGCCGCGCCTTGCTGCATGCCTTTCATGTGCTCCTCGAACGCGCCCGGCTCCACTGCGTCCCGGATCACTTTGGTGCCGGCCTGTTCGCCCTCGGACATAACCTTCAGGTCATTGGGCACACGGGCCACGTGAGGCGTCAGGAACAGAAGCAACTCCGTCTTGGTCTTGTCCTTCGTGGTGCGCCGGAAGAGGGCCCCCAACCCGGGAATATCGCCCAAGTAGGGGACTTTGTCAACATGGTCGGTGATGCGGTCTTCCATCAAGCCGCCGATGACGATCGTCTGGCCGTCAAGGATGGACACCCGGCTCTGCGCCACCCGCTTGTTAAAGATCGGTGCGAAGACGGTCTCAGAAAGTTGAACCGTTGAGTCGCTGACGGCCGAAATCTCCTGGTACACGTCCATGATCACCAGCCCGTCGGGGTTGATGTGCGGCGTGACGGTCAGCATGATGCCCACATCGTTGTACAAGAAACTGGTGTTTGTCTGGCCGGAGTCGGTGATCTGCGAGCCGGTGGGTACGGGGACCGACTGGCCCACCATGATCGACGCCTGCTGGTTGTCGCTCGTCAGGATATACGGCCGCGAGAGGACGTCCAGTTTGCCCACGCCGGCGATGGCACGAAGGGCCACGGTCACGTTGTCCTCGACCAGACTGAAGACCAAACCGGTGGTCTTCGCGGTGACGGAGAAGTTGGTGCCGCCCTTGAACCCCGGGCCGGTCGTGATGTCCCCATTCAGTATCGAGGCCTCTATCCCCAAGTCCTCCGTCTTCTCGTGCGAGACCTCGGCCACCAGGACCTTGATCAGCACCTGCGGCACCGCCCGATCCAGTTCGTCGAGGATGGCCTTGACCCGCGGGAAGTTCTTGGTGCTCGTCGTCACCAGCAGCGCATTGGTATCCACGTCGGCCACGACATAGACTTGTCCCGACAGGTCGGAGGCCGCCTGGGCCGCCGAAGCCGACAGGCGCGCCCCGCCTCCTCCGCTTACTCCACGGCCGGAGGCGGTGCTCGTGGTGCCCGTACGGGCGCCCGACGAACCTAAACCGCTGCTGGTGGTGCCCAGCCCGCGCATGGCGCTGGAACTGCCGGAGGTGCCGCCGGATCGGCCGCCGCTTCCGGCGGATCCAAAGACTGAACCCGAGGTCGTGCCGGTCCGGCCGGTTGAGGTCGTGCCGGTCCGGCCGGTTGAGGTTGTGCCGGTCCGGCCGCCCGTACCCGTCGCGCCAAAGAGGTTATTGAGCACCCCCTCGAGGTTGGAGGCGTTGGCGTTCTTCAGCCGGTACGTGAACACCGCCTGGTCGGCGGCGGGGTTGGCGTCCAGTTGTTTGACGACGCCCTCAATCACCTTCAGGAGGTCGGGCGGGGCGCTCACGACCAGGGTGTTGGTGCGGTCGTCGGCGGACGCCGTCACCTTCTGCTGGCGGCCGCCCGCGGCTTGGGTGGCCTCGCCCGATCCGCCGTCCCCGCCCGGTCCGCCGCGCCCGCCCGGTCCGCCGCGCCCGAACAGGAAGCCTGCGATCCCGCCGCCGCCCCCTCGCCCACCCGCGCCTCCCCCTGTGGACTGATCCGTCCGGAAAAGTTCGGTGATCAGCCGGGCAGCGCTGGAGGCGTTGGCGTATTGCAACTGGAAGACTTTGACCTCGGACACGCCCGCCATCTGCGAATCCAGCGCGTGGATGATCTCGACGATGCGGCGGACGTTCGTCTCGGTGTCCGTCAGAATCAGCGTATTCGTGCTGGTGTTAGCCTGCATATCGGCATACGTCGGGATTAACGTGGCCAGGTCCCTTTTGAGCGCCGTCGCGTCGGCAAACTGGACCGGGATGATCTGGGTCACTAGTTGGTCGGAAGGCTCAATCTTCGCCGGATCAGCCCCCGAGCGGACGGGAAGCGCCGCCTTCTTTGCGTCGGCCAGTGTCACGATCTTGAGGGTCCGGCCGGTGCGCACCGCCGCGTACCCCTTCTCTTTGAGAATCGTGTTGAGCAGAGCCACGGACTCATCCACGCTGAGGGGCTGAAGACTCATGACCGTCACCCGGCCGTCCACGGCGGGCTCTTCGACGATCACGAGGCCAGCGGCCGCCGAAAGGTACTCAAGTACCGTGCGCAGCGAGGCGTCCTTGAAATTCAGGACGAGGGGCCCCTCGAGCGGTTTCCTCGGCACCGGCGCCGGTATCGGCGTCAGCGCTGGTATCGGCAACGGCACCGGTATCGGCATCAGTGCCTCCGCGGGCGCCCCGGCCGTCACTGTACCCAGGGCCGGGCGCGCCCCGGTGGCCGCTGCAGCCGGCGCTGGCGGTCCCGGCGCCTCCGTGGACGAGGCGCTCGGCGCGGCCGGGGGCGCCGGTACGGCCGGCGATGCGGTTTCCGGTAACACACTCGCCGAGGGCGCAAGCGGCGCGGTCGCCGCGGACGGCGGCGCCGCGGTCTCAGGCATCTTGGCCGCCGGAGACAATGACGCCGCGTCCGGCCCCTCCGCACAGGCGATTCCCTGTGGCAAGACCAGTAGCAGCGCGGCAGCCACGGCCGGCCAGGTCCGCGAACACGCGCTGCTCACAGACCGATGGTTGAACCGCCCGCGGCAGGGGCTGGAAAGGCGAAGTGGCGTTGTCATTTTTGGAGTTCCTGTTCGCGCCGCTGGCGCATTCGTTCCAGAATGCTGGCGGCACCGCTGTTCTGGGAGTCGTTCGGTGAACCGGCAGCGGCCGGTGGAGGCGCTGTCGGAGGCATGGCTGTCGAGGCCGTCTCAGGCGTCGTGGCATTCTCAGGGACTGGGGCTGTGGACGGGGCCGCGGCGTCCGCGGCCGTCGAGACGGTCGGGGGAGTCCCGCCCGTTCCGGTCGGCGTCGTCGTCCCGGAGGCCGGCGCGGCGTAGGTCGCCGCCCCTGGCGTACTCGGGGCCACCCCCGGACTGGTCGGCGCCGGCGTGGGCGCGCGGAGCATGGCCGGGCGACCGGTCAGACTGCTGCCGACCAAGACTTTGGTGGCGGCCCCGTCGCACGTGTACTGGACCGCATCCAGCACGATCGCGGTCAGGCGGCCCCTTCCCACCGAGGCACCGGCCTGCACGGTGGTCGTCTTTCGGGTCCGCGTATCTTCGAAGAAGGCGACGTATTCCCCGCCCTGCTGGATGATGCCGGTCAGCATGAGGCGTTCGTCGGGGTTATCAGGGGGCGCCACCCGCATGGCGCCGCGGTCCCTCTGGGGGCGGACGCGATTACGGACGAACATGTTCCGCTCGGAGAGGATGCGGTAACTTTCCCACCCCGTGACGGCGGCGTTTGACGGCGCGGTCGAGGCAGATGTGGGCGCCGCAGCGGTCTCCGCGGGCGCGGTCTCAGGGACCGCCGCCGCCGCAGGGCCGGCCGGCGCGGACTCCGTGCCCTCGGTCGCGCCGGCGGCGCCGGCCGGCGCGGACTCCGTGCCCTCGGTCGCGCCGGCGGCACCGGCCGGTGCGGACTGGCGAGTCGCAGGAGACCCCGCGAATCCTCTGGGCCCGGCGGGAGCAAACGTCGTGTCGGGCGCGCCGTCCTGGTACGAAGGCCAGCCTCTCGACGCCCCGCCCCGCCGCGAGGCCGCCAGCGCCACCACGGGCACCAGCGCGAGGACTAGCAGCCACAGCCACACCCGTCGCGAACGCATCACTTGGTCCCTCCCGTCGAACTGGCCGCCGCGGCGCCCGACGTCAGCGCGGGCGGCGGGGTGGCCTGATAGAGCGTTGACAGACGCAGTTGAAGTGTAAGATCGTCGGTCCCTTCCTTGCGCGAGCCCAACTGCAACTCTTTCACCCTGATTGGAATCCCGGCGGTCTCCACCCGCCACAGAAACCGCGCGACGGCATTCATCGAGCCCGTGCCGGTGGTCTGGAAGGTGATCTCCTGGAGGTGTTTCTTCTCTGGCACTCGTTCGGGCTTCATAGAGGAGAGCCTCAGGCCGGCTTCCATGGCCCAGTCGCCCACGGCGTGCAGGACCTGGCTTTCCGCTTCGGTCGGATCTCGCCTCAGGCCGGCGGCCACCATCTTCTGCCACTTCGGGCCGATTTCGCGCTCGCTTGCCAGCATGGCCCGTCCTCGGTCCATCTCGTCCAACAGGCCCTGCTTCTGGGCCTCGGCGGCGTTGCGGGCGTCCCAGAGCGGCGTCACGGCGTAGCGATCCAGCACCAGCGCCATCACGGCGATCAGTGTGGCAGCAATAATGAGCCGTTCTCGCCTGGAGAGGATCATGGTCCCTCTGCTTTCACAAAGCGGAAACTGATGGCAAAGGACACGTCCTGCGTCTCTCCGCCGACCTCGCGGATGTACAAGGGTTTGACGTCGGAGAACCTGGGGCTTCCCTTGAGGCGGTCCAAGACCTCCAGCACAGCCCCTTCGCCCGTGGCTTTGCCGGAAAGCAGCACACGCATGTTCTCGCCCATGGCAAGGCTGGTTGCCCAGATTCTTCCCTCCACGGGAAACGCGAGGGTCAGTTCGCGCAGGCAATTCAGGAACCTCGGCCTGCGGTCGTACCAGCCCCGGGCGAAGCCCGTTTTGTCAACAACATCCTTGGCTGTCGCGACGCTCACCTTCATGATCTCGAGTTGGCCCTTCAGGTCCACTATCTCCTGATGCGCTCGCTGCCAGTCCAGCAGCAGAAAGAAACCTGCGATGAGGACGGCAGCCGCCACGCCCGCGGCCCAAGCGACTTTCCCTTTGAGGGCGATTTTCTTGCGGGAGACCAGGCGCGAATGCAGGAAATCCACCGCGAGCATCTGCTTCTGGAGCCCGGCCAGGGCGAGTGCGGCTGCGGCGGCAAACTCGCCGGCCGTCGCGGCGGGCCCGTCGGCGATCCCCAGGTCAGAAGGATACCGGCAGACCCGCACGGCGAGGGGAAGCCGCTCGCCTAACGTGCGGAGCGATCCGGCAGAGAGCCCGCCTGTATTCCAGATGAGCAACTCAGGGGTCGGTTCCGGCTGTGCCCCGGGCAGGAGTGCGATGATGCGGCGCAGTTCGTCGGCCAGGTCGGCGATCGAGCCGTCCGCAGGCGATGCGCCGGCGTCGGTCTTAGCGGTTGATAAGCGCCTGAGCAGCCTGAATCCGCCACCCGATTGCATGCTAAACTCCGCCCCGTCCGGCGAGAGGTGCAGCATAAGCCGCCGGCCTGGCGGCTGGCCCGCCGTCGCGGAGGCCAGGCTCATCATCGAGGAGGTGACGGCCCGCACCGTCAGCCCGGCCGCATCGGCCGTCGCTAACAGATGGTCCACGTTTCGGCGAGGGGCGGCCACAAGGAGGACGGACTGTCCCTGGCCGGCCTCGACCGGACCGCTGTAGTCGAAAACGAGGTTCTTGCGGTCGGACGCAAACTCCCGCTCGGTCGCGATGGCAAGAACACCGGCGATCAGATCGGCCGAAGTGGGCGGCAATGTCTTCTCTTTGGCGATCAACCACTTGGTCCCAAGGCCGATCACACAGCGCGACGCCGAAAAATGATGCTGCCGCAGAAACTGCCGCAGCGCCTTTCCCAAGAGCGCCGGATTCGGCGCGGAGTCACCCTCCGGCATCGGAAACTCCGCGGCGTGAAGCATTTGGCACCGGCCATGAACGACGCCGACCTCCACGGCGTCTATCGCCCGTTCCGCCACGGCCAGACCGAGTATCTTGCGCGGTGTCATCATGAGGACCCGGCTCCTTGGCCAATGGTTTGAATCTCGGACTCCAGGCCCATTCCGGAGCGAAGCCTTGTGACGATGTCCGGCGAAAGCGGCCAGCCGAGATGCGTCAGGTTCTGCCGGTAGATCACCTTCGGCGGACTCGAACCCGCATCAATCACGACGCGGCACCGTTTGAACGCGCGGCCGTCCGGGGCGACGCTTACGATGTCGGCCGAGAACTGGTAGGATTGCCCCGTGACGTATCCGCCTATGGCTATGGCCTTCTCGCGCGACAGGGCCTGTATCACCCAGGAGATGTCGGTGCCGCTCATGCCGGCCGTGCTGGGCGTGCCACCCGTGGTGGTCGTGGTGAAGGTGCTGCCGCGACCCGAGATGCTGCTCGTGCTGGTCGCAGGTCGGTGGGCCAGGAGGGCGCTCGCGTCGCTGTCATCCAGTTTCGGCAGACACAGGAGCACCTCCCGCGGAGCCGTGTTCACGTTGATGAGACCCTTCGGTGGCGCTGCGGACGTGGTCGTCACACGGGAGGCGATCGGCTGAAACTCGTCGAAGGTCAGGCCAGAACGGTAATAGAAGTCAAACACATTGCGGAACGGCCGTTCGCGCCGGACACGATCTATCACAACCGGCAGCCTGGCGGACGCCACGGAATCCTGAAGCAGCGTCGTCAGGGCCGACCTCTGGGCGGTATTGACGTTGACGCGCTGCGGCTGGGTCAAGGCGGTGGAACTGGCGGCGTTGTTGGCGGTGGCGGACGGAGGGGCACTGTACACCGTCACGTCGTTAAAGATGCCCCGGTTCAGGCGGGTGCCCGTGCCGCTGCTCGTCGAGGAGGTGATGAACGAGGTCTCCTCGCCGGGGTCAAGAATTCCGTTGCGGCTGGTGTCCCCGCCATAGAGGATATCCTTGGAGGCGCCGCGGATGAGGAACAGTTCCTCCACCGTTTCCAGGGGGGAGTTCTTGCACTCATAGGGGTCGGGGAGCAGCAGGTAATACTCGCTCTCGGCGCCCCCGGGCGTAACGTTGCTGTCGGCATCGCGCCAATCCACGATGGACGCCGCGAACTCCGGCGTCATGCCGGGCAACTTGGAGAGCATGTCCAGCGACGCCGTGTTGAGGTTCACCTTGCCGGCCTCGTCCGTAATGCCGTAGGAATACGTGCGGTCGTCCTCGCCCGTGGGTCGCAGAATCCAGAAGGCCCCGTCGCCTACCTGGACGGCCTCGCACGGCGTATCGGCATCCGGCGGCATCTGGCCCTGAAGGCCGTCAACGCACGACAGCACGTACTGGATCGCACCCTCTTCGACGGCGGCTGCCTGGGCCTCGGCCAGGCCGTTGGCCGAACGGTCGCCCTCCACGCGCGCCGTACGGCCCAGGACCAACACCAATCCGGCCAGCACCAGAAGGATCCACATGGTGACGATCAGCACCGTGCCCCTGGCGCGACGGCCTGCGGCCACGTGGCGGCCGCGCGCTGCACATAGATGTCCGTAGCCGAAGTCCATCCGATGCCTCACGATGAAGACTGGACGACCTGCGTCGAAGCGGACGGCGCCGGCCCGCAGGGGAGCAGGAACACCTGCGACAGGCGATAACCGCCGACGTTCGGGTCCTTCTGCCGGTCGTCGTTCAGTTGAAGCGTCACTTCAATCGCGACCGGCAGCGCGCCAGTCCCCGTGGCGCTGTCCCAATCATCCAGCCAGTCGGAGCCGTCGAAGTACCTCAGATTGAACGCATACACGTTACGGCATATGTTTTCCCGTTGCGGTTCGACGGCCGTGGGCGGCAGCAGGTTGGTGGTGACGCAGCGCACCAGGACCTGCGTTTTCCCGTCGCCTGAAGGCTCGCACAGAAGTTCGACCTTCTTGATATCCCCTATCCCCTCCGCCGCCTCGGGGCTGCGGGTGGTGCAGTAGAACGCCAGCGAGTCGGAGTCGTGTCCGTGGTCGTCCGTTCCGTCCTGCCCAGCGAAGGGCCCGGCCAGTATGCCGTTGGGCACGGCGGCGGACCGGAGGTCCTCGCCCAGTAGTCCCAGGGCGAGATCGGCCTTGCGGACGGGCTCGACGGACGCGATGGCGCTGCGTCGTGCCTTGAAGGCAATGCTGAGGGTGGCGTAAAGAGATCCCGCCAAAATAGAGATCAAGGTCGTTGCTACCAGGACCTCCAACAAGGTGAAAGCAGAAGCCTTTCGGCTGTAGCCCGTCATTGCGAGCCTCCCGTGTAGGCCAGCGTAGTCAACGTGACGCTTCGGTCTCGGCCGCGTTGGTTCCACGAGACTTGCACATCCAACTGCCGTACTTGGGTTCCCTGCCAATTGCTGACTTGGGCCACCCAGCGGTACTCCGGCCGGTCGGGCGCGAAGTCGCCGGTCAGTTCGGCGTTCTGCAACTGGCCTGTGGCCACGATCTCCTCCATCTTGGCATGGGCCAGCGCCGTCGCCTCGGTTTGCCGCCGACTGACACCGGCGGTCTCCAGAGCCAGCGATATACCGCTCATCGCCACCGGCAGGATAATGGCCACCAGCACCAGCGTGGCGAGAACCTCCACGAGAGTGAAAGCCCGGCGAGCCGGCCCGGCCCGAAACAACAGCATGGCATGGCTCATGATTTCGATGCCTCCGAAGGCGACACGATGTGAAACGCTTCGGTGGCCGACTCGCAGACGACCAGGAAGACTTCGCCTTGTCGGCCCCGGAGTTCAATCGTGACCTCCTCGGTTCTGCCGTTGGGATAGAACTCGATGTAAGCGCGCGGCTCGCTGCCCGTGGGCCGCCGCAGCGTGGCCGTGGTGCCCTGGGGCAGTTTGAAGCGGCGGCCGAATTCGCTGCCCAAGTCCACAAACGCGCCCCCTTGCTGCATGGTCAGCCAATAGGTGTTCGCCTGGGCATCCATGTTGAGGCGATAGACGTTTCCCTGGGCCGCCGCCCGCGACCCCGCCCACTGCGTGAGCGCCAGCACTTGCGCCGCAGCGTCGGCCGTCTGCCGCGAGCCCATGAAGCCGCGCAGCGACGGCGCGGCCATAGCCAGCAACACGCCCACTAGGCCCAGAATGACAATGAGTTCCAGGAGGGTGAATCCGCCGCCGACTCGTCCGGGCGGACCGCCTTCCGCCTTGGCCCGTGCGCGGTCCGGCTCGCGATTAGCGCTGGGTCCAGTTATCAATGTCATCCGCCGTGCCTTCCTGACCGTCAGGCCCACAGGAAAAGAGGTCATAACCGTTGGTGTTGTGCTGACCCGGACACCTATAGATGTACGGAGCACTCCAAGGGTCTTTTGGCATGCCGCGCTTCAGGTACTCGCCATGCCAATTGTCGGCGTTCGAAGGCTGTTCAAGGAGCGCCTTGATCCCTTCCTCGGAAGAGGGGTATCGCCCACAATCCACCTCAAACGCGTCCAACCCCACCTCGATGTTTGCGATGTCCGCGCGAGCCGCGGTAATCTTGGCCTGCTCGGAGCGCTTGGTGAACCTTGGCACTACCAGTGCCGCCAGGGTGGTTAGAATCACCAGCACCAGCAGAAGTTCGATCAGCGTGAAGGCGCCGACCAGTCTTCTCGACATTTGTGCATGTTTCATGGACGCTCCCGTAATAGGGTTCTTCATACTTTTTTTCAGTTTAACGAATGTAATCCTGAAGGGTGAACACGGGCAGCAGCATGCCGATGACGACAGTTCCTACGATTCCGGCCATGACGAACAGAAGGGCCGGCTCCACCAGCGCCACCAGCATTCGCAACTGACGATCCAAGTCCGCTTCGTAGACCGTAGCCAGGCGTATGAGTTCCTGGTCAAGCCGGCCGCTCTCCTCGGCCACGGCGACCATCTCGATGACCGTTGCAGGGAACAGTTGGCGACACGAGGACAGGCTTTGGGCCAACGGTTTTCCTTGCTGGACCTCCTCGATGGACACGTTCACGGCATCCGAGAGCGTCTGGTTTCCGATGGCCTGGCGGGCCACCCGTAGCGCGGTGACCAGCGGGACGCCGGCGCCAAGCAGCGTGCCCAGCATGCGGCAGAAACGCACGAGTGCAAAACGAGCCAGCACGCGCCCGAGGGCCGGCACGTGCAGCGTCGCTCGCTCCAGGAAACGCCGCCCCGCCTCCGCCCGTAGTGCCCGCCGCGCCACCAGAATCGCCAAGCCCGCCGCCACGACTACCAGTAAGCCGTACTTCGTAGTGATGGTGCTGGCTGCAATGATGGCCTGAGTCAGCAGCGGCAAGGACGCACCGAACTCCGCAAAGACTCCGGAGAAACGCGGGATGAAGTACACCAGGAGGAACACCAGCACACACCCCGCCAGCACCATCAGGACTGCGGGATAAACGAGGGCCCCCCTGACCTTCGATTTGAGGTCCCGTTCGCGCGATCTGAAATCGGCGATCTGGCCCAGGACGACATCGAGGAATCCCCCCGTCTCGCCCGCACGAACCATGGCCACATGCACGGCAGGAAACGACTCGGGAAACTTGCTCATCGCATCGGCGAGCGATGTGCCGCCCACGACGTCGTCATGGATCGCGGACCATAGTTTCCTGGCGGCGGCTTGCGATGCCTCCCGGCTGAGGATTTGAAGCGCTCGGCTCAGCGGCACCCCCGCCGCTAGAAGATTGGCCAGTTCGCGGCTGAAGGTCTCCACGTCCGTCTGCGACACGCGGCTGGAACTCCGCAGCAGTCGGAGAAAGGAGTTCCGGGCACCGGCGGTGGCCTGTTCCTCTACCAAGGCCGGAGTTAACCCTTTTCGGGTGACCGCGTCCAAGGCCGCGGCGCGGTTCGGGGCGGGCACCGTTCCCGAAGTCCGCTGCCCGTTGGAATCCACGGCTGTGTAGGCGAAAACCGGCATCAGTCGTCCGCCTCCTGGGGTTTGCCGTACGGATTATCCTCTTCCGTCGCGAGAGCGCGCGACGGATCGGCATCCGGCTCGCCGTTGCCGTCGAGCCGCTCCTCCTTGGTGACCCGCAGAACTTCCTCCAGGGTCGTGCGCCCGCTCCGCACTAGCCGCCAGCCGTCTTCGCGCAGGCTCTTCATGCCCTGCGAGGCGGCGACGCGGCGAATCTCGCCGGTGGAAGCGCGTTCGAGAATCATGGCCCCGATCGCCGTTGTCACCAGCATCGTTTCAAAGATGCCGGTCCGCCCGCGATAGCCGGTGCCCTGGCACTCGCGACAGCCGCGCCCCCGATAAAGCACCTCGGGCACCTCGTCGCCGAACTCCCGTTTCAGGGCCACCACGTCGTCGGGGATAAAGGATTCCCTGCAGTGGGGGCATATGAGCCGCACGAGCCGCTGCGCCAACACCGCCTCCAGAGACGAGGCGATCAGGTACGGCTCGATCCCCATGTCCACCAGGCGCGTCAGGGCGCCGGGGGCGTCGTTGGTATGAAGCGTGGAGAAAACCAAGTGGCCCGTGAGAGACGCCTGCACCGCAATCTCGGCCGTCTCGCGGTCGCGGATTTCGCCGACCAGGATCACGTCCGGATCGTGGCGGAGGATGGACCGGAGACCCCGCGCAAAACTCAATCCGGCCTTGTTGGACACCTGGATCTGGTTGACGCCCCGTAAGTGATACTCAATCGGATCTTCGATGGTCACGATCTTTCGCGTCACGTCGTTGATTCGCGACAGTCCCGCATACAACGTGGTTGTCTTGCCGCTGCCGGTCGGCCCGGTCACCAGGATGATGCCGTGCGGAACCGCCAAGAGGCGCTCGAAGATCGCGCGGTCGCGATCCGACATGCCCAGATGCTCCAGGCCCAGCAACATCGCCCCCCGGTCCAACAGGCGCAGCACCACGGCCTCGCCGTGAAGCATGGGGATGACGGAAACCCGAACGTCAACCTCGCGGCTGGCAACCTTGATCCGGATGCGCCCGTCCTGGGGAAGCCGTTTCTCCGCAATGTCCAGGCGGCTGAGGATCTTCAGGCGCGAGACGATGGCCGGGTGGAACTGTCGGACCTCCGGCGGAATGTTCGCCTCCTGGAGGACGCCGTCCACGCGGTAGCGCACGCGGAGCGCATCTTCGAACGGCTCAACGTGCACATCGGTGGCGCGCCGCTCGATGGCCTCCGCGAGCACCTGGTTCACAAACTTGATGATGGAGGCGTCCTGGGCGGCGGCGGTGAGGTCTGTGTCCTCGTCCGCCTCGCGGTCCACCACCTGCACGCCCTCGTCCTCCGCCTCGGAAACGAGCGATTGCAGCGTGTCAGCCCCGACGCCCAGCAGGCCCTTGATGCAGCGGGTGATTTCGGCCGACGGCGCCAGCGCGACCCGGAACTCGAGCCCTGAGGCCAGGCGCAATTCGTCCATGCCGCTCGTGTCAAAGAGCCGGCTAGTGGCTACCGTCACGATACCGTTCTCCTGCCGTAGCGGCAGGAGCCTGTGCTCCAGCAGAATGCGGGCCGAGAACTGCGCCAGGAACTCCTTCTGGGGCGGGTGCTGTTCGAGATCGACGTACGGGACATGAAATTCCTCAGACAGGTAGCGTAGCAACTGGTCTTCGGGCAGACCGCCGGCGGCCAGCAGGGCCTCGTCCAGCGGCCGGCCTTCGGCTACCAGCCCTTGGACCCGCCTGGCGGACGGCTCGTCGAGCAGTCCCGTCTCGCGCATTCGTGCGAGGATTTCACTCATCGTGGCGATTGCCCCGTTCTGTGCCGGAGCCGGCGATTGCCGCCCGTCCAAGCGGCTGACTCGGACGGGCGGGCGGCTATGGCAAACGCTAGTCCAGCAGTCCCATCATCACCAACTGCGCTTCCTGGCGCAAGGTGAGCACTTCGCGAAGTGATTTCTGGGCCTTCTCCAACTCATCCCCGGCCCTGGCTCTCGCCTCGCGTAAAGCCGCCAGCGCGGCCTTGATTTCTTCGGACTTGGCGTCCTTGTTGTCAAGAAGCTTCTGGAGCGCAGCGCCTGTCTTGTCGATCTCCGTCTGGGGTGCCGTCGTGTCGGGAACCGGACCGCCGCGGCGGCCGCGGCCCATCAACGCGCCGATATTCAAGCCGCCGAACCGCGACTGCATCGTCAGCGTCATGACCTTCTCAACGCGCGGCTGGAGAACCTTCCATTCCTCGTCCGTGGCGCCCAGGATTTCCTTGAACCGGTCGGTCAAAGCC
>Ga0315275_10002919_pt1 | contig 15619 bp, 14 predicted proteins | sample YL17G03_0_MG_FD_205557 | JGI IMG/M metagenome (GOLD analysis project Ga0315275, IMG submission 205557) | Sediment microbial communities from Yellowstone Lake, YNP, Wyoming, USA - YL17G03_0 | ecosystem: Environmental > Aquatic > Freshwater > Lake > Sediment | place: USA: Wyoming | collected... | reverse complement strand
GTTTAGGGGCTAGGGTCTAGGGGCTAGGGCGCGAAGGCAAAAGGCGAAAGGGGAAAGGCAAAAGGGGAAGGGAGCGCTAGAGGCTAGAGACCAGGGGCTGGGGGCTAGGGTTTAGGGGCTAGGGTCTAGGGGCTAGGGCGCGAAGGCAAAAGGCGAAAGGGGAAAGGCAAAAGGGGAAGGGAGCGCTAGAGGCTAGAGACCAGGGGCTGGGGGCTAGGGTCTAGGGTTTGGGATCAGATAGCAAGGGAGGCGGTTATGCGGACGGTTAAAGCGGCGGTGATCGGAACTGGTTTCATTGGGCCGGTGCATGTGGAGGCGCTGCGGAGGCTCGGATTCGTAGAGGTGGTGGCGCTGGCGGGACGCAACAGGGACCGGACGGAGAAGAAGGCGGCCGAGCTGTCTATTCCCAGGGTCTACACGGACTACCGCAAGCTGCTCAAGGACCCGGAAGTCGAGGTGGTGCACAACTGCTCGACCAACAACGTGCACTTCACCATCAACACTGCCATCCTGAAGGCCGGCAAACACTGCGTCTCCGAGAAGCCGCTGGCGACGACGACCGCGCACTCGCGCGCGCTGGTGAAGCTGGCCGCGAAGACCGGGCTGGTCAACGCGGTAAACTTCAACTATCGTTTCTACCCCCTCTCGCAGCACGCAAAGGCAATGGTGGAAGCGGGGGAGATGGGCGAGCTGTACGCGGCGAGCGGGTGCTACCTCCAGGATTGGCTTTGCTGGGAGACCGACTATAGCTGGCGGCTGGACCGCCGCATCTCCGGCGCGAGCTCGGCGGTTGCCGATCTCGGATCTCACTGGTGCGATCTGGTGCAGTTCATCAGCGGCCGACGGATCGTCTCGGTGCTGGGCGATCTGCAGACCACGTTCAAGGTGCGGAAGCGACCCAAGGTCACGGCCGAGGCGTTCGCGGTTGATACGCTCACCGCCAAGGACTACGAGCGGGTGAAGATCGGCCTCGATGACTACGCCAATGTGCTGGTGCGGTTCGACAACGGCGCGCGAGGGATGTTCAGCGTCTCGCAGGTCTCACATGGCCGCAAGAACCACCTCCGCTACGAACTGGATGGCGCGAAGTGCGCCCTCGGGGCCGATCTCGAAGAGCCGAACCAGCTCTGGGTGGGACACCGCGAGAAGGCGAACGAGGTGCTGATCAAGGACCCGTCGCTGCTCAAGGAGCAGGCGCGGGCCTATGCCCACTACCCGGGCGGCCATCCCGAGGGCTATCCCGATGGGCCGAAGAACCTGTTCCGAAACGCCTATCTGAAGATTGCGGGAAACAGGAAAGCCCTTCCTTTCCCGACGTTCGAGGATGGTCACCGGGCAGTGGCGATAGTGGAGGCGGTGGTAGGGAGTTCGCGCAGTGGCAAGTGGGAGAAGGTTAAGTACTAGACCCCGGTCTGAGGTCTACCGTTGACGGTTTACAGTTTACGGAAACGGCCTGGAGAGTGTAGATCGGCAAGGTGGTCCCGAAGCCCGAGACCCAAGGCACGAGACTCGAAACCCGAGGCACTGGCTCACAAAGGAGGTCAATGATGAAGGTCGGTGTGTTCCTGGTTCTGTACTCGCAGATGCCGTTCGAGAAGGCGCTCGATCACGTGGCGGGGATGGGGTGCGAGGCGGTCGAGATCGGTACCGGCGGCTACCCCGGAAAAGCGCACTGCGATGCCGGGGCGCTGCTGAAGGACCCGGCCGCGCAGAAGAAGTTCCTGCGGGCGATAGAGAAGCGCGGGCTGGTGATCTCGGCGCTAAGCTGCCACGGTAATCCGGTGCATCCGCAGGCCTCGGTGGCGAAGAAGTTCCACGACGACTGGCGGAAGACGGTGCGCCTGGCGGAGGCGCTGGGGGTGGAGCGCGTGGTCACGTTCTCCGGGTGTCCTGGTGACAGCGACCAGGCGAAGTACCCGAACTGGGTCACCTGCCCGTGGCCGACAGACTTCTCCGATATCGTGAAGTGGCAGTGGGAGGAGAAGCTGATCCCCTATTGGACCAAGGAAGCTGAGTTCGCGGCCCAGCATGGCCTGAAGATGATCTGCTTCGAGATGCACCCGGGGTTCTGCGTGTATAACCCGGAGACGCTGCTCAAGCTCCGGCAGGCCTGCGGCGAGGCGATCGGCGCGAACTTCGACCCGAGCCACCTGTTCTGGCAGGGGATTGACCCCGTCGTAGCGATCAGGGAACTCGGGCGTGCGATCTACCACTTCCATGCGAAGGATGTGAAGATAGACCGCGCGAACACGGCCCGCAACGGCGTGCTCGACACGAAGACATACACGAATGAGATCGCGCGCTCCTGGATCTTCCGCTCGGTCGGCTACGGCCACGGCGCCGAGGTCTGGAAGGAGATGATCTCGGAGCTGCGGCTGGCGGGCTATGACTGGGCGCTCAGCATCGAGCATGAGGACAGCTTGATGAGCACCGACGAGGGGCTACGGAAGGCCATCGCCTGCCTGAAGGATGCCTGCATCTCCGAGCCTCCGCCGAAGGTGTGGTGGGCGTAGCGAGAGTCGAGAGGGGAGAGGTGATAGGGGACGATCCGCAGGGGCGCACGATAGCTGCGCCCCTGCGGTCATAAGGGCGCGATCGTCACCGCGTTGCCCGTCTCCTCGGCACGGTGGGCGGCTTCGGCGACGGCGACGGCGGCGCGGCCCTCCTTCGCGGTGAAGACCGGCGGCTCGTCGTAGAGCACCCAGCGGGCGAAGCTGCGCAGTTCGGTCGCAACGGCGTTGGCCGGCGGCAGGTCCTTTGGCTCGAGGCGCGTCATCTGGCTATCGGCGGGGCCGTAGTCGAGATAGGTGTGAGGGCTGTCGAGTCGGGCGAAGCCCTGCTCGAAGAGGAAAGCGAACTCGCGCCAGCTGAGAGGAGAGATGCTTGACGTCGTGAGCAGGCCAATCGCTCCCGAATCGTACTCGATGGTCACGCTCGCTACATCATCGAAGTCGTGCACCTGCTCGCCGTACTGACCACCCGCGTATTGCACCCGCTGCGCCTGGCCCATGATGGCGTTGAGCAGGTCAATGTGATGGATGCCCATGTGAAAGAACAGCCCACCTGAGTTCGCCCGGTCCAGGTGCCAGATGCCGCTGTCGCGCTCTTTGAAACCGGAGAAGAAGTAGGAGGCGAAGGCGAAGCGCGGCGCGCCCAACTCGCCGCCGGCGGCTATCTCAAGCAGTCGCTTGGGCAATGGGTAGAGCCGCATGCTGTGGCCGACCATCAGCCTCACCCCGGCCCGGTCGCAGGCGGCGATCATGTCATCGCAATGGGCGACCGATAGTGCCATCGGCTTCTCGCAGAAGACATGCTTGCCGGCCGCGGCGGCGGCCAGGGCCTGGTCGCGGTGGAGGTGGTTTGGCGAGGCCACAATCACCGAGCCAACATCGGGCCGGCCGAGCAGGTTTTCGAGGGAATCCTCCGGCTGCGCCCCCAGGTCGGCGCAGAGCCTTTCCATGTTGGGCCGGTAGGGATCGAACGCCGCCACCAGCCTGGCCTCGGCGATCCCGGCAGTGATCGCCTCGCCAAGCTCCCGCCCCATCGCGCCACAGCCGATAAGACCGAAGCCAAGAACCATGTCTTCTCCTGTCGTCCGGCAGGTCAATACTTCCGCTTGGTTTGAGGCGAACCTCCCGCCCTCGAGTGGCGAGAGCCGCCTGCGCCAGTAACAGAAGCTTCGGGGTTTGTTCACCCCCGGTTCACCGGGGAGCGGTAGCGTAACCGGGATCCGCGCCGAGTCACTGAATCGGACGCCGGGAGAGTTGCGGCACAGGTAGGGGCACAACCACGGCACCCAGGCTGGTGAGGGTTGACAAAGTGCGCTCATCCGCGTCACATTGGTGAGCGCGGGTTACTATAAGGCCCGTTTGACTGCTACGCAGAAGGGCGTCGCGCGTGATCTCCTCGGCTCCGTTGCTTGGGCTGTTGCTGCTAGTCGGAGGGGTGATCGGCTTCCTCTCCGGCCTCTTGGGCATCGGCGGCGGATCGTTCATGATCCCAGTCCTAGTGGCGATCTTCGGGGCCACGATCCCCTCAGCCGACCTCGCGGTGAAGATGGCCTTCGGCACGAACCTGGTAGTAGGTGCGCTGACTGCCCTAACCGGATTCACCGTGCATCGGCAACACCTCAGCGACCGGTGGCGCACGGTGCTTCCTCTAGCTGGGACAGCCATCATTGGGGCACTCGGCGGGTCGACGGTGGCCAGCCACCTTCCGGGGGCACTGCTCCGCGTGCTCTTTGGCGTCGCCGCCATGGTGGTCGCGGCACATATGCTCCTGCGGCGCGAAGACGAGCAGCGTCCTGTGCCGGTCTTGTCCCTGGGTCTGCTCTTCCCACTGGGTTTCGTGATCGGGTTCTCCGCGTCTCTGGTGGGACTGGGTGGCGCTGTCTTTACAACCATCGCCCTAGTAAGTATCCTCCGGTACCCGATGCGTCAGGTAGTTGGAATCTCCACCTTCGTCCAGACGGCGGGAGCCTTGTTCGGCACCATCGGCTATATGCTCAACGGCCTGGGTCACCCGGGCCTGCCGCCTTTCTCTGTCGGCTATGTCAATGTGCTGGCAGCCGGATGCATGATAATCACTGGAGTGCCGCTCGCCAGACTGGGGGCGACCTACACCCACCGCATCAACGCGACCTCCCTGAAGCGTGTCTTCGCGGTGGCGCTGTTGGCCATTGCCGTTTTGATGATCAGCGGAGTCGGACGGAAATGAGTGCATCCCCGCACGCGCCTGACTTGCAGGTTCTCTACGCCGGATCGCTTGAAGACCTGGTGGTTGAGGACTTGTTCCCGCGGTTCAAACTCCTCACCGGGTACCGATGCCAGGGTCGCGCGGGAGGCTCTCGAGAATGGGCGAGGCAGCTGCGCTTGGGAGAGGTGGAGGCTGACCTGCTGCTCAGCGCGGATTCCTCCGTGAACGAGCTGGAGCTCATGCGGCCCGGAGAAGCGGTGGCCGAGTGGTATCTCACCTTCGCCACGAACGAGCTCGTGCTTGCCTACAGCCGTGCGTCACCGGCCTTCTCCGACATGCAGGCCGCAGCGCGGACCGAAGCAGGCTGGCTCCGTCTGCTACAGTTGGGTCTCCGGCTCGGTCGTCCCGACCCGGAGGTAGACCCGAAGGGGTACCGGACGCTCTTTGCACTCCAACTGGCAGAGACGCGGCTCGGGCTGGCCGGTTTCGCGGCTCGTGTGGCTGGTCCGCCGCGGAATCCAGAGCAGCTCTTTGACGCGATGGCGCTGATGCCGATGCTGACGCGGGGCGAACTCGATCTCATGTTCTGCTACCGCAGCCAGGCTGAGGAATCCGGGGCTGCCTATGTCGCGCTCCCGGAGCAGGTCAACCTGGGTTCGTCGGACATGGCGGCAGTCTACAGCACGGCAAGCTACCAGTGCCAAGACGGCACCACCTACCGCGGTGCGCCGATCGCCTACACGGCCACGCCACTGATGTGTGCCTGGCATCCCCTGGCGGCCGCGGCGCTGCTCTTGTTCTTGGCGTCCGACGAGGGGACCAAATCCATCCAGCGGCACGGGTTCCGCCCCGCACGCGCACTCGTGCGACCGTGCTCGAGGGCACACGACTGACACAGGGGTATGGGCGGCACATATGCACCCCCATCCGAGAGCTTGCGGTTCGGGCTCTCTGTGGAAGATGGTGCGCATGTCCAATGGCGATGGAACACATCCCGACGGCTTCTGACGGCACACCGGCCAATGACCCCCAGCCGAGGGGGTAGCCGGAGTCGGGGAATGCTCTCATGCCGGATTCGCCGACACCTGGCAAGCACGTTCAGCATCAGGTTGAGTACCCCCCTGCTGGGGGAGAACCGACACGCCCGGCCGGGGTGATGGCCGGGCGTGCTTGGCTGTTCCCACAACTCCGTAGGACTCCCTATTTCAGCTTCGGCATCGTTACGCTGTAGCCGTGCTTGGCGAAGATCCGCTTCCCTTGCTTCGAGGTGAGGAAAGCTATGAACTTCTCCGCCGCGGCCCGCTGCTGCGAATAGACGGCGACCGCGGCGGGGATGTTGTGCACGCGAAGGTACTTCGGGTCAATCTTCACTAGGTCTATCTTGTCGGGGGCCCAAGACTTGAAGGCATCCCACCCGATCACCGCGTCCACCTCGCCGAGCTGAACAAGCTGCTGAGTTTGCTCGCAGCTTAGGGCGTAAGTGATGACGTTCCTCTTCACCTCATCGAGTAGGCCGGCCTTGCGAAGGACGACCTCACTAGCATCGCCCAAACAGACGGCTTCAGGTTTGGCAAGGCCAACCGTGACACCAGGCCGGGCGAGGTCGGCCAGCGACCGGATGTTCTTCGGGTTTCCGTGCTGGACGCAGATCGTGGGGATCAGGTAGGCGACGATCTTCCTGGTCTCCGGGATGACCGCTTTCTTCACCTCCGCCTTGTCCATGAAGTCGTCCGAGCCCGGCATGTAGATGTCGCCGATCTGCTCGAGCATCATCTGCTGCAGAATGGTGCCCGACCCACCGAAGGTAATGTCTATCTGCACGTCTGGGTGGGCCTTCTCATAGACCTTCTTCGCTTCCTGAGCCGGCGGCTTGCTGGCCGCACCGGCGAAGACCATGAGACGCGTCTTGGCGGCGGCGCTCCCGGTACCGCACAACGTCCCAAGCAGCGCCGCGCCGATAACAACAACCATCGGGTGTGATACTGCTCGCATGCTACGTCCTCCTTAGGTGAACTCCGTCTAGTTGATGAGAGTAGCGCCGGGTGTTGACGGAATGGTGACCGCAGGAGGAACATTCCGCTACGGCCACTGGATTGGTGATCACTGAGGGATGGCGCTCCGGGTCCGAGGCGGGGACTGCCGTCACAGAAGGTTTAGCCTTCGTTCACCGGCGGTTCACCGGCGGGCGATAGGGTGGCACTACTGAGACTAGATGGGGAGTCCCGGATACTGCAAGGAGGAAGGGCTATGAGGGCATGGGCATGGGGGCGGTTGGGGGTGTGGCTGATAGCGGCGGGGCTCGTCGCCTGCGGCGGGGCATGGGCGGAAGGGCCGGTGATCGCCCGCGGCGATTGGCAGTACCGAGAGCTCGACGCGCTGGCGCAGGCCGGGCTATTGAGCGGTCACCCGAAGGGACCGGTTGACGCGTGGGCAGGAGACCCGCTGACTCGGTTCGAGGCGGCGTCGCTGACGCTGCGGGCAGTGGAGGGCCTTGGCAAGGCTTATCAGGAGCAGGGGGCGGCCCTCCAGCAGATCGCGACGGCGTTAACGGGCGAGGCGGTGCCGCAGCCAGTTGCCGGCGCGAGCCTGGAGGATGTTGCACGCGTCGAGAAGCTGATCGAGGAGTTCAGGACCGAGCTTGTCACGATGGGCGCGCGGGTTGACGACCTCCAGACTGCCATCAAGGATGTCCAGTCCCGCCTCGCCAAGGTCGAGGCCGACCAGAAGAAGCACAAGCTCGGCGGGTACACCCAGCTCCGGTACCGCAGTGACAGCGCGACCGACGGCAAGAAGGAGTTCCAGATGCGCCGGACCCGCGTCACCATGAGCGGCCCGGTGAGCGCGAGGACGTCGTACAAGGTCGAGTTCCAGCTCGACGCCAAGGACATCTATACTGCAGAAGGCAAGACAAAGACCTCCGGGAGCAAGGTCCAACTCCGTACGGTGCAAGCCGATTACCAGGCCTCAGCCTTCAGCCGGATACGCGTAGGGCAAGCCGTTCTGCCTTGGGGGTATGAGCTGGAGGAATCTGTCCCAAACCTCTGGACCGGAGAGCGCGCGCTGTGGATGGACCGGCTCTTTCCCGACCAGCGGGACATAGGCATTCAGTGGATGTACCAGAAGGCTCCCACCGCGCCGAAGTTCGACATCGCGATGGTCAACGGCACGGGCATGAACGCGAGCGATAACAACGACGACAAGAACGTGCTGGGGCGCGTTGACTTTCGGGTTCCATACGGAACGGTCGCGCTCTCGGCCTATGCTGGCAAGGATGGGACAGGGTCTTCGAAGACGGACCAGGACCGGTATGGTATTAGCTCTCGTCTAGCGCTTCCCACCGGCACGCAGTTCCTTGGCGAGCTGGTAACGGGGAAGGACCGAGGTGCTAGCATCAAGGGTTGGTACGCCCAGCTCGGGCACCCACTGACGCGGAAGCGCCCGAATCTGCTCTTCGCCAAGTACGACCGGTTCGATGAGGACACCGATGCCCCGGACGACCTGTTCAAGCGGTGGAGCTTCGGGTACTGGTACGATCTGGATGATGCGACGCGGCTGACTCTCGTTTACGAGAACCGTGATGCCGACCCGGAGTTCTCGGAGTTGAGCAAGTGGGATGGCAACGCCTACTACCTTCAGCTACAGGTGAAGTACTAGAGCGGCAGGGGTCAGGGTCTGGGGTCTAGGGTCTAGGAACTCCAGACCAGGGCGACTGCTAGGTGATGGGCGAGGGCGCGCAGACGAGTCTGCGCGCCCTTTGCCTCGGGTGGCGACAGGGAGGTGCGGCCGTTTCCTTCTGGTCGCGGGGATCAGGATCGGGTAGAATGCCGAGGCAGGAGGTAGCGATGTCCGCTAATGCAAAACCGGCTGCGCTGACCGAGCAGGACCAGAAGCGGTACCACCGGCAGATGCTCATCGCGGGCTGGGGGGAGGAGGGGCAGCGGCGGCTGAAGGCATCGCGGGTGTTCGTCGCCGGGGCCGGGGGGCTGGGGTCACCAGTCTCGATGTACCTGGCAGTCGCCGGGGTCGGCCATATCCGGCTTTGCGATTGCGACAGCCCCGAGTTGTCTAACCTCAATCGCCAGATACTGCACAACGACTCGCGCATCGGGATCAACAAGGCGGTGTCGGGGAAGATGACGCTCGAGCAGCTCAACCCGAGCATCGAGGTCGAGGCGCTGACCACGCGCATTGATGAGACGACGGTGGACGAGCTGGTCGGCGATGCCGACATCATCGCCGATTGCATGGACAACTTTCCGACGAGGTACATCCTCAACGAATGCGCCATCCGCAAGGGCATCCCGTTCGTGCACGCAAGCATCTGGGGGCTGGAGGGGAAGCTGACCTTCATCCGGTCGCCGGAGACGCCGTGCCTCAAGTGCATTTTCCCGAGCGCGCCGCCGCCGGCGGTCTTCCCGGTGCTGGGCGCGACGCCGGGGACCATCGGGTGCCTGGAGGCGATGGAGGTCATCAAGTACCTTGCCGGGGTCGGGGAGAACCTGAAAGGCAGGTTGCTTGTCTGGTGTGGCGACGACATGGAGTTCTGCGTCTACCCGGTGCAGAAGAACCCTTCGTGCGTCGCCTGCGGAGGTGCAGGCGGGTGAACGCGGCATGGGTGTCGAAGGGAATTCCGCTAGTTTCGAAGGGAGGCAAGGAGTGGGAAACAGGAAGCTGATGCTGTATGGTGTGGTGTGCGCGCTCGCGCTCTCATCGCTTGCGGCTGGGTGCAAGGGGGGCCAGAGCGCGAAGAAGCCTGGACTGCCGATTGCTATCGAGGCCTACTACCCGATGAACGAGAGCCATAGGTTCATCGCGGACTACCTCACGTCGGTCGAAGCGGCCAATCCGGGCAAGATCAAGGTCTCTGTCTACGACATGCAGAGCGACGAGGGCCGGAAGAAGTGGGCGGCGACGGGCCTGAGCTGCGCCGGCGTGTTCGTGAACGGCAGCACGCGTCACGAACTGACGAGGAACGGGAAGACAGAGAGCTTCGACTTCCTCCAGCGCATGGATGTCTTCTGGTCGCACGACGACATGGAGGCGGTGCTGAAGCAGCTGCTGGAGAAGAGCGGCGAGACATTCGTGGCGCCGAAGTACCAGCCGAAGCCCGCGCCCGCCCAGCCGGAAGCCGGCGCGCCTGGGGCGGGCGAGCCCGAGCCGAAGGGCGGAGCAGCGGCGGGTGGCTCGGGGGGCTAGCCTCTTCGTCATTGCGGTTGCGTTGCTGTCGGGCTGCGGCAAACCCGCGCCGCCCGCGCGCAGCGTCGCGCCGCAGGCCGCGCTCGACGTCTACGCGCCCTGCCTGTTGAGCATCCCCATCCAGAAGGTGGTCGCGCGGTTCCAGGCTTCCCATCCGGGACCGAAGATATCGGTTCTGATTGACAAGCCTCTGGCGCAGATCGAGGAGGTCACGTCGGCGGCGGATGCGGCTGGCGTCGCGATCACCCTGGGGGAGATCGAGATGGATACCCTGGTGAGCGCGGGGGTAGTCAGGAAGCAGGACGTCAAGGCGTTCGCCGTCAACGGCTATCCGATCGTCGCGGTGGCGCCGGCCGCGGGCACGAAGGAGGGGGGTGGCTCGCTCAAGGAACTCGCCTCCCCGGCGATCAAGCGCATCCTCATCGAGGACCCATCGCGCAGCAGTCTCGGCGACCGGGCCACCCGGGGCCTAAAGCAGGCCGGTCTTTGGGCGGCCGTAAGCGCCAAGGTAGTGCGGCCCGAGGCGGAGGCGATGATCCTCGCCGAACTGCTCGATGGCTCGGCCGACGCGGCGCTGGTTTTCAAGGGCTGTCTGTTCGCGGAGAAGGGTCCGCAGGGGGCGATACCCAAGACCATCCGCATCGTTGGCGAGTTGCCGGCGAGCGAGGGCGCTCCTATTACCTACCAGGCCGCGCCGCTGACGCGGAGCGAGGACGCCGCCCTCGCCCGCGAGTTCGTCGCCTTCCTGGGGTCGCCGGAGGGGCGGGCCGCGCTGCAGGAAGCGGGGCTGGCTCTGCCTCCGGCAGAAGGCAGATAGGAGGCAGCGGCGACCGACCAGGACCTCCCCCTACCACCGCCCAGCGAACAGCCCGCCGGCCCGACCTGGCCGGTCGGTGTGCGCGCCCTCAGGCACCGCGATTTCCGGATCTTCTGGGGCGGGCTGGTCGTCTCGGTCATCGGCTCCTGGATGCAGAACCTCGCCCAGGCCTGGCTGGTCTATAAACTGACCGGCTCCTCCCTCTGGCTGGGGGTGGTTGGAGCCTGCGGCTCGCTCCCCCTGCTCCTCCTCACCCTCCCCGCCGGCGTCCTCGCCGACAGGCTCCCCAAACGCAACATCCTCCTCTTTACGCAGACGATGGCGATGCTCCAGGCATTCGCGCTGGCGGCGTTGATCTACACCGGCAAGGTGCAGGTCTGGCACGTCATGGCGCTCGCCGCGCTGCTCGGCATGGTCAACGCCCTTGACATGCCCACCCGCCACGCCATGGTGATGGAGCTAGCCAGCCGGGAGGACCTCTTCAACGCCGTCTCGCTCAACTCGTCTGCCTTCAACGCCGGCCGGATCGTTGGCCCGGCGATCGGTGGGATGCTCATCGCCGAGGTGGGCTTCGCCACTTGCTTCCTAATCAACGGCATCAGCTTCGCCGCCATCATCGTGGCGCTTGCCTTGATCCCGCCCCGTCCGCCGGCGGAGGTGGGCAAGGCCCCCATGCTCTCCCAGATCGCTGATGGGCTCAACTGGGCCAAGAAGCAGCCGGTTGTCCGATCCCTCCTCATCCTCACCGCCGTCGCGAGCATCTTCGGGATGTCCTACGCCACTCTGCTCCCCGTCTTCGCCGAGGACGTCTTCCACACCGGGCCGAAGGGCTGTGGCTTCCTGATGTCGTCCTACGCGGTCGGCGCGCTGACCTCGGCCATCGCCTTCTCCATGCTCGGCCATCGCTGGACTCTCGGTCGCCCCCTCACCTTCGGCGCCTTCGTCTTCCCGGTCGCGCTGCTCGCGGTCTCTCTTTCCCCGGACTATTACAGCGCTGTCGCCGCGCTCTTCCTCACCGGCCTGGGGATGATGTCCTTCAACGCCGTCTCGAACACGATTCTCCAGCAGTCCGCCCCCGATGACATGCGCGGTCGGGTGATGAGCATGAGGGCGCTGCTGTTCGCCGGCATGATGCCGGTGGGAGCCCTCCAGGTCGGCGCCTTGGGCCAGTGGCTCGGGCCCCGAACGGCGGTGGCCATCGGCGCTGTTGTCTGTCTCGCCGCCGCCGCAGTTGCATGGAGGCGCGTGCCGGAGCTGCGCAGAACAACGTAGGGCCGGCACATCTGCTGGTGCCTGGAGGAGAGAACATGAAGATTGACGCTCACACGCACGGAGACTTCTCGAAGCTCGAGATCGCCCCGGCGGACTATGTTGCAGACTGCCGGAGCCGGGGGATCGAGCGGATCGTCTTCATCGCCGACCCCGAGCCCTGCCGGAAGGCCTATGAGGCGCTGCCCGAGTTCGTCATCCCGGTGCCCTGGGTGGATATAGACAAGGTCAGGCCGGCGGAGATCAACGATTGCTTCGACTGGGGCGCAAAGGGCATCAAGTTCATTGACCCGCAGTTCTCCTACGGCGACACGCGCTACGACCCGCTCTACCGCGCCATCGAGGACCGGGGCAAGGTATGCATGTTCCACACCGGCTACCTGGCGACAGGGCTGGACGCCTATGGCCTGCCCAGCAAGCCGCGCCCAACGGATATTGCGCTCATGCGCCCCTCCGCCGTGGACTCGATGGCCCGCCGCCACCCCAAGCTCAAGATACTGATGGCCCACTTCGGCAACCCCTGGTGGGAGGAGGCGTGGAAGATCACCTGGTCGAACCCGCTTGTCTACGCCGAGCTAAGCGGCGGCACCGCCTACCGGCGCTCGCTGCGCATGTGGGCCGACATCTTCGCGCCCAACGGCAACCTCGACACCGAGACGCTCAACAAGCTCCTCTTCGCCAGCGACGTCAGCTTCTTCTCCCACCCCGGCCACGAGGGCTTCGAGCCGTACTTCGCGTTCTACGACAAGCTCTTCGACACCATCGGCGCACCGGAGGAACTGCGGGAGAAGATCAACCGCGGGACGGCGATGGAGTTGTTTGGGGTCACGTGAGAGGGTGTCGGCATTGATTGCGCGCTCCCGCAATCGGCGGTTGTTCGGCTTGACTAGGAGTACTGAGTAGCGTAGAATACATGCGTTTGCAGTTCCTGATCGGATCGCGGCGCACCGAAATGGGCGAGGAGTCTTCGCGGGTGAACGCTGAGCTTGCCGCGCGGAAACAGAACGGCGCCTACTACACCGATGAGGCAGTGGCCCGGTTCCTCGTCTCGTGGGCACTACCTGGGCCGGGAGGGGCGGTTCTGGATCCCAGTTGCGGCGATGGCGTCTTTCTCCGGCAGGCAGTGAGCGTTTGCTCGCCGGAAACAGTCACCGGGGTGGACCTCTCACCCGATGCCGTAAGTGCCGCCGAAGCGCACCTCAGAGGGGGCCCGACCCGGCTGATCTGCGCGGACTTCTTCTCGGTATCACCATCGTCCCTAGGGCACTACGACGCTGTGGTGGGAAACCCCCCCTTCATCCGCTTCCATCGGTTCACCGGCCCGGCGCGGAGGCAAGCCCTTGAGGCGGCAGCCAGCGCCGGGGTCAGGCTGACGGGTCTGTCGAGCGCATGGGCGCCCTTCATGGTCCACGCGGTTGAGTTCATCAGGCCGGGAGGCAGGCTGGCCATGGTTGCGCCAGCGGAACTCCTGCACGCAGCCTACGCTCTTCCCGTGCTTCGCCATCTGTGCGAGCGCTTTGGCAGTATCGCGCTAGTGACCTTCGAGCGTCGGCTGTTCCCATCCCTAAGCCAGGACGCCTTGCTGGTGCTGGGTGATAACCTGGGGGGGCGCAAGCGGGAGCTTCGCCTGCTGAACCTCGCGCACCCGGAGCAGCTCGAGACGTTGCTGACCGTGGACCCCTTCTTGCAGGCTGGCAGAGCACTGCCTGTCGCGCCGGTCGTCACAGGTCGGGAGCGAGCAGTGCAGTACCTGCTGCCGGAGGCAACGAGGAGGCTCTACTCGCGCCTGGAATCGTCCAGTGCGACGGCGCCGATGGGCGAGTGGGTCGCAGTGTCCATAGGGTACGTGACCGGCAGCAACGACTTCTTCCATCTGTCAAAGCGCGAGTCGTTGGATCTGCATATCCCCGCGCGCTATCTTCGACGTGCGGTGCGGCAGGCCGACCAGATAGCCGGCCTAACCTTGCGGGAATCAGACTGGCTTGCCATAGCGGCGTCCGGCGCTAAGTGCAGCGCTCTCGATGTCCGGGCAGGGGAAGCACGTCTGCCCGACGGGGTCCGCTCATACTTGAAGAGAGGGGAGGATCGCGGAGTCCACCTTGCGTACAAGTGTGCAGCGCGTCGTCCGTGGTATTCCCTGAACGGCTTGACGTCGCCCGATGCCTTCCTCAGCTACATGGTTCACGTGCATCCGGTGTTCGCGGTCAACGAAGCGGCGGTCGTCGCGCCCAACTCCCTGCTCGTCGCGCGCCTGAAGTCGGGATCACCACCCGTCAGATACGTCGCACTGGCGAGTATCACGAGCCTAGCGTGTCTCAGCGCCGAGATCGAAGGCCACAGCCTGGGCGGAGGTCTGCTCAAGCTGGAGCCGGGCGAAGCCTCGCGGCTTGTTCTGCCGCGGCCCGCTGAGGTGAATGGCCGGCTCAATGAAACGTTCGAAGCGGCAGACCAGTTGGTGCGGGCCGGACGGGTCTCGGATGCCCAGGCGCTTGCCGATGATGCCCTCCTTACGGGCATTGGGCTCTCGGCACGCGATGTGGCTCGGCTCCGCGCGGCAACTGAGATCCTGCGGCGCAGACGCCTGAGACGTTAGAGTCGGCGCGCCCATATGAGGCGAAGGAGCGCTCAAGATGCCAATGCCGGATGCCTCCGCTGTAGAAGATGCGATGGCGGCGTGCGGGCCCGCGCCCGCGTCGGACGCCTCCGGCGCCGACAAGAAGAACTACACCGAGCGCCTGTCCCACGCGCTTTCGACAGTTTCCCGTTCGGAGCTCGTGCGCGTTGGGCTCACGGCGGCCAGGGGGGCTGCACGCGGGCGCGACAAGCAGTTCATGGGCGGGCTCGGCCCGAAGGGGGTAGACGTTTTCGTGGCTGATGAGAAGCACGGGCTCCTTTTGTCATCGGGGACCAAGGGCCTTATGTTTGACGTTCGGAAGAACCTGCTCAACCGCTTCCGTGATATGGTGGCAGAGGCACTGGAGCTTCACATGCGGTTTCCATACGCTGTCTGCGGGCATGTTCTCTTCATAGACACCGCGGCGCGCACAGCTTCAGCCCGCCTGCACGGCACAGTCCTCAACCGCATAGTCACCCTCCTGGACGGCATCGCAAACCGGCGCGTTCCAGCCGATCCTCCTGAGCTGTACGAGCACATAGCTGTCCTGCTGCTAGACACAGCAGCGAGCAAGGCCGAGATCGCACCTGCGGACGTTCCGCAATCGATGCACTTCGCCACCTATATGGACCGAATGCTCCGCTCGTTTGAGCAACGGAATCCGTTCTATGAGGCCGGCGGTTAGAGCGCACAATAACTGGCTAGCTCAGAGACCGCAAATCCTCCTCCCCACGAACACCATCTCCGGGCTATCCGCCGTGAACGGACTGCGGTCGAAGTCGCCGTAGAGCGTCTCGACCTCGAACCCACACGCCTCCAGCATCCACTCCATCTCGAAGCGGAAGAAGTAGTGGAGCTTGAGCACGTGCTCGCTCTCGGTGACCGTGCCATCGGCCGCGGTTCGTTGGTAGCGCCAGACCGACCTGAGGATCTGTTCGGCGAAGTCGTAGGTGGTCTCGCCGGACCAGCTCACATGCATCCCGTCGGGCCCTTCGAAGTCCTCGCGCTCCTCGTGAACGGGCGTCTCG
>Ga0315275_10002918_pt1 | contig 15619 bp, 16 predicted proteins | sample YL17G03_0_MG_FD_205557 | JGI IMG/M metagenome (GOLD analysis project Ga0315275, IMG submission 205557) | Sediment microbial communities from Yellowstone Lake, YNP, Wyoming, USA - YL17G03_0 | ecosystem: Environmental > Aquatic > Freshwater > Lake > Sediment | place: USA: Wyoming | collected... | reverse complement strand
CGGCCGAGGGCACGATTCCGGCTGCCGACGATCTGCTTTCTCACTGCTGCTATGACTGCGTTCTCTACGACGCTGACGGCCCAGCATGCAGGTCACATGGCACTGGCGCCCATGATGACGATGATGAGCGCCCTCTTCCCGGGACTGCCGGCATCTCGGGAAGGGTCGGGGACGAGTTGGCAGCCCGATTCCTCGCCGGTTCTGGCATGGCACGCGCCGGCGGGGTCTTGGACCCTCATGATCCACGGCAGCGCTTTTCTCCGCTACACGAGCCAGGATGCTGGCCGGGCGGGGATGCGGGGCGGCCGCAAGCTCGACGCCCCGAACTGGGTCATGATCATGGCCCAGCCCCCTCACGGAGAGAAGGGCGGCGTCTCGTTCAGGGGGATGTTCTCTCTCGATCGGCTCACGGAAGGAGGGAGCGGCTACCCGCTCCTCTTCCAGACCGGAGAATCCTGGAAGGGCGTGTCCCTTGTCGACCGCCAGCACCCCCATGACTTCGTTTCCGAGCTCTCGGTTTCTTACGGCCGTTTGATCGGCCCGGACGCCGGTGTTTTCCTTTATTTCGGGCTCCCCGGCGAGCCGGCGCTCGGCCCTCCCGCCTTCATGCACAGGCCCTCGTCCCTGAGCAATCCCGACGCTCCCCTCGGGCACCACATGCAGGATTCAACCCACATCACCTTCGGCGTCCTGACGGGCGGCGCGAGATACAAAGGGCTCAAGCTCGACGCGTCCGTCTTCACCGGCCGGGAGCCCGATGAGAACAGGTTCGATTTCGATCGGCCCCGTTTCGATTCCTGGTCGGTCCGGCTGTCTCTCAATCCTTCTGATCACATCGCTCTCCAAGTCTCTCACGGCTTTCTCCACAGCCCCGAAGCGCTCGAGCCCGATGTGAATGTCCGACGGACCACGGCATCTATGATGATAAACCGTCCCCTGCGCCCGGGAGCGGACTGGACGACGACCTTCGTCTGGGGAGTTAACACGTCTTCGGAGCGCCCGGCAACACATTCTCTCCTGGTCGATTCTGAGGCCGCTTTCGGACGGGCTTCCGTATACGCCCGGATCGAGTACGTCCAGAGGGGAGCCCATGACCTGAAACTGGACGAGCTCGGTGACCGCGTCCTTCCTGTTGGCGCCCTGACCGCCGGCGCCGCTTGGCGCCTGGGAACTAGCCGCCACTTCCAGCTCCAAGCCGGCGCTCAAGCTGCAATCTATCACGTCGTCGACGATTTGGTGCCTGCCTACGGGAAGCGGCCGTTCTCCTTCGAGATCTATCTCCGGATGAGCCCGCCTCGCGCTTCCGGGATGGGTTCGATGGCCGACTGAGCGGACCTGTGCCGAGAATCACGAAACTGTTACAGGCGATTGAGCGATGTCTGGGCGTCAAGTTTGAGGAGGCGAGAGCTGCGATCGAGGTATTGGAAGCCCCCGGGATGAAGGCCCTTTTGGCGCCGTCCGTGAGCACAATTCCAATACAGCGGGCTCGCCAGGTACGCCAGAAAAGAGGGGACCCCGGAGGATCCCCCCTTCTCTCGATCGTTAAGGTGATTCCTTACTTCTTGCAGCCGGCTTGGGATCCGCAGCCTTCGGTGCCGCATCCCTTGGCGGCCTGCCCGCCCTTTTCCATCTTGCCCATCATGTGGCCGTTGCATCCGCCGCCGCAACCGCCCCCGTGGCCCATTCTGGCTCCGTGCCCCATTCCGGTCCCGCAACTCATGCCCCCGAACTTCTGTTCAAGGGCTTTCTTCTGCTCATCTGTCAGCAGACTGCCGACTGCATTCTTGTGCGCCAGGCATTTTTTCTGGATTTCCGCGCCCGCTTTGGCCACCTCATCGATCTTGGCTTCGAGTTTTTTTTGGTCGGCCTTTTCGAGCATCAGCTGACGAAGCTCGAGACGCTTGGTCTTCAGATCGGCCTGAAGTGGCACCAGGGCCTTCTGGTGTTCGAGCTTGAGCTTAGCGGGATACTTTCGAAGCTTTCGAGCAGCTGGCCGGCGAAAGCCGCTTCGGGAGGGGGGACCGTAATATCCCGCTTGCCCAGCTCATGCCCTGCGAATATCCCGCCCAGGAATAATGCCGCTATGGCCGCCGGCCGGAGGACCCTCCAGGCAATGGCAAGGACATCTCGCCGGCCGGGCAGGGGTTTCTCATCGGCGTCGATCCTTTCGATGAGCCGGGGGAAGAAGGACGGGGAAGGCTGAGAATCCGCGGGCAGGGCTGGGCATTCCCAGGCTTTTGAAAACTGTTGGACGAGCGAGGTGCACTCCGGGCAGGAATCCAGATGATCCTGGATACCCGAGACCGCCGCACCGGTGACGTCTTTTTCAGCAATGGAGATCAGATGACTCCGAATGAAGGCGCACGCGCCGTCCCCGCCCAGTTTATCCCATGTCCAAGAGCCGGACCAAGCGGCACGGTTGGGTCCCGCCCCCTTGGTGCCAAGGGAATTGTTGAAGCGTACGACGCCGGAAAAGGCGCGGACGGATTGGCAGAGAGGACTTAACCCATTATCAGCTTATATATTGCCCCCAGTAATCCGCCACCAATTATCAGCCAGATTGGATTAACCCTTAGCCGAAATATCACGAAAAAAAGGCATTCCTCGGCCTCCATGCATATCTAACCGAAGTCAACGATGCTCGTATCACGCTATAGGTCGCTCAAGGTACTTGAATCGTGAAATTCCCTGAGATAGAAACTGTGATATACTCGCCGCCGAAGGTTTTTTTGAAGACCACCTTAAGGAACGCACACAAAAGCCAAAGGGGACTTGCATGGATACCATATATGATCTTTTGAAATTTCTCCATGTGTTAGGTTTTGTCTTCATGTCAACGCCCTTATTTAACCTAATTGTCGTCAATGAAAGGGCCCTGCTGGGACCCTCTTTTGATTACAATGTTGACCGGTACATGGAGAATATCATCCGGCGCGGGGCTTCTCGGTGTTTTGTTTTCCAGTTTACCGTCCTGATTTCTGGTGTGCTATTGCTCATTTTTGGCCCCCTGGGCATTCAGTCGCTCTGGCATCATTGGATGATCTTGGCTAAAACAATAATATTGATGACTCTTATGGGGCTTTTGTCGTATGTCCACTTCAGCCTCCAGCCTAGAATTGAATCCCTGATGTCAAAAATAGGTCCTGGAAACACTGTGCCTGATGGCTTTGCAGCCCAATTGAAACCTTTCCGAGCCCGGCGAAAAAAACTTGCGACGTTCTGCCTGTTTTTTGTGATTACCGCAATTATTTTAGGGCTGCAAGTTTTTGGAACTTTCAGCCCCGCCTTAAACATCGCACTTATTGGAGCCGGGGCTCTTTTTGCATGGAAGGCCAGCCGAACGCTCATTCGTTTCGGGTGGATATAACCCCGTCCCAATCATTCCGTCGGCGCCTAAATAATGGCTGTTGTCTTGCCGAGCATAGGGGCCTAATCTGGCGATGGGCTCACTTTCTCCTTTTCTCCAACGTGAAGCAACCGCAGCGCGTTGAAAATCACGAGGAGAGATGCCCCCATGTCGGCCGCAATCGCCATCCACAGCGTTGCCACTTGCGCCAGGGCCAGCGCCATGAAGGCGGTCTTCACGCCCAACGCAAAGAAAATGTTCTGCCGGATAATGCGCAGGGAACGCCGCGCGTGTCGAACTAACCAGGGCAAACGTGCCAGATCATCGGACATGAGGGCAATATCCGCTGTTTCGACCGCCGCGTCGGTTCCCGCCGCCCCCATAGCAATACCGATCGTAGCCGTGGCCAGCGCGGGCGCGTCATTAACGCCGTCGCCCACCATTGCCACCGCACCGTGGTTCCGTTCGATTTCCTGAATCGCCAGCATCTTATCTTCCGGCAACAGTTCCGCCCGAACTTCATCAACTCCAACTGCGAGGCCAACCGCATCTGCCGTGCCTTGGTTGTCCCCGGTAAGCATAGCCACATATCGCACGCCTGCCGCCCTCAACTGGCGGACCAAGTCCGACGCCTCCGGCCGAATGGAATCCGCTACACTGATCAGGCCACAGACGTGCCGGTCGCTGCCCACGACCACCACGGAATGCCCCGCGTCTTCCATGCGCTGCGCCCGCGCATGAGTTTCGGATTCTTCGACGCCTTTTTCGTGCAAGAGCCGATGACTTCCCACCCAGAACGGTCGGCCCTCTATCGACGCCTCCGCTCCCCGGCCTTTCAGCGCTCGGAAGTTTTCGGCATGGAGCGGCTGGACATTCGCCTGTCGCGCCTTTCTCAGAACAGCCGCCGCCAGCGGGTGCTCGCTGTGCGCTTCAAGAGCCGAAGCGCGAGCGAGAAGTTCGTCGCGGGTGTGGCCGTCTAACGGAACGATCTCCTGCACCTCCGGGAGGCCCTTCGTCAACGTGCCGGTCTTGTCCAAGGCGAAGACGTTCACGCGCCCAGCCGCCTCAAGAAACGCGCCCCCCTTGATCAACACGCCCGCCCTGGCAGCCGCCGTAAGTGCCGCGACAATGCTGACGGGCGTCGAAATCACCAGCGCGCAGGGACAGGCAATGACCAGGATGACCAGCGCCTCATAGAACCAACGGCCCCACTGTCCGCCGAACAGCGGCGGCACTATCGCGACCAAGATCGCCACCGCGATCATCGCGGGAGTATAGATGCGAGCGAACCTCTCGACCCACCGTTCGACCGGCGCGCGCCGGGACTGAGCCAGTTCGACCATGCGGATGATCCGCGCCAGCGTGGTGTCGGCGGCGGGTTTGGTGGACTTGAACTCGATAGCGCCGTCTTCGTTGATCGTACCCGCGAAAACTTCGGCCCCTTCCTCTTTGGTAACCGGCATGGATTCGCCGGTGATAGGGGCCTGGTTCACGGAGGTTCGGCCTTTGGTGACGATGCCGTCCAGCGGTATTCGTTCGCCGGGGCGCACCAGAACGATCGCGCCAAGCGGGACTTCGGCAACTGGTTTTTCCATAATGTCCCCGTCAGGGGGACGGATGTAGCGCGCCGTCGGAGGTGTCATGTTCACCAAGGCACGGATCGCCCGGCGAGCGCGGCCCACGCTCCATGATTCCAACAGCAATGAAAGCGCGAAAAGGAACGTGACCGTTCCGGCCTCAAACCACTGGCCGATGATCATCGCGCCGATCACGGCGATGGTCATCAGCAGATTCATGTCCGCCCGCAACCGCTTCAGGGCCATCCAAGCTTTCGGAGCAAAAAACCAGCCCCCGGTCACAACCGCCGCGGCGTAGAGGAGGATGACCGGCAGAGGAAACTCATGATGCGCCATACCTTCACTTGCGGCCAGCGCATGCAACAGGTCGCCGTGAAGAAGCGCGTGAGTCACGAAGCCCGCGAGCACCAAGGCGCCCGAACACCAGCACATGACCGCCCGCTTTCGTTTTGTCCACCAACCCTCCTCGACAGCGCACACTCCGGAGGGGCAAGTCTCGTCAACAGCTTCGGCTTCCAGCCCAGCCCGCCGCGCGGCGTCGAGGATCGACACTTCATTCACCTGACCGGCGTCAAACTGCACGGTCATCGTTCCGTCAATGAGGTTGAAATCGAGGTCGCCGATCCCCGGCAGTTTGCCAACCGTCCCCTTGAGCGCGTTGACTTCCTCCGCGCAATCCATCCCGCTGATTCTGTATGTTCGCTGTTCCATCAGTTGCTCCAATCCGGGCAGTCTTCCATCCAGCGCTGCATTTGCTCGAGGTTGTCGACTATGCTGACAAGATACCACCTCTGAGGTTTTCAAGCCATCTTGCCTCCGGCGCCGGCGGCCGATTGGCCACAATACCAAGAGGCCGATGAAGAGCACGCGGTTAGCGGACAATGCATTGTTGCGGGAGCGGAAGTTCTGACGAAGGTTAGCGACTCAGAGTGTTGGAAGATCGGCTCCGGTCGGATATAATCCGGGCGGAGCAGAGAGATGAAAGTCCGGTTTCTCTATTTCGAGGGATGTCCTAACGCGGAGCCAACCCTGATACTGCTCAAAGAGACGCTCGCTGCAGAGGTCCCCGACACGGACTTGGAAAGCCGGGAGATCAAATCCGACGAGGAAGCGGGCTGCTATGGTTTCCTCGGATCGCCCACGATCCAAATCAACGGCCTGGACATAGAAAAGGAAAGAAGAGAAGATTCCCCGTATTACGGGTGCAGGATTTATCGGACCGCACATGGCTCAAGCGGAATCCCCGCGAAAGCGATGATCATCGAGGCCATCCGGGAAACCAGGGAGGACGGCGATGACCCCTGCGGGAAATCCAGCCAAAAGAACCCACCTAGGGCCTGACCTTATTCCTCTCGGACCAGGGTCGGGGAGCACGGTCATGGGACCGGCCCAGCCCAGAGTTGCCCAGATCGGACTTGACAAATGCATTAATATTGCATAGTATGTCGACAATTAGTCGACATACTGGGGTGAATTATGACATTGGCTATCGACGTCCGAATCCGCATCCCAGCGGAGATCTTCGATTATCAAACCCTTACAGATGCCTTGAAGGGCCTTTCTTCCCCCAGAGACAAGATCACGGATATGCTCAGGCAGGGGATCATCATCAGGGTCAAGAAGGGATTATACGTTTTCGGGGACAAGTATCGAAGGCATCCGTATTCTAAGGAATTGCTGGCCAATCTTGTTTATGGCCCCTCCTACGTCTCGCTCGATTATGCGCTCGCCTATTACGGGCTCATCCCCGAGGGGGTCGAGGCCTTGACGTCGGTCACGCCGAATCGTCCGCGCAGGTTCAGCACGCCGGTGGGCCTCTTCATCTATCGGCAGATCCCCGCTCGGGCTTATGAAGAGGGTATGGTACGTGTGGAAGGTGAGCACAACCAGGCGTTCTTGATCGCCTCTCCCGAGAAGGCACTGGCTGACAAGCTCGTTTCGGTGCGCGGCGCCCCGATCGCGTCCATCGGGGAGATGGGCAGGTTCCTCGAAGATGACCTGAGGATCGACTCCGGCGCCATTCGCTCTTTTTCCGTAGAGAGGATCGAAGAGTTCGCCGGGCGCTACCGCTCCTTGAGGCTGAGGCGCCTGAGCGGGTTCCTGAGACGCCTCCAAAGATCCAAGAAGGTGATCCCTGATGAATGAGGCCATCCGTCAGATCCTGGCTATGTACGAGATCCGCTCGCTCGAGGATTCGCTGCGCGCCCTCAGGGAGGTCATGCAGGAGATCGCTCTTCTCGGCCTCTGGAGGAGCAAGTTCTTCGAAAAGGCCGCCTTCTACGGGGGCACGGCGCTCCGGGTGCTTTATGGGAACGACCGCTTCTCCGAGGACCTGGATTTCTCGCTCCTGGAAAAGGGCGGGAGCTTCGACCTGGCCGACTATAGCGAAGCCCTGAAGAAAGAGCTCGCGTCCTTCGGGTTCGCCGTCGAGATCGCGAGCCGGGCCAAGCCGGCCTCGGCGGCCATCCAGTCCGCCTTCCTCAAGGCCGACACGCGGACCCAGATGATCACGGTCGAGTTCGACAAGGGCCTCGTCCAGAAGGTCCCCCGGAACCAGGTGCTGAAGATCAAGCTGGAGATCGACGTCGATCCGCCCCCGGGATTCACGACGGAGACACGATACCTTCTTCGTCCGGTCCCTTTTGCCGTCAGGACTTTCAGCCTGCCCGATCTCTTCGCCGGCAAGATGCACGCTGTTCTCTGCCGCGAATGGAAGAGCCGGGTCAAGGGCCGCGACTGGTATGATCTCGTCTGGTTTGCGGCCCATCACCAGGAGCTGCGCATCTCCCATCTCGAGCAGAGGATGCGTCAAACGGAGCATTGGATCGGGCCGGCGCCCTTGACGGCGGGGGACCTGCGCGACCTGCTGACAAAGAGGATTGACAAGGTCGATATCGATCAGATCCGGCTCGAGGTCGAGCCCTTCGTGAAGGACGCCGCAGCTTTGACGATCTGGTCGAAGGAATTCTTCATGGATGTCGCCTCCCGGATCAAGATCGTGTGAGGGCGGGCTGCCCTCCGGATCCAAAGGTCGGAGGTTCGAATTCTTGACAGTTGTCCGGGGCCGGGATATCCTTCATTCTCTTAGGGGAAGGGTCGAACCTGAACCCAGGTCCGGAACGAGCGGAGGTTTCTACGTGAACGACTACACCACCTGTGACGCTACCGAGCTGGCCGCCCGCGTCCGCCGCGGCGAGGTCCGGCCGCTCGAACTGATCGAGAAAGCCATCGCCGGCATCGAGGCGGTGAATCCCACGCTGAACGCGGTGATGCACCCGATGTACGAAGCTGCCCGGGCCGCCGCCCGTGACCTGCCCGACGGACCATTCCGGGGCGTGCCCATGGTGGTCAAAGACTTCGACGGCTTCGTGAAGGGCGAGCCCTTTACGGCCGGCACCCGCTTCCTCGAAGGCTTCGTGCCCGACCATGATTCCGAGGCCCTGGCCCGTCTGCGCCGTGCCGGCCTGGTCTTCGTGGCCAAGACCAACCTCCCGGAGCTGGCCATCCTGGGCACCACCGAGGGAAGGCTCAAGGGACCCGCCCGCAATCCTTGGAACCCCGAGCACTCCACCGGAGGCTCCTCGGGAGGCTCGGCCGCACTCGTCGCAGCGCGGGCCGTCCCCCTCGGGCACGGCGGCGACGGCGGCGGCTCCCTGCGCATCCCGGCTAGCGCCTGCGGCCTCGTGGGCTTCAAGACCACCCGGGGCCGAGTTACAATGGCCCCCGACTTTGGCGAGAGCTGGGGTGGATATACAAGCTGGGGCTGCCTGACGCGCTCGGTGCGCGACGCCGCCGCCATGATAGACGTGATGGCCGGCCCGGCCGCCGGGGACCCCTACGCTGTACCGCCGCTCGCGCGCCCGCTCGCCGAGGAGGTCGGAGCGCCCCCGGGGAAGCTTCGCGCGGCCTTCACCGCCGGTTCGCTCTTCGGCAAGGAGACCCACCCCGAGGCCCGGGTGGCGGTCGAGTCCGCCGCCCGCCTCCTGTCCGACCTCGGCCACGAGGTTGAGGAGGCCCGCCCCGAGTTCAACCGCGAACTGCTGGTCCGCGCCTACCTCACTCAGATCGCCGCCGGCGTCGCCGCCGAGATCGAGGAGATGGGCCATTGGGTCGGGCGAAAGCCCTCCGCCGCGTACTTCGAGCCCTCCACCTGGTTCCTCTACCAGATCGGGCGCCGGCTCTCCGCGGCCGAGCTCCAGCAGGCCCGCGACGCGGCTCAGACGGCCGGGCGTTCGCTCGCCGCCTTCTTCTCGCGCTACGATCTGTTCGTCACGCCAACCCTGGCCTACCCGCCGGTGCGCCTGGGCGACTCAGCCCTAAAGGCGATTGAGAAGATAGCGCTCGGCACCCTCCGCGCGCTCCCGATAGGCGCGGCCCTTCGGGCGATCCTGGCCCAGCTGGCCGATCAAACCCTGGAGCGCACGCCGAACACCCAGCTTTTCAACCAGACCGGCCAGCCCGCCATCTCGCTGCCTCTGCACCAGACCCCGGAGGGCTTGCCGATCGGCGTCCAGCTGGTTGCCCGCTACGCCGAGGATGCCCTTTTGGTGCGGGTGTCCTCACAGATCGAGGAAGCCCGGCCGTGGAGGGACCGCTTCCCCAGGATTGTCGCCCCATGACCGCGGCGACGGCGCCGCCCGTCCGATTATATTTTGTGAGGGCAAGGATTAATCTGAGCCCGAAACTGGAGGAGATTTTTTATGAGTAGACACGAAGCTTTTAATCAATCGGGTTTCTCAAAGTTCCTCAACGCTCCGGCGGGCCGCATCTTTCGTTTGGTCGCCGGCATTGGATTCCTCGTGGTCGGCTATGTCTATCGAAACCATGCGCTCGGTGTGCTATCTATGGCGTGGAGTGTTCTCCCATTGAGCGCCGGAGCGCTTGACATTTGCTACATTAGCGCTATGTTGGGCGGCCCGCTATCCGGAGCAAAGATCCGCAGTCAGTACAAGTAAGTGACCTGCTCCTCGGAGTCGGGTCCAATTATCGGGGGCAGATCAGGGCGTATGACTACGCATCGAAGCTGATGTCTGCTACTGCTTCATGATGACGATGCGGGTCTTGACGCCCGGCACCGGCGCCGACTGGACCTGGACCATGCATGACGGTCCCTTGAACATGTACACGCCCGGCATTTCCATCATCTTCTTGAAACCCGCCTGCGCACGGTAGAAGTCGGCGGCCTTCGCGGCGTCCTCTTCTGAGTCGAAGATGTACTGCTGGGCGGACGAGATATCCTTCATGTACACCGAGCCCGGGAAGATCGGCACGCCGATATCCATCGTCGCGGCCGCCTTCTCGCCTTTCGCCTTTTCTGCAGCCGCCTTGCCGACCTCAGGATCGACGTAGGCCTTGAAACGATTGGTCTCCACGCAGATGACGCTCTTCTGTTTGTACGCTGTCCCTTCGTCATTGAACGACTTGTCCCACACATACAGAAAGTACTCGGTCTGCGTACCATCCTCCTCGACCACCGCCCAGTCGATCGTCGAGTGCTCGAGCCAGTCGCCCGCGGCCAGTTTCGGCCGGCCGCTCTTCGCGAGCTTCGCCTTCTTTTCGGCGGTCGCGTACTGGTAGGTGTTGATCCACGCGGCAGGCTGTTTGGTGTCGCCCGGTTTCAGGCCGGTGACCAGCGACCAACTGCGCGGTTTGGACTGATCGCCCTGGTCGCCGGGAACTGCGCCGAGCTTCTTCGTATAGAACGCTAAGACGGTCTCGGGGGCGTCGCCCGTGACGTACACGATGGCCGCCGTCGAGATGACAGTGCGCGAAGTGCCGAGCTCGCGGCCGTTCGCGAAGAGATACTTGAGCGTCTCGGATTCGACGGCAAGGTCGTGGACCGAGCCCGGGTATTGCGGCGGCGCGCCGAGAGTCGCGACAGCCGAAGATGAAGAATTTACCGCGGAAGTCTCCGTGTTTGCGGACACGGCGAACATCGGCACGGCGATGATGCACAGGATGGCGATAACAGCGCGTTTCATGCATGACTCCTTCGGGAGGATTAATTGCCCGGGATGCATACTACAATATCCACCCTCGTTTGCGCAACGACGAGAAGATCCGGGTCCTACCCCGGCTTAAAAGGGTTTTCCCCATATGTCCAGAAGGGGAGAGGAGAGGACTTCGGATCCAAAGGTCGGAGGTTCAAATCCTCTCAGGCACGCCACGTTTTCCCCCGCTCCGGCTATCGAGTAAGCGTTCAAAACCAGGCCTCTGCACTCGACCTGTCTTTTCCCATCGGTGCCCGCAATGTTCAATTTATCCGCTCTTACGCGCGCGATACCGGCCGGGCGTATGGGGCTCCCTTGACTTCCCATGCTGACGGCTTTATTCTTCTGCCAACCAGCAGTGGGTTCACCGGGTCCTAAAATGCCCGTATTCTCAGCATGATAGTCCTTCTCATCAGAGCAATCGGAAAGGAGGGATCAACATGAAACATCTTGGCCATAGTGGAGACGCCCAAACCCCCACATTATCGGCCAGGCACCTGATAATTAGTAAAGCAATCAAAGTTCTGTTCTTAGCTCTTCTTGTCCTTCCCTTCGCGACATGTAAAGCTGGTCCGATCTCCAAGGCCTTCACCGTAAGCGTTAACGAAGGGACCGAACTTGTTGCTTCATTGTCGCCTGACGGGCATAAGATCGCCTTCATCCTCCTTGGCCAGGTCTGGGTAGTAGACCGTGCGGGCGGTAAAGCGTTGGCGGTTACCGACGTGGTCAACGATCCCCATGAAAACTGGGCCATCGCTTGGGCGCCGGATTCGCGACAAATCGCGATCACTGCCCTCAGAAGAGGTCTCCGCGTCTTCGATGTGGACTCGCGCCAAGTGACGGTCGTTTCCGAACGCGCGGACATCACGGATCCGGTCTGGTCTCCGGATGGGAAGCGAATCAGCGTCGCGGTGCTTTATGGAGACGCGCTCGGTGTCTGGGACTTCCCGCCGACCGCCGGAGGGCAACCGGTGCGGATCGCCAACGCCAAGCCGTCTCGCAGGCCCGGAATGCCTGCCTATTCTCCGGACGGCCGATATCTTGCCTACTCGGGTCCTATCTCCGAGGATTGGGAGCCCACCTGGGAGAGCGACTTGTGGGAGATTGATATGGTCACCGGAAAGGAGCGTCGGTTGACCGAGGACTCTGTCGTCGACAGCTATCCTGTTTACTCGTCGGACAATCAATGGCTGGCCTTCCTTTCGGAACGGTCCGGGTCGCGCCAGGTTTGGCTCCTGCCTCGCAATGGAGGCGAGCCTCGCCCTTTAACGGGGGACGCCGAAGACGTTTATCTTGGCCCGTTGACTTGGCTTCCAGACTCGCGCGGCGTCGTATATACGCGGGCGGGAAAGATCCGCATCGCGTGGCTGGACCGCATAGAGGAGAGCACGATCGAGTTCACGGCGGACCTATCCGTAGCACGCTGGCAGAATCCCAGACGCACGGAGATTCCGGGACCAAGCGAGCGTCGACTTGCCCGGGGCATTTTCACCCCGGCGCTATCTCCAGATGGAAAACGGATCGCGTTCGCGGCCCTCGGTGACCTCTGGATCACCGATGTGGCCGGCGCCGGGCCAGCTCGACTCACACGGACGCCGGCCGATGAATCTTACCCTCGCTGGTCTCCGGACGGCCGATGGCTAGCCTATTTGTGCGCTGCGCCGGGAGTCGAATGCGAAGTGCGTGTGCTGGAACTCGAGAAGCCTGACATGCCACGGACTCTCCTGACCACGCCGACGACGGAATTCACATGGTCCCCCGACGGGCGTCGGCTGGCGTACGTAGAAGCCGATAAAGTTGGTTGGGTCGATTTAGTGAGCTCCGCCAAACACGAGATCGCAAAAGAGCAAAGCATGGCGCGCTTACTCGGGTGGGATGCCAAGGACGACTCGATCGTCTTTGCAACAAGTTTGATTGGGCCGCCCCCGGCCTATCGGTGGCTGAGTCGAGTCTGGCGAATGCGATCCAACGGCGGCGTCCCCCAGGAAATGAAGTGGCATGAGGATTCCTTGGTGCGTGCGGCCTTATCTTCCGACCTCTCCCGTGTGGCCTATTCGGTCAGCGGCGCGGGCTATTATGCAAGAATCCCTGACTCGGGCGCGCCGACGCTTATCCCGGACCCCTCGCCCCGATTTCTATCCTGGTCGGCCGATGGCCGCTCCCTGCTGTATCTTTCCGTCACCGACGTCCGATTGCTCGATACGGAGCGGGGTGTCGCCCGTACTCTTCGTGTCTCTCCCGAATACAGGACGCCTCCTTCCCCTCAGCCTCTGCTCATCCGCAACGCGTACATTATCGACGGCACGGGCTCCGCCGCTTCTGTCGCCAGCGATATCCTGGTTTCCGGGGGCCGTATTCTCCGGATCGCGCTCGCCGGAATGATCGCAAGCCGTGCCGGCGTGCGAGAAATTGACGGCGCGGGACGCTATCTCCTGCCTGGCCTATTCAACGTTCACATCCACCGGAATCCTTATTCGCCGTTTACGGCGGCGCTGCTTTACAACGGAGTGCTGGCCATCCGCGACGTCGGCATGGACGCGGAATGGATGCAGGGCCAGCGGGAGCGCATGGAAGCCGGAGAACTCCTTTCGCCGCGAACGTTCATGACGGGCGGGCTGGTTGTCACTGAGTCGGGCGTAAGTTATTCGAATCAGCGTGCCGTAGATCCACGCGATCCGAAATCCGTGAGTGCTGCGGTCTCTGCCATGAGCGCAGCCGGGGCCGACTGGATCAAACCTTACTTTCGGGATGCGCGGCTCGATGCACGGGTCATCGAAGCCGGCCACGCCCAAGGACTGCCGGTGACCTCGCATTACGTCTTATTGAGTTCGCTCGCCCGAGGGCTGAACGGAAAGGAGCACGCGGAGCTCATGTATCGCGGGTGGACGGAGATCTATCGCCAGGACATCCTTGCCGCGCTCCGCGCGGCCGATGTCGTTGTAACCCCGACGCTTGTCTCTTGGTCAGCGATGATGGCCGGACGCTCACCATTTGTTCCGCTTGAGGATAAATTTCTTGAGGATCCGGCGCTGACGGTGTTTTACCCGCCTAGCGTGCTTAAGCAAGTACGGGATGACATGCGCCAGTCCATTCCCGAAAAAAGGATGGAACTGATAAAGAAGATCCTGGGCCTGAATCTCGAGAGTGTCAAGAGACTCCGGGACGCGGGTATTCGTATCGCCACGGGCACTGATATAGGACCACCCTGGAACGAAATGGGCGTACATCTCGAGATGGAACTGCTGGTGAAAGCCGGACTGACCCCACTCGAAGCCATCCGGGCCGCGACGCTCGAAGGCGCGCGTTGCCTTGGCGCCGAACGGGACTTGGGCACCATAGAAGCCGGCAAACTAGCCGATTTTATACTTGTCGACGGTGATCCCTCTCAAGATATCCGCCGCACGAGGGAAATCCAGCTAATCGTGTTGGGCGGACAGCCCTATACGCGGCAAGAGATCCTGGACAGGGTTCGCCGCTAGCTGGCTTTGGACGCCCTCCGACTCCGGATCGAAAGGTCGGAGGTTCGAATCCTCTCTGGCACGCCACAATCCCCCTCGAATTTCATAAGACTGAACCCAGGCGTTCAGTTTGGTTGAGACATCTTGACTTTGATCCGCGGCCGGCGATATAGTCATTCCGCGATGGACGGCTTCGTTTTAGACAATTGGGGGAAAAAGCGCGTTTCCCAAGCAAGCAGATTCACATCCCCACTCTAGGGAGGAACGATCATCTCGAAACAAGGCTATGCTCTTCGTCAGCGGGGGAAGGCGCTCGAAGAGATGTTCTTTCGTACAGCAGACCATGTCCTCATCGAGAAAAAGCGTCAACTCGAGAAAACGGAACGCTCTCTCGCCACGGCGGCTCAGGTTTCAGGGATCTCCAGTGAGGCCGTGCTTCGCAAGCTCATCGAGATGAATGTCCAGCTCGACGTGCTGGCGACCCTGTCCATCATTCCGCTGATCGAAGTGGCCTGGGCGGACGGCAAGGTCGATGCGCGGGAACGGGATTCCGTTCTCAAGGGAGCGGAGAGCTTTGGACTTTTCAAAGACCAGATCGGCTTCAGCTTGCTCGAACAGTGGCTGGGCCATCGTCCGCCCGTCGGACTTTTGGAATCCTGGATCTATTACATGCGCGGCCTGTGCCCATTGCTCAGCGGAGCGGAGCGCGAAATGCTGAAGGCGGATCTGATCCAGCGGGCCAGGGCGGTCGCCGAGGCCACGGGCGGCCTCATCGGCAAGGGATCGAAAATATCGCTTCGGGAGCATGACGTTCTAGCCAAACTCGAGAGTGCGTTCGAGGGCTGAACCGAGCCTATGGAGCCGGAATTCAGCTCGATCGGAAAATAAAAATTCTTATATTTTTAGGAGGAGTCGCATGGAAAAAGAAATATTGAAAAACAAGATCGTCGATGTTCTCAAACGCTCAGTATTGGCTGCAGTAGCCACAGTTAAAGATGGGAAACCGTGGGTCCGGTATATGGTGGTCATGCAAGGCAGCGGGCTGTCGTTGTGGACCACAACTTTTACTCAATCCCGAAAGATACAAGAAATACAGAACAACAAAAATATCGATTTGATCATTGGCGGGGATGAGAAAAATTTCCAAGCGCCATACGTAAATGTCCGGGCGACCGCGGAAGTTTTTACCGATATCGAAACCAAAAAGCAGTACTGGAATGATATGCTCAAGAGCTATTATTCGGGTCC
>Ga0315275_10002917_pt1 | contig 15625 bp, 8 predicted proteins | sample YL17G03_0_MG_FD_205557 | JGI IMG/M metagenome (GOLD analysis project Ga0315275, IMG submission 205557) | Sediment microbial communities from Yellowstone Lake, YNP, Wyoming, USA - YL17G03_0 | ecosystem: Environmental > Aquatic > Freshwater > Lake > Sediment | place: USA: Wyoming | collected... | reverse complement strand
GGCCACATGGTCAATGTAGTCTCCGACTGCCATCACGCACCGGTCAAGGAGAAGTTCCTCCACGGCATCTGTCAGGACTGCAAGAAGGAGTGCCGGCTGGTCTGCGCAAGGTGCAAGAGACCGGTCTGAGGACTCGCGGGTGCGGGAAGGACAGGCTCAAATACGCCGGCGGGAATCGTTTGACTCTGATGGCGGTGCATGACGGACCATACGGCTCATTCTATGTCGGCAGGCTGCCGAAAGGTTGTGCACATTGCGAGAAAGGCGGCAAGATGGTCCTCTTCACCACTGGACTCTGCCCTTTCAGCTGCTACTACTGTCCGATTTCCTTGGAGAAGAAGGGCAAAGACGTCGTTTTTGCTGACGAGATGCGCGTGCGGCGGGAGGCGGACATACTCGAAGAGGCCAGGGCGATCAGCGCCACCGGGGCGGGAATAACCGGCGGGGATCCTCTCAGCGTCATTGATCGCACATCGAAATACGTACGCCTGCTGAAGAGAGAGTTCGGCGGCAAGTTCCACATCCACCTGTACACCATGGGGACAGATCTGAAAAAGATAGCCACACTCGGCAGAGCGGGCTTGGACGAAATCAGATTCCACCCGCCATCGCGGCTCTGGGACCGCATGGGAAGAAGCGGGTATCCGGCCGCCACCGCCGCCGGCCGCGATAACGGCATGCATGTCGGCCTGGAGGTCCCGCTCATCCCGAACATGCGCCGCGAGCTGGTCGCGCTGATTGGATGGGCGGAGACGAACGGCCTCGACTTCGTGAACCTCAACGAGATGGAATTCTCCGATTCGAATCGAGGACGACTGAGAGCGAATGGATACAGAGTCGGGCGGGGGAAAACATATGGAGTCGCAGGCAGCGATCGCGCGGCCAGAGACATCCTCTCGCGCAATTGGGACATCACGGTCCATTATTGCACCTCGGCCTACAAAGACGGCTGGCAGCTCAGGGAGCGCATCAAGAGGAGGGCGAGGAATATCAGTCAACCATGGGACATCGTGACGGATGATGGGACGCTCGTCAAGGGCGTCATCGAATCAGGCGACCTCAGAAGAATCATGAGTGTCATGCTGCGGACCTACAGCGTCCCTCGTGGGCTGATCTGGCTCAACCAGAAAAGACACCGCCTCGAAGTCGCCCCTTGGATCTTGGAAGAGCTCGCGAGCAGTCTAGACGTGGAAGCGCACATCATCGAGGAGTATCCGACTGCCGACCATCTCGAGGTGGAGAGGCGAAGGCTCGCCTAGCCCTCCCAGACCAGCCTGCCTTCTTTGTCGAGAACGAATGTCCTCTTCGCAAGCATCGATCTCCCCTCGACTATCGTGAACCTCCTGTTCCCTGCAGCCTTCCACTTGCCGAACTTGCCGGAGAATGCGCTCTGGGACTTGACTCGAGCCACATCCGCGTCATCTACAGCCACGGCCGCAAGCGACCTGCATGTGCTGCACGTTTTCCCCTTTGCCGCAACACACAGGAAACAATACCTCTGACTGCACCTCTCGCATCTCGCAACGAACGAGCCACTCGCCTTCTTGCCGCATGAGGGGCAGTCAACCACATGATCCGGGCAGTAGATGCCGAGGCCGAAATCATCTCTGACCGCATGAAGCTCGCATAGCAACTTGCCGCATTGAGCGCACTTATCCGAAACCCGGAGATCCTCGGCGCAGGCTTGACAGGACGTGCGGTCGCAGACTGCACACTTCCGTTCGCACCTCACGCAGACGACGTGCCCCTCGTCGCAAAGCCCGAGTTCTTTCATCTCCGTCCCGCAGGCGTCACACTTTGGCGGCGGTATCTCCAAGCTGACCTCGTCGTACTGCAGCCCGAGCTCCCTGCCCTTCTTGCGCCCGGTGAGATGCACCGCCATCTTCACGGTCGGGACCATGATAGTCCGCACCCCGACCAGTCTCACCCTGGCATCCAGGCTGTACTTCAGCCGCGCCTCATCCAATCTCTTGCTCTCCTCCGCAGCATAAGCCTCGATCGCCGCTTTGGCCTGTTCTGGATACTTCGACTCCTGCGCCTCGCGCGTCAGGCCGGCGAAGTAGTCCTTAATCCTCTGCTCTTCCTCGGCCAATCTCCCTCTCGCGCTCTCCCGACAGTCCGCCACGGCCTTGCCGATCTTTTCCTCGATGCACTCGCACGCCGCGATGTACAACGATTGGATGTCTTGTTTTCCCACCAAAGGTTCCTCAGGGAGAGCAAGGGCCTCCTCGAAGAACAAATCGCTGACCCGATGCTCGCGGAGGCTTTCGGAGTTCAGCAGCACGGTCTCCAGGAGCTCATCCTTTTCGTCGGTGATCATCGTGGCCCTGAACGTGAACAGCATGTAAGGAACGAGGTCCCTCTTGCTCGTCGAGACCTCGGGGGTCGCATTCCTGAATGACAGGTTTGCGGCAAGCACTTCCTTCTCCGACGAGCCCTCTCCAGCCTTCACTCTCGCGACACAATGATGTCCCCTGCTGCTCGCGTCTTCGAGTATCCTGTCGAGCAGGAGGCTTCCCGGAGTCAGCAGTTCGACGCCGTCGTACCTCTCCGCAAGTGCGGGGTCGAACGTGACTCGCAGGACAGCGGCGTTGAGTGCCGCTCGGCGCTCCGGAGGTATCTCATACCTCACGACCCCGGGCACGTCCTCGAACCTGCCCGCCCCAAGCTTCTCGAAGTACGCGCCGATGAAGGATCTCAGTTCGGGCTGCCTCAGGTCGACCCCTCCACCGCCATAGATGAACCCAGAAGGTTTTCCTGGTAGGACTTGACTGTAACGTACCGCCTCTTCGCATCGAGTAATTCACCGCCAAATCTCTCCAACTCCCTCCTTCTCTCGGCCTCGCTCTCCATGGACCATATGTCCATCAGCACCTCCTCGAAGCTCCTCCTGTCCTCGACGCTGCCGAGGATGAGATCGAGCTCGCCGACGACCAGCTCGAACATGTCGATCTTCTTGTCGAGCAGCTCGAGGATGTACTCGTCGATCGTCCTGTCTGTCCAGAAGCTGACTATCTGGCACTCCCTCTCCTGGCCGACGCGGTGTATCCTTCCTATCCTCTGTTCGAGCCTCAGCGGGTTCCATGGCAGGTCGTAGTTGACCAGCTTGTTCGCGAACTGGAGGTTGCGCCCCTCGCCGCCTGCCTCGGTGCTGAGGAACACCTTCGCATCCCCTTTGAACTTCCTGACGCTTTCCTCCTTCGTCCACGCGTCCATGCCGCCGTGGAAGAGCGAATGCGAGAAGCCTTCCTGATTGAGCAGCCCATCCAGATAATTGAGCGTCGGCAGGTACTGCGTGAAGACGAGCACCTTGTCGTCGAACTTGCCGAGGAACTCGACGAGCTTCAGGCCTTTCTCGTGGCGGTCCACAGAAACCGCCATATCGAGCAGTCTCGACAACTGCTCTCTCTCCTCGAAGGCGAACTGCTCGCTCTCGCTCAACCTCCTCAGCGTCGCCGCCGCGGCGAAACTGCTGCTGCCCACCTCTTTCTGGAGAATCATCAGCGCGAGGCGGTTGACCGATGCCTCTTTCCTGTCCAGGCGGGGATATCTGGAGCGGATGAATGCGGTAACCTCGTCGTACAGCCGCCGCTCGCCGGGGGAAAATGTTATTCGGGCGAGGTGAGCCCTCCTTGGCGGGAGCGTCAAGACGTTCCCCCGCCTGTTCCTGATCATCACCTCGAACAGAAGACCCCTGAGGTCGCCCACATCTTTGGGCATGCGCTTGTCCCCCGCAGCCAGAAATCTCTTCTTGAACTGCCCCCACGTCCCCAGCTGCCCCGGCTTGAGCAGGGTGACCAGGTTGAACAGCTCCTCCAGGTCGTTCTGCACCGGCGTGGCGGTCAGGAGGAGGAGGTACTTCTTGCGGATGCCGTTGACGAACTTCCAGTTGAGTGTCAGGCGGTTCTTCAGCTTGTGCGCCTCGTCGACGATGACGAGGTCGAACGTGATGCCCTCGACGTTCACGGAATGGCGGGGCCTCTTTGCGGTGTCGAGCGAACAAATCAGGCGGTCGTGCCTCGCCCAGTCCTCCACCTCGTCGGTCACCTCGAATGGAATCCCGAACTTCTCTTGCATCTCGTCCCGCCACTGCTCCGTCAACGACGCCGGCACGAGGATGAGTACTTTCTTGACGAGACCCCTGATCATCAGCTCTTTCGCAATCAGCCCGGCCTCTATCGTCTTCCCGAGGCCGACCTCATCGCCAAGTATCGCCCTGCCCCTCAGCTCTCTGAGGACCTTGAGCGCCGTCTTAATCTGGAAGTCGTACTTGCGCAGGCCCCTGACGAGAGGCAGGCACAGGAGCTCCTCGAACCCGGATTTCAGGCTGAGGGCATTTGCGTCCAGATTGAGCAGCCACGACCTTGAGTCCTCCACGATCCCGTCATGCACCTCGTTGAGGATCTTGAAGTCCTCTGAGGAGAAGCGGAGTTCCGGCACATGCCTGGGCGCATACGCCTCCATCATCGTTTGCGGGACTGATTCTTCGCTGACCTGAATACGGGATGCCGCGTTCTCTGGAGATGAGCGTGCCCCATCCAGCGTGCCGCGTCTCAGATTCTGCACTCCCCTCGAAGCGGATAGCTCTAGGCCAGATGCCGAGATAATTGTTTTGGCGGGGCGTGCGGATGTAAACCTAGGCCATGGTGAGATTCCATTCGTCGAGAAGGACGCCGTTGAAGTACGAAAGGGCTTTGAAAGCGGCGGCGGAGATGTTTGCGATCATACTACTATCGTTCGTTCTCGCAGAGGCGGGGACCTGAATCCTCTCGTTCCTGACAGGCGAACTGTGAATACCGCCATCGTTCGGAACCGGAACCGCATTGGATTCATCCATTCTGATACTTGGAGTGGCGGTGGCTGTCCATAGGCTAGTTACAGAGTGGCAACACATATAACCGGCTTTGAAAGCAGCACACATGTCCTGCTTCCTTACGATTATTCTTAATAGTTGGATCGTGATGGGACATCAAGCAAAAGATGCTCGTGGTGGAAAAATGGAAGGTAGAAGCATATGGAAGATTAGTCTTGCATTATCTGTGATCCTCGTATTTGTCGTCGCACAGCCAAGTGTATCAGCACTGATCATTGGCGCAACATCTTTCGGAGATACAGAAATCACATCAAATAGCTGCGACGCCGATGCCTGGGGGGCGGTTCCAGCATCGTTGGATGTGGGGCTCGGGGACACGGTTTGGTTCTTTTTCAATACAACATTGGTTGACAGTCGACAAGTCTACTCGGAAGCCGCAACTCACAACTACACTTGGATTCTCTCTACTCGTCAGTCAGTCGGAGACGTCTATTGGTATTATCAGACAACCACTCGTGGCGGAGTCAGCGGATGGCGTGACATGCAGCCCTATGGCCTGTACATCACCTCCCTGCCCGATTATGTCCACCTCTACTGGCATGCGCGAATCACATCGTCAGGCTGCTCGGATTTCGACTATAAGAATTATGGATTCAATCTATATTAGCTGAGGTGAAATCCATAGTCGATGCTCCTAGATTGAGAGTAATCGTTTGGTTGGCGGTATTCACCACAATGGCTGCATCTGTCGGCACTCCGACTGACGAGAACGGCCAACGGCTAGCTGGCACGAGGATAGAGGGAATTATGATGGGGGACAATGTGTGGAATAAAACCGGGAATCCATACTGGATGGAGTCCGCGGTCGTCGTCCCGCAAGGCAGCAGTCTGACCATTGAGCCGGGCGTTACAGTCTTCGTTAACGGCGATTATGGCCTAATCTCCGACGGCAATCTCTCTATCCGTGGCACCCCCGCAGACAGAGTCATTCTCTCCCCGAACGGCAGTGTTCCCGAATGGGAAGGCGTCGATGTACTCGGAGGTCGCTTCCACGCAACAGGACTGACGATAACAAAGGCAAGACTATGGGTGGCAAACACCTTCAATGCCTTTCTGGATCGAGTGGAGATTCAGGGACAAGCGGATTGGTCTACCCTCGCGCTGTTTGACGTGGTCAATCCGACGATTGGGAATGTGACGATCACACGAACGGGGGGTGGCAACGCGATTCAGGCTACTAATGCGACCAATCTCGTCTTGCATGGATTCGACTTGTCTGGAGGCGGTTCAACTGGTGTCCATATGGGCAAGTGTCTTCGCTGCACCATCACCGAGGGCACGATCGAGTCCTTCATGTTCGATGGCGTTGAGCTGACTGGCGACAATTGCCTTGTCTCCAGAGTGACCATTTCTGGTTCTAATCGTGGTATCGCCTATGGGGGCAACGGAAGCCTCATCGAACGGAATTCACTGCTGGGAAACAACCTTGGAATACAGATTTTCTATTCTAACAACACCGTAGCCAACAATACAATTCTTAACCCGGGTACGTGGGGCATCGTCGTCAATGGCGACTACTATCCCGCCACAGGGAATGTGCTAATTGGCAACACGATATCTGGAGCCGGGTTCGAGGGCATTACTCTCGACTGTTTCCCATTTCATCCCACGTATTGTGATCACAACGTGTTAGCATACAACACGATTGAGAATAGGAACATTGGTCTCCGCGTCTTCACATCGAACCACGATATCCACGGAAACGCCATCCTCGGGAATGCCATCGGCGCGGATGTCGAAGGCTCGAATAACCGCATCTATCATAACCATTTCACTGGCAACACTCAGCAGGCACTCGATCCGGGTGTTGGCAACCGGTGGGACGACGGCTACCCCTCCGGCGGCAACTGGTGGTCCGACTACGTCGGCGTCGACTTCAACCATGGACAATGGCAGAACATTCCTGGAAGCGACGGCATCGGCGACACCCCATACGTGATCGACGCCGACTCTAAGGACAACTACCCGTTCTTCTACATGCCCCTTCCTCCGCCGCCAAGACACGTCACCGCCCGGGCAGACGGATTCCCGGGGAACGTCGTTCTCGAATGGGAGCCGCCCCCGCTCCTGTCGAACGGGCGGTATCTCATCTATGCAGCGTCGACCCCGACAGGTTTCGACTTCAGCGCTCCGAACGCCACTGTCGACTCTCCTATGACCACCTGGAGCGACTTCGGCGCGGCATTGGCTCCTGGTCCGAAGTACTACGTCGTCCGCGCGCTAAACACGACCTCGGGAGCGAAGAGCCCGACCAGCAACACGGCGGGGAAGTGGACGCATCTGTTTCCTTCAGGCCTATCCACGTTCTCTCTTCCTCTCGCACCGTATCCGTGGGTCGATTACACGCAGCCCAGTCGGGTCGACACCGCCCAGGACATCCTGTTTGCCACGGGGGCGACCTCTGTCGCTTACATGGAAGCGGGAGGATGGGCCACGGTGCCCGGCGCGGGCGACCCGGGCCACCGGCTTGTACTCGGAGAGGGGTACGGCGTCCGGATGGCGGATCCCACATCCTACACGTTCGTCGGGCTCCCGGCATCGATGATCAGCTACGAGGAGTCGCCTCCTCTGTGGTACACGGGGTTCGGTCAAGCCGATGCCACACGCATCTGGGCCACGCCGTTCGACACCGACGTCCGCATCTCCTGGATTCAACCCCCGGGCATGATGCCCATGAGGGACTCGTATAGGGTGTACTATTCTTCTAAGCGGGACGGCTTCTTCGGGTTCGAGGGGCTGGACTACCTCCTGCTCGGCGGAGCGCCAATCGTGGCTCCGTGGGGGCCCGTGGCGAACGCGTTCCACTCTGGCGCTCTCTCGTCAGGTCATGAATGGTACTACATGGTCGTCCCGTTCGTGAACAACTCCCTGCAGGGGTCCGGCAGCTATTCCGTCGGCGTGTTCAGCACAGGCCTCGGCCCGGGGTACTCCGCGATCGGACTGCCGCTCAGGCCATACGCGAACGGGACGTTCCTGGGCCTGAACGTCTCTTTCATTTCGAGTGCGAACATACTCGGAGTGCAATGGCTGGACTTTGCCAGGAACGACTGGGTCGCCCGCCAGGCTTGGATGCCTCCGGGCATGGATGACACCGAGCTGGAGATGGTGATGGCGGTGCAGGTCGACGCATCTGTTCTGACAAGTGTCGTGTTCACCGGAGTGTAGCTAATTATGGCGCGGCGGGCGTTCATCATCGTTGTTTCTCTCCTGCTTCTGCTCGTGATCCTGCGAATGCCGCCTACCTCCGCCGCCACTGACGACATGAATCTCACCGGTCTTATCTATCTGAGCAGCGGCACGTCCCTCGGCACCACGCAATGGGCGGACAACACTTCGTTCGCAATCTACGTGAACCACATCAACGACTGGAGCATGGCGTGGCGGTATCCGCCATGGCCACTGTGGTACACGACGTCGATGGGAGCGTACAGCATCGTGCTGCCCGCCAGCGAGAAGGACAGGAACTGGAGCAACGGGGACTGGTACCGCGTGCAGATGGATGCGAGCAACGTGCTCGGCGTGCCCGGGCTGCTGCTGAACGCGACGAGCAACGGGACGGGGGATGTGGGAGAGTACACGCCTTACGGCTCTCAGAACAACAGCATCGCTTGGAGCAGTCTGGACAACTGGCAGAGATGGGATGTCGTCGTCGGCGTCATGCCAGACCTGAGCATCGACGGCTCGGAGATCAGGCTGAGCCCCGCCGCCGTTGTCGCTCTGGGCACTGTCGTGACTGTCAACGCGACTGTGAGGAACAAGGGTGGCGGAGACGCCTCGAACATCGCCGTCAGGTTCACGGACGGGGTTCCCCCTTCAGGCACGCAGATTGGCACTGACAGGCTTGTCCCCATCATCCCTGCCGGCAGCTTTGCTCAAGTCGATCAGACCTGGGCGGCTTCACCATTGGGAATGCATCTGCTCTGCGTCGCCGCTGATCCTGACAACCTCATCTCGGAGTCAGACGAGACGAACAACATGACGTGCGTCCTCATGACCGTCCTCTCGTTGCCAGACTTGGCCACGGTAGATGTCAAAGTCACCCCACCATCGCCAATCTTGGACGGAACTGTCGCCGATGTGAATGTCACGGTGGCGAACGAGGGAGACTTGGATGCAGGAGGATTCGACGTGCTCGTGTTCAACGACTCCAACTCGAACGGACGACCCGATGGCGGGGAGAGCATAGGGACGAGCCCTGTCTCCAGTCTTGCGGGTCATTCTCAGACGAACGTCTCCATGCCTTGGACTGCGGCCCCATCGGGAAACCACCGCATATGCGCCTTTGTCGACCCACCGCCCGGGTCCGTGACCGAGTCCAACGAGACGAACAACGTGATGTGCATCGACGTCCTCGTACAGCCCGGCCCGATTCTGAGACCAGACTACGTTCCAGTCTCCCCTCTCCCCCTCCCGCCGGTCAAGGTCGGGATGTCATCCCGGGTAGACCTCTCCATCCAGATTTACAACCAAGGCAACGGCACCGCCACGGACGACGCGACAGTCGCCTTCTCCGAGCAGTCATCACCGCCATTCTCGACGTTCGTCCTGACACCTCTCGCTCCCGCCGCGACATCGTCGCGGTTCACCGCCACTTGGATATCTCCGGCCATCCCGGGCACATACCTCGTGTCAGTGGACGTGGATTATTACGACAACGTGACCGAGTGGGACGAGACGAACAACGTCTACACCTGGACGATAGAGGTCGTCGCAGGTCCGGTCACGTCGATGGTTGTTGGCGGTCCGAACTGCACCTCCCCCGCCATGGTGACCTACGTCAAGTCCGTCACTCCCCTCGACCTCTTCGTCCTCGACCAGAGCGGGCTCGGGATAAGGAACACCACGTACAGAATCGATGGCGGGGTGCCTATCAACTATACCGCCACGGGGACGTTCTTCCTGGCGGGAGAAGGAGAGCACAATGTCAATTGGCGCTCGCTGGACTGGGCGGGGAACTTGGAGGATGTCAGCTCGAGGATGCTGAGGGTGGACGACACCGCTCCCGCCACGATCCTCTCCATCGGCGATCCCAAGTACCTCGTCGGCGGGAACTTCGTCACGTCGTTTACACCGCTCACCCTGATGGCGGTCGATGGCGGTGTCACCCCCGTCGGACTGGACCTCACGGAGTATAGGTTGGATGGCGGGAACTGGAAGACGTACTCATCGTCATTCTCCCTGGCGGGAGAGGGAGCGCACATTCTGGAGTACCGCTCGCGCGACCTGCTTGGGAACACCGAGGCGATACAGTCGATGCCGATGGTGGTCGACGACACTCCTCCCGCCACCGCCATCTCGATCGGTGAGCCGAAGTACCTAACTGGCGGCAATTTCGTCAAGTCCTCGACTCCCCTCGCCCTCTCTGCGGCTGACGGCGGCGTCGGTTCGAACTCCACGTTCTATCGCCTCTGGGATGATTCTTGGTCTCAATGGGGGGACTACTCCACATCGTACAATCTGGCGGGAAGGAACGGCACGTGGTACGTCGAGTTCCTTTCGTTCGACTACCTCGGGAACATGGAAACCATCCGGAACGAGACGTTGATCCTCGACGACACGCCACCGGCCACGACGATTTCCTCTTCAGCTCCGTTCACCCTCACCGCAGCGGATGAGGGATGCGGCGTGAACGTCATGATGTACAGGATAGACGGCGGGAGCTGGACAGTCTACACAGGCGGCTTCACCCTCCCAGAGGGGGAGCACACCATATACTACCACTCGGTCGACAACCTGGGCAACGTCGAGCAGGAGAGGTCGCTTGCCGTCAAGCCGGCGATTGAAGTGGAGGTGAACTACAAACCGATCGTGGCGCTGATGTTCGCGATTGTCCTGCTCGTGGCGGGAGTTTGGTCGTCGAAAAGGAGGCCGTGGAAGGGCGGGAAGGACAGGATGGCGGTGGTGAAGGCGTTCCTACTTACCTCGATGCCGTTCGTGCTGGCGGAGGCGGCAACTGGCATGGCTTCTTTCCTCACCGGGCAGTTGTCGATGCCGCCGCTCGTTGGAGCGGGCACTGCTGTTGACATGGCGATTCTCCTGGCTGGCATACTTGTCGCAATTCCTCGGATAGTGAGAATAGAACCATCGGGAACAGGGGAAGTCTTAACGACGCGAGAGCGGTGACAGGCGGTAGGCCGAATAGTCTCGGTGCGTGATGCTACCGCGCTCTTCTGCCCCGTTGCGCAATCTTGAAGATGACCGCAGTGGCGATAATTATGCCAATCACTGTGAATGCCTCAAAGCCAGGGGTGCTCGATCAATCGGGCTTGTTCTGAGGATTCCTACATTGTTATGTGAGGCAGGAATTTAAGTCCGCTCTGGATCTGATATGCCTCGCATCATGCGAATCCTATTCTAGACCATTCAGATTGTCACGCAACCTGTTGGACAAATCTCGGATGAGTGAGCTTTCGACTTGCGCGCTACTTCTACTCTCCAACTCTCGCAGGAGTACCGCCGCTGCCTTTGCGATGTCGGCAGAACTCGCTGACAGTCGATATCTCGTAAGCCTCGGGAAATTCCTGGTCTGGAAAGCCTCCAACAATCCCGCCCTCGCGAGTTGGTTGAGACGCAAGCTAACAGTCCGCGGCGAGAGTCCGGTTGCTGCCGCCATCTCGCAACTTCGGCATTCGTGGCAACTGTTGAGGGCGGCGAGTATCTGAAGAACGCTCTTGGGCGGGGGGCGGGAAAGCGTGTTGGGAGAACATCTTCCCTCCGGAGGGGACATTGCACTTAGCTCTACTTCCATCGTATTAAGGATAATGTGGATATATCCACTCTGAGGCCTGCGGAGGCTGAGACTGCTGCAGTAGGGGCGATTCGAGGGACGATCCAAACATGGGGCGGGTTGCACACGCGCAAGAAGTTGCTCGTGTGAATAAAGCTTGCACCAAAACTCTCTTCAACCGACGGTCAGATTCCATCACAGGAGGAATAGATTATGAAGAATCAAATCGTGAAGAATAGAAGTGAGTGCAAGTGGGAGGTCAGACACAGGATCGCAATTCAAGCGAGCTGCTTCGCGATCCTGGTGCTGTCTGTCCTATTGGCGCCGTCAGTGGCCGCTCTGACAGTACTTCCCTCAGGGGATGGCAATACAGACTATGGCGATGATTATTGCAACGCCAATGTGGCTGCCCCCGTGCCACAAGATGTTTCCATCCCATCGGGCGGCGATACAGTGCGGGTTACAATGAGGGCAGAGTGGAATGACGGACGAACTCCGCGGCTACCCGTTACTTATTATGAGAGCTTATTCATAATAGAGGCATGGTATAACAATAATGATTACCGGCAGAATTACCCTGTACTCACTGCACCGGGGGATTCATCCCAAACGAGTTTCTATAAGGATGTGCCAGGTGTCCAGCGATACACGTACATGACGGCATACTACCACGCGTACGTCTACGACGACCAAGGAAATACCCTGTGTTCCGATGGCGCATGGACCGTGTTCCACTTCACAGCCTGAGGGCCGTTCAGGGGATTCCTGCGACAGCATACTGGATCGAGACCACTAAGCCCGTCAGGAATCTGAGGTGGCCGAACTGAAACCATCCCGACGGGCATGGGCCTTTTTTTCTGAAGATGCCCCAACTTGCTCCGTTGCAGATGTCTCCGGGCGGTCCCGCGGATCCCGGGTAAGGGCTGTGATGATTTCCCAGCCACTCGGCTTCCTTAATCAGGTGCATCTCAAAATCACGACGGAATCGACGATGGTCTTATACGCAATGAACACCTAAAATTATTGGAGACGAAGTTGTGCTGGCTCAAAGCCGCGATAGGTGTGTCGTATGAAACCTCGAGCTAGCTTGATTGCGGCAATTGTCGTTGCAGTCTTCATGTCGACATCCTTCCTGATGATTCAGGTATCTTCGGAGAGAGAAGCCGTTGGAACACCCGCTCGAGTCGCGGATGAGAAGGGTGCGCACGCATTCGATTCAGTCGGCAGCTTCTTCACGCAGAACAAGGGCCAGGTTAGTGAGCCGGTCCGCTACTACTCGACCGGAAACCCTTCTGTGGCGTTCAGGGATGATGGCGTGATGTTCGTTGCGAGACTGGCGGGCGAAGGTGATGCGAGGAAGGGAATCGAGGAATCGGAGCCTCAGCCTGATTTCCCGGTTCGTTCCGCATTTGAAGAAAGACACGTCGCCGAGTCCTTCGCGTATCTGCTGCGCTTCGACGGCTCCAACCACGTGTCCCCGGTCGGGGTGAACCGCCTCTCGTTCAACAGCAACCTCTTCATCGGGAACGACTCGAACAAGTGGAGGACGGATGTTCCGAACTACGAGGAAGTGGTGTACCACGACCTATACGATGGGATAGACCTGGTCTACCACATGGGTAAGACGGGATTGAAGTACGAATTGGCCGTCAATCCAGGAGCCGACCCAGAGGCGATGACGATGTCGTACGAGGGGATCGAGTCGCTGCAGGCTGACGCCGCAGGTCTGTCGATACACACCCCCCTAGGAGAAATGCGGGACTCGGCGCCTTTGGCATACCAAGGTCCGGGTCAGCTGGTTGATTGCGGATTCGTCAGGCGCGGCGCATTCTCGTACGGGTTCTCCTGCGGGGATTGGGACAGGTCGCGACCGCTGATAATAGACCCTCTGCTCTACGCCACGTTCATTGGCGGCTCCAACCTTGATGGGGCCTGGCAGGCGGTGGTGGACGAAACCGGTGACGCCTATGTGATGGGAGGAACGTACTCAGTGGATTTCCCGGTCACCCCTGGCGCGTTGTTCAGGAGCCTCGGCGGCTCGGAGGATGCGTTCGTGGCCAAATTGGACGCGACTGGAAGTGCGCTCTTGTACGCGACGTACCTCGGCGGCACGACAGGCTACGACAGTGCTTATTCAATCGCCGTTGACTCATCTGGCTGCGCCTATGTCACGGGAAACACGCGGTCTCTAGACTTCCCGACGACGCCCGGAGCCTTCGATAGGACTTCGAACAGCCAAGATGCTTTCGTCGTCAAGCTGAACACCACCGGGAACGCTCTTGAATACTCCACTTTTCTCGGAGGCTCTCTCGATGACGGGGGATTGGGCATAGCGGTGGACAAGGATGGTCGCGCGTTCGTGACTGGCTATACGGATTCCGAGGACTTCCCTATGACTGCCGACGCATGGGACGCGACACTCAATGGCTATGTTGACGCGTTTGTCGCGAAGCTGAATCCCCTCGGAAGCGGCATCGAGTACGCCACGTTCATCGGCGGAGCCGAGAGCGAGAACGCTCGCTCGATCGCCCTGGACGCCTCTGCCGACATGTACATCACTGGCTGGACGATGTCCACCGACTTCCCTGTCACGTCTGGGGCGTTTGACGTCACGTACAACGACGGCCAAAAGGACGCGCTCGTGGTCAAGTTGAACTCCACGGGGGAGCTCGCGTACGCCACATTTCTCGGAGGGAGCGGCCTCGATGAGGGGTTCTCCGTCACCGTGGACTCTTTCGGCAACGCTTACGTCACCGGAAACACCAATTCCACCGATTTCCCGGTCACACCCGGTGCCTTCGACACATCGTACAACGGCGGGTGGGACTCCTTCGTGGCAAAACTGAACGCGGCGGGGTGTGCTCTCGTATTCGCGACCTTTCTTGGCGGAAGCGGTGACGATGTTGGATTTGGGGTTGCGCTGGACGACGCAGGAAACGCTTATGTGGGGGGCTCCACAGCGTCTGTCAGCTTCCCCATCACTGCTGGCGCCATCGACACCATTTTGAACGGAAGCTATGACGTTTTCTTGAGCGTGCTTACGCCCGCCGGGGACGCCTTGGTCTACTCGACTTATCTTGGGGGCGATGATTCGGATGGCGGCGCGTCGGTCGCGCTGGACGCCGCGGGAGCCGTCTACCTCGCCGGGGAAACCGAATCGCACGACTTCCCTGTCACGCCGGGGGCGTTCGACATGAACCTCAAAGGTCCTGACGGCTTCGTGGCCAAGCTCACGGTCCCGTTGCCGCCAGGCGTGGCCGATCTCGCGGTCTTCCCGTCCGACATCGTCCTCTCGCCCCTCCCCCCGTACGAGGACGACACGACCGTGCAGTTGAACGCGACGATACGCAATATCGGCGGCAACTACACTAAGAGCACTTCGGCGAGGTTCGAGGACGGCGTGCCGCCATCGCCCCGAATCGGTGCAGAGCGGCCTTTGCCCCCGATCCCCGCCGGTGGCGGCTGGAACGTCTCCGTCACGTGGACGGCCTTTCCGGAAGGCGTCCACCAGATATGCGTCGTCGCTGACCCCGACAACATCGTCGCCGAGACGGACGAGACAAACAACATCGCCTGCGTCCCGGCCGAAGTCCTGTCCCCGCCGGACCTGGTGCCTGTCAATCTCGGCGTCATCCCGTCATCGCACCTGCAAGACATGACGGTCGCACAGGTGAACGTGACCGTGAGGAACGATGGGGGCCTTCCCGCCGGCGGCTTCGACGCCCTCTTCTTCGACGATCTGAACGCGAACGGGATGCCGGATGGCGGGGAGAGCATAGGTTCCTTCCCGATCTCCGGCCTGGTCGGTCACTCTCAGGCGAATGTCTCGGTTCAGTGGACGGCGACGCCGCTCGGAGGCCATCGGATATGCGCATACACAGACCCGCCGCCTGGAACGGTGACCGAGTCCAACGAGACGAACAACGTGATGTGCATCGACGTCCTCGTACAGCCCGGCCCGATTCTGAGACCAGACTACGTTCCAGTCTCCCCTCTCCCCCTCCCGCCGGTCAAGGTCGGGATGT
>Ga0315275_10002916_pt1 | contig 15627 bp, 14 predicted proteins | sample YL17G03_0_MG_FD_205557 | JGI IMG/M metagenome (GOLD analysis project Ga0315275, IMG submission 205557) | Sediment microbial communities from Yellowstone Lake, YNP, Wyoming, USA - YL17G03_0 | ecosystem: Environmental > Aquatic > Freshwater > Lake > Sediment | place: USA: Wyoming | collected... | reverse complement strand
ACTCTCAGGTGATCACCACGCAGCTTGTGCTGCCGAACGACACGAACCAGCTCGGCAACCTTCTCGGCGGGACGTTGATGCACTGGATCGATGTCACCGCGGCGATCTGCGCACAGCGGCACGCCTCTCGCGTGTGCGTGACCGCCTCGGTCGATGAATTGACCTTCCATCATCCCGTCAAGCTCGGCGAGATCGTGACGCTCCAGGCATCCGTGAACCGCGCCTTCCGAACCTCCATGGAGATCGGTGTTCTCGTGACGGCACAGGGGAGAGGCGATTCGCCGTCGCGACGTGCCAACACGGCGTATCTGACATTTGTCGCCATCGATGACCAGGGCTGTCCGGTTCCGGTTCCGGAGGCGGCGCCGGAGACAGACGTCGAGCGGGCCCGGTACGAGGAGGCGAAACGGCGTCGCGAGCAGAGGCTCCAACGCCGGCGCCCGGAAGAATGAGAACACGTGCCCAACACCATGCCCGACATGCCACGACGCAGGATGGGTGACGCCGGCCGCCGGTTCGCGTTACGCGTGCTCTCCGGAAACCTTGTCTGTCTTACCGTTGCGTTCTCGCAGCGTTCCCTGACGTCATTCGGCCCCTGCATCGAACACCGGCTGGAATTCGCGCCGGCAGGTCTTGCCATCTCTGCTGTTTCCCCCTCCGCCGTCCACTTCGCCGTGTCCTCCGCAGACCATCCCTCGCTCCAGTTCTACACACTGACCAGAGAGGGGGAGGTGGTATTGTCCGGCAGCGTCCCGACGCGCACCGTGCTTCGCGATTTCAGCGCCGTCGATATCGACAAGGACGGCCAGAGAGAATATGTAGGGCTCGCGGCAGCGGGCAACAGCATTGCCGTCGTGAAAACCGCGGGAGGATCAGCGACCGAGAAGGATATCCCGCTCGACGCGCAAGCACAGCGCTATGTCATCGCAGATATTGATATGGACGGCAGGAGCGATCTCCTGCTCTACGGAAAATCCATGTCGGGGGTAGCGACGCTGCTCGGCGCTTCCGGTGGTACATTCAACCACGGACCTCTGCTCTTTCCCGAATTCTCCGCCAGCGATGTCAGCGTGACCGACCTCAACGGTGACGGGATCCCGGATGTGTTCCTGGTGAACTGGCTTTCGAATCAGGTTGTTCTTTACTTTGGGATCACGAAGAAGGTCTTCTCCGAACAGGTTACGCTGAATCTCCCGGGCGAGCCGGGCGGGCTGGCCCTGACCCAGGGCCGTCGCGGACGGTGGTTTCGAGTGGCCGTCCCGCTGCCGACGCAATCGGAGGTGCTGGTCTACAGCGCAAATGCGACCGGAGAGTTCCGTCTGGATCAAACAATCGCGCTGCCTGGCCGGCCGGGACGCATTCGCTTTGCCGATCTGAACAACGACCGTGTGGAGGATCTCGTCACGCTGACCTCGGCCGGCCTTGTCGTGTGCCTCGCCCATGCGAGCGGATCCTTCGGCAAGCCGACTGTCTTCGGCCTTGCCTCCGATGATGCTGTCTGGGAAATCACTGACCTCGATGGCGACCGCCGGAATGATCTCGTGCTGCTCGACCGGACTTCACGACGACTCTTCCTCACCGGCAACGCTGACCATACCGGCAACGTTGCCTGGCCCGCCTCGTACCTCGTGGGTCGCTCCCCGGCAGGCGTGGTTCTCGTCGATGCCAACCATGACGGCGCAACCGACATTGCGGTTGCCAACACTTCTTCCTCAACGCTTTCCTTGCTCCTGAATGCCGGCAAAGGGAACATGCGCGGTCAGACCTCCATCAATGTCCCCGCCCGCCCTGTGTACGTGATGACACCGTCAGCGGACGATACCGGTTTCGTCAGTCTGCTGACCTCGCATCCTACGACCGAACGCATCGCAGCGGTGCAGATCGGACAGCCGGTCACGCAATCGGTTGTCCTGGAGGTGGCCACCGCGTCCCAACCCTTCATCCTGGATGCGATGGCCGTGCCGGGCTCCCGGCATTTGCGCATGCTTGTGCGCACGATCTCGGAACGCCTGGGTTCCGCAGCGCTTTCCCTCTTCGAACAGATCAACGAGAATCAATTTATCGAGAAACGGTTCCGTGTCAGCCTTCCCAAGCGCATCGCAGCAATGACGGTCGGTGATTTTGCCGGACACGGGAACCACGATCTGATCTTTGTCACCGACGAAGGCTTCGACAAGCCGGCCACGGTGCATATTGCCGCCGGGACGAGCGACTACGACTTCAGAACCGTCCGGCCCGTCTTCACCATGGCAGATTCCGTGCATGGCGTCTCGGATATCTATCGCGGCGATCTCGACAACGACGGCATTCTTGACCTGGTCATCGCCGTGAATTTACCGCGGCCAGCCCTGGGAGTGATCCTTGGACAAGGCCAGGGTGAATTCCGGGGACCGGTGAAGTGGATCGATGACCTCCAGCCCCGCGGGCCGAACACGTTTGTGTTGCGCGACATCAACGGAGACCGGCTGACCGACATGGTGTTGCTTGACAACCGGCGGAATGCGGTCGTGGTCGTCTATGGCGTCGGAGGCGGCTCCTACCTGCCCCCGCAAACGGTGTTTCCCGGGGACGGGATCTCCGGAATAGCCGTGGGACCGGTGCGCGATCACCGGTCAAATGATCTTGTTGTCTCTCATGGGAAACAGGGGACAGTGCAAATCATATTTTCACCGTTTGAGGAGCGATGAAGCGCCTCCCTCACTTGCTCATCCTTGTTCTTTTCTCTCTCCCGGCAGGTGAGTCGCATGCGCAGCAATCTGCGGCGCTTCCGACCTCCGCCGTACAGCATCGCCAGCAAATAGCGCAGTTCGCCGAATGGCCCGCGGATGTCCCGGTGAAGTGCGGCTTCCCGCTCATAACACGAATGCTCGAGCAGAGGGCATCGCTGTCGCCCCCCGCAGCGTCAGCGCTCCAGCATGTCATGACCCGGCCGGGCACGCAAACATCAAAGATGTCGGGAGGCTTTCGCGTTCACTACGACACCACCGGAACCCATGCAGCTGCCCTGCTGGACGCGTCGTACAACCGCATCCCGAATTCAGCGCATGCCTATGCAGATTCCGTCCTGGCTACCATACAGCGGGTGGTAGCGGTCGAGATCGATTCCCTCGGTTACCTCCTGCCTCCGCCCGATGGCGACGCGGGAGGAGGGCCGGAGTACGATATCTATGTCCAGGAGCTCGGCAACTACTACGGCGAGACTGCGTGGGACTCGCTCAATCCCGTGACGCGCACCGGGAGCACGTACATGACGATCGACAATGATTTTGCGAAGTTCGTCAAGCCCCCCTCCAACCAAGGGATGCCCGCGTTGCGCGTGACGCTGGCCCACGAATTCCATCATGCAATCCAGGTCGGGCGGTATGGATGGTGGCAGGGGGACGACTATTTCTATGAGATCACCTCCACGTGGATGGAGGACGTTGTCTTCACCGAGGTGAACGACTACTACAACTATGTCAGCCTCTCGTGGCCGTACAGTCACTTCAGGTTTCCGGACAAAGAATTCGTCTCGGGGGCCGATCTTGTCATGTACAGCCGGGGCATCTGGGGACAGTATGTGGCGAAGAAATTCTCTGCCGCGACAATGAGACGCGCATGGGAGAACATTCCGGCAGTCCGGCCGGACGCCGCGATGGATCAGGCGCTCCGTGAACGCTCGTCAAGCCTGGCCGTCGCCTTCTCGGAATGGGCAGTATGGAATTACTTTACCAACTCCAGGAGTGATTCTGTACTATACTATCCCGAAGGTGCGAACTTCCCGCGCATCAGGGCGGAGGTTATCGATTTCTTCCCTCCGGATCGCACGCTCACCGGCACTCTTCCACCGCTGGCAACACGATATCATCAGGTCAATACAAATACCGATACGTTGATGATAATCGTTTCGAACACCAATGCAATCGCTGCTGAAAGCGGCAACGCGTCGGTCCCATACAGCGTGTCGGTCAGCAACCAACAAATCGATGACAGCTACCTCCCGGCCGGAGCGGGCCTGTACGCAAAACTGACCGTCGCGGACCCCGTCCACTGGACGATGTGGTTTGTGGTGGGGAAGAACGTGAACCAGGGATCTCAACTTCCTGAAGGGACGCCGTTCCCCAATCCGTTTGTCTCCGATGGCAAGCGGGAAGTCTTCATCCCTCTCTCCTCCGCAGCGCAGGTCAAGTGTACACTGGCAATCTACAACGCAAGCATGGATCTGGTCTATTCCCGGGATGTCATGTCCGAAGCTCGACCGATACTGGGCCGACAGGCGGTGTCCTGGAACGGACTGACCACGGCGGGCGCCCTCGCCGCGACCGGCGTCTATGTGTATGTTCTGCGCCTGGCTGATGACCGCCTCCTGACGGGAAAAATAGCGCTGGTGAAGCAATGACCGACACGGTGCTCCTTACAGCCAGCGACCTTTCGAAGGTCTTCAACCGCCGGATGATATTCCGGGGGATATCGTTCACGGTGTCGGCGCGTGAGACGCTCCTGATCACCGGGCGCAATGGCTCGGGAAAATCCACGATCGTAAAAATGCTTGCCGGCCTCCTTACGCCGACCGTGGGAACGGTGACGCTTGCCCTGGGCGGCCGGGCAGAGGGTGAACGGCATGCAATGAACTTCGGCCTGGTCTCCCCCTATCTGCAGATGTACGACGAATTCTCTGCGGAGGAGAATATCCGTTTTGCGTTTTCCATTCGCGGACTGAAACCGGATGAGGATCGCATTGCGGGGCTTCTTGCGCTGGTGGGGCTTGGCGCGCGCAAACAAGACCCCGTGCGCACGTATTCATCAGGGATGAAACAACGCGTCAAGTACGCGTTTGCCCTTGCCCACCGCCCACCGGTCCTCATGCTGGATGAGCCGATGGCCAACCTGGACTCCGACGGGACCACAATGGTGCAGGGGGTGATGGCAGACCAACAGACCCGGGGGATTCTCGTGGTCGCGACGAACGATTTGGGCGACGTTGAACGGTACGACAAGCAGGTGAATCTGAATGACGTCCCGCGGAGTTAAGATGACGGCATGGCTCCGGTCGGTGATCTCCATCTACCGGAAAGATTGGCATTCGGAGTTGCGCACCAGGTATGCCATCAGTGCGCTCCTGATGTTTGTCGTGACAACGATATCGATCATCCTGTTCTCCCTCGGCAGCGAGGAAGCCCCCCCCGACGTTCTTTCGGGGATGCTCTGGGTCGTCGTGTTCTTCGGCGCCATGTCCGGGCTTTCACGCACGTTTGTCACAGAGGAGGAGAGGGGCACCTCGATGACCCTCCAACTCCTCACCTCGCCCGGAGCGATCTATTTCGGAAAACTGCTGTTCAATCTCGTCCTGGTTTTCGGCTTGAACGCCGTGACCATCTCCCTGTACGCCATCGTCATCAACGGCTTTGTCATCCGCACAATGTCGATCTTCCTTGTGGCGGTCGTGCTGGGGAGCGTCGGCTTTGCCGCGGCCGCGACAATAATTGCAGCCATCATCGCTCGCGCCTCCACCAAAGGAACGCTCTATCCGGTGCTATCCTTCCCGATCCTCCTCCCCTTGCTGCTGACCGTGATCAATGCCACCCGGCTTGCCTCGGAAGGTGCGTTTTTCAGTGAGGCGGTGGGTGAATTTCAGCTGCTCATTTCCTATATTGTGGTGGTGGTGACTGCTTCAACCATGGTGTTTGAATATGTGTGGAAGGATTGATGCATGGCGCTTCGTCTCTTGCTCGCTCTCTGGCTGACCCTGGTCATCATCCTGGGGTTCGCTCTGCCGATGGTGGCGCAACCGCAACAATGGTACGACCTCCCGATCATTCCGGGACTCGAAGAAAAGGCGCGCATCATCTTCTTCCATGTCCCGACGGCGTGGCTCAGCGTCGTGGGCTTCCTCGGGAGCCTGGGCTACGGCATCCGCTACCTGCGGAAGAAGGATCCCGATGACGATATCAAGTCTGCCTCCGCGGCAGGACTCGGGTTCATGTTCTGCATTCTCGCGACCGTCACGGGGGCGATCTGGGCGAAATTCAGCTGGGGAACGTACTGGAACTGGGATCCACGGCAGACCTCCATCTTCGTTCTCCTGCTGATCTACGGCGCGTACTTTGCGCTCCGGTCTGCAGTGGAAGTGGAGGAAAAGAAAGCCACCCTTGCCGCGGTCTACGCGATCATTGCAGGGGTGACCATGCCGTTCTTCATGTTCATCATGCCCCGGATTCTTGCCAGTCTGCATCCCGAGCCGATTTTGAACGCTCAGGGGAAGGTTCACATGAACACGATGATGCTCGTGGTGTTCCTTTCATCGCTGGCCGGATTCACCGGTCTGTACTACTGGATGTGGAAGGTTCATGTCCGCATCGAGCGCCTTCGCTATCGACACGTTCAACTACCGGGAGGATAAGACGGTGCTGGACTTTTTGGCACAAAATTCGCTTTATATTGTACTGATCGTTGTGCTCGTCGTGTGGGCGGGCATCTTCGCCTACCTCTATAGAGTGGAGAACAAGGTGAAGAAGCTTGAGGATCAGCTTGGCAAATCGTAGTCAGCGGGAGGAGACGGGCATATGAAGCCCAAGATTGTCGTGGCATCAGTGGTGGTCGTTCTGTTCATCGTCTTCGGGTCCTACTCGTTCCTGGAAAGCAATGTTGAGTACACCAACATTGAAGGGGCGATGCAAAAGCAGAAGAAGGTCCAGCTCAAGGGCGTCTGGGACAAGGACAAGGAGTCGTCGTTCGATGCCCGGACCGGGCAGTTCACCTTCTATCTGATCGACGACAACGGCAAGGAGTGCCGGGTGGTCCTGGAAGGTGCTGCGCCGAACAACTTTGAGCTCGCGACAAGCGTCGTGGCGAAAGGACGGTTCACCGACCAAGGCTACTTCCACGCGACCGAGGTGCTGACCAAGTGCCCGTCGAAATACGAGGCGAAGGCCGGCGAAGTGAGCAAAGGCAGCTCCTGACATCCGGGTCAGCGCTGCAGCGTTTTAAACACTGTTCTTTCATACCTGAGGATATCCCCTATGATCGGCGGCATCCTTGCCAAGGTTGCATTTGTGACGTGTTGTATGTCCGTCCTGGCCTACTACCAGAACCACCGCCAGGGCAACCCCGCCTTCCTGCGACTCGGAAGGATTTTCTACCATGCGACCGTCGCTTTCATCATCGGCACCGCTGCCGTTCTTCTCTACCTCATTCTCACCCATCAATTCCAGTACACGTACATCTGGAGCGAGAGCTCCCGCGCACTGCCGCTTCCCCTGCTCATTTCCACGTTCTATGCCGGGCAGGAGGGGAGCTTCATGCTCTGGACGCTCTACACCTCCCTTATCGGCATATTGTTGCTCCATTATTCCTCGCGGAAGGGTTACGAACCGCAGGTGATGACAGTGTACGGGCTCATCACATCGGTGCTCCTCGCGATGCTGATGGTGAAGAGTCCCTTCACGTACGTGTGGGAATCCTTCCCCGGTGAGGTGGCTTCCGGTTTCATCCCTGCAGACGGACGGGGTCTCAATCCGTTGCTGCAAAACTATTGGATGGTTATCCATCCGCAGGTGCTCTTCACCGGGTTTGCATCGATGAGCGTGCCCTATGCATACGCGGTTGCCGGCATGATGAAACGCGACTACACGAGCTGGATCAAACCTGCGGCGCCCTGGCTGGCCTTCGGTGCACTGATCCTCGGGACCGGCATTATCATGGGCGGTTTCTGGGCGTATGAAACCCTCGGATGGGGGGGATACTGGGGATGGGATCCCGTCGAAAACTCCTCCCTCGTTCCATGGTTGGTCTGCATCGCCGCGGTGCACAGCATGCTCATACAGCGGAAGACCGGCGGCTTCATCCGGACAAACCTCGTGCTCTCCATGCTCTGCTTTCTCATGGTGTTGTACTCGACATTTCTCACCCGCAGCGGAGTCCTTGGCGACACCTCTGTCCACTCGTTCGTGGACCCCGGCATGCTTGTATACTGGCTGCTGATCGCCATGATTGCCCTGTTCGCTCTCCTGGGAGGAGTGCTTCTCTTTGTGCGCCGCAAGGAGATACCTCGCCCGGCGCGGCCCCATGAGTACTATTCACGGGAATTCGCTCTCTTTCTCGGCTCCTCCTGCCTTGTCGCCGCCGCACTGATCATCATTGTCGGGACGTCATCACCCATCATCACGGATCTTCTGTACGGGCGGAAAAGCGCCGTTGATATCTCATACTACGTCCGCACAACTGTCCCGCTGGGAATTGGGATTGCTCTTCTCGCAGGCGTCGGGCAACTTCTCTGGTGGTCGAAGTCCAGCAAGAAGGAATTCCTCCGTTCACTTCTCTGGCCTCTGGGCATTGCTATCGGACTGACGCTCATTCTGGCCGTGGTCGCGATGCCGAACCCCCTGATTGCCCTCCTTTGCCTGGGGGCGATCTTCGCGCTGGCCGCAAACGTCCAGGTCGCGGCCAGGCTTTTCCGCGGCAATCCGAAATTCGCCGGCGGTGCAGTGGCGCATGTGGGCGTTGCCGTCATGATCCTGGGCTTCATCGCATCCTCCGAATATGACACGAAAGAGACTGTCTCTCTTCCCCAGGGAGTACCCGTCCAGGCGCTGGGCTATACGCTGACGTATACCGGGTACCGCCCACTTGACGCGGAGAAATATGCCTTTCTCGTGCGCGTGGAGAAGGATGGGCGAAGTCACCTCGTTCAACCCGTGATGTACAACAGTGACTATACGAAAGGGTTGATGCGCAACCCGGACATCGTCAACCTCATCACGCACGATTTCTACCTTGCTCCTCTGTCACTTGAGGCCGCGCAGGATACGACTGCGACACCGGTGGAGAAATCAATATTCCGCCAGGATGAAACGCGCTCACTCAAGGGGTTGCAGGTAACGTTTGCCGGATTTGAGAGCCCGGCCATGCAAAAGGCATCGCTGGGTGGAGCCCCGGATCGGAAGATCGGAGCGAGGTTGCTGGTGCGAAGTGCGGGAGGGACCGTGACGATGGTTGTCCCGACACGCATCGAACGGGGATCGGAGGTCCATAGCATTCCCGTGACGGTTGATGGAAGATATAAAGTCTCACTCACAGACGTGCAGACGTCTCGCGGCACCGGGGAAGCAATTGCCGTGGAGGTTGGCGTGCGGGATCTTCTTGCGGATGCCAATCAGTCGCAGGGGAGCGCATCGTCAGGGGATGTTCTGATGGCAGAGGCGAGCGTGAAGCCATATATCAACCTTGTCTGGTCAGGTGTGATCGTTCTGCTGGTTGGTCTCGGCGTGACGATTGTCCGGAGGGGGCAGGATGCGGGAAAATCTGAACTCTGAACGCTGAATTCCGACCTCGGAATTCGATGCTGCGGGAGATGATCTTACGGAAGAGTCCTCGCCCCCGCGCCGAATCGAAAAACAAGCTCTCCACCATACCACGCCCCGGCCAGGAGCAGTAGAACCCCGGCCACAAAGAGCAGCATGTATGGTATTGTGTGAGATGAGGGCACTCTGCCTTTCGCGCTGATGCGCCAGAGCAGGAGGAAAACGAAGAGGGCGGCGATGGCGAACGCGGACTGCTGATGGGATTCGAGCATTGCTCGCGCCTCTCCTCCGAAGGTCTGGCGGCTCTGTGCAAGCAATCCCGTTCCGACTGCAGCCAGGGCGCCCGCCGTTCCGACGATCTGTACCCACCAGGCAGTCCGACTGAAATCCTCCCGCTTCGTGTATATCCCCGTCAGCTCAAACGCCAGGCTCACCGCCAATAACGCAACTGGAAAGTGAACGGCAAAAGGGTGGAGGTCCATCGGGATCAGACGTTGAGGGCACAGATGTCGTCGACGCGGGGAACGATCGGAGCGAAGAACGGCTCTCCGTACTTCTTCCCGATTCTCTCTCCGTAGTAGGCCAAACGGGTCGATACCATGAGGAGGAATTCGGGTGTGCTCAATACCGTCTGCCGTTCCTGGCTTTCGGGATCGTAGAATTGGGACTTGAAGGCTCGGACGGTCTTCATGCGTTGCTCGTATTCGGCTGTCACGTCCACAATGAACGTCGGCGGGAACTCGAACCACTGCATGTAGCAGTAGTAGGCCCTCGGACGGAAAGGGTCCTGGGCCTGGCTGTCCCACTGTGTCTCAATTCTCGAGAGGCCGGCGTAGAACCAGGCTTCCCGGGCGAGAACGTGGGCATGTTCGTGGTCCGGATGGCGGTCGGTATGGTAGGGGATCAGGAGAACGGCAGGCCTGTACCGGCGGATAATCCGGATCAGTTTCTCTCTGTTCTCAGGAGAATTTTCAATGTTCCCGTCAGGAATCCCGAGATTCTCACGGACGCTCACCCCCATCAGGGATGCCGATGTTGAGGCTTCCTTTGCCCGGAGGGCGGGTGATCCGCGCGTCCCCAGCTCGCCGGCAGTCAGATCGCAGATCCCGACCCGCTTCTCCTTCCGAACATGCTTGATGATGGTCCCGCTGCACCCGAGCTCGATGTCGTCCGGATGAGCGCCAATTGCCAGGATGTCAAGTTTCATCGTGTTTCGTTCTCTTTAGGAATGAACTGAATATACTCAGAAGTTGTACTGGACGCAAAGCTTGGCCCGTTCCGGATCTGTTCCGAAGAAGAAATTTGCCTATATTGCCTAATGATGTCACCCATGGTATTGTCGCGCGGACGCATCCGATGAGCGGCCAACCGAATCTCCTGACCGTTTCCGAGATCACCCGACGGATCAAGCTTCTTCTGGAGGGTGGGTTCACGGGTGTAAAGGTTCAGGGGGAGCTCTCGAACTTCAAGCGCCATACCTCGGGTCACCTGTATTTCACGCTCAAGGACGAATCGGCGCAAATTGCGTGTGTTATGTGGCGCAGTCGGGCCGCCGGGTTGACATTCACTCCCATGGACGGCATGAAGGTTGTTGTTTCGGGCCGTGTTACGGTGTACGAGGTGCGGGGGAACTACCAGATTGACGCCGCGAGCATGGCGCCGCTCGGGGTCGGCGAGCTGCAGCTCGCTTTTGAGAAATTGAAGCAGAAGCTTGCCTCCGAGGGACTGTTTGATGCGCGGCGGAAGAAGCCACTCCCTCCGTTTCCTGAGCGAATCGGTATCGTCACGTCGCCCACGGGAGCAGTCATCCACGATCTGCTGAACGTCCTCCGCAGCCGGTTTCCCGGGCTCACGGTGATCCTTGCCCCGGTGCGTGTGCAGGGTGCCGGAGCAGCGCAGGAGATCGCTGACGCTCTCGGAGACCTGAACCGGTACGGGGAGGTGGATGTCATCATCATCGCCCGCGGCGGGGGGTCCCTGGAGGATCTCTGGGCGTTCAACGAAGAGGTCGTGGCGCGGGCGATCGCCGCATCCGCCATTCCCACCGTAAGTGCAGTGGGGCATGAAATCGATTTCACGATCGCGGATTTCGTTGCAGACTTCAGGGCCTCGACTCCCTCGGCTGCAGCGGCGAGCGTGGTGCGGGATCGAAGGGAACTGCTTGAAATTCTGCGGCAATCTTGCTATACTCTCCGCGACATCATCGAGGGCACGATCACAAGCCGACGAGACACCATCAACCATCTCCTCCGCAGCTACGCATTCAACAGACCACTTGACTCCCTTCGCCAGAGCAGCCAGCGCCTTGATGATCTGCACCGGACCATGGTCACAAGTGCCGCGCACAGGATAGCCCTGCTCTCGAGCAGGGTACACGGCGTCGGGCAGCGGATTGCCTCGCTCAACCCGGAGCTGACGTTGAAGCGGGGGTACGCCATCGTCTTGAAGAAGGGGACGATGATCGGGTCTTCCACCGCGCTTCATCCGAGGGACACGATCGCGATAAAATTCCATGATGGGGTTGTGCCATCGACAGTAACGGACACTGACAGACAATGACCGCACGCAAAACTGACAAAGGACCGGCGACGTTCGAAGAGTCGCTGCACAAACTCGAGCAACTCGTGGAACGCCTGGAGCAGGGTGACGTTCCGCTCGAAGAATCCGTCCGCCTGTACGAAGAAGGAATCCGCCTTTCGAAACTCTGTGCGGAGAAACTGACCGAGGCAGAGCTGACGCTGAAACGTCTGGGCAAAGACCTGGAGGGCAGCTTCACACTGCTTGACGAGGAGCCCGGCGAATGACCGACCACAAGTTCCCGTACCTCGACAGAGTGGACGTCCCGGCCGACATCCGGAAGCTTTCTGTTCAAGAGCTGAAGGGGCTTGCCGTCGACGTGCGCGAGTTCCTGATCGAGGTCCTCTCGCAGACGGGCGGTCACCTTGGCGCCGGCCTGGGCGCAGTTGAGCTCGCGATTGCACTCCATTATGTCTTCGACACGCCGTATGACAAGTTGATATGGGATGTTGGCCACCAGGCCTATCCGCACAAGATCCTTACCGGCAGGAAAGACCGCCTGCACACCATCCGCCAATACCACGGCCTCAGCGGATTCCTGAAACGCAGCGAGAGCGAGTATGATACCTTCGGCGCCGGTCATGCGAGCACTGCAATCTCTGCAGCGGTCGGCATGGTGGCCGCGCGCGAATTGCTGAAGGAACGCTACAAAGTGATCGCCATCGTGGGGGACGGCTCGATGACCGGCGGCATGGTCTACGAGGGGATGAACAATGCAGGACTCATGAAGAAAGACCTGATCGTCATTCTGAACGACAACAACATGTCCATTGCCCCGAACATGTGGGCCATCTCCAACTACTTCACAGAACTTATCGCGAGCCCCTCCTACAACCGGTTCAAGCGTCATGTGTATGAAATGACCGGAAAGTTTGAGCACTGGGGAGACCGGATCCGTAAGGCGGCCGCCCGCGTCGAAGAAGGCATCAAGGTCGTCATAACACCGGGGATGTTGTTCGAGGCGCTCGGGTTCCGCTACTTCGGACCCATCAACGGACACAATCTGACACAGCTGGTCAGAATCTTCCAGGAGGTAAAGGAGTACAACGGACCGATCCTTGTCCACACGACGACGCACAAGGGCAAAGGATACAAACCGGCGGAGGAGGACGTCCAGAAACTGCACGGCGTGACGCCCTTCGACAAAGTCACCGGTCAATCACCGAAAAAGCCCGAGTCTGCGCCGGCGTACACGAAGGTCTTCGGCAATGCCGTGGTCGAGATCGTGAAGCAGAACCCCAACGTCGTTGCCATCACAGCGGCGATGCCGGATGGGACCGGTCTCGACATCCTTCAGAAGGTGATGCCCGACCGCTTCTATGATGTTGGCATTGCCGAACAGCACGGAGTAACGTTTGCCGCCGGGCTTGCGACGCAGGGATGCATTCCCATCGTGGCGATCTATTCCACGTTCCTGCAGCGCGCGTTTGATCAGATCATTCATGATGTTGCGCTGCAGCATCTGCACGTGGTGTTCGCCCTCGATCGCGGAGGCCTCGTGGGAGCCGACGGTCCGACACATCACGGCGCGTTCGACCTGAGCTACCTCCGGATGATCCCCGGGATGGTGGTCATGGCCCCGAAAGACGAAAACGAACTGAGGGATATGCTGTACACGGCCGTGCAGTACGACAGAGGCCCAATTGCGGTACGCTACCCAAGGGGGAACGGCGTGGGCGTCCCCCTGAAGACGGGATTCGACGCACTCCCGATCGGGAAGGGAGAGACACTGCGCGAGGGGAAAGATGTCGCGGTGCTTGCCATCGGCGGCATGGTTGCCCCGGCGATGAAGGCTGCCGAGCAGCTTGCATCGAAGGGTATTTTGTGTGAAGTTGTCAATATGCGGTTTGTGAAGCCTCTGGATGGTGAGTTGCTGGACCGTATCGCAGAGCGTTTCACCCGCATCATCACAGTGGAAGACAATGCGGCAATCGGGGGATTCGGCAGTGGCGTGAGCGAGTATCTTGCGTCTCGGGGAATCACCGCCATCCGGCTCCACATCCACGGACTTCCCGACCGTTTTATCGATCATGGGGCGCCGAATGAGCTGCTGGCGGAAGTAAAACTCGACGCGCCGGGCATCGCCTCCACAATTGAAGAATTCCTGAGCAGGGGCTGACCATGGAAAAGGTGAAACTTGGGGTCGTCGGACTGGGATGGGTCGCGCAGGTGATCCACCTGCCCATTCTGACGAAGCTTGCAGATGCAGAGGTCGTGTCCGTCTGTGACCGCGACCGTTCAAAGGCCAGACTGGTCGCTGAAAAGTTTGGCGTGAAACGAGTCTATTACGACGTCCAGCAAATGCTGGAGAATGAGGATATCGGGGCTGTCATTATCGCGACATCGACGGATGCGCATAAGGACACCGCGATCGCCTGCTTGAAGGCGGGGAAGGATGTGCTGGTGGAGAAACCGATCGCGCGGACATACAATGAAGCGGTCGCCGTTGCCGAAGCCGCACGTGAATCCAAGCGCAAATTGATGGTCGGGATGAATCACCGTTTCCGGCCTGATACGATGATCTTGAAAAGCTTCATTGAGGCCGATGAACTGGGGAAGGTGTTCTACACCCGCGCGGGCTGGCTCAAGAAACGCACCACCGACAGTGCATGGGCGACCCAAAAAGAGAAATCGGGCGGCGGCGTCTTCCTCGATCTCGGGATTGTTATTCTGGATATGGCCCTCTGGATGATGGGATATCCCGATGTCAAACGGGTCAGCGCTCTGGAGTTCAAGCACAAGACGCGGCAGGTGGAGGACACCTCCCTCGTTGCGATCAACCTGAAAAATGGCTCGAGGATACAGATCGAAGTAAGCTGGGCAATGTGCGTTGAGGATGACGTCTATTTCTGCCATGTGTTTGGGACGGATGGGAGCGCCAGTCTCAACCCGTTGCGTATCAACAAGGAATTGAATGGGACGGTTGCCAACCTGGCGCCGGCAAAGATCGAGGCCCCGCAGCACCTTTTCAAGCGATCATACGAGAACGAACTGAAGCACTTCATCGGGGCTGTCCGGAATCTCCATCCCGTGATCTCTCCGGCGGATGAGGCTGTCCAACGCATGAAGATCGTTGAGGCGATCTACAAATCGTCCAGGCTCGGGAAAGAAGTCAGCCTGCCCTGAGGAGATGCCGTTGAAGAAGAAAGTCCTTGTTGTTGATGATGAACGGGACATCGTCGATCTCATTCGATATAACCTGTCGAAGGAAGGCCTCGATGTCCTTGTTGCATATAACGGGGAGGAAGCGCTTGAGAAGGCCGATTCCATTCCCGACCTGATCATGCTCGATCTGATGATGCCCGTGCTGGACGGATTCGAAACCTGCAAAAGACTTAAAGCGGATCCGGCTAAATCCAGAATTCCCATTGTGTTTCTTACGGCTCGATCAAGTGAAATTGACGAGGTTCTCGGGCTTGAGCTGGGCGCGGATGATTACATTCAAAAACCCATCAGCCCGCGCAAGCTCGTTGCCAGAGTCAAGGCGGTTCTGCGTCGGGCGGAGCATGCCCCCGACGAAAGCGTGGAGGTTCCGGTCATCAAGGTCGGTCGTTTGGAGATCAATCGCACCAACTACACCGTCAGGATCGGCAAAAAGGAGGTCTTTCTCCCACGAAAGGAATTCGAAATCCTCGCTTTGCTGGCAGCGAACCGGGGGAAAGTCTTTTCGCGAGAAATGCTGTTGAATTCCATATGGGGGAGCGATGTGGTTGTGGTTGACAGAACAGTGGATGTGCACATCAGGAAGATCCGCGAAAAACTCGGGGAGGAA
>Ga0315275_10002913_pt1 | contig 15646 bp, 15 predicted proteins | sample YL17G03_0_MG_FD_205557 | JGI IMG/M metagenome (GOLD analysis project Ga0315275, IMG submission 205557) | Sediment microbial communities from Yellowstone Lake, YNP, Wyoming, USA - YL17G03_0 | ecosystem: Environmental > Aquatic > Freshwater > Lake > Sediment | place: USA: Wyoming | collected... | reverse complement strand
ATCGAGCAGACAGACGGGTTCCGCAGGACCGCGGACACCTTGCGGTCCTTTTCGGCGCTCGCAGACCGGCTGGCCGCCATCAGGAACGAAGCCGACCCGAAGGCCCTCGCCTTTGCCAGGGAATACAGGGACCAGTCGCTGTTCTACGTCATCGGAGCCGGCGCCTGCTGGGGGCAGGCCGTCGTCTACTGCAACTGCATCCTGGAAGAAATGCAGTGGATCACGGCGCAGCCCATCGCGGCCGGCGAGTACTTCCACGCCCCGTTCGAGGTCATTGACGAAGGTTCGAACCTGCTTGTCTTGAAGGGCGAGGACCTGAGCCGTCCCCTTGTCGAGCGGGTGATCGATTTTACGGCAAAGCACACCCGGCGCATGGTCGTGATCGACACGCGCGATTATGCCCTGCCCGGCGTCCCCGAAGACCTGCGGGGATACTTCTCGCCATTCGTGTTGCTCGCGGTCCTCGACCGGTTCTCCCAAAACCTTGCTGCGGAGAGAAACCACCCCCTCACGACCAGAAGGTACATGGGAAAGGTGCAGTACTGAGGATTCGGCGCGCGGGCAACCGCGTGCCGTGCGTCCCTACTGCTTTCGGAGGCTGATGGACCCGCTGGTCCGTGTGGATCTCGAAAGGCACGCCGACCTGATCGATCCTGGCCTGGAGCCTGTTGTGGCTCTGCTCCACGATGGTGAGCGGCAAGTCGCAGGAAACGTGGCTGCTCATCGAGCGCAGGTCGAGGGAGGTGTCCAGGCCGGCGAAGGCCCTCACGAGCACGGAACCGGACACGGTCCGCACCGTCACAGACCCTCCTTTTGGGGGAGTACCTCAGCGGGGACCTCCTTCTCAACCTGCCCCACCGCCAGTTCGTGTGGACCATACCCAAAGTCTTACGATCCTATCTCAGGTACGATCGTACCCTGTTTGCCGACATCGGCAGGCTCATCTTCGACATTCTGTCCTCCTATTTCAGCCAGGCTACGTGTAGGCCGATCCAGGGAGCCATGGTCAGCAGAGCCACCAGACATTCGGCTCCTTCGCCGTCGGGAATCCTCACTGGCATACTGACGAGGCGCACCTGTTGCGCTCCGAAGTCTTCGCTCAACTGCACACCCTCGCCCAGAGCAACTTCGATTCCAAGAGCCTGCTGCCCCTGGTGCTCTCAGGCCAGACATCCCTTGTGGACAAGCTTATGTTCCCCTCCTGCCTTCCGTTCGCCTCGCGCGTGGTCGGGCTGACATTCCTGAAGGGCCTGCAGAGAATCGACATGCAGGGCTACTTGTCCCACCACATGAAGATCACAGGTGCCAGCGAGGAGCTGTTCAGCGAAGAGGCGGTGACCGCGATCCACCAAAGTTCGGGAGGGCTTCTGCGCCGCGCCGGCAACCTTGCGCGCGGGGCCCTTCTGGCCGCCGCCCAGGAGAAATGCCGCCTGGTCTCGGCAGAGCACGTACGGGTGGCCTCTACAGAGGTCTTCTGAGACCAGGGAGAAGCCGATGATACACACGCCAAAGCTTCAGATCCCCGACAGGCGGGAGCAGGAAAAGGAGCAGGTGATCAGAAGTGCCTACACTGTCGGCCCGGCAACAGTGATGTTCCTCCAGGACTTATGGGGGCGGGCAGCCCTCAGGGCCTACTGGGACAGCCTGGAAGTGTTGACCTGCGCCCGCTGGTATTCACATCAACGCATGGAGCGGGCGATCAAGTGGGCCTGGCAGTATGGGATAGATACGGTCGCGGGGCTTCGCGCGGTCCTGGAGGAGCAGCTGGATGAGGTACCCGTGAATGCGTAAAGGGAATTGAGCGGGCAATTGCTGTTCCCGTTTATGACGGCGAAGGGCACAGAGGGATGAGGAACAAAGGAATGTGGAGTTCAATTTACCGTGAGAAGTTCTGTCCATTTAATGTGAGACGTGACACCCCCCTCAACTGATTGCCTCTCTCCTCGCGCGGCCTCGGGGGTCAGTCCGTCCTTCCATCCCTCTGGGCTGGGCCGAGGGTCTGCCGTGATCTCACCGCCACACCCCGCTGCCACCTCCCTCACCGTGATGTCCCTCTCCTCTCGCGGCTCGTGCCGAAGTCCACCCCTCTGCACACCCGGCGGTGGTCGGCGCGGGAGCCCCGCTCTTGGCATCTGGCCGAAGGGAAGCTATAGTAGTCGCTATCATTCGGCCGGCGGGAGCTTCAGCCTCCAACCATCACCTTGATGGTTGACGCACGGTTCGAGAGTGTGAAGGAGAACGCATCGCAGACCTTTTCGAAGGGGAAACGGTGGGTCACAAGAGGCGCGACGTCGACGAGGCCAGCCTGGAGTAGAGCGATCGCTCGGGGGTAAGTATTGCAGTACCTGTTTACGCCGACCACGTCCAACTCCTTCTCGATGGCGACTTCAACTGGCCAAGGGAACTCTCCTCTCTCCGGCCAGCCGACCAGTACGACTTTTCCTCCCCGTGCGGCCAGCAGCGGGGCAGCAGCACAAGCTGCGGAGGAGCCGCTCGTGTCGAACACCGTCTCAGCGCCATTCCCTTTTGTCAGGCGGTCGATCTCTGCGCGTAGATCATCGTTCTTTGAATTGATGATGGCGGAGGCGCCGAGACTCGATGCAACCGATAGCCGACTGTCGAGGACATCGGCGACGTAGACTTCGGAAGCGCCGAACGCACGCGCAACGAGCATTGTCAACAGACCGATCGATCCAGCCCCCAGGATTGTCACCGACTGACCCGCGCGAAGACGTGCCCGGTTGCATGCCTGCATTGCCACGCTTATCGGTTCCACAAAGGCTCCGGCTTCGTCGCTGACTCGGTCCGGCAGCGGGTGTAGGAAATCTGTGGCCACTGCGGCAAGTTCTGCGAAGGTGCCGTTCACGGGAGGCGCGGACATAAATACGACATCCCTGCAGAGGTTGTAGCGTCCCGACTTGCACAGCATGCACCTGCGGCAGGGGATACCCGGCTCAATCGTCACGCGAGTCCCCTGCTTCGGACCGCTTCCATCACGGGCCTCTTCTGCGATGACGCCGCTCGCCTCATGTCCAGGTATGTAAGGCCTGTCAACGACGAAAGGCCCCAGTTTCCCCTGGTCAAAGAAATGGATGTCTGATCCGCAGATCCCGTTCACTGAAACCCGAACGACAGCCTCGTCAGGCCGCGGCGACGGGTCAGGGACCTCCTCGAACCTCAGATTGTGGGGACCATAAAGAACCGCTGCGCGCATATTCACCTCTCTTCGCGATTCGCACTCTGCGAATCGCCATGATCATACAGCCAATATAGAGCGCGGCAGCCGCCATCGCAATGGCGATCCGGTCCAAGAGATACTTCCCTGCAACTCGCCGCATCGCTTAAAAACGGAGGGCCGGAATGGGCGTGCAAAGAGAAAGCGGTTCGACAAAGACGAATCCCAGGATATCATATTCCGCAAAACGCGGGTGTGGTTTCGCTGCTCTGTGCGCCAGTGTCACGAAAGATCGTCGTTGCACACTCGCCCGGTCGTTGACGGGGAAGGGTCAGCCGTTTCACCCCAGAGCAGGTAGTCTGGTGCGTGTCTTACGGTCTCTTGGTAAACGCATTTCTGAAGGTTTTTTTCATTCTCCAATATTCTCAAAGCTCGACGACGCGCAAATTCCATGATCTTTCGACAAACAGCCTGGTTCGCGACCAGCCGCGATCTCAGAGAAAGCCGCGGGCTGGCTGAGCGGGAACGAAAAAGCGCAGAGCGGAATGTTTTTTCTTGACAACCTCGGGAGGTTTCCGCTATAGTCCAATTCTAAAATATGGAATGTATTTCAACATAGTGGAAAAGGAGAAGATATAGATGCTGCGTGCCCAGGGGTTGCTGGAAAAGTATGGCCTGCCCGGCCGCGACCTGCACGATCTTCCGACTTCGGGTGCGGCCTTTCCTGACGGCGGCCATTATCGCATGGAGGTATCAAGCGTTGACTCGGTGGCGGAACTGGAGACGGTGGCGGAGGAAAGCAAAAAGAGGGATATCCCCATCCACCGAGTAGTCTCAATGGGGCCCGGTGGAACGCAGACGCTGACTCGACAAGAGTTGCGCGAGTTCGCCCAAATAGGGAAGGAATCGCTGATCGAAGTCATCATGATCCCGAGCCCGCGGGCGATGTTCGACCCGGGCAGCCACTACCACTCGTCCTGGGGGCACGCTTCAGGGATCCGGCCGCGGGGATCAGACCAGCTCGCTTACATGGTCGAGGACGTGATGCGGTGCCTGGAGGAAGGGATAAGGGGTTTTCTGTTCTATGGCGAGGAGGTGATACAGCTCTTCGCCCAGATGAGACAGAATGGGGACATTCCGGAAGAGACGGTATTCAAGCTGTCATACACCGCGGGGGTTGCCAACCCGGCGGGAGCGCGACTGGCGGAAAGCGTGGGGACTGACAGCATTAATCCGGTCACCGATCTGTCCCTGGCGATGCTCGCAGCGCTTCGCAGGGCGACAAAGGTACCGCTGGACATCGTGACGGTAGCAGGGGAGGGGTTGGGGGGGATCAACCGTTTCTGGGAGGGAGCGGAGATCGTGAGGGTCTGCTCGCCTTGCTACTTCAAGCAGGAGTTCATCTCGGGTGTGGAGGGTGCGCGTGCAAAGGTGAAGTACTGCGTGATCATGCAGGAGCTGATCGAGAAGCTGAATCCTGATTTGAAGCTGTCGAGGCGCGGCCCGAATGATCTGCGACTTCCTTCGCCGGCCCGATAGAACGGACAACAGAAGGGGTCTGAAATGAAGAAAAGACTGTCTCGACTGGATCTCCTGAAGATGAAGGAAACTGGGCAGAAGGTCGCCTGGGTGACGGCGTACGACTACTGGACAGCGCAGTTCGCCGAGAAAGCCGGAATGGACATGCTCCTCGTGGGCGATTCACTCGGCATGTGCATCTACGGGTATGAGGGCACAATTCCCGTCACCATGGACCAGTGCATCTGCCACTCAGAGGCCGTCCGGAGGGCGGCACCGAACACATTCGTGATTGGTGACATGCCATTTCTCTCCTACCAGGTGAGCAAGGAGGAGGCGGTCAAAAACGCCGGTCGCTTCTACCAGGAGGCTCTCGTGGACGCGGTGAAGCTGGAGGGCGGCCGACGGGTGTGCGCTCAAATCCGTTCGATCGCGGACGCCGGCATGCTTGTGATGGGCCATATCGGGTTGACACCTCAGAGCTCCGGGCAGCTGGGCGGGTTCAAGGCACAGGGGAGGACTGCGGAGACTGCGTCGGAGCTGATCAAAGATGCGTTCGCAATCGAGGAGGCCGGTGCATTTGCGCTCCTTGTTGAGGCGGTCCCACCCGAGGTTTGCAGGATCATCCGAGAGCGGTTGAGAATCCCGGTTTACAGCATCGGTGCGGGGGTCCACGCGGATGGACAGCTCCTCATCGTCAGCGATCTGCTGGGAGTGTTCCAGGCGTTCACCCCGAAGTTCGTAAAAAAATACGCAAATCTTGCAGAAGTGATCCAGAAGGCGCTCGGGGAGTATGCGACGGATGTGCGAGATATGAGTTTCCCCCAGGGGGAGCACGCCTACCAGATGATCGACGGGGAATACGAGAAGCTCGAGGCAATGCTCAGGACGCCGAATGAGCGTCCCAAATAGACAAGAGGAGGCGCACCCTGTGAGTCTGAAGATTCTGAGCGAAGAAGAAATCCAGAGAATACACGATGCGAGCCTGAGGATCCTAGAAAGGACGGGCGTGAAATTCGCCGGTTGCCCTGAAGCCATCTCGGTATTCCGGAACAATGGGTGCAGAGTCGATGGGGAACGGGTGTTCTTTCCAAAAGCAATCTTCGAGGAGTACATCCACAAGGTCCCTGACCGCAACACGGTCACCTTTCCCGTTCTCAGCGGCGCCCACCCACTGGGGCTTGGTCTGAAGAGGGGGGAAAGCCACGTCGGCCTGGTGGGAAACGCCTATTACCTCTACGACTATGAGGAGGGCGGTTCCCGCGATGTGACGGGCTCAGACCGAGAACCAAAGATGATCGTGCTCGACAGCCTCAGCGATATCGAGTTCGATTTTTGCCTCCTCCTGTTCGAGCGGACCGGAGAAATGGTCACACCTGCACCGCAGAATCCGGACGAGGCAATCGCGTTCCTTCGCCAGTGGGTTTTGAGGAGGCAGGGCATCGCGACTGAGCACATGTCGCTGTTCAAGCTCCAGCCCAACTGCAGGGAAAGCGAAGTGCGACTCATGCTGCTCGGCCGTGCAGTACTGGACGGCCACGCGGGGATAAGCGAGGAATTGGACAGGAACCGGGACAACAGTTTTATTTGGTGCAACCCCATCAGCCCGCTCTGCTACAATCCGGACGAAGCGCGCGGGATCATCGAGGTCGCGCAAAGCAAGAAACGAATCCGGATGATCATGAACGCTCCAGAGGTCATGATGGGCGCAACAGGACCGGTGACGATCGCCGGCACCCTCGTGCAGCACAATTGCGAGGTCCTCGCCGGCGTCCTCCTCGCCCAGATGGCCAGCCCCGGGACGCCTGTGCTGTACGGAAGCGTCAGTGCCCCGATGGATCTTCGCACGGCCGAAATTTCGCAGGGGAACTTCGAGACTGGCCTCATCAACGCCGCGGTGGTACAGCTCGCAGATCGCTATGGGCTGCCGTCGCGCATCGCACCGGGGAACACGAGCGACCGCAGCCCGAGTGCCCGCGCGCTCGCAGAGACCGTAGTGGGTGTGTATATGGGGATGGCGGCAGGTGGAAACCTCATTACAACTGGACTGCTGGACTCGACCCTCATGATCAGCTACGAGCATCTGGTGTTGGCCAATGAGCTCATCAGGCAACTGCGCAGCGTGACCGGAGGCATCCGGACGGATTCGGAGAGCCTTGCGGAAGAGGTCATCCACCGGCTGGGCGGGGCATCGTTGGACTATCTCCAGAGCGAACACACGCTCGAGAACATGCACCGTGACATCTACTACTCGCTTTTCCGTGGTCGGGTGAAAGAGTCATACCGCGACTGGTATGAGATGGCGCACGAAAAGGTGAAAGAGATCCTCCGCACAAGATCTGCCGACCGGAAGCCTGAGGGCGAGGTTGCTGAACGTCTGCGAGCGGTGGAATCGCGCCTGCGAGAAGATCCGGACACATGGCGGAATGGTGCGCACGGCTGGCTGGGGTCCTACCTTGGTGATTTTTCCAAGTAGATGCTGTGGCCGAAAGGAGGGGGAGTATGAAGCAGACTGTGTTCAGATGACAGAAAGTGGGTCGGGTTCTATTTGCCATTCCATGGAGCGAGGAGGAAAAGCATGAAACGTTTTAGCGTATTGGTTATTCTATTGGTGGCTGCGTCGGTGTTGGCATTTGCCGCACCTGAGAAAGTGCTGAGAGCCACGTCTACCTGGCAAGCGAGTTTCGACACCGCAAGCGTGGGCTCGGGAAACATTCCGGTCCATTCTCTCATCTATGAGTGGCTCGTGAGGTACAAGGGCGGAACGGCTGAGGTAGAACCCTGGCTGGCAAAGTCCTGGGAAGTTTCGAAGGATGGCACGACAGTAACCTTCCGCCTCCAGCAGGGCGTGCAGTTCCACAAGGGATACGGCGAGTTCACAGCGGACGACGTCAAGTTCTCGATTGAGAGGATCGTGAAGGAGAAGTTGCCGGAAGCGGAAACCTGGAAGAACCTCGATCGTGTGGAAGTCGTGGACAAGTATACCGTGAAGCTCATCATGAAGTCTCCGACCCCGACTATCTTCACGATCGCGCTGCCCTTCCAGGCCGGCCAGATCTTCTGCAAGAAGGCGGTGGAAGAGATGGGCGCCTCGGCGTTCAACAAGACTCCCGTCGGCACCGGACCTTTTGAAATGACCTCGTTTGAAGTAGGGCAATCCATCACTCTCACGAAGTTTGCCAAGTACTGGGGGAAGAGGACGTTGGATGCCGATAAAGTGGTCTTCTCGTTCCCGTCGGACCCTTTGACGGCCCTGCAGGCGGGGGACCTCGATTTTGCACCTGTGTACTCCGCATTGAACATCGCGGATGGGAAAAAAGCGGCCGGATTGGATGCGGTATTCCGGCTCACGAGATTCTGGTGGGTATCGCTCCCCTGCACGGATCCGATTTTGAAGGACGTGAACGCTCGAAAGGCGATCCGTGCCGCCCTGGACATCGACGCGATCGTCAAGGTTGCCGGTTTCGGGATCGCCCCGAGAGGATACGCAATGGTGCCTCCCGGGCTTCCCGGCTACTGGAAGGACGCGCCGAAGTACAGCAGAGACCTTGCCAAAGCGAAGGAGTTCCTGAAAGCTGCTGGGTACCCGAACGGCTTCACGGTCCCATTTCTTGCGAACAGCAACACGAATGATCCCGCAGTGGAGATTATCCGCCAGAACCTGGCAGAGGTCGGCATCAAACTGGACGTCAATTCGGTAGAGGACTCGACCTACTGGTCGCTTGCTCCCACGGGGAAATACATCACCATCATTTCCTACCAGACTCTCCCCGATGCGGGGTACACCCTCTGCTGGTTTGTCAGCGACCAGTTCTGGAACACCATGAAGTGGAGCAACAAGCAGTTCGACGATCTGTACAACAAGGGGCAGATGACCATGGATAAGAACGAGCGCGCGCAAATCCACATCAAGATGCAGCAGCTCATGGACGATGATTGCGCCATGGCATACGTCGGTTACCTTCCCAACGGGGTGATCTACCGCAAAGGAGCTGTCGATTTTGGGCCGAATAACGAGGCCTTGCTCGTCAACGGCGTCGTCGACACGAGTCGAATCAGAATGAAGTGACGAATGAAAAGGGCGCGGGGAGAGATCCCCTGCGCCCTTTTTCTCCCTTCGTTTAGGGGTGAGGTGAGATGCTGAAATACTTTGGGAAGCGTCTGCTGGTCCTCCTGTCCGTTCTCGTTGGCGTCGTCCTTTTTGTGTCGACGCTGACCTACCTCATTCCCGGGGATCCCGCGACAATCATTCTCTCCCAGAGAGCGACCCCCGAGGTCAGGCAGAAGCTCATCCACGAGCTTGGCCTCGACCTCCCCCCCCTCGTGCGATTCGGTCAGTATTGGTGGAAGATCTTCCACGGGGATTTCGGCTACTACATGCTCTCCGGCCGTCCTGTCCTGCCGGAAGTGCTTTCCGCAGTGCCATACACCTTCATTCTCGCGACGGTGGGGATATTCTTCTCCCTGTTCATCGGGATGGTGCTCGGTATTCTTTCAATCTATTACAAGGATACGCTCTTTGACCACATACTGGATGTCCTTTCGGCTACCGCATTGTCCGTCGTCCAGTACGTCGCCGCGCTTGGGCTCATGCTCGTCTTCTCCGTCGCGCTCGACTGGTTTCCGGCCATTGGGATGGGCGACAAGGGAGACATCGTGGGCCAGATTCGTCATCTGGTCCTGCCTGTCCTCGCACTTTCCATCAGCTGGATCGGGTATATCCAGAGGATCGTGAGGCAGGTGCTGGCCGAGACGCTTTTCTCCGAGTACGTCAAAACGGCGAAATCTTTCGGAATCCCCCGGAGGCGCATCATAATCCGGCATTGTTTGCGGAACGCGGTGAAGCCCCTGGTGACCGTCGTCGTGACAGGCTGGGGCGCACTTCTGGGCGGATCCGTCTTCATAGAATCCATCTTCGCGCGAAAGGGCCTGGGAAGACTCATTGTCACTGCACTTACACAGCGGGATTATTACGTCGCCCAGGCCGGCATCATGGTCGCGGTCGTTCTCTTCATCATCGCGGTGATGCTCGCGGAGATAATCAATGCAGTCGTAGATCCGCGGATACGGCTCGAGTAGGACATCGGAAACGGGGACATGCAAATGGGCTATGGAAACACACTGCAGAATGCTTTGAAGAACCTGGGGTTGCGTGCCTTTCACAAGATCAGAAAACAGAAATGGGTGATAGCGAAAATCGTGAGAAACCCTTCCGCGATGGTCGGGGCCTTCATCGTCGCCCTCATGATCATCAGCGCGGTCTTCGCCCCCTGGATCGCGCCTCACGACCCTTTGAAGACTGACATCGAGCATCGGTTCGAGGGGCCTTCCGCGCACTATCTCCTCGGAACGGATGAGCTGGGACGTGACACGCTCGCGAGGATCATCTATGGCGCGCGGACCACGGTTCCCATTATTTTCGGGGTCGTCGTGCTGGGTGCGGCCATCGGGGTCCTCCTCGGGATACTCGCCGGCTACTACAGCGGGACCTTTCTCGACAAGCTTCTGCTCTGGATTTTCGACGTGATCAGCACTTTTCCGGGCATCATCCTGGTGCTCGCACTCGTTGCGATTTTCGGCTCTTCGGACCTTGTCCTTACGCTCATCCTGGCATTCTGGCGGATCCCGAGCTACGGCAGGATATCGAGGACCGAGATCCTCTCGATCAAGAACGAGACCTATGTGAAGGCTGCGGAAGCACTCGGTGCAAGGAGATGGCGGATCATACTCTCCCACATGCTGCCGAACAGCCTTCCTCCCATTATCGTGCTCGGCGGGATGGATCTCGGAGTCGTCGTCATGTCGATCGCCGGATTGAGCTATCTCGGCCTCGGCATGCAGCCGCCGAAACCGAGCTGGGGGGGGATGCTCTCCATTGGGTACACCTACATCCGCCAGAGCCCATGGCTCATCATTTGGGGTTGTGTGACGCTGGTGATAATCATGATCGGGTGCTCGCTGTTCAGCGGAGGCTTACGGGCGTCGCTCAAGCCGGAAGAAAGCCTTTCCGAATAACGGGAGTCGCATGGACAAAGAGGTCATTCTTGAAATCCGGAACCTCAGCGTGAGGTACAGGACTCGCAAGGGCCCCATCATGCCGGTGGCCAACGTGAGCCTTCGGGTGAGGGAAGGCGAGTGCCTGGGGATTGCGGGGGAAAGCGGGTGCGGGAAGAGCACGCTGGCCCTCGCGGTGATGAAGCTCCTTCCCCCGAATGCCCGCATCTCAACGGGAAGCATCCTCCTGAACGGTGAAGACCTGGTTCCGCTTTCCGAAAAGGAATACGGCAGAAGAATATGGGGCAAGCGAATCATCATGATCAGCCAGAATCCCCACGATGCGCTTGACCCGGTGTTCCGCGTGCGGGACCAGCTCGAGGAAATACTCTGGGTCCACGAGAAGAGTCAACCCGGCAACCACACCGCGCAACGGGAAAGCCATGGCCACGAGATCGAGCGCATACTCACCGGAATGGGGATCCCCGACATCTCCCGTGTGCTCGGCGCCTACCCTCACCAGCTCAGCGGCGGCATGAAGCAGCGGATCCTCACCGCGATGGCCTTTTTCTGCAACCCCTCAATCTTGATTGCCGACGAACCGACAACGGCTCTCGACACGACGATTGCTGCCCAGGTCACCGAGATGTTCAAGGACCTGATGAAGGCCCACTCGACGTCGCTGGTCTACATCTCCCACGATCTGGCGCTGCTCTCCGAGCTATCCACATCCGTTGCCGTGATGTATGCCGGCGAGATCGTCGAGTACGGCAAAACGGCCGATATCGCCTCCAAACCGATGCACCCCTATACCACGGCGCTTCTTGCCGCTCTGCCATCGGCTTCAAAATCCCGTCTGGACTCGATACCAGGGAGAGTGCCCGATCTGTCCAACCCAACCCGCCTCTGTCAATTCAGCCCACGATGCAGGGAAAAAGGGGGCTGGTGCACCGAGGAAAAGCCCGAGCTCCTCGAGGTGACCCCTGGGCACTGGGCGAGGTGCTCAAAGTTTCTCACCACAGACACCGACAGGAGCATTCATGGCGCTCGTTGAAGTCGACGACTTGAAGATATTCTTCGAAGGACACACGGGGATGCTGAGTCTGCCCAAGGCTCATCGGGAGTTCGTCCACGCGGTCGACGGCGTCGGATTTCATATCCAGGAAGGGGAGATCCTTAGTCTCGTGGGAGAAAGCGGGTGCGGGAAGTCGACCACGGGCATGGGAATACTCCGTCTCGTGAATGCCACCGCGGGAACCGTTCTTTTCCGCGGCGAAAACGTGTTGAAAATGAAAGGGAGAAGCCTGCGGAGGTACCGCAGGAAGGCGCAGATGATTTTCCAGAGCACCTATGCATCCCTGAACCCGAGAATGACTGTACGGGAGATTGTTGCGGAGCCAATCCGGATCCATGCCCTCGAGGGTGACGAGCAGAGAATCGAGGAGAAGATGCTCGAGGTACTGGAAACCATGGGGCTGAGAAAGGCAGATCTCGAGAAGATGCCCAACGAGTTCAGCGGCGGGCAGGCGCGCCGCATCGGTATCGCTCGGGCGCTTGTCCTGGGGCCGGAGCTGATCGTTGCAGACGAACCGACGAGCGGTCTCGACGTGTCAGTTGCCGCCGGTATTCTCAATCTCATGTGCGACCTACGGGACAAGCATCACCTGACCTACCTCTGGATCTCTCACGATCTTCATGCGGTCAGCTTCATCAGCGACCGCGTCGCAGTGATGTATCTCGGCAAGATCGTGGAGATGGCGAGGACGAAGCATCTCATCGAGAACCTGTGTCACCCCTATACGAAAGCATTGTTCTCTGCGATACCCATGCTCGATCCGGCTGAGCGCATCTCGCGAATCATCTTGAAAGGGGAGATCCCGAGTGCGCTCCACCCCCCCTCCGGGTGCAGGTTCCACACGCGCTGTTCGTACCGTATGCCTCGGTGCAGCGAGGCGGAACCTCCCTTCAAGGAGATAGGCGCGGATCACTGGGTGAGCTGCTACTTGTATGAGTGAATGCGGCTGTTGGAGGGTATCCCCGTGAAACATGTTGACCTTATGATCCCTGGCCCCGTCGAGGTGAGCCGCGAAGTCCTGCAGGAGATGGCATCGCCTATGGTGTGGCACCGGAGCAGCGAGGCGCTGTCGAGCTACAGAGAGTGCGCACTGCTCCTTGCGAAGGTATTCGGCACCGAGGGCGATGTCCTCATCATGAACGGATCGGGAAGCGTTGCGTTCGACGCATGCGTCGGGAGTCTCATCCGCGACAACGACGCAGTGATCGCGTGCGTGAACGGCTACTTTGGCATGCGGAATAGAGAAATCGCTCTGACCTACGGCGCGCGGGCCATAGACGTGACAACACCGGAGGGATCACCGATCACAGCTGAGGCAGTTCGCAACTGCATCAAAAGCAATATCGATGCGAGAGCGGTCCTTGTCGTCCATCATGAAACATCGACGGGCATCTTGAACCCCATCGCAGAAATTGGAAGCGTCGCACGAGAATACGGTATCCCCGTCATTGTGGATGCGGTGTCGTCTCTGGGGATAGATCCGCTTGAGATGGATAAATGGGGAATCAGTATGTGCGCATCCTCTCCCCAAAAAGGGCTAGAGGCGCCTCCCGGGTTAGGCCTTGTGGCCATCAACGCGAGCGGATGGGACGCAGTGGAGACCAGGCAGCCGTCATCCCATGGATGGCATTCCAATCTCCGGATGTGGAGAAGCGTTCGCAGTCCGAGCACGAATGAACCAAGTTTCCTGGCTCCGCCAGTCACGCAGGCAATCAACAACATCCGAGCCTTGCATTGCAGCCTCCAAGAAATTATGAGGGAGGGGCTTCTCCAGAGGATCGAGCGGCATGCGCGGATCGCACGGATCGCAAGAGCGGGGATCAGAAACATGGGCTTCAAGACGCTTCCGGATGACCGGTGGGCAAGCAATTGCATCACTGCCGTGGTCAACACCCTAGATATCGACGTTCAGGAACTCCTCAACTACCTCTACGATGAATACCAGATAGAGATCGGAGGCGGAATCGCCAGCCTGGCCGGAAAGATCTTTCGAATCGGACATGTCGGGCTCAGTGCGTCGCAGGGCTTTGTCATTCGGGCGATGTTCGGTATCGAGCAGTTCCTTCGGAAGAAAGGTCGTCCGATCCGCGTCGGGGCGGGACTTGTCGGATTCGCGTGACCTTGTGACAGCGGCAAGGCCCTGAAGGCATTCCTCGCGCCATTCCGTCTCGTCTGCTTTCGAATCGATCATTGGAGGATGTATTGCATATGGAAACAAAGGTGAAAATCCGAAAATCCACGTCGATCGATGTCGCCATCAGTATTCTCGAGCTCTTTTCGGCCGAAAAAAAAGAGCTCGGGATTTTGGATATGGCAAAGACGCTTGGCAAGAATGTGAGCACGCTTCACAGGACCGTCACTATCCTGAAGCAGAGAGGATATGTCGAGCAATCGGCGGGAAGGAGCAAGTACCGGCTTGGCCTTAAAGTCTTCGAGTTGGGGTGCGTGTATCAAAACCAGAGCAATGTCATCAAGGATGCAATGGATCGGGTCGAACGACTGGCAAATGCCACAAATGAAACAGTCAACCTTGCCGTCCTGGACCAGGAGTTGAGAGAGATCGCTTACATTGCAAAGATAGAAAGCACTCAGGTCCTGAAGACGGATATACAGATCGGCACGAAGCTGCTCGCACACTGCACCGCGCTCGGCAAGGTGCTCCTGGCGCACCTCGATCAGTCTGTCATCGAAAGACTGTTCCCCCCCCACGCCTCGCTACCCGTCTACACAAAGAAGTCGATCGCCAGCACAGACAAGTTGAGAAAAGTCTTGACGGAGGTGCGAAACAACGGGTTTGCACTAGATCTGGACGAGTTCCGAGAAGGTGTCGTTTGCGTTGCGCGACCCTTCAGGGACATGAACAACAAGGTCGTGGCGGCGATCAGTGTCACCGCGCCGTCGTTCCGCTGCTCAGCGGACCGCATTGAAGAAATCAACCAGACAATGCTTGGGATTCTCGGGAGCTGATTGATAGAGATTGTCTACTCCCATCGCGGCTGACGCCGCAACCAAAAAAGAAGAACAAGGTTGACAGCGGGAGTTTTCCACAATCGGGATGCTGCGGGCTTTCAGCGGCCCTTCGCGCGCTTCATGTGGAAAACTCCTGGACAAGAGGTGCTCAACCAGGCGCCTTGCCGCTTTCCTTCTCTAGCGCCAAGTGCCAATAGAAAGGGAGCCACTCCTCTGGCATCGTTGATGCCGCCACGACAAAGGAGGACTCCCATGAACAGATTCATCGACAAGTATAGCGGGAAATTGCTCGGTGTGATAAGTGGCTTCGACCGACTGGTGCTCAAGGGGACCTTGAGGCCGTTGTGCTATCCCGCCGGGATGATGAACTTTCTCTTGGAGAAGGAAGTGCTGCTGAAGGACTTCGGGGGCTACGCCCAGAAGCTCAGCGAGCAGCTCAAAGAGGCATCCCAGCAGGAGGCGCGCCGCCATGGATCGTCCGATCCAGTATCTTGGCTGCAGCCAGAGCCGAAAGGAGCCGATCGCCCGCGGGATCGTCGAGAAGGAAAGAATCGGCGAGGGGCTGATCTGCGTGCTGCGCACGTGGAGCCGTGCATCAGCTACGACATCTATCGAAATCGCGAGACCCATATGCTGAAGTTATGGCTGTTCCACTATGATGACCGTCAAGCCGCCGGTCTCTCCTCCTTCACTCTCTTCAGCACGCGCTCATACTGCCTGAGCTTCTTCTCGTACAACCCCCGGTCCATCCAGCGGTACTGCTCGCCACTGAGCAGCATCCTCCGCATCATCCCGCAAAGCTTGCGGATCACCGCGATGCGGGCTCGGCCGGTTCCTCGCTTCTCTCTCAGCTCCTGGTAGTAACGATCCAGGGACTCCGAGGAGGCGGCAACGTGGTGCACACACTGCGTGAG
>Ga0315275_10002912_pt1 | contig 15650 bp, 12 predicted proteins | sample YL17G03_0_MG_FD_205557 | JGI IMG/M metagenome (GOLD analysis project Ga0315275, IMG submission 205557) | Sediment microbial communities from Yellowstone Lake, YNP, Wyoming, USA - YL17G03_0 | ecosystem: Environmental > Aquatic > Freshwater > Lake > Sediment | place: USA: Wyoming | collected... | reverse complement strand
AATGTTTCGGCAACAGAGTTGCTGTCGCGCTTTATCGGGGCTGATGGACAGGTCGTCTACGAGACGAGGAAGGAGCCAGCCGGTTAGCCTTTTGTCCTTAGCCATCATTAGACGGACAGCGCCAGGTCCTGTTTACTAGTCTGCTCCAGAAGCTCCCGTAACGTGTCGAGGTCTCGCGCCGGGGCAACCTTAAGTAGGTGCTTGTAGTTCGGGATGAGCTGGCGTTCTAGCTGCCTTAGGGTGACCACGGTTGCACGCTCCGCTAGGCCGCTTGGCATCCGGTTGAACAGGGTGACCAGGCGGCGTGTCAGTCCTATGCTCAGCGCCGAGCGATCCTCGGGAACCCCGCGACTGGCAATCACTAAGCGCACCAACTCCCTGCTGGCATGATGATGCGAGGCGCTGCCTTCAGCGATCACCGGCTCAAGGCTGCGGTGGTGGGCTAGAGAGACATAGGCGGACAAGGCGCGGACTTCGGCTTGGAGGGTGCGGTTGAGACGATGGATATAGTCGTCACTGCGAAAGGTCGTGGCCTGGCTTGGCGCATCTGCCAGGAGGCCTGACTTAAAGCCGATGGCACCGGTATAGCCACAACCCGCTGTTTGGAAGATGATCATACCAGCAATCCTCTTTGCCCTTGGGGAGGGGGCGCGAACGGGACTCACTATGCACCGAGTTATAACCTTTCGCCGAGGTCTTTGGTACAATTTTATGATTAGTATAATGATTTAAACGTATAGATCTATATCAACAGGTCATTGGCTGCTTAAAACCTCACTCCGGCGCCGATCCCTAGGATAGGTAGGACTTGGCGGTCCACCGGCTTGGTGGCATCGAGGGTTTGCTGGCGCAGGTCGCTTAGTTTTTTAGTCCGCATCTGCTCCAGTGCGGCATTTAGCTCGGCATCGCTACCAGCCGGGGTAACGATGGCGGCGTCGAGGCTGGCATTGTGCTTGACCCCCATGGGCTTAGCCGCGCCGAGGTTGAATGTGAAGTAGCCGAAGCTGCCGATATGCCAGAACCAGCCGATGCCGCTGCGTAGGAGAGTGGCTTCGGTAATGACGTCGGCGTGGGCTTTGAGCTGGATCTGCGAGGTAATGGTTGCTTTGCTGTCGCTGCAGGGATTGGGCGTCAGGATGGCACTGCCGCTGCAGATAAGCACGGGCGTTTGTGCATCGGCAACCAGGCGAATGCGGCGGTGCGACGCGCCCCCCATGATAAAAAATGAGCCGCCGAAGGGAAAAGCCAGGGCTTCGGCTCCGTACTGCTCGCCGTAGGTGAGCTGGCCATTGATGTTAAAAGCCGGATTGGCCAAGCCGACGTTGCTCTTCACGACGATCAGATCTGACGGCATCTCGACACGCACCGTGATGGGAATCGGTGGTGAGTAGAAGAGGTGCAGACCAACATAGTGACCAAAGGTCAGGTGGCTTTCGATGGTGAAGAGTTCTGGCAGGTTGGTGCTTAAGCCGAGCGAGACGCGCGGCACATACCAGGGCCTTTGGCGCAGTTTGGGCCCGGAGTCGAGCGGCTCGCTCGGAGCCGTCTGGCGGCGGCGGTCGTCGGTAAAGGGATTGCCTCGGTCCTTAGTGCGTCCATCTGGAGCACCAAGCCAGGATGGCGGCAGCCCACTTTTGCCGGTGCGCCCGTCGCCGCTTTGGCCTTCGGCCCTGGCAAACGGCGTGGCAAAGCACAGTGCAGCCAGCAGGATCATTGGCCAAAGCCGTGGGAACGGAGGCATGGTCATAACGTTCTGCCTGTCATACAGCCGTGTTAGAGATCCGGACAGACTTTGTTGGGTCATTCCTGCTCTCCAGCCTTCCCGCCCTCCCAGCTGCGCGGAAAAAAGCCGCTGCCCAAAAACTGGGAGGCCGGGAAGGCTGGAGGGCAGGGTTAATGCAACAAGGCCATCCGGACATGGCAATGGCTGGGTTGATTTTAACAGGAGACACGGCCGGGGGTGGCCTTTTTATTTATTCGCGACCTTCGCTGATTCCTAAATTTAAACAATTTATAATCTAAATTCCTATAGTTAACGCGTCTGGGTCGAGCTGAGTGGACGCGACGGCGCTAAATGTTTGCCTGCACCGACCGACAAGCCTACAGACTCATGGAGCTTGAGTCGTTTCAACGACCAAAGGTAGACCAATGGATTGGACATGTTTACTCGTCGACCTCTCCGGGCTTGGCCTGGCGCAGACCTGGCAAGACCAGACGGCGGGTCACGACTATGGCATGGCCATTAGCTGCGCCAGTAGCCTCGAAGAAGCTCAAGCCATGCTCAATGCTGGCAGTGTCTTGGTCCAGGCCTTTTTTGCCAGCGAAAACGGTGGCGACCTCCAGACCTTGCTGAAGTCCTTTCAAACCAACGTCGGTTGTATCTCGGACTTTCAGGCCATCATCTGCGACGAGCCATCGCCCGTCTTCATGGCCGGGGTCTTTGAGTTTGGCATCGAGCAGTTTGTGCCCATGGCGACATGGGCCAAAGAGCTGGCCGTGGTCACACGGCGAGCTGTCGAATTGATGCAGGACGAGACCTCACCGGAGTTTAAAACGCTGTCGCTCAGTCGCTCCATTCGCAGTGCCGATCAGGGTGCGATCAAGCAGGCGTCCGACGCGATTGGCGATATGGCGACCTATGATTATCGTTTGGCCTTCGCCAAGGGCAAAGCGGCCGAAGCCAGTGGGAATTACGCTGCGGCAGCCGACGCCTACGCCAGTGCGCGTGGCATGAATAAGATGTTTCGTCCGTCGGCTTCGAGTCTTGGCGAAACCTTGCTGGTCACCGGTCGCCTCGACGAGGCGCTCGATGTTTTCAAGACGCTGGAGAAGACCAATCCCTACGATGTTGAGCGCAAGGCAAACTTGGCCTCAGTCTACGTCGAAAAGGGTGATTTTGAGATGGCCCAGCGCTACGTCGACGCAGCCGCGAAGATCGCACCAAATAATTCGAAGGTGCTGGAAGCCCAAGCGCAGGTCATGCTGTGCACCGGTAAGGTCGGCGAGGCCTTTAAGCTGATGGACGGCATGTCCGACGTCGGTCCGTTCTTTGCCGCCAAACTCAACGAACTCGGCATCCAGCTGTCGCAAAGTGGCAAAGGAAAGAGCGCACTCGCGTTATACCAAAAGGCCCACAAGATCGTGCGGCCCGAACTTAAATACAAGATCACGCTGAATGCTGCGCTCGCCTGTCGGCGCCTCAAGGCGTGGGATATGGCGATGAAATACGCGTTGCGTTGCGAAAAGGAGTTTGGCGCCAGCTTTGCTAAGTTAGATAAGATCAAAGAATCGATCATCGTCTCTAAAAAGCAGGAAGCTGCGGCCGCGGCCCAAGGCGCGCCGAAAGTTCCTCTGCCCACCGATAAGGCGGGCTGAGCATGGCCATTATCTCACCAACCATCACGCAGCATACGATCGTTCTTTGCATCGAGAAGCGCGAGCGTGGCATCGCCACACAGGCCATGCTGACCAAGGCCGGCTTTCGTGTCGTCATGGCCCTAAGTCTTTACGATGCGCTTAAATGCATCGCCCAGGAGATGCCGCACCTGGTGATCAGTGAAGTGATCCTGTCCGATGGTACGGCCGGGACGCTTTATGATCGATTGCAGGCGCATGAAATGCTGAAAAAGACGCCGATCATGGCGCACGTGCTGAAGAAGACGAAGGAGGAGCTGACCCCGCTGTCGACGCGCAAATTTGCTGGCTTCTTCCTCGGCCCGTTTGAACCGCGCGGCTTTCTTGCTAAAGTCTACGAAGTGATCCGTGCCCATGCGGCGGTGTCGCCGTATTTTCTCGATGCCGAGTCACTGGGGATCAAGACGGATTTGACGATTTCCATCGATGCCGCGGTGATGGGCCGTGCCGGTGAGCAAATGGTGTCCAGATCAGGCACCGAGGTCGATCCAGCAGCAAGCATGGTCTGTGTTCCAGCGAGTCCTGACTTTGGCCCGGCCGTGCTACGCATGGCGACAAATCTGCGCTCCGGCGACGAGATCTTTAACATGTTCCCGATCAGTCGGATCATCGGTGCTGGGCGCAAATGGGTGCTCAACCTGCCTGAATTCAAAATCGGCGCCGATGCCAGTAAAGGGCCGGAGAAGTTGAAGAAGGTCGTCTTTTACGAGCCAAACGAGGCGCGCTACGAAGGCTTCCGCGAACTTCTCAAAGGCTACGGCATCGACCTTGTGCATGCGAAGACGCTGCCGATGGCCACGGCGATGGTTAAGCGTGACTTTGAGACCATTGGCTGCGTCTACCTCCATGAGTTGATGAATGACGCCTCGAGTATCGAGTGGAAGGGTGTCTATGCGAAGCTCCCGGGTGGGCGCAAACCGCCGCTGATCGTCGGTACGACCTCGCAAAATGCTCGGTCAACAACCGAGACTAGGTACTTAAAGCGCCCTTTCGGGATGGGGGTGTTTGTCGAGATGCTGCAAGCATCCTTTGAACGCGCTGACGACATCGCTTCAGTTGCCGGCAAGAACGCGGCAACGACGACCGCGAGCGTGTCTGTCAAGTATCAGGCGCCGGCGATTTTGATCGGGCTGGATGAAACCGGTGGGATTTTACAAGTGCGTTTTCCGCTGCTGAAAGGCAGTCGCCTCAATATCGCCCACGCGTTTTTACAAACCGCATGGGAGGGACGAGCCCAGGTTCAGGTCGTGGCCTCAGCGCCCACCGAGGCTAAGCCAGATATTTGGCATGCGCGTTTTGAGGCGATTGATGCCGGCATGTCCAAGGTCAAATACTGGGAGAAGCTAGCCAAGCATCTCGCAACTTTGCCACCGGTCCCTGCCAAGCCGGCGGCCTAGTGTCGATGTCTTAGGCGCAGACTCGGGGCCTAACCAACTGAAACTAAGGCCTTCTTTTTTTGGCCCAAAGATTGCTTTTAAAAGCCTGACCGTGACGTTTAGAGCGCGTCGCCTTGGAGGCTTTATGAAGTTCCCTGTTGAGGTTTTCGGATTGGGTCTGGTCGCTATGTCGCTGGCTGTCTTGTCCTCGCCGGTTGCGTTCGCGGTACCGATGGTGGCTACTCCGGTGGTGACCGCAGTTGCGCCTGAGGCTCCTGCCACCTCCAGCAAGGCACAGGTTGAGGCCCTCAAGCCGCAGGCGCCACTACGCCTCGTTGATAAACAAGAATTCTGTACAAGGTTAGCGCAATCCTTCGCCAACATTGGCGCCTCCAGCGGTTTTGACCGCGTGCACACGGCCATGCTCGGCAACGGTGCTGCCGTGCAGGTGGTTGAGGATTTTCGTAGCGGGCGGGCTTCTGACTATATGCGCGCGGCCCTGCTGCGCACCATCGCCAACGTCCCTGCTGTGGCTGGCGATAATAGCTATCTGCCGATCTCCAGCGTCGTTGGCGAAGCCATGGGCGTTGGCAGCAATGCAGCTTTAGCTTTGTCCTCCGGCGAACTGCGCTACATCCCCGCCGCCCAACGCGGCACCAACCTCGTCGTCATCGCCCAGAACGCCGCCTCGCTAACCCCTGAGCGAGCACAAAAGGTGGCCGAAATCGCCCGCGCTCAGGAGATTCACGTCAGCATCGTCTGGGTTGGCGCCGGTGACGAAGGCCAGGACAAGCAAGATGCACGCACGCTCGGTTGGTTGGCCGCCGTCACCGGTGGCGCCTTTGCCAATCTCGGTGGCCAGATCAGCCCCTGTGGTTCAAGCTTATAGGGTCAGTCACTTCCGCTAACCCCTTGATCCCTAAAGAACGGCATTTCATAGAGACGCCACGGACCAGATCGCAGCCACCGTCGCTATGAGGGCTGGTTGGCCAGTTGCACCGCCGCAAAGAAAGCCCGGATGCGTTTCGCGTTGGCACCAAAATCACCCTTCCCGACCCGCGACCTTGAGCGCATGTCGATCTGCGCGCCTCCCGCCATCGGCAGGACGCGAATCGCAAAGTCATCGGTGAATTGAAAGAGACCAGCTGTCTCTTCTCCCTCTAGCGTCATGGTTTGGTCGTCGCTTCTGCTGACCTTCCAGTTGGGCATGTTTGCGGCAAGCTTTTGCACCAGAGCGAAGGCGGCGCTTGGCGGCTGGTTAACCTGCAAGGAAATAAGGTCGGGGTAACCCGCTTGAACCTGGCTCTTAAAGGTCTCTGGATAACTTAAATCCTTGCCCTCATTGTCCACTGCTTTGGCTGCAGCGGTGAGGGTAGGTGGGCTGTCGAGGTTGGTCGAAATATCGTTGATGCGGGGTTTGTCGCGGCTTTGGACCAAAGCAAAGGCGATGACTGCGAGCGGAACCAAGCCGATGAGCAGGGACATGAGGCCGCGTTGCTGGTGGCCATGGTAGAGAAGGTAGATGCCAAAAAACACCGCGATGAGTCCAGGCACTAAGGAGACGGCAAAGGTCAGAAAGCCGACGATCGGTGCGACCATATGCAGGTGCGCTAGCAATGGGCCAAGGATTATGAGGATGGCCGTCAGCAGGAGCGGGATCGACCAGGCGTTGGTTTGGTTCATCGAAGTTACATCCGTTCTGGAGGTTGCATACCGAGTAGGGACAAGCCCTGCTTAAGGGTTTGGCTAAAGGCGGCGGTGAGGGCCAGGCGCGCGCTTCGCTGGGTCGCCTGCTCGGCTTTTAGCACCGGCACATCGACATAAAAGCGGTTGAATGATTTGCACATGTCGTAGAGGTGCGAGGCTAAAACACTCGGCTTGCACGATTCGCAGGCGATGGCGACGACGCGGTTGAAGTCAAAGAGACTGCGCAGCAGCTCGTGCTCGGACGCAGCAGTGAGGGCGGCGGCCTCCGCCGGATCAGGAAGAAAGCCTTGCTCCGCCGCCTTGCGCAAGATCGACCGGGTGCGGGCATAGCTGTACATGAGGTACGGCCCGGATTGCCCCTCAAAACTCAGCCAGTCGTCGAGGTTGAAGACGATCTCTTTGGCCGGGTCGGTCGATACCATCCCGTACTTGATGGCGCCGTCGCAGAGTTGGTGGGCCACGGTGGCGATCTCGGCCTCGCTCCACTCGCCGGCGTATTTTGCCAAGATCTCGCCTAGGCGCTGCAGCATCAGGTGGCGCAAATCATTAAAGGACACTGCCGTACCGTCGCGAGACGACATCTTGCCTTCGGGCAAGACGACCATGCCGTAGCTGAGATGGTGGCATTGTTTGGCTTGCGCAAAGCCCATCAGCTCCAGGACCTTAAAGACCTGACGGAAGTGGTGGTTTTGCTCGTCGGCGACGACGTAAATACTCCGGTCGATACGGAAGTCTTCAAACTTCTTTTTGGCTAGGGCGAGGTCCTTGGTCGCATAAAGCGAGTTGCCGTCGGATTTACGCAGGATGCAAAAGCCAAGCTTGTACGGCTTTAAATCGACGCCGATGGCGCCTTGGTCGAGGATAAAGACGCCCTTGGCGGCATACTCCTGGACGATGTCTTGCGCGCTTGCGGCGACCTCGGATTCGTAGAACAAGACGTCAAAGTGCACGTCCAGCCAGGCATAGATCTTGGCAAAATCATCGAGGGACCACTGCCTGGTCTCGCGCCAAAGTTTATACACATCACCTTGTTTGGTCTCAATCTGGCGGTGCACGACGGAAATGGCGTCGATGATCTTTTGTTTTGCCTCCGCATCGGCATTGGCCAGCTCGCCTTTGGCGGCGACATAGAGCTGACCTAGCCATTCGCTGCGACCCTCAGCCGGTGCCTGGAGCTGATGGCGCAGCAAATAGGACAGCACGGTGGCGATGTGCGTGCCGTCATCACCAAAATAGTTGGCGCCGACGACCTCATAGCCGCGGTAGCGATAGAGCCTGACCAGGCTGTTGCCCAGGCAGACATTGCGGCCATGGCCGACGTGGAATTCTTTGTGGGTGTTCGGCTGCGAATATTCGATCATCACCCGGGTGCGGGCCGTGCCCGCGGCTGGAGTCGGTGGCGCAAAAGCCGCTCCGGAGAGCACCTGCGGCACCACGGTCGTCGCAAGGAGTTGTTTGTTCGTGACCAGGTTGAGAAAAGCGCCCACCACCTTGGCGCCCTCCAGCCAGCCTTGCGGCGCCGTATTCAAACTGGCTGCGAGTGCAGCAGCGATGTCCAGCGGCTTGAGCTTGAGTTCCTTGGCGAAGCGAAAGCACGGCAGGGCATAGTCGCCCATCGCCTTTTCCGGTGGCTCTTCGAGCAGCTGGCCGATGCCTTCAGAGGTCAAGCTTGGCGCTTGTCCCGGTGGTAGCAAGTGGGTCAAAGCGGCATGGATCTGCTGGCCTAAATCAAGCCGGCAGGGGTCGAGGGGATAAGCGGGGTGAGCGGCTGCGGTTGATGACATAAGGCTCTGAACGACTCCAGACGGAGCAGAAGCCGTAGCTCCCGCGTGATGATCGCATTCGCTTATAGGATAGCCTTGATGCTGTCTATGACGAGTTCTTTTTTGCTCCAGGAGCGTTTCTTTCGCTCTGCCGCCGCGCCATGTCCGGCGACCTCGCGCCTAGGTCGCTGGCTCGACCCAGCATTTACCTGCAGCATGGCCGTCTCGACCTAAGGAGGCCTCCATGTCCCAAGCTGAAGCATCAACCGACGGTGGCGCGCTCGCTGCCGCCGCCGCGCCACGGCAAACCCTCGTCAACACCGCCGCCTTCGCCGCCATGGAGGCCCAGCTGATGCAGCTTGAATGCGGCTTTACTTGTGGTTTCGCTGGTCTGCAGCTGCTCGGGGCAGTGAGCGAGGTGTGTCGCGATGGCAAGGAGCGGGCGCGGGTAGCCCTGGAAGGGCTGGGCATTCGCATCCCGCCGCGGCGTCTGGTGATGAGCTTGACGCCAGCCGACGTCAAGATGGATGGCAGCCAGTTGGACTTGGCGGTCGCCGTGACCTTGGCGCTGCTCCTTTGTGACGGTCCAGTAGGCATTGACCCGTCGCGCTGGATGTTTGTCGCAGAGCTTGGCCTAGGCGGTACACTGAGGCCGGTACGCGGCATGGTCTCGTTTGCTCTTGCGGCCCTGGCGGCTGGACTCGAAGGGCTCGTCGTCGCACCGGAAAATCTGCACGAGGTGAGCGTCTTGGTCGCCACCGTCAGTGGCGAGGACACGCCGCTCAAGGTCCGCTCGTGCCGCTCCCTAGGCGAGGTCCTGACGTGGCTGTTTGCGGCCGCGGCAACGAGCGAAGCGCCGCGGCTGGCCCTACCGCCAAGTGCTGCGCCGCCGACTCGCGGCGTGACCTTCGATGATATGATCCTTAGTCCGACGCTAGAACTGGCGGTGCTCACTGCCGCCACTGGCATGCACAGCATGCTCATGCGCGGCGCTCCCGGCACCGGCAAGTCGATGCTGGCGGCGCGGCTACCCAGTATCCTGCCGGATTTGGCGCGCCAGCCGCACATCGATGCGATGCGCATCTACAGCGGCTGCATGGAGCGTTTACCACCTGCGCTGCTTGCTGGACGCCCGCCGTACCGAGCACCCCATCATCAAGCCAGTGCGGCGGCGGTGATCGGCAGTGCCGATGCGCCCGGCGAGTTGGCCCTAGCGCACGGGGGGGTGCTGTTTCTCGATGAGCTGCCGGAGTTTCGCCGTGATCTGCTGGAGGCCCTGCGCGAGCCGCTGGAAACCGGCGAAGTGCGCATTGCCAGGTCGCAGCGCAAAACCGTGTGGAAGGCCGGTATCCTGCTGGTGGCCGCCTGCAATCATTGCCCGTGCGGTTGGGCCGGCAGCGCGCGGCGCCTCTGCATCTGCGGCAACGGGCGTCTGCTGCAATATCGGCAGCGCTTATCCGGTCCGATCCTTGACCGCATCGATCTGCATCTAAACATGCCGGAGCCGGAGGGTGCGAGCGCCGAGCTTTTTCTCCATCTTGCCGCGAGTGCTGCTGCGCGACAGACCGAGCGCATGTTGGCGCGGGTGATCGCGGCCCGCGCTTTTGCCGCAGGGCGGAGCGAGTCCCAATCCCTCGGCGTCGCTTTTAACCGCGATCTTGGCCTGCATCAGTTGATTCAAGCCTCGGGTTTGGCAGCGGCAGACTTCGGCGCGCTGGTTCAGCAGATCATACCTGATCACACCGGCACCCGGTCACTCCTTCGCTGCATGAAAGTCGCTCGCACCCTCGCCGATCTGCGTCAGGCCGAGGCGATCAATGGCGACGACGTGCGCCAGGCGTGGCGCTGGCAGTCGGAGCCAGCGGCGCGTGAGCGCGGCGAAGATCTGCGCGCCCTCGGAAGCATATCTGGAACATCTTCTCGGAGCGCTATCCATAGCTAAATTGCATGTTGCACATTCATAAAAGCTATGGTCTACTCACCATTAATCCTCCGTATGCGATCCATATGATTCATGGTTCCCCCTGACCGCCTAAGGTGACCGGCCCTGCGGGCTGGGCAGGCCAGGCCGTCTCTGGGCCTCCCCGTGGCCTGCGGAGGCGATAGCCTCTCCGGGGTGAGGATGGTAGGCTTTCCCCGCACCTAGGGGTGCGAAAGCGAGGCAAGCATGGATCTACTGCGGGTAGCCGGGGCTACTTTAAATCAAATTCCCTTGGATTTTGCCGGTAACCGGGACCGCATCGTCAAGCTGCTCGAGGACGCACGGCGCCACGGCGTCGAGCTGCTCTGCCTGCCGGAGCTATGCATCACCGGCTACGGCTGCGAGGATGCCTTCTTTAGCCTAGCCGTGGCGCAGCAGGCCGAGGCCACGCTCAGCGAGATTTTGCCGCACACCCACGGCCAGACCGTGCTGCTCGGACTGCCGCATTATTTTCAAGGCGCGCTCTACAATGCTGCAGCGCTGGTGCAAGATGGCCACATCCTCGGCGTGAACGCTAAGCGCGTCCTACCGCGCGAGGGCGTCCATTATGAGCCGCGCTGGTTTCGCCCGTGGCCCTTTGGCAAGGTGGTGACGACGACCCTGTGCGGCGAGCAAGTGGCCTTGGGGGACCTCCGCTACCAGCTGGGGACCTTAGGCGTCGCCGTGGAGATCTGTGAAGAGGCTTGGGACAGCGTGCCAGCCTCAGCGGCCCATGCGGATGCCGTGCAAGTGGTCTTAAATCCCAGTGCCTCGCACTTTGCCCTGGGCAAGTACGCCAAGCGCGAGCACCTGGTCGCCAATAGCAGCCGGTCTCTGCAGGTGTTCTACGTCTACAGCAACCTGCTCGGACTCGAGGCGGGACGCTTAATCTACGACGGCGGCGTCCTCTTTGCCGCGGGCGGCGAGATCATCAAACGCGGCGACCGCTTCGGCTTTCATGACGGTGCCATCGTTTGGCAGGATATCAATCCCGAGTTGGCGAGTGTGGACAAACTCAAGAGTAAGCCGGTGCGTGCGTCTGCAGGCGAGGACGACTCGCCAACAGGGTCCGAAGCTCTTGCTGTACCGGTAAACCAGGTCAAGGGACGCGATCCGCGGCACCTTGGGGTCACCGCTGCAGCAAAAACCACCAAGGTCGCGGCGAATGCTCCCGCAGCAGTGGTCCTAGAGCGCTTTGACGAGTTTTTACAGGCACAGATGCTGGGCCTTTTTGACTACCATCGTAAGTCCGGCGCCAAAGGCTTTGTGCTGTCCTTGAGCGGCGGCTGCGATTCCGCCTGCTGCGCTGTCTTAGTCGCGCATATGCTCGCTGCGTCTGCTGCGGAATTAGGGCTCGCCGCAGCCGTCCAACGTTTTGGCATGCCGCTGCGCAACCCGGTCCGAAGCGTAGGAGATTGGACGTCTCTGGCCCTCACCTGCGTCTATCAAAAAACGGCGATGAGTGGGCCGGTCACCGAGGCGGCGGCGGCGGCGGTGGCGTCTGCAGTCTTTGCTACCTACCACCTTGCCGACGTCCAGCCGATGGTGGATGCGTACGTCCGAGCCACGGAGTTAACGCTAAAGCGCAGCCTCAGCTGGCAGGACGACGATGTCGCTTTGCAAAACATTCAAGCCCGCACCCGGGCGCCGCTGGTCTGGATGTTGGCCAATGTCGCTGGAGCCTTGTTGTTGACGACCAGTAATCGCAGCGAAGCCGCCGTCGGCTACGCGACGATGGACGGCGACACGGCTGGCGGCTTGGCACCGCTTTCGGGCATCGATAAGCCCTTTCTTCAGGCTTGGCTGCGCTGGGCTGAGACCACTTGTCAAAGCGGTTTGGGCCCTATTGCCGCCTTAGGCTTGGTCAATGCCCAGCAACCGACGGCCGAACTGCGTCCGGCCGCGGCAAAGCAGCGTGACGAGGACGACCTCATGCCCTACGCTGTCTTAGAGCGCATCGAGCGCTATATGCTTCGTGACCGGCTCGGCGCGGCCGATATCCAGGCCAGTCTGGCCTGCGATTTTCCTGAGGAAAGTCCAGACAGGTTGGGTGCCTACATCGATAAGTTCCACCGCCTCTGGGCCGTAAGCCAGTGGAAAAGGGAACGTTACGCGCCGGGCTTTCATGTCGATGAACTTAGCCTCGACCCGAAAACCTGGTGTCGCTACCCCATATTGAGCCGCCCGATGCAACTCGTCAAAAGACCGTAACAATCTGATATCTATAGTATATACTCCGTAGTTTGGGTGTGCCCGCGGAGCATCGATTAAATTTACCTAAAGTTCTTTGTACTGCCTTCCGAACAGTTGCTTATGAATGAGCGGGCTACCTGAGGTGAGTCGGCCACCTGTAAGCGCAGCTTGTTCGATTCAACTAAACATTGGGGGTTGTTTATGTCGTTCTTTAAGCAGATGACAAAAAATGCGGCGCAGAAGGGTTTCAGCTTGGTCGAACTGATGGTCGTCGTAGCGATCATCGGTGTGTTGGCCTCGCTCGCGGTGCCAAAGTTTCAGGTGTTCCAGGCCAAAGCCAAGCAGAGCGAAGCCAAAAACAACTTGTCGCACATTTATACCCTGGAACAAACCTACTTTGGTGACTGGGATACCTTCACAGCCCTGGCGAATCTTGGCTTTGTCACCCAGGGCGGTGGCCGTAATAACAACACTCGCTACAATTATTCGACACTGGCGGCTAGCGCAGCGGCCTTTACCGCCCAGGCCGCGGCGACTTCGACCAACGTTATCGCCGCAAGCTGCGGTCTGACAGACACGTGGACCATCACCGAAACCAAGACGTTGCTCAATACCGTCAACTGCGCAAGATAAGCCAGTGGACCTTCGGGGTCGAATCATAAACCACCCTCTGGGTGGTTTTTTTTGCTCGTTGCGGGTCAATCTTTACGGTAAGTAGGCAGTGCTCTCTCACAACGATAGACCCTGCTTGCGCAAAGGACCCCTGACCATGAACGCACCAGAACTGGCAGCCACGGCGTTGTCCCTAGTAGCCCCAGGTAAAGGCCTGTTGGCCGCCGACGAAAGCCATGCGACGATTGGTAAACGCTTCGATACAATCGGGCTCGCCAACTCCGAAACCGCGCGGCGTGATTACCGCGAGATGCTCTTTACGACGCCAGGGGCGTCTGAATATATCAGTGGCGTGATCCTGTACGACGAGACGCTGCGGCAACAGGGTGCCGATGGTGTGCCCTTTGTGACGAAGATGCAAAAGGCCGGTGTGATCCCGGGAATCAAGGTCGATCTGGGCGCCAAGGACCTCGCGGCTTGTCCAGGCGAGCAGATCACCGAGGGGCTAGACGGCCTGCGTGATCGCTTGAAGGACTATTATGCACTTGGTGCGCGCTTTGCGAAGTGGCGGGCTGTGATCAACGTCAGCGCGACGCTGCCCAGCGAGACCTGCCTGATCGCCAATACCGAAGCCTTGGCGCGTTACGCGGCCCTGTGCCAAGAGCAGGGCATCGTGCCAATCGTCGAGCCGGAAGTGCTCATGGACGGCGCGCATAGCATCGAGCGCTGCGAAGAGGTGACGGAACGCGCTCTGACGCATCTGTTTAACAAACTGCGCGAGGCACGCGTCCAGCTCGAAGGCATCTTGCTAAAGCCCAATATGGTGATCAGCGGCAAGCTCTGCAAGGAGCAGGCCGATGTGCAGACCGTGGCTGATCGGACGATTCGCTTATTTCTGCGCACGGTGCCAGCGGCCGTCGGTGGCATCGTCTTTCTTTCGGGAGGACAGTCGGATGAGTTGGCGACGGCGCATCTGAATGCCATGCATGTCCAATTCAAGAGCCTGCCTTGGCCGCTCAGCTTCTCCTATGGCCGGGCGCTGCAGGCACCAGCGATTAAAGCATGGGCCGGTAAACCCAGCCAAGTCGATGCCGGCCGCAAGGCTTTTGCCAAGCGGGCGCAGCTCAATAGCGCTGCTCGCTTTGGTAAGTACACTGCGGCGATGGAAAAGGGCTAGTCTGCTACCAGGCCCCTTAGGCCACCTTGCGGCGGCCGATGGCCGCTTGCAGGGCCAGGGCTGCGGCGAAGCTTGGCGCCACTTCCAACACCTTATTGACGCATTGCTCTGCCTCGCGCCACTTGCCGGCTGAGCCTAAGGATCTGTCCAAAAATAACTCAGACACTTCGAGGACTGATCGTGTAGTTCCATTCGCCGTGGAATGTATGACGGCGAATGTTTAGCATTTCGATTTCTTTTGCAGAAACTTTGATGCCCTTCTTGTAGCGCCTCTTGTCCAGTCGCACCTGGACCGTTAATCCCGTCTTGGTCGTAGTCGATGCAATCAGATCGACAATGGTTCGATAATCGATCAGCGGACGACCGCGCCAGTTCTTCGTGATGTAGGAAAACAGGCGGTGTTCGATCTTGTTCCATTTGCTGGTGCCGGGTGGGTAGTGGGATACCGTTACCTTGAGGCGCTCACGATCGCAAAACTTTTGAAGTTCATGCTTCCAGAGATGAATGCGATAGCCATTGCTTCCGCCGCTGTCGGCGCAAATATAGACTTCTGCCGCCTTCGGGTAGCGCCTGTGTCCCATTCTCTTCCACCACTGGCTTATGCTTTCGACTGCGAACTCGGCTGTGTCTGCCGCGACACCAACGTTGACCCAGCCAAGATTTTTACCGACGTCGTAGACTCCATATGGCACGGCCTTGGGGACTGATGGATCGGGAAAATCATGGCTCAGGACCTTCACCGGCTCGCCCTTTTTCTCCCACTCGTGGCCGTCATTCTTGTATTTCCCGATCAGCTCCTTCTTCTTGGTGTCCACCGAAATGACGGGCAGAGACTTTCGCAAGTGGCGTCTCGCGGTCCTATTGATGTACTGGAACTGCTTGTCGCGGTCCGGATGATCTTCCTTTCCCTCGGACGTCTTTCGATTCGCTTGCAAGCTATAATCAAGCTCGTGAAGAATGTTCGCGACCGTTTGGCGACCGATCGAAAATCCCTTATCGGATAGCGCTTCAACAATTTTCCTGACGCTTTTGCAAGTCCAGCGAAGCGGGGATTCCGGGTCACCTCTGCTTGTAGGATCGACAATCTCTTCGAGTACTTTGATGATAGTTGGGTCGATGTCCTTGAGCTTTTTACGACCGCCTCCGCTCCGTCGCACGCGATCCGGTCGCTGGTGGTCGCCAAGTTCCTTCAGGCCATCGTAGATCGTCTGCCGCGACATGCCGGTGATTTCAGCAACAATGCTGACTCCCCCCCGCCCGATAGCTTTCGCTTCAGATGCTGCGAGTATTCGACGCTGCCTTTCATTTAACAGCGGAAGGAGCGCAGACAATTTCAGGCGAAGTTGTTTCGAGCTGTCGGATAACATTCCGACAATACTATCTAAGAATTCGAGAAAGTGTCCATGTTATTTTTGGACAGATCCTTAGCACACGCACCCTGCCAGAAC
>Ga0315275_10002911_pt1 | contig 15650 bp, 15 predicted proteins | sample YL17G03_0_MG_FD_205557 | JGI IMG/M metagenome (GOLD analysis project Ga0315275, IMG submission 205557) | Sediment microbial communities from Yellowstone Lake, YNP, Wyoming, USA - YL17G03_0 | ecosystem: Environmental > Aquatic > Freshwater > Lake > Sediment | place: USA: Wyoming | collected... | reverse complement strand
TTCTTAAATGCAAAATCTGGGTTAAGCACAAAAAAGCCTGACCTGTTCAAAATAGTCATCCAGCTCGGCTGGATGACTATTTTGAACAGGCTAATTTTTTGCACAGTGAGGTCTTAAAGGTGATCTGATCAAACACCCTTTATGACTGCCTTTTCCTTAAGACCTCGCGCTGCCTTCTGAAGAGATAGCGGATGATATCCTCTTTTGTATCACTATCGAGCTGATGGTATTTCACAGCCACGGCATAGCGTCTGGCCTGAGTGCTTGTAAGCCCTTTGACACGGATAACCTCGCCTGCAAGCCTGACAAAAAGGAGCGGCACCATGGGCAGGATGATATGGATCTCCACAAGATCACCCATCTCATATGCCTGCTCTGATAAAAACCGGATGCCGGTGGCCGAGATATTGACATCCTTGAGCGTGCTGTTCATGAGCGACCGGAATTCTTCTGCAAGGAACATATGGATCAAAAGATCGAGTTTCCGGTTGATCTCCCAGAGATTCTGGTTCACCTGTGTCTCTTTCTGGTAGACTGATTCATCAGCGCCAGGGTATCCATATTTGCCCTTGAGAAACGAATCGATGATGAGCTTGTTTGCATGAATGCGCTCTAACGCGGCAGGCAACAGGCGTGTTTTTTCGCTTGCATGGCAGATCAAGCCCACGTGATGGTAGACCTTGTCATAAATCCTGACATCCTGGCGTCTTTCATTCCCCGGGGATAAATAGCATTCAATAGAGAGCCTAAAGCCTTTTCCTGTCCGCTCAATAATCTTGGCAAACACGGAGTCGTTATTGTCCGTCACCTTCAAGATTTCACCCAAGGCTACATCAATGCCTGATTCAGGCACAAAGATGAATATATCATCTTCATTAAAATCAGTTACCGTGCCCTTTACCTTTTTCCCGTCAGGGCCGGAGGCGTAAAGCCCTGTTCCCAGGTCAAGCAGACTGTCAATATTCATTCCATTATCCTAATTATCTTAGCCTAGATGTCTTTATAAATTTCTACGCGGTTTCGGCCCTTGCCTTTTGCGAGATAGAGCCCTGTGTCTACCTGTTTTACAAGATCCGTATGCGTTCGTCCATCCTGATATTGGCCAATACCGATACTGATGGTAATGGCAAGACCTCCCTGGAATCTCATCTTCTCAACAACGACACGCAACCTCTCAGCCAGAAGAGCTGCCTTATAAATCCCGGTCTGGGGAAGTAAAATCATGAATTCCTCGCCCCCATAACGGAATACCATGTCGCTCTTGCGAAGCCTGCTCTGAAACCTGTTTGCAATAGTACTGAGAACCATGTCACCAACCTGATGACCATGCTCATCGTTTACCCGTTTGAAATGGTCGATATCAATCATCATGAGTGAGAAGGTTGTCTTGTAGCGCCGTGCACGATCCCACTCCGCAATGAGGGTCTCGGAGAAGGCCCGGTAATTGAGCAGTCCGGTGAGTCCGTCCCTGAATGCCATGTTCATGAGGAGTTCATTGTCCATCAATTTAGCAATGGCGGGCGTCAAATAATTGGCCCAATCCCGGAAAATGGCCTCGTGAACACCGGGATTAATTGAGAGGATCACCTGCATATACGTGCTGCTTACAAGAGAGATATCGATCCTGGATGGGTTGTATGGGCCCTGTCCGCCTGCCAGCACCCGTGTATAGGTGAGCCGTTCGGACCCTAAGACCCTCATGGCATCATAATCCCCCCCATCTTTGCCTTCAAGCACCGAGTATGCCCTCATCTCCAAGCCTCTTGTGCTGATATAGAGGGCGGGTGAAGCCAGGGGAAAGGTCTGCCCCATGAGTGAGGCCAGTTCGGTAAAGGCACTGTGGGTATTATGGCTCATCAAGATGCTCATGATGCTCTCGGTGAACAACCCTAATGGCCGGTTCCGGCTCTGATCGAGGGATACTGTCTTTCTTCTCATCGATGATTCTCTGGCTTCTCGTACGATCATCATATCTCCCCTTATTGTTTGATCGCTTATAACACCATGGCTTTATGCAAAGTATGTGCCTTGATTAATCCCTGGTCTTGATATATAGTGACTTGGCATTGTACATGCCAGCCACGAAGTGGAGATTCATGCAGCACGGAGACGGGAAACAGAGAAGATCAGCTCACTTAGGAACCGCAGCATATGGAAAATGGCCAAGATATTATCCTTAGTTACACGGAAACCTTACTATTCGATTCACTTACCATCAATCCAGGGGTGTCATGGTCACAGCCATACCAATACCATGCCCCTCATCGTGACAGGCAAATTGTGCCAGGTCAAACCGAAAAAGATGTCAGAAATCTGACATAAAGACACATTAAGGCAGCAGGGAAACTATGAAGAATGACAAGATCGATATCAGGTGGCATGGTCGCGGCGGACAGGGCGCCATTACTGCGGCAAAGATCGTTGCCAAGGCCATGTTTGCCTCGGGTTATGCAGGTGTGGTCATGGTGCCGACCTTCGGGACCGAGAGGAGGGGTGCGCCGGTTTTCACCTCGCTTAAAATCTCCAAAGAAAAGATATATAATCTCTCCCCCATTGATAAACCCGACATCATTGTAGTGCTCGACCACGTTTTACTGGAAGAGGAAAATATCTTAAGCGGGCTGAAGGAAGACGGCCTCATTGTCGTCAATTCACCCTGCAGCATCGATGACTACCGGTTTGACGGCAGGAAGGTGGCTATCTGTGATGTGAGCACGCTTTCGGTAAAGGCGGGGCTCCCAGAGGGGATGGTAAATTCAGGCATCATCGGTGCATTTGCTTTTGCCAGCACTATCATCGGTATGGAGGCACTTGTAGAGGCCATCAAGGAAGAGTTCTCGGATCGCAGGCCGGATAATAATGCCCAGGCAGCCCTGCTGGCATATGAAAACACGATAATCGGAGGGTGAAAGGTGGGTACACGCCAATACGGCCACAAGACATCGCATAGTGAACCAGGCCCGGGTGACGGCGGCAGGACCGGCTCATGGAGGGTAGCACGCCCCATCCTGGATGCAAACGCCTGCATCCCGGCAAAGCGGGGCACGGCAGCCTGCTTCATCTGCTGGCTCTATTGCCCGGACGGTGTGATCACCAGGACCATACCCCCTGGAATCGACTATGAATACTGCAAGGGCTGCGGGATCTGCGCAGAGGAATGTCCCACCAAGGCCATCACCATGGTGGAAGAGTCCTGTTTCATACTCACAGAAGAGAGGAAGCGGTAGAATGCACATCATCGAATCCGGCAATGTCGCTGCCGCCCAGGGAGTAAAGCTCTCGCGGGCACAGGTGATTGCAGCATATCCCATAACCCCCCAGACCCCGCTCACCGAGAAACTCTCGGAGTTCATCGAGTCTGGAGAGATGGATGCCCAGTATGTCCCTGTGGAAAGCGAGCACAGTGCCCTGGCAGTCTGCATTGCCGCTTCATCAACCGGAGCCAGGGCCTTCACCGCCACCAGCGCAAACGGGCTGCTCTATATGCATGAACAGATCCACTGGGCGGCAGGCGCCAGGCTGCCCTTGGTCATGTGCGTGGTAAACAGGGGTGTCGGGGCGCCATGGACCATCTGGAACGACCACCAGGATTCCATCTCCCAGCGGGACACAGGGTGGATACAGATTTATGTCAATGACCACCAGCAGATCATAGACGGCGTCATCAAGGCCTTCATGCTCGCTGAGGAGGTCATGATACCTGTCATGCTCTGCTATGACGGCTATCTGCTCTCCCACACCTACATGCCCTTCGAAGTGCCGGGCCAGGAGCAGGTGGATGCATTCCTGCCTCCCTATAAACCGGCCTACGCGCTGGACCCTGCGCACCCGGCCAACTTAAATACCGTTACATTGCCTGAGGTGAGGGTTGATGCGAAAGGCCGGACCGCCCACGGCTACATGGAGATCAGATACCTCCTCCAGGAAGATATGCAAGGCGCAATCAAGGTGATGAGCCGCGTGGAGGAGCGTTTCAAAGAACACTTCGGCCGGGGCGGCAATCCCCATTATGAGACCTATCGGTGCGAGGATGCCCGGTTCATCGCCGTAAGTATGGGATCGCTCTCATATCACCTGCGCGAGGTCATTGACTCTCTCAGGGATGACGGCATCAAGGCCGGGATCATGAGCATTCACCTCTACCGGCCGTTTCCGGCCCAGGTTATTGCTCAAGGGCTTGAAGGCGCCGAAGGTGTCGTCGTCTTCGAGAAGGCGCTCAGCTATGGATATGAAGGCGCTCTGTGCTCTGATGTCAAAGCGGCCCTGTATACTTTCAATGGATCCCGGAAGAAGAGGCCCTTTGTCCATAATTACATCCTTGGCCTCGGCGGCAGGGAGATAAAGACCACTGATCTCTATGAAGCCTTCAAGGACACCTGCCTGAACGGCGGCAAGGCAGACGTTGGCCTTAAGTGGATTGGGTTGAAGATCTAAGGAGAGCAATGCCATGCATATGAAGACTACTATCCTGAGCCTGCCTGAAGAGGAATTCGTACACCCTGGCACCAGGGCCTGTTCAGGCTGTGGCCTGGGCATCGCATACCGGATCGCGCTGAAGGCCCTTGGCAAAAACACCATCCTCGTGGTGCCCCCGAGCTGCCTCACCGTTCTTCAGGGGCTCTACCCGGTTGCTGCAACAATGCTTCCCTGTCTGAATGTCACCTTTGCCTCGACTGCCGCTGCATCCACAGGGATGGTTGCCGCACTCAAGGCACTTAATAAACCAGACATAAAGGTCGTTGCCTGGGCCGGAGACGGCGGCACGGCCGACATCGGGCTCCAGGCGCTCTCAGGCGCGGCCGAGCGCGGAGACAACTTCCTGTTCATCTGCTATGACAACGAGGGTTATATGAACACCGGTGTTCAGCGCTCAGGCACCACCCCCCAGTGGGCCATCACCGCAAACACCCCCATCAAGGGAAAGATGCAGCAGAAAAAGGATGTCCCTGCCATTATGGCGGCACATCATCTCTCCTATGTGGCCACCTGCTCCGCATCCTATCCCTTAGACCTCTATGACAAGGTCAAAAAGGCCGTGACGCTCTCCGGTCTTAAATATATCCATATCCAGATCCCCTGCCCACCGGGCTGGGGCTTTGAGGCCCGTTACGCCGTGAAGCTGGGCAAGCTTGCCGTGGAGACAGGGCTATTCGAACTCTACGAGGTGGAGCAGGATGTACAACGGCTGACCGGTGCATCCGGGAAGATCGCGGATAAGCGCTCCCTTGTGCCGGTGGCCGAGTTCTTCAAGGCACAGAGCCGGTTCAGGCTGATGAATTCATCCCAGATCGAAAAGATCCAGGAACAGATCAACAAGAAATGGGCCGGAGCCTTCGAGATCGCGGGAGATACCGACGAACCCTAGCGCAACGCAAGCTCCAGGTGCGCCCTGTCGAGATTACCGCCCGACATGATGAGCGCCACCTTCTTGCCTTTGAGCTTTTCCTTTATCTTTATCGCAGCTATCAGTGAGGCCGCACCGGCACCCTCGGCAAGGTTGTGAGTCGTTGTAAGCGCAAGCCGGATACCCTCCAAGACCTCATCTTCACTCAAGAGGACAACCTCTTTGATGTGATCCTTCATGATCACATAGGGGAGCTGGAATACACTCCTGGCCGCTAGACCGTCCGCTATGGTATCCGCTTCATCCAGCACTACCCACTCTCCTTTCTGGAGAGAATTATAAAACGCAGGGGCCTTGGCTGCCTGTACACCAATGATCTCGACTGTCGGGTTGATGGCCTGTGCGACCCGCAGCAAAGAGGCGCATCCCCCGCCGCCTCCGATGGGGCAGATGATCACGTCCACGTCCGGCAGGTCCTCGAAGATCTCAAGGCCCATGGTGCCGATTCCGTTTAACATCTCTGGTTCATTTCCCTGTTCCACATAGTAGTAGCCGGCAGCCGCAACCAGCTCGTCACAATAGAACTGGGCATCATAGAAATCATGCCCGTGCACGATAAGTTCCGCCCCAAAGCTCTCGATGATGCGGTTTATCTCAGGGTTGTTGTTCTCCGGGACCACCACGGTGCATGGCGTATGGAACCACTGGCCGGCCCATGCCATGGCAAGGCCGTGATTGCCTCTTGTGGAGACAAGCACCCCGTTTGCAACATCTTCCTTGGGGATGGTCTGGAAGAAGTTCAAGGCACCGCGGATCTTGAAGGAGCCTGTGGGCAGGTGGTTCTCATGCTTCACAAAGGCATCGCACCCGATGATCCTGCTGAGCTCCGAGTAATAAATGAGGTTTGTCCGGCGGATATAGGTGTTGATGGCTGTCTTTGCCTTCAGGATGTCTTTAATTGTTACATGAGAGCTCAGTCGTTCGTACTTTTTCAGCATAGCACCACCCGCTTCATTGTCGGATTAGAATTTGTATCCCGGTTTCTTGGGACGCGCCCTTACCATCTGGACAAACAGGCCTATCAAGATTCCGAGGATAATGAATATCCCGCCGATGAACGTGAATATCAATCTTTCAGATGTCTTTAACCTGTTATTCTCTGCATCAATGATACTTAACTTTTTTGAGTATTCCTGTGATTCACGCATCAGCTTGTCATAATCGCCTTTTAACTTGGGGCAGTCAGCGAATGCAACCTCCGGGGGAACCACGATACCTTGCTGTCCTGCGCCCGGAGAAGCAGCACCGCCTGATGTATGGCTTGCGATAAGGCCGCGTAACCGCATGTTCTCAATCTGCAACGTATTGAACTTATCCTCCAGCTGTTTCACGTAGAGGGTTTTAGGTGGCTGAGCGCTCAGGAAGCGGCCGGCGACCCATCCCTCTTTCCCGTCCTTGGTCTGGATCCGCATCCAACCTTTACCTTCCTCAAGGACTTCCACCTGCTCATTGGTGCTTGCCGTGCCCATGGCTAAAGATGTTTCATTGGGGGCAGACCGGAGCGTAATAACGATCCAGTCCCTCACATACATGCCCTTTGCATGCAGACAGACCGGGATAGAAAAGGCTACAAGCGCGCAGATAAGAACTGCGGAACCTACAACTCCTCTACTCATTGCAGAACCTCATATACACACTCTATAATCAGTGTGATCATAGAGTATCGTATAACTTGACCCCATGCAATACATTCCATGTATATTTCTTTACCCCTTTCGTTTTCTTCTTTGAAATATATATGAATCCTAAATGTACAATAATCAATAGGATTAGGGTAATTGCAAAGATCACACAATCAGTATGACCCCGTCCGGAACATCGATGGAGAGGCCCCTGTAATCTAGACCTATCATCATCTGACAATGCACATGATCATGGGTCTGCTCATGTCAATCATTTCTGTCTGCAATGGATACCTGGCTTTTAGGGGGGCTACCACTTGAAGATTCCCCTGGAGGAGATGACACTCCATGTTTCTCTTTACGTCGATCGGCGAGTTTATCAAATATGTAGAAGAACAGCGGCACATAGAGCATTGCCAGGGTTGTTTCACCGATCATGCCGCCCATTATACCTGTACCTATAGAATGACGGGCATTTGCGCCGGCACCGGTTGCGATCGCTAGCGGCAGCACGCCCAGGATGAAAGCGAGAGATGTCATGATGATGGGCCTCAGGCGCTCCTCGCCTGCCTGAATGGTTGCATCCATGACCGACAGCCCCTGTTTCTTCAGCTCCACGGCAAACGCCACCCTCAGCACTGCGTTCTTGGCGCCAAGCCCGATCAGCACCAGAAGGCCGATTTGGAAGTAGACGTCATTGTTGAGGCCCCGCAGCCAGTTGAAGACAAGGGCGCCGAAAATGCCGAAGGGTACTGCCGTCAGGACGGAGCAGGGCAGGATCCAGGATTCGAATTGCGCAGACAGTACGAGGAAGACGATGATGATGCCGAAGATGAAGGCTATTGCCGAGGTGCTCCCCGACTTTTTCTCCTCATAGGCCGTCCCCGACCAGGCGAAGCTGTACCCCGGAGGGAGGACCTCCTGAGCAACTTCTTCCATTGCCTTAATCGCAGTTCCGGAGCTGTACTCGGTCCCTGCGGAGCCCGTAATCTGGGCAGCCGGGAACCCGTTGAAGTGCGGCACCAGGTCCGGCCCTGTCACGTAGCTGGTCTTCACCAGGGCGGAGAGCGGGACCATCTTACCGCTGTTGGATCTCGTGTAGAGATTTATGATATCCGAAGGGCTCTGCCGGTAAGGGGCCTCGGATTGCAGGACAACATTCCATACGCGGCTGTATTGGTTGAACTGGCTGACCGTGATCGAGCCGAACTGGGCCTGCAGGGCGCTGTACACATCGTCGATGGGGACGTTGAGAAGCACTGACTTGGAGCGGTCGACCTCGGCCCGCAGCTGCTGCGAGGTGGCGCGGAACGTGGTGTTCAGGCCGGAAAGCTCGGGCCGCGCCTTTGCCTTGGCAAGGAACTGCTTGGTGATCTCGCCCAGGCGCACGGGATCGCCGCCCCCCTTGTCCTGGATCCAGAACTCGAACCCTCCGGTGGTGCCCATCCCCGGAATGGGCGGCGGAGCGATCGGAATGAAGACGCCCGTGTCGATATCGTGTGACTTCCCGTACACGTCGAGGAGCACGGCCTTGGCGTTGAGCTTCATGGCGTTCTTGATGGACGAGTAGCGCTCCTCGAAGTCCTTGAACGTCATGAAGAAAGTGGCCGCGTTCGGCTTGTACTGGCCGTCGATGAGGGAGAATCCGGTCACCGTGGTCCGGCTCAGCACCGCCGGGTTCTGGGCGAACAGCGCGTCGATCCTGGCAGCGGACTCCACCGTGCGCTGGAAGCTCGTGGAGTCGGGCATGATGAGCTGCCCCATCACGTAGCCCTGGTCCTCGTTGGGCACGAAGCTGGTGGGGATGGTGAGGAAGAGGTGCACGAGGGCATAGAGGATGAAGCCCAGCAGGACGAAGGCCACGGTCATGCGCTTGATCATGAGCACCACTGCGTCGCCGAAGCCCGCGGTGAAGCGGTCGAACTTCGCGTTGAACCAGGCGAAGAAGCGGTTGAGCACCTTGAAGACGCCTTTCTGGGAGGGAGGGCCTTCCGTCAGCAGGATGCTGCACATGGCGGGGCTCAGGGTGAGCGCCACGAACCCGGAGATGACCACGGAGATAACGATGGTGACGGCGAACTGCTTGTAGAGCTGGCCCGTGGTTCCGGGGAGGAACGCGGCCGGAATGAAGATCGAGGCCATGACGAGCACCACGGCCACGAGGGCACCGCCGATCTCCTCCATGGCCTTGATGGTGGCCTCCCGGGCGGAGAGCTTGAACTTCTTCATGTTGCGCTCGACATTCTCCACCACCACGATGGCGTCGTCGACCACCATGCCGATGGCGAGCACCAGGCCGAAGAGTGTGAGCAGGTTGATGGAGAAGCCCATGACGAGCATGCCGGCAAAGGCGCCGATCAGCGCCACGAAGATGGCCACGATGCAGATGATCGTCGAGCGGAACTTCTGCAGGAAGAGGTAGACGACCAGGATCACCAGCAGGATGGCCTCGAACAGGGTGTGGACCACCTCCTTGATGGAGATGCGCACGAAGTCCGTGGTATCGAGCGCGATGGTGTACTCGATGCCCTCGGGCATGGAGGTCTTCAGGTCCTCGAGGGTCTTGCGGACGCTCTTCGAAACCTCGAGCCCGTTGGCGCCCGGCTGCTGGTAGATGGCGATGGACGCCGCGGGGATGCCGTTGAACATGTTGTAGTCGATGTACTGCTTCTTGCCCACCTCGGCCCGGGCCACGTCTTTCAGCCGCACGATGGCGCTGCCGTCCTGGTTGGCCCGGAGAATTATGTCCTCATACTCTTTCGGCTGCACGAAGGGGGACTGCGTCACCACGGGGAACGTGAGCTGCACGCCCTTGCCGGTGGGCTGCTGGCCGACCTGCCCGGCGCCGAAGAGGGCGTTCTGCCGGGACACCGCGTTCTGGATGTCGGAGGTGGTGATGCCCATCGAGGCCATCTTGTTCGGGTTCATCCAGATGCGCATGGCCTGGTCCGGTGAGCCGAAGATCTGCGCCTGGCCCGCGCCGTTCACACGCTTGACCGCGTCGAGGACGTAGACGTTGGCGTAGTTCGTGAGGTAATCCTGGCCGTAGCGGCCGTCCTTGTTGAAGAAGGCCACGATCATCAGAATCGAGGACGATTTCTTCTGCACCGACACCCCGTACTTCGTCACTGCCTCGGGCAGGCTCGGCGTGGCGAGGTTGACCCTGTTCTGCACCTGCACCTGGGCATTGTCCGGATCGGTACCCAGCTCGAAGTAGACGGTGATGGTCAGCTGGCCCGTGTTGGAGCTGGTGGAGGTCATGTAGAGCATGTTGTCGATGCCGTTGATCTGGGCTTCGATGGGGGCCGCCACCGAGTCGCCAACGGTCTTCGAGTCAGCCCCGGGATACAGCGCGGTCACGGTGATCTGGACCGGGGTGATCGAGGGGTACTGTTCCACGGGCAGCATCTTTATCGCCACCAGCCCGGCGATCACGATGAGGAACGAGACGACGGTGGCAAAGATGGGCCGTTCTATGAAGAACTTGGAGAACATGGCCTAGCTTCTCCCGTTCTGGTCAATGCCCTTGGCGGCCTCGGGCTTTTTATCCTCCGGATTCGGCGGTGCGGCGGGCGGTGGGGGCTGGTCGTTCGCGACGGTGCCCTTGATGACCACCGCCTGGCCCGGCATCAACGTTTGGCCGCCGTCGACCACCACGGATTCGCCGGCATGGAGCCCCTCGTTGATGAACCAGCTGTTCCCCAGCCATTCGCCGACTTCCACGGGCCGGTTCTCGACCTTGTTGTCCTTGCCCACGACCCAGACGTAATGACCCTTGGCCCCCTGCTGGACAGCCCGCTGGGGCACGAGGATTGCGTTGGGGCGGACAGCGCCGAGGATATGCGCCCGCACGTACTGGCCGGGCCTCAGCACGTCGCCCGGGTTGGGGAACGTCGCGCGCAGGAGGAATGTGCCTGTCTCCTGGTTGAATTCGGCGTCGGCAAAGGTGATGCGTCCCTTCTTGGGGAAACGGGAGCCGTCGGCGAGGATGATCTCGACCTCGTATTCGTCCGCCTTGGGCAGGCGGACCAGGCCGCTTTTCGCCTGGCCCCGCAATTTGAGCATATCGTCTTCGGATATGCTGAAGCTCACCCAGATGGGATCGATTTGTGAGACGTAGGTGAGGAGGCTGTTCTGCATGTTGATGTAGGATCCTTCCTGGACCCGCGAATAGCTGGAGAAACCCGACACGGGGTTGGTGATGGTGGTGTAGCCGAGGTTGATCCTTGCTTGGGAGACATCCGCCTTGGCCGTCTGCACGGCTGCGGCTGCCTCCTGCTCCTTGCCGATCGCATCATCGAGGTCCTTCTGGGAGAGCGCGTTCTGCTTGGCAAGAGGCCTGACACGCGCAAGGTTGGCCTGGGCGGTTTTGAGCCGGGCCGTCTGCTCGGCAAGGGCGCCTTCCGCCGCTTCCACCTGCGCCTGGAACGGCTTCGGGTCCATCCTGAACATTACCTGGCCCGCCTTGACGAAGCTGCCTTCGACATATTCCCGTTTGTCGAGGAACCCGTCCACCCTGGACCGGATCTCCACCTGGTGAGAGCTCTGGGTCTGTGCGACGAACTCTCTGGTAACCGGAGTATCCCGGGGCTCAACCTTGATCACGGTTACCTGAGGCGTCTGCTGGCCCGGTAAAGAGGCCTTTTTCTGGCAGCCGGATGCAAGAAGGGTGAATATCGACACGAACACGATAAAACTCCATATAATTCGATTAAAAGATTCCCCTGTTTTATTCATATCAATATTTTTCATTATCCTATGTACTGACAGCCTCAGTTTGTTAACGCCCTATCGACCTTATCATTACTATCCCGGATTGTTGTAAGCTCTGACGAATCTGATTCTGGTTTTTCCCCCATCCATTTTAATATTCTGCGCTTGGCATATTCTCCACAATTGTTGCCAACCTGCCTTACACGTTTAACTATGCCTTTGATAATTGATAATTAAACTATTATAGTTATTAATTGTGACTGCTGTGAAAATCAGCATAATACAATGAATTATGCTGATAGTATCCTAGCATAAATAGTATTCTTATAAAATTAAGATAAACCTGTTTCATGGTATGGTCAATCGATGTTACTATCTTCACATGCTCAGGTTTTTTATAAAAACATTACACCAGATAAAACAAATATACCACTCTATGACTTTCTCCAATCAGCGCTTGAACCTGCCAAGATGGAGTATAAATCGGGCAAGCCCATCGCGGAGGCCGCTTTGGCCGGTGCGCGGCTAAGCCTGACACTCATCCTCATGACGAGCTTTGCCTTTATCCTGGGCTGTGTGCCGCTGGCCATGGCTATGGGTGCAGGCATCATTGCCCGCAGGGTCATGGGAATTGAAGTCATCGGTGGCATACTGGCGGCCACCAGCATCGCTATCTTCCTCATCCCGGTAACATTCACCCTAATCCAGAAACTCGCCCAACGGGGAGATGACAGCAAAGCACCAGAGAATAAGGAGGTCAGCCCCCATGCATAAGACCCTACTCATACCCTTTGTCGCAGTGTTGCTTGCCGGATGCGCCCTGGGGCCCGACTACATACGCCCGGCCGTTGATACGCCCCAGACATGGAGATATGAGGTGAAAGAGGCGAAAGATGTGGCCAATACTCGGTGGTGGGAGCAGTTCGGCGACCCGATCCTGAACGAGATGATTCTGAATGCGCTCAAAGAGAACAATGACCTCAGGATCGCTGCCGCACGGGTGGATGAATACGAAGGCCGCCTCATGGTGAGCCGCGCCGACCTCTTCCCTAAGGCGGATGCATCATACAAGGCCAGCAAGAATCATTTCTCCGAGCACAGCTCGAGTGGAATCTCATCACTCATTGCCAACCCCTATCACCAGTACCAGGCCGGCTTCGGCGCCTCCTGGGAGCTTGATATCTGGGGACGCTACCGCAGGGCCGACGAGGCAGCCCGCTCAGACCTCCTGGCCACCGAGGAAGCCAGGCAGGGGATAATCCTCTCGCTCTGCTCGTCGGTAGCCGTAGGATATGTCAACCTCAGGGACCTGGACGATCAGCTCGTCATTGCCAAACGCACTGCCCAGAACACCAAAGGGACACTGGACCTGTTCCAGAGCCGTGCGAAAGGCGGGGTCATATCCGACCTTGAGCTGAGCCAGGTGAAGTCCCAGTACGCCCTCACTTTGACAAGGATCCCGGCCATCGAGAAGCTCATCAGCCAGCAGGAAAATGCACTGTGCATTCTCCTGGGCAGGAACCCCGGTGCCATAACCCGGGGAAAGACCATTGCCGAGCTTACGCTGCCGATGGTTCCCCAGGGCCTACCGTCCGATCTCCTTGAGCGCAGGCCAGATATCCGTCAGGCGGAGCAGGGACTCATTGCAGCCAATGCTCGCATTGGCGAGGCCCGGGCACTCTACTACCCAAACATCTCGCTCACCGGAGCCTTCGGATGGTCCAGTACCCACCTCTCGGACCTCCTCACCTCTCCTGCCAGAGTATGGAGCTGGGGCGGGGCCATCGACGCGCCGATCTTCGCGGGCGGCGCCATCAGAGGACAGAACAAGGTGGCCGATGCCATGCAACAGGAGACCCTTTTCACCTATCAGAAGACCGTCCAGAATGCCTTCCGGGAGGTGAATGACTCCCTGATGAACCAGAAATATACCCGGGATCAGCTCGACGCCCAGAAGATGCAGGTGGATGCGCTCCGCGATTATGCCCGCATCGCCCGGCTCAGGTTCGACAACGGGTATACGAGCTACATCGAGGTGCTCGATGCTGAGAGCAGTCTCTTCGAGGCCGAGCTCTCCTACTCCCAGACCCAGGGCATCCTCTTCTCTGATCTGGTCAGCATATACAAGACCATGGGCGGCGGATGGCTGACTGAGGCAAACTGGCTCTCTGAACCCCAGGACAGCAAGGCAGTGCAAACGCCAAACGAGTGAACGAATTCATCCTCCACAGGGGCGAAATGTGATCCAACATCTCATCACGATCATCCAGGAAAAACCTGAAGTCCTGCTGTTTCTATCACTGGCCATAGGGTATCTCATCGGGAAGATTAAGATAAAGGACTTCGGCATCGGCACCACTGCCTCAGTGCTGCTGGCCGCCAAGGCCCTGGGCTTTGCCACCCCTTTTGCCTTTGCAAATGTGTTTCTCACGGTCATGGGCAGCATCATCATCAACATCCTGTGAACAGGACAGACGGCTTGGCACTGAGGCAATGCCAGGAAACGGATTGTATATGTGGAAAAAACTGATAAGATATCTACTGAGCGAGCCCCGGGATCACATCATGAGTATCTTCCTCGGTCTCTTGTGCATCGAGGTCTTCATCTTCGGGCCTCTGGCTCGCGCCGAGGGGTCCATGGTTGTCATCTTGAACGGCATCGTATTCTCCTTGCTGCTCATCATAGGCGTCCTTGCCATGACACCGACCCATATCATAACCCAGGTTGCCTCTACTGCAATCATTGCCATGGCAATAGCGCTACGCTGGATGGCAAATCTTTCAGGCTCTTCAACACTCTATCTCTGGGACAAGGTCTCCTCCCTGGCTGCAGCGCTGACGTTTTTGGCCCTTGTATTCTGGCAGGTCTACAGAGAGAGTCCGGTAACAGTGCACAAGATCCGTGGGGCCATAGCCGCCTATCTGCTCATGGCAGTGATCTTCGCCTTTTTGTACAACATCATCGAACTGGTGCATCCGGGTTCCTTTACCCTTGCCCAACCCTATGGCAACCTCCAGTATTCCCAGGTGGAGCCGTTCCTCTATTTCAGTGTCTCCACCCTGACTACGGTCGGGTTCGGCGACATCACTGCCGTCCATCCCATAGCCCGTTCCCTCGTGATGATGGAATCCATCATCGGTATCCTTTATCCGCCTGTCCTCATTGGCGTCCTGGTCTCCCTGCATATTGAGTGGCTGCGGGAAAAAAGTGGGAAACAGGGATGAACTTTCAGGAAAACATGGGCTCTGAACGATCCCTTCACCGCATCCTCATCGTCCGCCTCATCACGGTAGGAGCATGCATTTCCATAGCCGTGATGGCCCTTGTCCTGTGGGTGGAGCTCAGGAACATCAATGCACGGGTGACGGACCAGGCATCGGTTGCCTCCGAGCGTCTGCGGTGGTCCCTCATGGCAGATCTCGATGCGCCGGGCCTCGGTGACCATGCACGGATCCAGCGCACCCTGGAAAAACCCCTGTCCATACGGGTACGGCCCGCACAAGGTTCGTTTGTCTTTGTGCGCATCACAGATCCGGGCTTCCGGGAGGTGGCACAGGTGAGCGACCCTGCCTATGCACACATGAAAGCCATCACCTCCAGGGTCCTTACGGGCCTTGACCGGGCCGCACTCAGGGAACGAGGCGTCTGGGAAAAGGTCTCCCGGGTGGAGGGTGCCCCTGTCATCCATCTGGGGTATGCTTTGCAGAACAGTTCCGGCGTGCGAGTATGCCGTCTCGCCTGGGTACCTTTCTCAGGCACGCCTGCAGGCGGCCGTGACTGCGCTCATTGCCGCAGGCATCGTGCTGCTCACCACCCTGATCCTCTACCCTGCCATCAATCGGCTCCTGGGAAGGGTTTCAGGCCTGACAACAGGCCTCCTCCATGCCAACCTGGAGATCCTGAACGTGCT
>Ga0315275_10002907_pt1 | contig 15664 bp, 15 predicted proteins | sample YL17G03_0_MG_FD_205557 | JGI IMG/M metagenome (GOLD analysis project Ga0315275, IMG submission 205557) | Sediment microbial communities from Yellowstone Lake, YNP, Wyoming, USA - YL17G03_0 | ecosystem: Environmental > Aquatic > Freshwater > Lake > Sediment | place: USA: Wyoming | collected... | reverse complement strand
TCCGAAGATGAGACCGAAGAAACTACCGCGGGAAATGTCCCTTCCCGCCTGGAGCACGACGGACGCGGGATCGACGCCGACGCGCAGATTCTTGACCGCTTCCGCGGTCGTAAGGCCGGTGAACGCCGTGCCGAGCTCCGTCCGGAGCGATTCGACCTGTTCCGGCTTGACGTTACCAGCGGCCAGCCTCTCGCTCGCGAGCTCCATCGCACGATCCGCCGCCGATCCCGGGACGAGCGTCCCGGCGGCCACCTCCCGTTTCACTGTTCCGGCGATCTCGAACGCGTTGATCTCGCTCCAGTGGATCGCCGCGGCGTAGATCGCGATGGCCACGACGACGACCTCGACGACGATCGTGCCGATGATCCAGAGGGAAACGGCCCGCTTCGCCTCGGCCGGCGTCTTGGCCGAGTAGAATTTCTGATACATAGATTGGATGCCCATGAGGAGGAGAAACGTCGCGAGAAAGTATCCCCCCGCCTTGAGCGCCGGATGCGCGCCGAAATCGGCGGCGAAAACCTGGAAGTGCCCCGCTGGGAGGGCCGCGGAAGCGGCGTGCGGCCCGCCAGCGGCGGCGACCGTGAACGGCACGGCGATGCAGCTCGCCAGCACGATGATGATCCCGTTCGGAAGGTCCGTATGCGCCACCGCGACCATGCCGCCGATCGCCGTGAAGAGGATCACGAATAGCGCCGCGATCGCCTGGCCGGTATACACCGAGATGCCGCCGTTCGTGAGCACGTTGAGAATGTAGCCGCCGGCGCGGAACTGGTACGAGACGATCGTCGTGAAGGCGATGATGAGCGCGATCGCGCCGAAGACGCGCGCGAACTTGCCGTAGCGCACCTCAAGGATGTCGCCCACCGTGTATTGTCCGAAGGTGCGGATCTTCGCCGCGAGGAAGTAAATCACGGCGATGCCGAACCACGCGCCCGCGGGGAGCCAGAGCGACGACCAGCCGGCGCGCGCGGCGTATTCGGCGCCCGCGATGAAGGTGCCGGAGCCGATCCACGTGCACACGAGCGTGAAGACCATCTTCGTGAGCGACAGGCTCCGACCCGCGACCATGAAGTCTTCCTGGCTTTTGATTTTTTTGGATTTGTAGAAATTGAAGGCCGTGAGGACGAGGAGGTACGCGAGAATGATCCAGAGGAAATAACTCATTCAAGACCCCTTTCGCTGTGAATGTTGCGGCGCGCGGCCGCGAGCGACACCCTCCGGTGCGTTTCGCGGGCCGCGACCACGAGCGCTCTTACGCTTTTACCCTCACGAGCTCCATCTGCTCGTCGCCGGCCACCACGACCTTGCCGTCGAGTGTGATGAAGCAGTCGATCTCCGTACGCACCGCCATTTCGCCCTTGAGGTAGATACCTGGTTCGATGGAGAAACAGATGCCCGGCACGATCATCCGCTCGTCCTTCGTCTCGAGATTGTCGATGTTGACGCCGTTCCCATGCACCTCCTCGCCGATCGAGTGCCCCGTGCGGTGGACGAAGAAGTCGCCGTAGCCGGCGTCCACGACGACCTTGCGGCACGCGTCATCGACCTCCCAGCCGAAGCAGGGTTTCCCGGAAGCGAAGCTCTTGCGGACGAAGTTCACCGCAGCGATGCGCGCGTCGCGCACCACACGGAATATCTCCTGGTATTTCGCGGGCGGCTCGTCCCCGACGAAACCGGCCCACGTGATATCGTAGTAGATCGAGCCCGGCTCCTTCAACTTCGCCCAGAGATCGATGATGAAGGCGTCTCCCTTTTTGAAAGTATACGTCCCCTCTTGTTTCGGCTCGAAATGCGGATCGGCCGGGTGATCGTTGATGCCGACGATGGGAGACTCCCCGCCGCTATCGAGCCCCTCCTCGTCGAAGCGCCTCAAAATGAACCGCGCCAGCTCGTACTCCGTGAGCTTCCGCTTCTGCGCCAAGGCCTTGCCGATCTCGGCGAAAGCCTCGTCCTTTATGCGTTGGACCTTTTCCCCCGCCTTGAGATGGCTCTCGTAGCCCTTCTCGCCGATGATCGCCTCGAACTGCTGGACCAGGTCGGCGGAGGAAACGATCTCGTGCCCGAAGCTCCTGATGATCTCGATCGTTCCCGCGTCAACGATCGCAACGTACGGGATATTGTTGAGCGGCGAATACTGCATGGCGAGCTTCTTCGGCTTGCCGAGCATTTTCTTGAGAGACGCGTGGAGCTCCTCCCAGGTCCGGTAGAACCTCTTCTCGCCGGGGAGGACGTCGAGCCGCGCGGGCTCGACCGCGGACAGGAGGCGCACCGGCTCCCCCTTCACCGGAATGAAGTAGAACCAGCGTCTCGACGTCATCTTCTTGAAATCGAGGCCGAGCACGCGGTACGCGAGATGATCGCGGTTGTGGAAATCGCACATGAGCCAGCCGTCGAAACCCTTCTCCTCGAGAGCAGCCTGAATCTTCTTGATGTCCATCGTTCGATCCTCTCCGTATTCGAGAGCACGCAGCAAGGGCGGAAAAATCCGTGGATTGAACGCTATCACACGGTTTTCGGTAATGTCAAGCAGTGGGCCGGCGCACGGCCCTGCGGCCCGCGCGCGATCCTGAACGAGCTGTTGGAGGAAGTGGTTCTATCCATCCTCGGCTCGACGGGCGCGATGACCGTCACGGCGCAAGGGATCTCGAACGCGTTGGGAATCATGCTTGCGGCAATCGCGGTGGGAACTTTCCTATGGATTTTCATGGCGGGCGAATGGGCCGCTGATGATGGGGGTTTGGTTTCTCTCCCTGGCCGTCGGCAATTACGTGGGCGGTCGGCTGGCGAGTTTCTACGAGACTCTTCCTCTGACAAGGCTCTTCCTCATCGTGGCAATGATTCCGATCACCGCCGCAGTGCTCCTCGTGTTGTTCATCAAACCGGTCAAGCGGTTGATGGGGGACGTGAACTAGCCTCGGCTCCGGCGTCGCCTGGATACCGATTTTCGACCCGCATCCGAATACTTTCTGCAAAACCGTTCAGTGATGGTCCAGAGCTCGTCTGTCAGCAGGGCCCTGACCTTGTCACGCACATGTCCCGGCACGGGACCATAGAATGCCTCGGCGATCCCCCCAGTGATGCAGGCGAGGGTGTCGCTATCGCCTCCGAGTGAAACGGCGTTCCTTACCGCGTCCTCCCACGACTCGGATTCCAGGAACGCGATAATCGCTTCCGGAACGGTCCCCTGGCATGTCTCGTCAAAACCATAGTTCGGCCGAATCGCAGCCATTGTCCGGTCAAGATCATAACCGAAGGTCTTCGCGATTTCCCTTCGGATGCGCCCCTTCGTTGTCCCACTCCGCGCCAGGTAGACCGCCAGCGCCGTCGCCTGGGCGCCCTTGATGCCCTCGGGATGGTTGTGGCTGAACTCCGCACTCCTGGCCGCCTCGCGCAGAACGTCCCGCCTTCGAGTGAAAGCAAATCCAACCGGGCTCACGCGCATAGCAGAACCGTTGCCGTAGCTGTTGTAGGGCTCGGGGCTCCCGGAGTCCAGCCAGTCCAGGAACATAATGCCGTAGCCCGCCTCCGGGTACCGGCGACCAAATTCACGAACTGGTTTGAAATACGGCTCGCCGTCGAGTATGGCCTTCGCCACCGCAACGGTAAGAACGGAATCATCCGTAAACGTGCAGTCGGGATGAAACAGAGGGAAATCCTTGGTCTTGATCGGACTGAATTCATAAACCGACCCGATAATGTCTCCCGCGATCGCCCCTATCACAGACTACCTCCCAGGGATCGAACGGCTTGGGAATGAACCGAACACGGGCGATCCTATGCGCCGGAACGACCACATGTCAAGTATGCGCCGGCCGGCCCTCCGAAGAGCGGCCGCAGATTCCGCCGGCTACTCGTCCCGGCAATCACTCGTCGTATCGTTGATTTCAGCGTGCCGCCGCGCTATAATAGAGCCAGCGGACGCCCCGAATCCCCACAGAGAATCGCGCGCGAAGGAGACCTATCGTGACCCGGACGGGTGTTACTGTTTCTCTCCTGGCTGTTTTGTTTTTCGTTTTTCCCTCCGGCAGTCTGTCGCGCACGTGGCACGTGACTGCAGACGGAACGGGAGATGCCCCGACCATCCAGGCCGCGGTCGATTCCGCCGGGATGAACGACACGCTCCTCGTGGGCCCCGGGACCTACAGCTGGTCCAACCAGGGGACGGGAGACGAGTACGGGATGATCCACGTGATGCGCGGAGCACCGGCGTTGACGATCGCGAGCGAGATGGGTGCGGGGATGACGATTCTCGACGGCGAAGAGCAGGGCCGGATCTTTTTCTACCAGGGCTACACGGGGACGCTCGGCGGACTCACTATCGATGGCTTCACGTTCACGCGCGGGATCCCCACACAAGTGGACAACCTCGTTGGAGGAGCGTTCACGGCGCACCTCTCGTCGCCGATCCTTCGGAACTGCGTGTTCACATCGAACACCGCTGACCAGGGCGGCGCGTGCTGGTTTGGCGGTCAAGGTCGGCCGGAGTTCGTGAACTGTTTGTTCGAAAACAACACGGCGGTCTACGGCGGGGCCGTGTTTGCGGTGAACACACCGTTCACCGTATCGCTCTCCGGGTGCGTGCTCCAGAGCAACGGCGCCACGAGGGGCGGTGGGTTTTATGGATACAATGTACCGCTCGTGGCAGAAAACTGCATCATCATTGGCAACTACGGCTCGTCGGACGGCGGAGGGATGTTTCTCAACAGATGCTATCCGTCAACGGTTTCCCGCTGCACGTTTTATCAGAACGAGGCCTCGTCGGGGGGCGGGATCTCGCTCCTCGCCGGTACGAACCTCACTGTCGACCATACGATCATCACCGCGTGCATAAACGGCGGTGCTGCGGCCGTCCCGGAGACCGCGATGCTGACGTTCACCTGTAGCGATCTTTTCGGAAACGTCGGCGGCGACTGGGCGGGTCCGATCGCGGGTCAGTACGGCGCAAACGGCAACTTCTCCGCTGATCCATTGTTCTGCGGCGTGTCGCGCCTCGATCTTCTCCTTCGAGCAGACTCTCCGTGCGCCCCGGGGAACCACCCCGCCGGCGCCGGCTGCGCTCTCGTCGGAGCGCGTCCGGTGGGTTGCGGCGGCGTTCCCATCGAAGAGCGTTCGTGGGGCGCGATCAAGGCGATGTTCGCCGAGTGACGGCTTTGTCTGTATTTCCCGTTTGAACCCCGGTATGATGCCGGTGTATCATTCGCCGCGCCTCGGCGGTTTCCCTTGTATCTCGCCCGGCACTGCCGGGACGGCGTGGGGCTCCGACACGTACCACTTTACGCAAACCCGTGCGAAAGGCGCGCGATGCCGCGAATCGTTTCCACACAGAAGTTGACCGACCGCATCTTCGCTTTCGAGATCGAGGTCCCGGAAATCGCCTCCGCTGCCGAAGCAGGACAGATCGTGCTTGCCCGTTTCGATTACCTCGCCGGCTGGACGCCGAAGGCGATCTCCGACATGGACCGCGCCGCGGGGACGGTGACCTTCCTCTCTCGCGGCGCCGTGGGAACTCACCCGACCGGAGGTTCGCCCGCCGCGGCAATCACCGATGTCGAGATCACTGGTCCCCTCGGTGTTCGAAAAACCCTCGACAAGGCAAGCAAAGTCCTCTTCGTCGCGGAGGGAGTGGGGATCGGCGCCATTCTCGCTCGGCTCCGCGCACTCAAGGAAAAAGGATGCTACACGATGGTGATCGCTGGCTACCCGTCGAAGGACAGCCTCTTCTGGGTGGATCGGTTGGACGATCTCAGCGACGAGCTCTATGTCGTTACCGAAGACGGGAGCTACGGGATCAAGGGTCCGCTCCGGCACACGTTGAGAGCGGTGTGCGAGCAGATCGGCGACATCGATGGGGCCCACGCCGCGGGTCCTCTCAAGCTCTTGAAAACGATTGCGGATGTGACGCGAAACTTCGACATCCCGACAACGGTAAGTCTCGCATCGGTCCTCGACGATGCGGAGAGCGGAACACCCCAAGACCCCGCAACGGCGGATCACGCCGCTAAAACAAGAGCCGGAACAACAGAAGGTTTCGATTGGGCGCGCGCGATCGATCTCGACGCTCACGATCTCGATTTCGACGGTCTTTCCCGGACGCTCGGGATTCCACTCACAAGATGAAAAATCCAAAGAAACCACCCTCGCCAAAAAAAGCAAAGCCGCAAAACACACAGGGGCCGAAAAAATTCTCCATCACGAAGTCCGATGTGGTCCGGATCTTCGACGACATGGCGAGCATCCTCGACATCCTCGGCGAGAATCCCTTCAAGATCCGCTCGTACGAGAACGCCGCCCGGGCCATCGATGGCTTGACGGGAGACCTCGGCGAGATGGTCGCATCCGGAGAGCTCTTGAACGTCAAGGGAATCGGCAGATCGCTTTTCGCTCATATCGAGGAGCTCCACGACACGGGGCGTCTCGAAATCTACGAACAGGCGAGGGCGAAAATTCCTGAGGGGCTTCTCGACATGCTTCGCATCCCCGGGATGGGACCAAAGAAGGTCAAGGCGGTATACGAGAAGCTAGGCGTCAAAACGATCGATGAGCTCGAACAGGCGGCGAACGAAAACAGAGTCGCCGCGCTCGACGGTTTCGGTACGAGGACGCAGATCAAGATTCTCTACGGGATCCAATCCGTCAAGAAGTTCAGCGAAAGACATCTCTTCCACACCGCGATGGAAGAAGCCCGCGGGATCTACGACGAGATCGTCAAGCACCCCGACGTCAAACGCGCCCTGATCGGAGGGAGTCTCTGCCGCCACAGAGAAACGATAAGGGACATCGACATTCTCGTGAGCGCGTCCGCATCCGACGCCGTCATGGAGCGATTCACCACACTTCCCCGTGTGGCTTCCATCGTCGCAAAAGGGAAAACCAAATCCAGCGTGGTCTTCAAGTCGGGGATCGCCGCGGATCTTCGCGTCGTCGGTGACAAGGAGTTCCCCTTTGCCGCGAACTACTTCACGGGGAGCAAAGAGCACAATACCGAGCTCCGCGCCCGGGCGAAGAAGATGGGGTACAAACTCAACGAGTACGGTCTTTTCCAGGGAGAGAAACTCATCCCGTGCAAGGACGAGGCGGCGATCTACGAAAAACTCGGGCTCGATTACATCCCACCCGAACTCCGCGAGGCCCAGGGAGAAATCGAGGCCGCCGAAAAACACGAACTCCCCGATCTCATCACCGAAGCGGACGTCCGTGGGCTTTTCCACGTCCACACGACCTACAGCGATGGGACGGTGACCGCCGAAGAAATGGCGAAGGGCGCCCAGGCGATGGGGTTCGAGTATCTCGGGATCGCCGATCACAGCCGGAGCGCCGGGTACGCCGGAGGGCTCTCGATCGAGAGAGTCAAAACGCAGCACGAGGAGATCCAGGAGCTCAACAAACGACTCAGGGGTTTTCGCGTCTTTCACGGCATCGAGTCGGATATCCTGACCGACGGATCGCTCGACTATCCTCCCAAGATCCTCGACCTCTTCGATTTCGTCGTCGTATCCGTGCATCAGAACTTCCGTATGAGCGAATCCGAGATGACCCGCCGGATTATACGCGCGATCGAGAACCCGTACACGACGATCCTCGGGCATCCCACGGGGAGACTTCTTCTGGCGCGAGAGGGATACCCGGTGGACCTCCCCGCGCTCATCGACGCCGCCGCTCGAAACCACGTGATCATCGAAATCAACTCCAACCCCCACCGGCTCGATCTCGACTGGCGGTACCTGCGAAGCGCAAACGATAAGGGAGTGAAAATCGCGATCTGCCCCGACTCGCACGCGGTGAAAGGGATGGAGGATTTCCGTTACGGCGTGGGGATCGCCCGTAAAGGCTGGCTCACCAAGAACGACGTGGTCAACTGTCTCGGCACCCGGGCGGTCGAATCGTTTCTCGTGTCGCTGAAGAAGAGCAGGGGATAGGTGAAACGAAAAACCTCAGGTGGAAGCGCGAAGCCGGCGAAAGCGGAGGCCAAACAGGCCCGTGTCGTCCGCGCAAAGAAAACCGGGGCACCGGCGAAGGCCCGCCCCGCGTCGGACCGCGAGGCCGAGGACAGAAAACGGATCACACGTATGATCGAGATTCTGACGCGCGAATTCCCCGACGCCCGGTGCATGCTCGACCACACGAGCCCCTTCGAACTCTTGATCGCGACGATCCTCGCCGCCCAGTGTACCGACGCCATGGTGAACCAGGTCACGAAGTCGCTTTTCGGAAAATACACCACGCCCGAGGCGTACGCGAACGCGCCCCAGGACGAGCTCGAGAAGCAGATCTACAAAACGGGTTTCTTCCGTAACAAGGCGAAGAGCATCAAGAAGTGCTGCTTGTCCTTGATCGAGAAACACGGCGGGAAGGTCCCATCCACGATGGAAGAGCTCATCGCGCTCGGGGGCGTGGGGAGAAAAACGGCCAATTGCGTCCTTGGAATTTCATTCGGCATCCCGGGGATCATCGTCGACACGCACGTCAGACGGCTTTCGTACCGTATGGGCTACACCGGCGAGACCGACCCAGACAAGATCGAGCAGGATCTCATGAAGATCGTCCCCACGACCAAGTGGACCCACATGTCGCACTTGCTGGCCGCCCACGGTCGGTCGACCTGCACGGCAAAAAAACCCAACTGCGACGAGTGTCCCGTCGCGCATCTCTGCCCCAAGATTCTCGACTGATGGACCCCGGCGGATCGCGCGGGTCCTGTCGGCCATCCGCCCGCTGCCGTGCTCGCTGCGCTGCGCGCGTGAGCGGGCGCCCGTGGCCGCCACCCGCGCGAGCACTGGCGGGGTCATCGGCGGCACCCGCTGCGGGTCCTTATTTGACTTCGAGGAGTTCGATGTCGTAGATGAGCGTAGCGTTCGGCGGGATCGCGTTTCCGTAACCCTTGCTTCCGTAGCCGAGGAACGGCGGGATGATCAGCTTCCGCTTTCCACCCGCCTGCATGCTGAGAAGCCCTTCCACCCACCCCGGGATCAGCCTTTTCACGGACAGCTCGAACTCCACGGGACCACCCTGGTGGTACGTGCTATCGAAGAGAGTGCCGTCGTCGAGAAAACCGGAATACTGTACGACCACTGTGCTCCCCAACTCGGGAAACTCTCCTTGGCCCATCTCGAAGTCGACGAACTGGAGCCCGGTTTTCGTCGCGACAATTTCCTTGCCGGCGTCGTTCCACGGGAGGATCGGAGGAGGACCCGGTTGGATGTCCACGAGCTCGACTTCGAACTTGATCCACGCGTTGGGCGGCACGACACCGGGGCGTCCCTCCTCACCGTAGGCGAGGTTCGGGGGAAGGATGAGGATCCGCTTCCCGCCCCTGCGCATCGTCGCCACGCCTTCGTCGAGACCGGGGAGAAGTTCTTTCTTGCCGACCCGCGCCTTGAGCGGAGCGCCGAGCCTCTCCGTGCTGTCGAACTTCTTGCCGTCGAGGTACCAACCCGTGTAGCGGATCGAGACAATGTCCCCTTCCTCCGGAAGGCCCCCCTCGCCTTCGCGTATATCGGTCACCTTGAGACCCGTTTCGGTTTTCCACCAGTCGTGACGCTCGCACCCCAAGGATGCGGCGAAAAGAAATACCACTGTGCAAATCGTCAAAGCTCTCATACCGGTAATCGCGAGCGGACCCATCGCGGTGGGCGCGGAGAGACCCCGTTCATTTCACGCGCCCAGCAGTTTCTTGAGCGTCTCTCCCAACTTGAACAGTCTCAACAGTTCTTCTTTCGACATGTCGCGAACCTGTTCGTACGACTTCGTAATGATCTCGAAAAACTCGAGCATCTCTTCGAGACGCTGCCGGGTGTAGGTTTCGGCGGCCCCCGATGCGTCCAGCTCCTCCACGCACTGGCGGAGCACGGCGAGCGTCGGATCGACTTCGCGGCGTCTTCGCCCGTCGAGGATCACCTTGAAGAGTTCCCACACGTCTTTCACCGATTCGTAGTGATCCCGGCGGTCGCCGAGAACGTGCTCCACGTTCACCAATCCCCAGTTCTGGAGCTCTTTGAGGCTCGTGCTCACGTTCGATCGCGCGACGGAAAGCGTGGTCGCAATCTCCTCGGCCGTCAGCGGCTTCGGCGACAGGTACAAAAGCGCGTGGATCTGAGCGACAGTCCGGCTGATTCCCCAGCGGGCACCCATTTCGCCCCAGTGAAGGATGAATTTCTGTTCCGCCGGAGTGAGTGTTGGCATATGCACGCCTTCCGGTGTGTCTCCGCACACCCGGCCGATGCGACCCATCATGATCTATCCGAATGGTACGGTCGCATCATAGTGGCGAACCCCGAAGGTGACAAAGCGTTTTGGAAAGAGTTCCCGCGAGTGCTATCGCTCTTTTCTTTGTTCCTTTTTACTTCCCGCTCTCTTCTTCTTCGCCCGCATAGTCGTTGAGTTTTTCATTCTTCCAGAATTTCGTTCCGGCGATGTCCGCCTGAACCATGAGGCCGCCGCCGGTGAGCTGATACACGGCGATCCCATTGACGAAGCGGGCCTGGACATTGACGCCTTCCTTCCCCACCACCACGCCCGCCGACGCATCGGCGGTCCACCCCTTATCGACGAAGTCTCTGAACGGTTTTTCGGCTTCAAAGAGAAAGACGACCTGGTACTTCTTGCCGCCCAACCCGATCCCGATCCCGCCAGTCCCCATATTCATATACGTTCTCTTCTCCAACTTTTTCTCCACGGCCACTCCCGAGCCGACTCCCCCGCTGACCATGAACGAGAGTTTGAGATTGTCGAACACGGCGTAGCCGTACGCCTTGTCGAAAAGCTCCCTGGCCACGGCGCTTTCTTTGAAAAGCCGTTCGAGCGTCTTTTGCGTCTCGAGGTCGATCTCCTCCTTCTTGTGCCGGGCTTTCATGGCGTCTTCCTCGGACGACCCGGCGAGAACGATCGATGCGGGAACAAGAGAAAGGACAAGACATGCGAGAATAAGAATTGATACGATTTTCACCGGGATCCCTCCTTTCGCAGGGATGCTCATGAGCGCCGCAGAAAAGCGAATCACAACCAGGGGCAATCTACTTCGGCGTCCTCTCGACTGGCAAGGAGAATCGTCGTGTCGAACGGACCGACCGGCCCTGAGAAGAGCGCCTCACCCGGCCCGGCGGAACCGGTTCGTGAATCGGAACGGATCGTCGCCGTCGATGTTCTCCGCGGCTTTGCGCTCCTGGGGATCCTCGTCGTGAACATCCAAGCGTTCTCCATGCCCGATGCCACGATTTTCAACCCGACCGCCTATGGCGATCTCACCGGGATGAACCGATGGGTGTGGCTTCTTACTCACATCTTCGTCGAACAGAAATTCATGACGATTTTTTCCATGCTCTTTGGGGCGGGAATCCTGCTCATGACACAGCGTGTGGAAGAAAAAGGGCTTCGATCCGCGAGCCTCCACCACCGACGGATGACCGTCCTTCTCGCCTTCGGGTTGATGCACGCGTACTTGGTGTGGAGCGGCGATATTCTCGTCTGGTACGCACTGTGCGGGTTCTGCGTCTATCGTTATCGAGAAAGGGAGGCCCGTTCGCTCATTCGGTTCGGTCTCGGGGTGGTGGCCGTAGCGTCGTTGCTCTCGCTTGTTTTCGGTTGGTCGATGCAGTTCTGGCCGCCGGAGTCCGTCGACAATCTCACGCAGGCTTTTCAACCGTCTCCGGAAACGATCGCTGAAAATCTCGCCGCCTACCGCGGGAGTTGGATCAGAGAGGTTGTGTGCCGCGCACCTTCTTCTTTTCAAAACCAGACATTCGTGTTTGCTGTGTGGGGGTTGTGGCGGGCGGGAGGGTTGATGCTCATCGGCATGGGTCTCTTCAAGCTCGGCGTCTTCAGCGCCGCATGCTCGGCGCGTTTCTACGCGCTCCTCGCCGCCATCGGCGTGCTTGCCGGTATTCCCGCCGTTGTCTACGGGACCTACGCGAACTTCGAGGCCGGTTGGAACATTCGGTACTCGTTTTTCCTCGGGAGCCAGTACAACTACTGGGGGAGTATTCTGGTGAGTCTGGGGTGGGTGGGGCTCGTCATGCTCGTCTGCAAAAAAGGGATCCTCAGCTTCGTCACGTCACGTCTCGCCGCGGTCGGACGAACGGCTTTCACCAACTACCTTACGCAAAGCATCCTGTGCACGACGATTTTCTACGGGTTCGGGCTTGGGCTCTACGGAAACGTCGAGAGGGTTGGTCAGATTCTCATCGTGTTTGGCGTGTGGATCCTGCAACTGGCCGTTTCACCTCTGTGGCTTCGCCGCTTCCGCTTTGGCCCGTTCGAGTGGGCGTGGCGGTCCCTCACGTATGGGAGGCTTCAGCCGATGCGGCGCAGGTGACGCGGCGCCGTGTGCCGGCAGTGTCAGAGGGCGATGCGGCGGGGATGACAACGATCACGGCGCGGGGGACTTGGGTCTGTTCGGCGTTGACATCCAAACGGGCCGACGCTAAGCTTGCCGACGGACTGGACCCCACGCAATTCTTTCGATCAGCACGTCTTATGCGTTTATCATACGCCGTTATTTTTCTCGCTCTGACGGTCATTCTGTTTGGATGCTCGAGCAAGCCCAAAGTCGTGAGGACCGATCCTTTTCTCATGTCCGCGGACGACTTCAGAAAGAACGTAAAGATCATCGCTGTTGCGCCGCTCGCGGTCCCCGAGGGGCTCGCCGACCCCGCGCTCCTTGTCGCGGAGTTTTCTTCGGCGATCGATGACGAGCTCAACCGCTACGGATACTCGGTGATCCGGCCACAGCAATACGCGGCGATATGGAACAGGCTCTCCCGAGAATCGGATGATTTCCGCAACCCCGTGACGCAAGAGCGCAACGACGTCAAGATGAGCCAGGCGATGTTTCAAACACTCGACGAGCTCGACGCGGGTTTCGAGCTCGACGGCGTGCTTTTCCCGAGCATCGTGATCGTGAAAGCCGCCTTCGGAGCGGGCACGGCCGCTTGGGACGGAGTCGAGCAGCGGATCGAAACCGGCGGACCCATGACGAGCTTTCTTTCGGGATCGCAGCGCGGGGAGATCGGTGCTCTATCGCTCCAGGTGTGTATCCGCGACAAGGACGGAAAGGCGATCTTTCTCAACTCGGGCGGGATCGAGGTGCTCTCCAAATTGGCCGGCAAAGCGTTCGTCGCGGTTCCGCGCCAGAACCTCTTCGCGGACAAGGAGCGTAACCGCAGAGCCGTTGCGGTCGCGCTGAACCCACTCAAACGATGACCGGCGGTGTCTCTCGGGCTATGGACAGATCCGTATTCGTCGTGGTGCCGATTTATAATGAAGGTCCCGTCATCGAATCGTCCCTAACCCCCCTCGTCGACAAAGGCTATTCCGTCGTGGCCGTAGACGACGGATCGACCGACGATACGTGGTCGATCGTTCGTTCTCTTCCGCTCTACTCCCTCCATCACGCAGTCAATCTCGGTCAAGGAGCCGCGCTGCAAACGGGGATGGCCTTCGCTCTCGGCAGGAGCGCTGAATTCATCGTCCACTTCGACGCCGACGGCCAGCACAACTTGGACGATATCGAGGTGCTCCTCGACCCTCTTCGTAAGGACGAAGCCGACGTCGTTCTCGGCTCGCGTTTTCTCCGCGAGTCGGACCGGCGGGCGGTACCCCCGGGCAAGAGACTTCTCTTGCGGACCGGTGTCATCGTCAACGGGCTTCTTACGGGTGTGTGGCTCACCGACGCACACAATGGTCTTCGGGCGTTCACGCGCAAGGCGGCTGCGAGGATCGATCTTCACGAAAATGGTTTTGCCCACGCCACGGAAATCCTCACCCAGATCCGGCGCCAGAAACTGCGCGTCGTAGAGAGACCCACGGCCATCGTTTATACGGAGCGCTCGATGACCAAGGGTCAGCCGATGTGGAATTCGATCAAAATCGTGCTCGATATCTTGCTCAGGAGGATCTTTCGATGAGACCCGTTCAGTTCATTCTCGTCGTGCTGCTGATGGTTGTGACGTATGTCTACTTCAACCGACTCCGCTCCGGCTTGCTCGATCGTTTGATCGTGCTCGTCTTCGCCGGAGTGGGCGTCGTCATGGCCGTGATCCCCAATTTCACCACGAAGCTCGCCAATTTGGTGGGGGTGGGCCGTGGGGTCGATCTATTCTTCTACCTGGCCATCGTGGGACTCGGGTTCATGTGTCTCCTTCTCTATTCGAAAATCCGAGATCTCGAATCAGCGATCACGGAGCTCACGCGCGCCCTCGCCGTAAGAAAAGCGAACACCCCGGAGGGCGTAGAGGAGCCGCATCCAGAGTAACCGGTCGCGCGAGCTCGCACCCGTCGGACTAGGGAAGCTTGACAGCAACGCTCAACACAGGAGGAATGGCAATGAAGCGCAGCCCATGGCTTTGCAGAAGACCGTTCGCAGCGCCGGCGGGACGCGCCGGTGTGATTTTATTTTTGATAGGGCTTTTCGCGTGCGTGTCCGCCGTGGCGCAGGAATCGAAAGTCCGGCCGATGTCCGATAACCGCCGGGACGAATGCACAATCGTCACCGTCTGCAAGAAAGCGTCCGCCGACGGGTCGGTCATGACATCCCACACCTGCGACAGCCACCGGACCCGTTCTGAGTTCAACATCGTCCCCGCAATGAAGCACAAAAACGGCTCGATGGTGACGACGTTCAAACGGGTTGAGTGCGATACTTTCGCGATGCCCTCGTACGCGCACCCGCCCAACGGCGAGATCCCGCAGGTCGAGTACACCCACGGGTATATCAACACGGCATATCCGTGCATGAATGAAAAACAGCTAGGAATCGGCGAGTCCACGTTCGGCGGCCGCGAAACGCTCAAGTCCGACAGCGGTCTTATCGACTGCGAGATGCTCGTGACCCTGGTCGCCGAGCGCTGCACGACGGCGAGAGAAGCAGTCAAGACGGCGGGCGAGCTCACAGGGACGTACGGGTGGATCGACGAGGGCGAGTGTCTGTCTTTCTGCGATCCCAACGAGGCGTGGATCTTCGAAGTCGTCGGTCCCGGCAAAGGCCGCAAGGGGTCGATCTGGGCGGCTCAACGGGTTCCCGACGATCACATTTGCGTCAACGCAAACGCAAGCCGCATCCGCCATGTCGATCTCGGCAACCCCGATTATTTCATGGCGTCGGAAAACCTCACAACGGTGGCGCAGGACAGCGGTTGGTGGAGTCCGTCGGACGGGCCGTTCCAGTTTTGCTACGCGTACGATCCCGCGGGCCGGCGGTCGTTCGGGTCGACGCGCCGCGAGTGGCGGGTGCTCGACCTCTGCGCGCCCTCGTTGAAGCTGGATCCCAACTCGAACGATTTCCCGTTCTCGGTGAAACCGGACACCCTGGTTTCGCTCGAGAAAATGGTCCGCATCTTCCAGGATTACTACGAGGGCACCGACTTCAATTTCGTCAAGGACATCACCTGGGTGAACGACAAGGGTGTCTACGAGATATCCCCACTGGCCAACCCGTTCATGCCGTACGACATGAACAAGATATTCAAGATCAACGGCGGTTGGGGTTGGCGCGGCGAACGGACGATCGCGCGGTGGTACACGATGTACGCGACGATCACGCAGTCGCGCGGCTGGCTCCCGGACGAGGTGGGCGGAGTCGTGTGGATGGCCGTGGACAACGTGGCCACCTCGATCTACGTTCCCATTTATTGTAGTGTAACCGACGTCTCGCATTACTACAAGACCCCGGGTC
>Ga0315275_10002906_pt1 | contig 15675 bp, 13 predicted proteins | sample YL17G03_0_MG_FD_205557 | JGI IMG/M metagenome (GOLD analysis project Ga0315275, IMG submission 205557) | Sediment microbial communities from Yellowstone Lake, YNP, Wyoming, USA - YL17G03_0 | ecosystem: Environmental > Aquatic > Freshwater > Lake > Sediment | place: USA: Wyoming | collected... | reverse complement strand
GTTTTTAGTTTTGATTTCATTGTTTATAGGTATTTTTGTTGATACATTAAAAAAACCTAAACAACCATATACAACGAAGCATTTTGTATGAAGTTGAAACTGAGCGGTAAGACTATAGGGAATATGACGGCCTGTCTGGCGGTTACACTTATGGCGATAGGGGTCGTATTTGTTTTCAGCGCTAGTGCCAGAATTGACGTTGAATATGACCTTATGAAATTACATTCATATCCTGAATTTCGTCAGCTTATTTTTTTCCTTATTTCCATTCTGATTTTATTCGGAGCTGCCCTGATTAATTACAGGATTTTCGCCTTTGGGAGCAGTAATTGGAAGGGTTGGGTTTTAACCCCGTCTGTCTGGCTCATCTTTGCGAGTATTGTTCTGCTTGTAATGGTTCTTATACCCGGTATCGGTATGGAAATTAACTATGCCCGCCGCTGGTTGAGAATTCCTTTGGGGCCGGTATCAATAAACTTTCAGCCGTCGGAGCTGGCCAAATGGTCGCTGGTTTTGTTTGTCTCTTCCGTCTCTGTAATGCTTGGCGAAAAGATAAGGAAATTTAGAATTTTTGCAGCGTTGTGCGTTCTTATCGGACTTATTGTCGGTCTTATAGTTATTGAGGATTTTGGGACGGCAGCATTTGTTGCCTTTGTTAGTTTTGTTATTTTATTTATAGCCGGCGCCCGCTGGTGGCATTTTTTAACGCCTCTGCCGGTTATGGCGGTTGCTTTTACCCTTGCGATAATTTCTTCTCCTGAACGGCTTGAAAGAATTAAGACCTTTGTAAATCCTGATTCCAACTCGGCTCAAACATCGGGCTATCAGGTCAGGCAGTCTCTTATCGCGATATCGACAGGCGGCATACTCGGCAAAGGTCTTGGCAGGGGCATAAGCAAATATGGCCATCTGCCGGAAGATACGACCGACTTTATATTTGCGATAATCGCCGAAGAGCTTGGTTTTGTAGGCGTTTGTTTTATATTGGCGCTTTTTATATCGTTCCTTATTCTTGGAATTGTCATAATTCGCAGGTGTAACGATAACTTCGGCAAACTGCTTGCCTTTGCCATCGTTTTTACAATAACGTCTCAGGTGGCGATGAATCTTGGCGTAGTTACCCGCCTTTTGCCGACAAAGGGCATTGCGATTCCTTTTATAAGCGCCGGCGGAACTCATCTTTTTCTTACCGCAGCGGCGGTTGGCGTTCTTGTGAGCATAGCCAGAAGGACCGATGACGTATGAGGCACGTTTATTTTGCAGGCGGCGGCACTGGCGGCCATATTTATCCGGCCCTTGCTGTTGCGCAGGAGCTTTTAAAGGCAGACCCGAGTTGTAAGATGACTTTTTTCTGCAGCGACAGGTCTATAGATGCCAGAATTCTTGAAGATACCGGCTTTCGTTTTATTCCTCTGCCGGTCAGGGGTTTTTCGAAGAATCCTTACGAAGTGTTTCTGTTTTTAAGGTCGCTTTGGGCAGCGAAAAAAATTGTTAAACAGACAATTCTTGCCGACAGTTCTGAAAAAAAAGTTCTTTTCAGTGTAGGAGGTTTTGTTTCTGCACCGGCTGTTTTTGCTGCAAAAGATTTGAAGATTCCCATAGCGATGCTGAATATTGATGCGGTGCCGGGCAAAGCGAATAAATTGCTTGCCCGCTATGCAAGAGATATTTTTGTTCAGTTTGAGAAAACCGGCCGCAGTTTCGGCTCCAATCGTCGCAAAGTTACGGTAACAGGTTGTCCATTACGCAGAGATTTTTTAAATCCCGATAAAAACGCTGTGATTACGGCGATGAATTTAAGTCCTAAAAAAAGGACATTGCTTGTTACCGGCGCTTCGGGCGGGGCGGCAAATATAAATAATGTAATAGGTTATCTTCTTGACCGGTTGGAGGCGTTTGCCAACGATTGGCAGATTATCCATCTGGCAGGTATCGCGCATTTTGACGCTGTAAGGACATTTTATAAGCAGGCGAGGATAAATCACAGGGTTTTGGATTATTTTGACGATATGCCGAATCTTCTTGCCGCAGCGGACCTTGTCATCGGCAGGGCAGGAGCGATGAGCGTTGCGGAATTTGCCGCATCGCAGACGCCGGCAATTTGTCTCCCCTTTCCCTATCATCGTGACAGGCATCAAAACCTCAATGCCCGGTATCTTGTAGATGCCGGCTGCGCCGTTATTGTAGATGATTTATGTGATACTGAGAGAACTGCAACGCTTTTATGGCCGGTTCTTTCTGACCTTATGAGTTCGGATGAAAAACTTGGGCAGATGGGGGCCAACTGCGGCAAAATTGCCCGGCCGGATGCAGCGGCACAAGTCGCACAAAAATTATTGAGTTATTAACCGGCCCTGTTATTCTTTTTGTTTGAAATCCTGCCGTCCGAACATAAAATAATATTAAAGCGTAGATAAGGAAATAACCGAGTTTATATTTGGAATATGAGTTATTTTAGCCCTATAATCTCAAGGATAAATCTTGCTGCGGCGCTTTTTGCGTTTCTTTGTTTTGCGCCGGTGCTTTTTGCTGAGCCGAATAGTACGGATGCGAATCTGAACGGCCAGTTAAAAATTAATCGATGGGCGCTGCTCAACTCGACCGATGAGCAGATTCGTATTGATACGGCGGTTGAGCTGCTCAAGAGTTCTTCGCCCGAGACAAGACGGGTTTTGCTCGAAGCCCTTTCCGCAGGGGACAATACCGCCGCGCAGGCTTCCATATGCAAAGCTATCAGCCAGTTCAGGAGTTTTCCCCAGCTTATCCCGGACAAGGAAGATTTTATTAGCCCGCTGATGAATATTCTCAGGGGTCAGAATCCTGAAGTCGCAAGGCTCGCTGCCCGGGCATCGCTTGTTTTTCCATACAGGCAGGTCAAAAATTACCTTGAGGATATAATAGAAGACAGGGCACTTTCGGTTGCTGCGAAAAGAAATGCGGTTTATGCCCTTGCGATTCGTCTGGATAAGGAAGCTCTTTCGAAGCTGATAGAACTTCTCGACGGCGGCAACCAGGAGGTTGCTTCTGCTGCTGCCGATGCGCTGCAGGAATGGCTGCCGGCGGCTAAGGACAAAAAACTGTGGCGAAAAGCTCTTAAGGACCTTGAGAATAAAAGCCGGACTGATATCCTTTGCGAAAGACTGCTTGTTCAGGAACAGAAGGTCCAGCAGCTTTCTGATGAAGTTGCCAAATGGCAGAAAAGGTATATTTCCTCCCTGGATGTCGTTTATCAGGCTAGCGCTGACGAGAATGGCCGGGCAAAGCTTATCGCGGAAAATCTTGCGTTTGACCAGAGCTCGGTAAAACTGTGGGCGATTGAAAAAATCAATATGTGGCGAAAAAGCGGTAAATCTTTACCGCTTGAGGTTCTTCAAAAACCTCTTGTTGCTCTAATTTCTGACCCTGACCCTGCGGTAAGGCTTGCGACGGCAAAACTGTTGGGAGTACTGACAAATGTAGCCTCTGCTGAAGCACTTTTTGCCCAGTTGAAAGTGGAAACCAAACCTGACGTAAAAACTGAAATCCTGATTGCCCTTGCTCATGTCTGTAATTTTGCCCTCTCACCCGGCGCCGAAGTTAGAATCAATCCGGAGATTCGTATTCAAACCTTGCGGATTGCTTCGGAGTTTCTTAAAGACTCAAATCCGGTCGCGGCAGCCGAAGTAATTCGCAATCTTCTTTTGCAGAATGGCCTTGAGACGTCGAAAGTAAAACCCTACTTTGAACTTATAGCCGGCTGTTTCAAAAAAGCAGAGGATGAAAAGACAAAAAGCCGTCTTCTTGAGGAAATGGCTCGTCTTTGCGGCAGCGACAGTTTCTACAGAGCGGCGGCGGGCGAGGGTTTCGAAGGTATTTTCCTGGCTGCTGTCGACGACAGGAATAATCAGATTGCGACGCCTGCAGTGATTGGTCTTATCCGAATTGACCAGGCAGGTGCCTTCGAACTGCTCAAGCAGAAAGGTTTTTCTAATCATCTGAGCGCCAAAATTCGCAGTGAGCTTATCTCGACGGCCGGCCAGATAGGTACACAGGATGACCTTGAATGGCTCGGTTCTATGGTAACAACTGCTGAATCCGAAGAGGAAAAAAAACAGGCCGCAGAAGCTATGATGAGTATCTTTCAGAACTGCAAGGCGGATGTTTCGCTTGCCTGGGCGCAGAAATTTTCTCAGCAGTTGAAGTCTAAAAATGACGAATTTCTTCTGACAAAAACGCGGACCCTGTTTGAGATGTCCGAAAAAAAAGCTGAAGCCGAACAGAATACGAAACTTTTGTTTTCCGTGCGATATTCGATGGCGGACTTCTGTGCTGATTCGGCGTTGTATGACCTGGCGGCAAAGTATTATGGCGTACTTCTGCAGTCGAATCCTGGCCCCAATCAGGCGTCTGACATAACGGCCAAACTTCTTAATGTACATCTGCGTTCCGGTCAAACCGAGCCTGCCAAACAGCTTGTTGCCAATTTCCTGCTGTCGGAGGATTTGCCGCCGGATGCCGAAATTACCAGAGTTTTTGATAATTATTTCACCGCGAATCAAAATTCCCTCCAGGCCGGGCAAACCCTTCTGGCGTTTGCTTCGATAAAAATTTCTCAGCAAAACCCTCGTCCGTTATGGTTTAAGCGGCTCGAAGACTGGAAATCACTTGTAAAAATCATGCCGGATGCTTCTGTAGAGCCGAATATTTCTGCAGAGCCAAACGTTTCTGCTTTATAAAAATTTCCTGTCTGATGAATCCCGCACCTATTGTACTATGCCAAAACCAGGAAACAGGCGATTCAACAGATGTCTATCGAAATGATTTTGGTTTGGGATAACACAGAACAATAGGTGCGGGATGAATCCGGATTTCACAAAGTACAAGCATATTATCTGGGACTGGAATGGTACACTTTTGGACGATGCCTGGCTGTGTGTCGAAATACTCAACCGGATGCTGGCACGGCGAGGAATGAGAACTACCACACTTCCCGAATACCAGGAAGATTTTGATTTTCCCGTAATCAATTATTACATAAAGCTCGGCTTTGATTTTGAGAAAGAACCTTTCGATGATATTGCGCGGGAATATATCCGTGCTTACGAATCGGCGTACCGCAAATGTCGTCTTCGCCAGGGAGTTATTGATATTATAAAACAATTCAAAACAAGAGGAATTTTGCAGTCGGTTCTTTCCGCCTCACAGCGGTCTTCTTTAATTAAGGCCCTTGAATTGTTTGACTTGAAGAATTTTTTTGAAAATATTGCAGGCCTTGATGACTATTATGCACACAGCAAGATTGATGCCGCCAAAAAACTTCTTAAGGATATTACTGTTAACGGAAAAGAGATACTTCTTGTAGGCGATACGACTCATGATTACGTGGTTGCGTGTATATTAGGCACTGATTGTCTTCTATTGCCTGCCGGTCATCAGTCTAAAGAAAGGCTTGTTGCCCGCGGCGCAAAGGTCTGCGACAGTTTCGAGGAAGCCTTTAAAAGTTTGTTTTAGTGTAAGTAGGAGTTGTATAGTTTTTCCTGTTTGATTGTGGTAACTTCGCCATGCCCCGGCAAAACTGTTGTATCATCCGGCAGAACAAGCAATTTTTTTCTGATATTATTAATAAGCTGCTCGAAACACTTTTGCGCATCACATCCTGAAAAGTCGGTCCTGCCTATGGAGCCTGCAAAAAGTGTGTCTCCGCTGAAAAGGATTTTTTCATCTTTGTTATAGAGACATATTCCTCCTGGCGTATGGCCGGGTGTGTGAATAAGCTGAAAACTTAGGTTTGCAAATTCAATTTGTTCTTCCTTGTCGAAAAGAACATCTGCCGGTGCAGTTGTGATTTTCGCACCTGCCGAAGATGAAAGATTGCTCACAGCGTCGCTGAGCATATACGAATCTGCCTTATGAATGCAGACCTTTATTTTGTTAAAATTTTTTCGCAGCCCGGTTACACCCGCAATATGGTCGATGTGGCCGTGAGTAAGTATTAGTGCCTGGGGGTTGAGGTTTTTTCTTTTTAAAAAATCTATCAATGGTTCAGCGCTTAAACCCGTATCGATTATGATACAATCTGTCGTTTTTTCATCCCTGCAGACTACGTAACAGTTGTTCTCATAAGCTCCCAAAACCAGTCTGTCAATCTGCATTTCACGGCTCCCGTTTAAATAGAGACTTTTATCTGTCTCCGGCGGACTATAGCAGGATATAGGATTTTGTCAATTTCCTCATTTTTTATGGGACGCAGAATGACTTACTGTTTCAGTCCGGTAATTTTTCCTTAAAAACCGCCGAATCAGGCTTTAGTAATGGCGTTTTTTTGCCGAATTGATTTTTACAGGTCCAGGTGTACAGTGCGCCTGCCTGTAAGTGTCTGTCAGTTTAGGGACCGAATAATGGCTGATAATATTCGTGAACATCTTGCCCATGACCTTTTCAGAAGGTATGAGGGCAATCCGATACTCGAAGCGAAAGACTGGCCCTATCCTGTCAATTCCGTTTTTAATCCTGCCGCAATAAAGCTTTCCGATGGTACGCTGTTGCTCGCACGAGTGGAGGATTTGCGCGGATTTTCTCATTTGACTTTGTGCAAGAGCAAGGATGGTCTTACGAACTGGCAGATAGATGATAAGCCTACGATGGAAGCTGACCACGGTTCGCATGAGGAGAGATGGGGGCTGGAAGACCCGCGAATTGTCTGGCTCGAGGAGCAGGGTCAGTTTGCGATTACTTACGTTTCCTTCAGTGAAGGCGGTCCTCTGGTTTCGCTCGCAATAACCAAAAATTTTCACACATTTGCCAGAATGGGTGCTATGTTGCCGCCGGAGGACAAAGATGCCTGTCTGTTTCCAAGAAGATTTAACGGCAGATTTGCTCTTATTCATCGTCCAATAGTTCGCGGCGAAGCTCATATCTGGATTAGTTCATCGCCCGATTTGAAGCATTGGGGCGACCACAGGGTTTTAATGCAGACCCGCACCGGTTTCTGGGACGGTCAGCGGATAGGTCTTGCCTGCCAGCCGATAGAGATACCTGAAGGCTGGCTGGTTTTCTATCATGGCGTAAGGGCTACCGCGGCAGGCCAGATTTACCGGATTGGCGCTGTTTTGCTTGACATTGAGCAGCCGTGGAATGTTCTTCGCAGGAGCGAGGAATGGCTTCTTGGTCCGCGGATGGATTATGAGAGAATTGGCGACGTCAGCGATGTTGTCTTTGTAACCGGAGCTACGGTAAACAAGGAAAGCAATATGTTGTATCTTTACTATGGAGCTGCGGACGACAAGATAGCAGTGGCGATGGCCGATATGGATGCGGTTCGAGAATATATGATGATGTGCCCCGAATCCAAATCAGACTGATATTTTATTTTTGCGTCTGTACAAAATCGGCAGGTATGACAATATCAAAAACATCTCTTTTAACCGCGATAGAAGTGTCTATTTGAGTTAATCTTATTGTTATCTTCTCATCTTCACAGGTCAGTGCAGAAAAATCATTTGGCAGAAAATTTTTGGAATCTATTTTTATCTCCACTTGTTTGTATGTTTTGAAAAATCCGGAACTTTCTTTCGGTATCAGGAGCAAAGTATCAAAATTCTGCTTACCTGTTTTTTGTTGAAGTTTTATGTCAAACTGTTCGGTAAGTTCGTCAGGTTTGGCAAATCCGATAATTGGAAAATAATTCTGTACAAGTTCAAAAGGCTCGATTTTATTTTCTTTTGCAAGCTGTTCTGACGTTGCCGATTTGCTCTGATAGTCGATTTTCGTCATTTTTATTCCGTCGAAGATGTAATCTTCTCTGTAATTCTGCTGGGCGGAGTCATCCTGTTTAATTGTAAGGAAATTTATTCTCAGTAAGGAGTTGTTGGCATCTTTGGCATAAAAGAGTTTGCCGGTTCTGATGGTCTGTGTCTCAAATAAAGGCTGAGCGTGCGTGTATTCGATTTTGGCCGAGAGATTTGCCAGGTTATTTGCAGTCCGGTTTAGTTTTTCTATAATGTTGTTGATTTGTGCCGGGTCATTAGGTTCGCCGGCCAAACAGCTCTGCTGCAAAAAGAGCAAAACACAACTGAGTATTAGAATTTTGACTTTATTTTTCATTTGAGTTAATTATATCAATGATTTCAGGCAGGCTGTCAATCGTATAATCTGCCAATGCTGCGAATTGCTCCGCATTTTTGCCGGTTTTGATTAAAACTGCCGCAGCTCCTGCTTTTTTTGCACTTTGCAGGTCAAACAAGTAGTCTCCCACAACGAGCGTCTCCTGCGGCTGAACCTTGAAGTGTTTGCAGAGCATTTTTACTCCGAAAGGGTCCGGTTTTACAGGCCCATCGTTGCGGTCAACTACCGCATCGAATTTGATGTTGTGTTTTTTGGCTACCGCCGAGGCATTTGAGCGGGTATTTCTCGTCATAACACCGATTTGTATTCCCATCTGACGCAACTGTTTAAGTGTTTCATCAGCGCCGGCGTTTAATGTTGAATGTTCAATTGCCACCTGCTCGTGTTTATACAGGATTTCTTCGGCTTTTTTTCTCTCGGCAGGATTCATTTTCTCCATTGCCTCCAGCAGCGGCCCGGCATCCGGCAAAAGCCCGATTTCAGCGCGAATCATATCGAAATTCAGATAAGGCTCTGTTATAGTCCCGTCAAGGTCAAATATTACCGCTTTAATCTTCATTAAACAGATTATAACCATAAATTAACCTTATGAAAAATGAAAAGGTCGTTACTTTTTTAACGGCCTTTCCAAACCTGATTTGAAAAATCTCAGGAGTTCTACTTCTCAATCGGCAGGTCCATCGGGAATAATGGGGAGAGTTTGTTTTTATTTTTTTTCGTAGTCATCGCACAGCGGCGGTCAGTTATTTTGCGGTTTTGCCGCGGAGCAGCTCGATAAATGCTTTTAAATTATCGTTCATCACTCTGTTTTTTCTTATTATTATGCCGGTCGGCCTTTTAAATTTTTCATTGGAAAATGGTATTGCCTTTAAAGTTCCATTGGCAACTTCATTTTGTATAGTTGTCTGCGGCATTATACTTACCCCTGCGTTTATTTCCACTACCCGTTTTATAGTTTCAACATTGTCGAACTCCATCACGGGATTTAAAGCTACATTATAGCGCAGCAGAAGCTGGTCTATCCAGTTTCGTGTCGGCAGGTTTCGTGCAAAGGCTATAAACTGCTGATACTGCATCATACAAATATCGATGGAGCTTTTTTTTGCAAACTGATGGCCAGGGCTGCACACGAAAACCAGCGGTTCAGCGACGAAATCAAAGACCTGAATATCCGGGCTGTTGTGCGGCACCGCAACGAGTCCTACGTCAATTTTGCCCAGCAGCAGCCGCTTGTATATTTCGTCAGCGTTTAAATATTCGACATCGAGATGAACGTTGGGACGAAGGGCTATGAATTTTTTTATATATTCCTGCAGGCTGTGCATGCCGATGCTGTAGATGGCGGCGATGCTGATTTTGCTCTTTGCCGAATTCTTCAGGTAGTTAAGACTGCTCTGGAAACTCTCGAATCTTGTTATTATGTCCTTGCAGGAGTTATAAAACAATTCTCCTGCGGCAGTCAGGCCGAACGATTTTTTGTGGCGATCGATTAACTGCGTATTAAAGGCTATTTCAAGCTGTCCGAGCTGCTGGGAGACGGCGGACTGACTTATCATATTTTTCTCCGCTGCGCGCGAAAAACTTTTCAGCTCTGCTAAATCGCAGAAGATTTGTAATGTTTCAATCTGCATGTTATTTACAGTAGCAAATGAATTTCTGTTCTATGGCATTGGCATAAAGATTAATCGTTCGTCCCTTGCATACTTTTTCCGGGTTGATTACCTTGAGTACATTTGCCCACTGTTGCGCATCCGGGAAAATTTCAGATAGTATGTTCGGCGAATTTTCAAAAAACTCCGTTCTGATTTTATTGCCCTGCCTGTGCGGCAGCAGACCGAGATACAAAGTATCGCTTTCGATGAGGTCGTTGAAGAAATGAGTGCCGAGTGAGATGTCTGCCGACATTTCCTTATTCAGCATCGCTATTTCGACCAATACGCTTATGGTATTTATTTCCGGATAGGACACCGGCACGCCGAGCGAAGGAGTGCTTGTTCCCCACCTGCCGGGCCCAAGCAGCATAATAGTTTTGCCTTTTTCCGAGTCGATATGGCTCAATCTTCCGATAAGTCTTGCAAGTTCGTATCTGTCCGAGTTTTTCAGTTTGAGGTATTCGTCCGGCGCAACATAAATAATCTGGTCGATTGTTTCCTGTCTGCTCTGTCCGACAATTGGGCCCCGAGCTTCGATTAGAATGTCCTGCGGTTTTATTGTTGTTGTGGGGTCTGTAGTTACTGGGCCGCCTTTCATCTCAAGCGGCCTGCACTGCAGAAGGTTTATTTTATATTCTGTTTCGCTCAGGAAATTGACGGTGAACTCAATGTCAACCTGCGAATCATAAACATCCTCGACAATTTTCAGCATTTCTCTCATGTCTTTTGCAAAATCTGTTTTTGTCAGCAGATTTTCGAAGGTTATTGCCCAGCTGAAAATTTCTTTCTGTCCCAGTCTTGCGGCTCGTTTTTCCATTTCTTTGTCTCGTGATGCGAAGAGCTCCAGCAGCAGATTGCCGTTGCCATCGGCTGAAACAACCTCTGCGAACGGTTTTGAGATGAATTCTCTTGCCTCAAGGTCAAGGCAATCGACTTTCTGCTGCGTGTATTTTCTTGCCTGGTCGATATTGGCTTCAGGTCTTCTTGCCGGTGCGTTTAATGCTACAATTCTTACATAATCATCGTCATTTCGGTCGACGGCTCTTGTGCCCAGTCCGAAGACAAGTCTAATCATTCCTGTTTTTGGGTCGATGTCTTCGCTCCACGCATAAGGATTGAACGAAAGAGCGACCCCCGCCGCCTGCGGGAAGAAGTATCTTCCGTGCGGTGCGCCTGAAACTCGCTGGACGAGCAGTCCCATTGGTTCGTCTTTTTCCAGCAGTCCCCACTTGGCGCGATACATCAGTGCATCTTCGCCCATGCTGCTTGCGTATATTCTTCTTATAGCGTCGGTAAATTCCGCCAGTCTCTGCTGTCTGGTGCCCTGATTCGTGCAGAAAAAGCTCTCGTATTTGCCCGCAAAGGCATTTCCGTAATTGTCCTCGAGCAGTGAGCTTGAGCGAACGATGATGGGGCTCTGTCCGAAGTAATCGAGCACATCGCTGAACTGTTTTATGATATATTCGGGAAAGTCGCCCTGCAGAATTCTCTGTCTGCCTTCTGCGGCGCCGTCGAGGAAATTTTTGCTTGTTCGCTGTCTCTGTCTTATCCACCAGATTTTGTTTCTTACAAGATACGTATAAAAAACGTCTGAGCCGATGAAAAATGAATCGTGCGGCTCAAGGAGTTGTTTGAATCTGTTATCTGCCTTTTCGAGTATTGCCCTTGCCAGAAGCATCCCGACGCTTTTTCCGCCTATAAGGCCTGTGCCTATCATTCTTTTTCTTATTTTTATAATGTCGGTCAGGTTGAGGTATTTTCTGGCCATCTTCAGGATTCTTTCATCTCGTGATATGACCATTTTTACAAGCTGCTGAAATCTTTTATCAAGGTCCTCGTCCGTGCAGAGCCCCTTATCGTAATCCTTTAAAAGCTGTTCTGCCTCGTGAAAAGTCTTTCCCCAGAATCCAAGTCTTTCATTTGCGATGTCAAGTTCGACGCCGCTTACGTTTGACAGGATTTCGGTTATTGCTCCGCTGTCCCGTACCGGCAGAAAGTCATCGCCCTTCCAGAGGTGTATCATATTCATAGTGGTCGAATATCTGCCGTCAACCTTAATCGGCTGAATATACATATTACCCTTGTATTTATAAACATTGGAAACAACCTGTGCGGTATCGAGTATTGGCCTTGTGGCGTGATACGAATGATAATCCCGCAAAAGTGTGAAGGTAGTTACGGTCTGGGCATAGTACAGGTATGGACAGACCTGCATAAAAAAGTTTCCCAGCATTCTGTCGTTGCACCACGCTGTCGCCAACTCGCTGAGGCAGTCAAACAGATAGTAGTGTCCTTTGCCGAACTGGTTTATCACGTTGTGCACTTTTGTTGTGAAGGTTTCAAAACCCTGTTCAGGGTCAAGCTCAATGACATTTGCTCCTGCCTCTTTTGTAATGAAGGGTTTGTGTTTTGCAAATCGGAAATATACAAGTTCCCACCCGCTGCCGATGGCATTTTTACAATAAGGCTCAACGAAAGGCCAAAAATCATCGAGGCTGTCTACCAGCCAGACGATATTATCGCCGGGCAGAACCTGTTTGATTACCCTGTCGAACCCGGGCAAACCTGAGCTTAATCTTTCATTAGGTTTCATTTTTACCCCTGTTTTTTAAATATTTTATTATAGTACTGCTATAACTATAAGTAAAACTTATATAACTTATTAAGATTTAAAATTTGATTTATAGGTTTTTATGGCTAAAATAAGGTATAATTACAGCTTATTAAGTATTGTTTATTTGGTACTTATTATTAACAAATTTTATAGTTTTGGCAATTAAAAAATTAACTTTTTTATGGAGGTTTAAAAATGTCTTCAAAAAATGTTACCGAAAGTGTTTATGAGCTTGTTCTCAAGCGGAATCCCGGCGAAAACGAGTTTCATCAGGCCGTGAAGGAAGTACTGGATAGTTTACCTCCTGTACTAGATGGAAATCCTGAGTATGTTGACGCCCGTATTCTCGAAAGAATTGTTGAGCCTGAGCGGGTATTAATGTTCAGAGTTCCCTGGATTGATGACAATGGCAAGGTTCAGGTTAACAGAGGTTTTCGCGTTCAGTTTAGTAGTGCCATAGGCCCATATAAGGGCGGCATTCGTTTTCACCCCAGCGTATATCTTGGCATTATCAAGTTTTTGGGTTTTGAGCAGGTTCTCAAAAACTCACTTACCGGTCTGATGATGGGCGGCGGCAAAGGCGGCAGTGATTTTGACCCCAAGGGCAAGAGCGACAACGAAGTTATGCATTTCTGCCAGAGCTTTATGACCGAGCTTTGCAAACATGTAGGTCCTGATACGGACGTGCCGGCAGGCGATATCGGTGTTGGTGGCCGTGAGATTGGTTTTATGTTCGGCCAGTACAAGCGAATCAGGAATGAATTTACCGGCGTGCTGACAGGCAAAGGCCTCAACTGGGGCGGCAGTCTTGTAAGGACTGAAGCGACCGGTTACGGCCTTACTTATATCGTTGATGAACTGCTTAAGGAAGAAGGTCAGAGTTTTGATGGTAAGATTGTTACTGTCAGTGGTTCTGGCAATGTTGCCATTTACGCGGTTGAAAAAGTCCAACAGCTTGGCGGCAAAGTCGTTGCGATGAGCGATTCAAACGGCTTTATTTATGACCCGCAGGGCATAAAACTCGATACGGTAAAGCAGCTTAAGGAAGTTGAGAGAAAGAGAATCAGGGAATACGTTGCGATTCACAAAAGCGCAAAATATACCGAAGGCTGTAGCGGTATCTGGAACGTAAAATGCGATATAGCCCTGCCTTCTGCAACCCAGAACGAGCTTGACGCGGCAGGCGCAAAAGCCCTGATTAAGAACGGCTGTATTTGTGTTGCCGAAGGCGCAAATATGCCGACCACTCCCGAAGCGGCAGACCTGCTGATTGAAAACAAGGTCGCATTCCTGCCCGGCAAGGCGGCTAATGCAGGCGGCGTTGCAGTATCTGGCCTTGAAATGGCCCAGAACAGTCAGCGTTATGCCTGGACATTCGAGCGTGCCGATGCCGAACTAAAGAATATTATGACGACAATCTACAAGAACATCAACGAGGCAGCAGAAAAGTACGGCTCACCCGGCAATTACATCGTTGGAGCAAACGTCGCCGGCTTTATCAAAGTAGCCGATGCAATGCTCGACCAGGGTGTTGTCTAAAAATAAAATGCCTTAACTCTTAAAGGGCGTTTATCTTATGGTAAACGCCCTTTTTTGTTGCCTGAAAAACGGATTGCGATTAAAATCTTCCTTTATGGCAGAAAAAGGAGATTTAAAGAAGGTTTTCAACCAACACGTCCAGCTGGAGGAATTCTTTACAGGCTTTTCAGTAAAATCGGATAAGCCTGCTCAGTCTGCCCAATCGCCAAGTAACGATACCCAGCAGCAGCTTGACGAGATAGCTAAAGAGGTGGATGCCTGTCGAAAATGCGAGCTTGGAAGTCTTCGTAAAAACTCAGTCCCCGGCGAAGGTAATCCTCATGCTGATATTGTTTTTGTCGGCGAAGGCCCCGGGGCGAATGAAGATATGCAGGGTCGTCCCTTTGTCGGCAGGGCAGGCCAGCTTTTGGACAAAATCATCGCTGCTATGGGCTTAAAACGCAGCGATGTTTATATCTGTAATATTATAAAGTGCAGGCCGCCTGAAAACCGCGACCCGCGGCCTGAGGAAATTATAAGCTGTCTGCCGTTTCTAAAAAGACAAATTGAGTTAATCAGGCCGAAGGTAATCGTTGCACTCGGAGCGCCTGCTGCAAAAACGCTTCTGGAAACAAACAAACCGATAGGTCAGATTCGCGGCAAGTTTCTGGATTATTATTTCGACGATTTTTCTCCGCCGATAAAGCTTATGCCGACGTTCCATCCTGCTTACCTGCTTAGAAATTATTCGCACGAAAATCGCCAGTATGTCTGGGAAGATATGAAAAAAGTCCTTCTCGAACTCGGCCTTGAGGTGCCAAAAAAATAAAATGTCATCGCGAGTTGGATATTTATATGAGGTTTAACAAAAGTCAAATCTTAAAGTATGCTTCTTTATATGATAAAAAGTATCTTGGCACAGATAATGCATCGATTGAAATGAAAATCAAGGAAGTATTAAAAAAACGTAGACCTAAATTTCTTACAAGGAATGAATTATGTAAAATAGCAATATGGAAATCTCCAAGGATAGAAAAACACTGTTCAAACAATGATGATAGTTTTGTAAAGTCTATTTCCAAATTTAGCTTTACGACAAAAAATGAACAAGCAAGAATTGAATCACTTTTAGTATTTAAAGGCGTAAGTTGGCCAGTAGCATCAACTATTCTTCATTTTGCTTTTCCTGATAAGTATCCCATCCTTGACTTCAGAGTTTTGGAAGCTATAGGATGGGAAAAACCTGCCCAGTATAATTTTGAATTTTGGAAAAAATATTGTTCTTATCTACGTAAGCTTGCTGCAGGTTATAAAATAGACTTACGTATATTGGACAAAGCTTTATGGCAGATGTCCAAAGAAAAAATAGTTTGATAAATAGAGACTGCGATGAAACAAAAAACAAGTATTATTAAAAGTACACGACATCAAAAAATCATTGGTGATTTTGGTGAGGCAATCTTATGCAATTGGCTTTCAAGGTCTGGTTTTGAGGTAGCGGTTGTCAATCATACCGGTATCGATATAGTTGCATATAATAAAAAAACAAAAAAAAGACTTGGTATCTCTGTGAAATCAAGAACGAGAACTTCTGAAAAAGAAACAGAATCGGTGAATATCTTTTCTAACAAAAAGAAGGACAGAAATAAATTGGAAATGGCTTGTAAAGCATTTTGCTGTGAACCGTGGATTGCAATATATGTAGAAACTGTAAAAGAAGCCGATATCTATTTAACCAGTGTGAAAAACTACGACAGGAAGTATCGGATAAAAAATAGAGTTATTGAT
>Ga0315275_10002903_pt1 | contig 15678 bp, 13 predicted proteins | sample YL17G03_0_MG_FD_205557 | JGI IMG/M metagenome (GOLD analysis project Ga0315275, IMG submission 205557) | Sediment microbial communities from Yellowstone Lake, YNP, Wyoming, USA - YL17G03_0 | ecosystem: Environmental > Aquatic > Freshwater > Lake > Sediment | place: USA: Wyoming | collected... | reverse complement strand
TCACCGGCCATACCTTCACGTAGGGATTCGGATAACGGTTAGCCAGCGGATTGGCCGCGCCAGGCTGGTTGAACAGGTTACAGAGGGTGGTGACCTTGGCGTAATCATCCATGTCATAGGTGCCTGGTCCGGCGCCGCCCGCCGGCTTGGGAGCAATCGCCCACTGGCCGCGCCCGATGATGCCGCAACGGTCGTCCAGAGTCACCGTCGAAGGGTATAATTGCAGGAGCGCCGTGTAGGTCAGGACGTTTCGGGTGTAAACGACCTCGGCGACAGGGGCCCGTTCATGGCCTGCCGTAATCCAATCGTTGGGGTTCCAGACGCCGGACCACAAACCGATGGAGGTCATCGCGAGCGTGTCGTACGAGTAACCGCCTGTAGACTGCTGCTTTACGATGCGCAGGTACCCGTCGCGCGTCAGGCCCTGGATGTCGCGGTGGAGAGAGTCGAATAAAGACCGGCCCTGTTCCATGGCGTACTGGATGCCCTTGGCGTCGCCCGCCGTCTGGGTGATGATGTCGAAGATCTGGACCACGCCGAGCATCATGACCGTCATGAGGGCGGAGGCGGTGACGAGTTCCACGAGCGTGAAGGCGGCGTGAGCGCCGGGGCAACTGGAGCGTCGGCCGAGTCGGAAGCCTGGCACGATTCACTCTCCAATGACGGTATGAAAGGCCGCGATGGCTTGCGGCATACTGACCCAAGTTGTGAGCAACGTGATGGGCTGGTCGGCGCTGATGCCGGTGGCGGTGACGCGGGCCGCCAGCGAAATCTGGTCGCTCCCGCCCATCTTGTCGGTGCCCGCGATGACCCGGTCCACCAGGTATGCCTCGCCGCGAGGGTTCGCCACGTCGCTGCTTGGCCGGAAGTCAATTATATAGTCGCCCGGATTTCCGCGATTCGTATTGTTCCACGCTGCAAGGTACCGCTGATTGTCGGCTGGGGGGACGTTCTTGGGGTCTAGCCACTCGGGCATACTGCGGTCTGTATTGGTGGTGCCGGTGATCTTCCCGTAGCCGCTGCGGCCCTTGTACACCACGATCGTGACCCGCCAGGGTCCGAGGCCCGTCGGGGGCGTCGTTGACGACGCCGTCGTCGAGATCGGCGAGGCGAACACTACCGGCACGTAGTTGCCCATCATCCACGTCGGAAATTTGTCAGGGGTGGCGCCGGTGTTGTCCGTCGTCGAGTAGGCGCGGTGACTGGGAGCGGTTCCGTCATCGTAAAGGAACGAGTCGGGGTTATAGACCCGGAACTTGCCGGGTATGGCGCCGGAGTGCAGCGTGGCGGTCTCCGAAACGCGCGAGATTTCGTCGGTCTTGTCCTTGGCATACAGTCGGCACCAGAGGACCACCTTTTCGCGGCGGGCCTTCATCATGGCCACAACGTTTCGCGCGCACATGGCCGCCATCGTGGACTCGCGGCTGCGGCGGCTCTGGTCCACCGCCACTGGGAATATCGAGGCGACCATCGTCAGGCCGACGCCGAGGATCCCCACGGCCATGAGGATCTCGGTCAGCGTGAAGCCGCATCTCGGCCGCGCCGCTGCGCTCACAGGCTTCTCCTTATCGCTCCGGGCATAAACATTGCGGCCCGGGGCCGGTCCTTGAGCATTATAGCGGCCGACTTGCGCGTCAACAACCGTATGTCTGCACAACTACCGTGAAATGCCCAATTTCCAAGCACCAATGACCAATCAAACGGCAAAAGGCAATGCCCAATCGCGGCTGCGCCGCGACGGCAAGCGGTTTGGACATTGCCGTTTGGTCATTGTCGTTTGATTGGACATTGGTGCTTGGGCATTGGTCATTGCTGTTTCCGTCAGGGCATTGGCCGGGCCAGGGTGGCCTGACGGCTTCACGGGTTCAGCGTAGTGACCTTGATAAGAGCCGATTGTCCGCGGAAAACGTCCTGAATTCCAAATGTCCCAAAGACCAGGACCGGCCTAAAGGCTGGTCCTGGGGGAAAACCTGATGCACACGCCATGCACATGCCGCGTCAGGCCTTGACGACCTTCTCGCGGCCTTCCTTGACGCCGGCGCACGCGTTGCGCGAATCTATGACCAGGCGGCTGTGCTTGACGATCCACGCATAGTCGTAGGAGGAATGGTTCGTGGAGATGAGGACGGCGTCCTGGGCGGCCAGGAACTTGGGGGTAAGCCTGCGGCTGGCCATGCCGAGGTTGTGTTCGCGTTGCTTGTGGGTCTTCGGGATGAACGGGTCGTTGTAGGCGACCTCGGCTCCGAGGCCTTTCAGTTTCTCGATGATGACGATCGAGGGGCTTTCTCGCAGGTCATCCACGTCGGGCTTGTAGGCGAGGCCCAGGACGCAGACCTTGGCGCCCCGCAGGGCCCGGCCGCGCCGGTTCAGGGCCAGGATGAGTTTCTGGACGACGTAGTCGGGCATGGACGTGTTGATCTCGCCCGCCAGTTCGATGAACCGCGTGGCCACGCCATAGGCGCGGGCCTTCCAGGTCAGGTAGAACGGGTCAATCGGGATGCAGTGGCCGCCCAGGCCCGGACCGGGCGTGCAGAAGGTCTTGTTGGCCTTCGAGCCGAACCCGAAAGGCTTGGTGGCCGCCGCCTCAAGGACCTCCCACACGTCAATCCCCATCCGGTCGTAGATAACCTTCAGTTCGTTCACCAGCGCGATGTTGATGCACCGGTAGATGTTCTCGGTGACCTTCGTGGCCTCGGCCACCTCGCAACTGGAGACCGGAACGACGCGGTCCACCGCGGCGCCGTAGAGGGCGCAGGCCGCCTCCAGACTCGCCTTGTCCAGGCCGCCGACCACCTTCGGAATGGAACGCGTGGTGAAGTTAGGGTTGCCGGGGTCCTCGCGTTCAGGGCTGAAGGCCACGAGGAAATCCTTTCCCGCGCGGAGGCCCGACCGCTCGAGGATCGGGATCATCACGTCGCGCGTCGTGCCGGGATACGTGGTGCTTTCGAGCACCACGAGTTGCCCTCGTCTCAGGTGCGTGGCGACCGACTCGGACGTGCCGACGATGTAACTCATGTCCGGCTCGCGCTCCCGGGTCAGCGGCGTCGGCACGCAGATGATGATGGCGTCCGCGCGGCGGATGCGGCGGAAATCGGTCGTGGCCGTGAAGCCCTCGCCCTCCCGCATCTTGGCGACCACCGCGGACGGGATGTGTTTGATGTAGGATCGCCCAGTCATCAGGGCCTTGACCTTCTCAGGATCAATGTCGAACCCCACCACCGGAAATCCGGACGCCCGGAACGTCTGCGCTAGGGGCAGGCCCACGTATCCCATGCCGACGATGCCGACGACCGCCGAGCGGTCCTTGATCCGCCTCATCAACGATTGCATGAATCCCTTCTCCTTTCATCCACTCGAGTCGGACGCGGCCGCCGCCGCATCCCCCCTACGGGCCGTATGGCCGGCGAGGGTCTCCGAGGCCGCGCAGCGTTCTCATCGGCTCTAGGAGGCCCGTTCCTTGACATGGGCCGGCGCCCCGTTAGAATACCGGCGGTTTTGCTGTACGCCGATCATTTTTCCGGCCGATGTCTCTGCGGACCCGGTTCCGCGTCCGCGAGATTGACATCGGACAGGGTGGCCGGCCAGGCGAAACCGTCGGCCGGTGACCCAGGGTGCAGGGGGCGGCACGAGAGAGGAGAGCGGTGCGTGATTACCGTGGCGGTGATTGGCGGCGGCGGCTGGGGAAAGAACCTCATCCGCAACTTCTCGGAAATCCCGTCCTGTCGCCTCAAGACCATCTGTGACCTGAACGAGAAAGCCCTCGCCGGATTCAAGGCCGTCTACAAGGGCGTCGAGGTCACCACCGAGGTCTCCCAGGTTTTTGCCGACCGCGACGTTGACGCCGTCGTCATTGCGACGGACGCCCCGAGCCACTACCGCTTGGCCTGCCAGACGCTCGACGCCGGCAAGCACGTCTTCGTCGAGAAGCCTATGACCCTGGCGCCGGCCGATGCCGAGGACCTGGTGCGGCGGGCCGACAAGACCGGCCTTATCCTCATGGTCGGCCACCTTCTCGAATACCATCCGTGCGTGGCGCAGCTGAAGGACCTCGTGGACATGGGGCAACTGGGCGCGCTGCGGTACATGTACTGCCAGCGACTGAACCTCGGCGTGGTCCGCAAGGACGAGAACGCCTGGTGGAGCCTGGCGCCGCATGACGTATCCATCATTCTTTATGTTTTCCAGGCCGAGCCGGTCGTGGTGACGGCCCAGGGGCAGGCGTACCTGAGGCCGGGCGTCGAGGACGTCGTCTTCGCACAACTCAAGTTCGCCGACGGACGCATCGCCCACATCCACGTCTCGTGGTTCGACCCGCACAAGATCCGCAAAGTGACGCTCGTCGGCTCCGACAAGATGGCCACGTTCGACGACATGGAGGCATCTGAGAAGATCCGTATCTTCGACAAGGGCGTTGACGTGAAGGGGTCCGTGGTGGGATATGACCAATCCTTGAGCATCCGCACGGGCGACATCCTGATTCCGAAGACCCCCGGCGGCGAGCCCCTCAGGATCGAGTGCCTCCACTTCCTGGAATGCGTCGAAAAGAAGAAGCCCCCTCGAAGCGACAGCCGCGACGGACTCCGCGTGGTCCGCGTCCTGGATGCCGCAAGCCGCAGCCTCGCCGCAGGCGGCGCGCCCGTGAACCTGTAAGTTCCTGGTTAGCCGCCTCACTTGCGAGGCGCGTATCCGTCGAACGAGAGTACAACGCGAAAGGTTGCCAATGGCGACTCCCGACTACTTCGTGCACGAATCGTCATATGTAGACGAGGGCGCCCGCATCGGCAAGGGCACCAAGATCTGGCATTTCTCGCACATAATGCCCGGCGCCGAGGTCGGCGAAGGCGTCTCGATCGGCCAGAACGTCAATGTCGGCGGAAAGGCCAAAATCGGAAACCGATGCAAAATCCAGAACAACATCAGCGTCTACGACGAGGTGGAACTGGAGGACGGCGTCTTCTGCGGACCCAGCGTGGTATTCACAAACGTCTATAACCCGCGGGCCTTCATCGTCCGAAAGCACGAATACCGCAAGACCCTGGTCCGCCGCGGCGCGACGATCGGCGCCAATTCGACGCTGGTCTGCGGCGTCACGATCGGCCGCTACGCCTTCATCGGCGCCGGAGCCGTGGTCAACAAGGACGTGCCCGACTTCGCCCTTGTGCTCGGCGTCCCCGCCAAGCAGAAGGGCTGGATGTGCAAGTGCGCCGTCCAACTCAAGTTCGTCGGCGCGAAGGCCGCGTGCGAGGCCTGCGGCGAGCACTTTGTGCTGGAGAACGGTGTGGTGCGTGAGGCCTGAACGACGGCGGCCGGAAGGCCGCGTGGTGGTATGAACGGGAGGTGCGTGAATGGCCGTTCCGATGCTGGACCTCGTGGCGCAGTATAAGACCATTCGGGACGAAGTGCGCGCGGCGATTGACGGCGTCCTGGACTCGCAGGTCTGCATCGGCGGGCCCAAGGTCGCCGAGTGTGAGAAGGCCGTGGCCGCCTACTCCGACTCGAAGTTCGCCATCGGGGCCTCCAGCGGCACCGACGCCATTCTGAACGTCCTGATGAGCCTTGGCATCGGTCGCGGCGATGAGGTCATCACGACACCATTCACGTTCTTCGCCACGGCCGGGTGCATCGTCCGCACGGGCGCAAGGCCCGTCTTCGTGGACATTGACCCGCGGACTTACAACGTGGACCCGAAACTCGTCGCCAAGGCCGTGACGAAGAAGACCAAGGCGATCATGCCGGTCCACCTGTTCGGCCAGGTGGCTGACATGGACCCGATCATGAACATCGCGCGCGAGGCCCGCGTCGCGGTCATCGAGGACGCCGCCCAGGCCATCGGCGCCACCTACAAAGGCCGCAAGGCCGGCTCAATCGGCGCGGCCGGGTGCTTCTCGTTTTTCCCCTCGAAGAACCTCGGCGGCGTGGGCGACGGCGGCATGATCACCACGAGCGACGCCGCGCTGGCCGAGATGTGCAACGTCATGCGGAACCACGGCTCCAAGCCGAAGTATTATCACCAATTCGTCGGCGGCAACTTCCGCTTCGACCCGATCCAGGCCGTCGTCATTTCCGTGAAACTGAAGTATCTCGAACAGTGGCACGAAGCCCGCCGCGCCAACGCCGCGTGGTACGACCGCCGCTTAGCCGGCCGCGCGTCCATCGTGACGCCTTACGTCGAGCCGCACAACCGGATGATTTACAACCAGTACGTCCTCCGGTTCCTGGCCCGCGAGGGCGCCTCGCGCGATAAGGTCGAGGCCCACCTCGCCGAGAAGAAAATCGGCAACGCCATTTATTACCCCGTGCCGCTCCACCTCCAGCAGTGCTTCGCCGACCTGGGATACGAGGAAGGGTCTCTGCCGCACGCCGAGCAGGCCGCCAAGGAAGTCCTGGCCATCCCGGTCTATCCGGAACTCTCGGAGTCCCAGAAGGAGGAAGTGGCGGCGGCGGTCCTGGAAGCCGCCGGTTGAGCCGTGCCTCGGCGGCCGCTCTGTATGGAGGCATCCCCATGGGTTCTGACGACGCCCCGGCGCCGCACGTGAAGGAAAATACGCCGACGTCCGGACTCCGCGACACGGCCGTGACGTTCGCCTCGCGGATTGCGTCAATGCTGCTTGGCCTTGTGTGGGCGTTTGCCCTGGCGGGGTTGCTGGGTCCGGACAGGCGCGGTTCCTACGCCGTCTGCATGCAGTATGCCGGCCTCCTGACGGTCATCTTCATGCTCGGCGCCGACGTGGGGTCTCTGTACTTCGTGGCGTCCCGGAAAATGAGCCCCTCCGAAGGCGCCATGGCCTTGCTTGTCTGTAGCCTGGCGGGATCGGTCGTGGCGATCGGGGTGGGCTACTTCCTGATGCAAACCGGGTGGGAGTATTTCCGCAAGGCGAATCCGACATCATTCTACCTGGCCCTGGCGAGCATCCCCATCGGGTTCTACAGCGGGGCGCTCGTGTACTTCCTGACGGCGCTGCGTGAGTTTGTCTGGTTCGGCATCTTCGCGGTGGGCCAGGTTCTCCTCAGCATCCTCCTGCTTCTGGTCTATGTCTGGGTGCTCGGCCTCGGCGTCAACGGCGCCATGCTGGTGTTAATCACGGTGAACGGATGCACCCTCGCCGCTGTCTGGTCCATGCTTCGCCGCAAGCACAACCTGAGGTGGATGTGGCCGACGGGGCGAGGCCTGCGCCAGGTGATGGGTTTCGGCGTCCGGTACTATTTCGGGAAAGTCGGCAACATCGTGAACTTCCAGTTGGGAACGCTGCTGCTGGCGTTCTCCGCGGCGACGACGGAAGCCGAGATCGGTTTCTTCGCCTTTGGTTTGACGCTCGTGGAGGGCGTTCTATTCCTCCCGGACACGTTGACGATCGTCCTCTCGCCGAGAGTGTTTGTTGATCCCAAGGGCCGGGTCGAACTGGTCACGCAATGCAACCGCATCGTCACGGTCCTCTGCGGGGCGGCGCTAGTGGTCGGCGCTCTTCTGGCGCCGCCGTTCTTTGCACTGTTCGTGCCGGAATACCTCCCGGCGGTCGTTCTCGTCTGGATACTCGTGCCGGGTGTGTGGAGCCGGAGCGCCAGCAAACTGTTCGTGCCGTATCTTCAGAGCCAGAATCGGGTGGGCATCGCATCAGTCGCCGTCGTGGCTGGGGGTGTGGTGAATCTTACCGTCCTCCTCATCCTCCTGCCGGTGATCGGTCTTCCCGCGGCCGCGCTGGGGGTCGTGGGAAACCACGTCGTGGTTACGGCCGTTCTGGCGGCGGCGTTTCACCGATGCAGCGGCCAGGGCGTCTGGGCCTCGTGGCGACCGCGGCGCTCCGACTGGGGCTTGTTGTGGGGCGCGCTTGCCAGCCTGCGCAGCCGCGCAGCGGCTGAAGGTCCGGCGAAGATTTGACTTCGCCAACCCGTCTGCTACCATGAGCGGGACAATGGCCGCAAGGCCGCCGCCGGCAAAGGGCAGGCGCTCGACATGAAAATCATCGTCATCGCCAAGGCGCAAAATCGGCGGCTGCCGCGCAAGCATTTTCTTGAGGTGGCCGGCCGCCCGCTGATCCATTGGGCCGTCCTCGATGCCGTGGCGGTGCCCGACGTGCCGATTGTCATCGCCACAGACAGCGGGGAACTCAATGACTTTGCGGCCGGCGCCGTGCCGGCAAGCGATCGGGGCCGCGTCATTTGTCTCCGGCGGCCGGCGCGCCTGAGCGAACCGCGGTGCAGCGGCTGGGAACCTTTCTTCTGGGCGATGGCCGAGACGGAGAGCCGGTTTTCCGGCGCGGCACTCCTGGTTCAGGGCAGCGTTCCGGTGAGGCCCCCGTGGCTGCTCCGGGAAGCGGCGCAGATCATGCAGCGTGACGACGCGCCGCACGTGCTGTACTCCGCCTACCGCCAGTGGCAGGCGGACCATGGCGCGTGCTACCGCATAGATGGCGGCGTCTACGGGCTGGCCCAACCCGAGACGGACGAGCGAACGGTCAAGAACCGAGCGCTCCAGGCTTATCTGGAAACGCGGCCAGGCGATTGCGTGGACGTGGATACGCCGGAGGACCTGGATCGGGTGGGGGCCATACTGACGGCCAGGAAGAGCGGATAGGCGTGCGGCCCGCGCTTGCCGACCGCCGTCCGGTCGCAGGGCGGAGCCGGAGGAAGGAGCAGGGTTTCCTTATGAAGGAAATCAAAATTGGAGGACGACCGGTCGGGCCGGCGCATCCCTGCTTCATCATCGCGGAGGCCGGCGTCAATCACAACGGCCGCGTGGACCTGGCGCGGAAGTTGATTGACGCCGCCGCCAAGGCCGGTGCCGATAGCGTCAAGTTCCAGACGTTCACGGCGGAGCGGCTGGTCGCGCGAGGCGCGCCGAAGGCGGCGTACCAGGTCCAAACCACCGGCGGCGGCGAATCGCAGTTCGAAATGCTCAAGCGACTGGAACTGTCGGCCGAGGCGCACAGCGAACTCATGGCCTACAGCCGCCAGAAGGGCATTCTGTTCCTTTCGACGCCGTTCGACGCTGCAGGCGCCGACTTTCTCGACGACCTTGGCGTGGCGGCCTTCAAGATCGGCTCCGGCGAGATCACAAACATCCCGTTTCTCCAGCACGTGGCCAGGAAAGGCAAGCCCATTATCCTTTCGACCGGCATGGCCTGGTTGAGCGAAGTGGACGAAGCCGTCCGCGCGATCCGGGAAACCGGCCACACGGACCTCCTGCTCCTCCATTGCGTCAGCCGTTACCCGGCGGACCCACGTGACGCGAACCTCCGGGCCATGCGGACGCTGGCCGAGGCGTTCGACGTCCCCGTAGGCTACTCGGACCACACGGTCGGCCACGAGGTGGCGCTGGCGGCGGTGGCGCTCGGCGCCTCGGTGATTGAGAAGCACTTCACGCTGGACCGGACGTTGCCGGGGCCGGATCACCGGGCGTCGTTGGAACCGCCGGAACTCCAGGCCCTGGTGGCCGGTGTCCGTCGCGTGGAGCAGGCCTTGGGCACGGGCGAGAAGCGCCCCGTCGCCGGCGAGGCCGACGTCGCACGCGCGGCGCGAAAGAGCCTCGTTATGGCCAGGGACGCAGCGGCCGGCACGGTGCTGACCGAAGATCTCGTCGCCATCCAGCGGCCGGGGACCGGCCTGCCGCCGGCGATGCTGAAATGGGTCATCGGACGGAAGTTGCGGGAGGACGTGGCGGCCGGCACGGTGATTGAACTCGCGATGCTCGCTTAAGGCCCTCAGCGCGGGCCGTGCGAAAGGTTTCTATGCCCCGACGGCGCGGGACAGCGAGGAAATTCCGAGTCTGTATCGTCAGCGGTTCGGACAGCGACCTGGGCGGCCTGGAGCCCGTTGGCGCGGCCCTGCGCGCCGCCGGGGCATCCATCCAGTGGATCGGCATCGGGCCGCGGAATCGCCGTCTTCCTCCGCGGCCTCGAACGATGGTCGGCGTGGCGCCGCCGCCGAAGGGCCGGGTGGTTGAAACAGCGCGCTACATCGCCGAGGTTCAGCGCCACGTGACGGCGCGGCTGGCTCGTGGGCGGCCGGACTTTGTGGTCTTGCTCGGCGACCGCAACGAAATCCTGGCATCGGCCTGTGCGGCCACGCTCCTCAGAATTCCGTTCGGTCAGATTCACGCCGGCGAACTGGCCCTCGGCCAGACCGACAACCGCGTCCGACATGCCGTGTCTCGCCTGAGCGATCTGATGTTCGCCCCGGATGCGAAGTCTTACCGGCGGCTCCTGACGTGGGGCGAGAGGCGCGAACGCGTGTTACTCGTCGGTTCGCCCTTCGTGGACAGCCTGTGTCCAATCAAGCCCTTTCGGCAATGGCGCGGGGTGAAACCCTTTGAATATATTATGTGCGTGTACCATTCCGTGTGCCCGGACGACGCCTGGGAGTACCGGGAGGCCGGGAAGGTCTTGGCCCGCGTGGAACGGCTCCGCCGCCGGTTGTCGAAGCGGCTCGGACACGAGGCAAAGATGATCTTCTTCGAGCCCAGCGCCGACCCCGGCCGCGACGGCATCATCCGCCGCTGGAAGGAGGAGGCTGCGGCGCGCCCGGACGTGGCCATCTATCAGGAGCGTCTGGACCGCCCGATGTTTCTTCGCCTTCTGACCCACGCCGCGCACATCGTGGCGAATTCCTCGGGCCTGTTTACTGAAGCGGCCCCCTTGGGCGTGCCGATGACGCTGGTGGGTCGTCGCCAGAAAGGGCGGACGCTGACGCGGCCCGCAGCCTCGCGGCGTCCGGTGCTCGAGCGACCGCTGGCGGGCGGACCCTACGGCGGTCCCGGCTCGTCGCGAGCCATCGCGCGGATCATCCTGCGATTCCTCCTCCGCCGACGGGTGTGGAGCCCCAAGGAATTCCGGGACATCGCCTGAAGGCATCCGGGCCTGGGGCCGCGCTCGTTGGGCCTCGAAAGGGTTGACCATGGAGATCATCATCATCGGCGCCGGTGGACACGGCGAGGTGGTCCTCGACGTGATTCGCGCCGCGGGGCAGCATAAGGTGATCGGGTTTCTGGATTCCGATTCCGCCCTGCATGGCCGGCTCGTGGACGGCGTGAAGGTGTTGGGACCGCCGGCTTTGGCCGACAGGCCGTTCCTCGTGGCGGTGGGCGACAACGCCGCCCGAAAGGAGTTGACGGCGCTCCTGACGGCACGCGGATTGGCGGCCGTCACGGCGATCCATCCGAAGGCTTACGTGGGGTCCTCGGCCGAGGTCCGGCCGGGAACGGTCGTGTGTGCCGGAGCGATCATCTGCACCCACGCCCAGGTGGGAACCGGCACGATCGTCAACACCGGCGCGGTGGTGGAACATCACAACGTGCTTGGCGACTTCGTGCACGTCGCGCCTAGGGTGGTCCTCACGGGCCGAGTGACCATTGGCGAGGGGGCGTTTATCGGGGCAGGGGCTACCCTCCTGCCGCGCATCGTCGTGGGTGCCTGGGCGACCGTCGGCGCAGGGTCGGTGGTTACCGACGACGTTCCGGCGGGTGCCACGGTGGTCGGCGTGCCGGCCCGGCGTATCCGCTAGAAGACTTCGCACCGGGTCTCAGGTCGAGTGTTCGTCGCGGCGGACCGCCCACTCTTACGGAGGCGTTCTGAGATGCCTTATGTGATATGGTTTGTCCCCACCAATTCATCTCATGTGGGCAAACTGAGGGCTTTTATGGACGCCTTGAGCGTTCGCGGCCACCGGATTCACCTGCTTTCGGTTGATGCCCTCCAGGCGTCCATCTTCGAGGCGACGCCCTCGATTGAGAAGACCGGCTATCCATACGAGTCGCTGCCGGCCGGCGGGTTTCCTGGAGGCCGACACTGGCTGGTGGAGACACTTTATAAGGGAAGGCTCCGCCGCGTGCTGGACGAGTTCCTTTCCCGCCGCCAGATTGATGCGCTGGTCTTTGGTGAAGATGTCGGCAGTGTGTCGCGGATGTTCATCCGGCTGGCGCGGCCGCGGGGCGTGGCGACCGTCATGCTGCCCGACGGTTTCGTACTGCCGCCCAGTCCCCACTTTCGTCCCGGCTGGTGGCAAACCTTTCGCTCGTGGCTGAGCGTGATCTATCGCGCCAGTCTTGGGGGTTTAGGGCCTCGGGGGACGGGCGGCGCGGACCGGATTCTCGTGATGAATGAAACGGGGCTCGAGGTCTTCGCGGCCATGGGCATTGAGCGCCGGCGGATCCGCGCCGTCGGTTCGTGCGAATACGACGCGCTGGCGGCCCATCGCGATCGTCCTCTGGACGCGCGCGAGGAGAAGGCCCTTCGGGCACGGCTCGCCTTGCCGCCGGACCGGCCCATTGTCCTCTTCGTGGATCAAGGTCTCCTCGGCGATGAGACCATGCGGTCGCTGGTTCGAACGATGGCGCTGGCGGCCGGGCAGGGGGAGGCGACGCTCCTCGTGAAGTTCCATCCGCGCGGCGGGCATTACCCGGATACGTGGCGCCGCTGGGCGGCCGGCGCGGGCTTTCCGCCGCATGCCGTCGTCTTTGCGCGGAATGAGTGCACCTCCATCGAGGCGGTCCGCCTGTGCTCGGTCTGCGTGACGCTTTATAGCACGACGGCGCTGGAGGCGCTCGTTTACGGGAAGCCGCTTGTCCTCGTTCAGTACCAGAACGTTCCGCACATCCTGCGGTGGGGCCGCCAGTACGGCGCCGCCTTGGAGGCCGAGAATCCGGAGGAATTGCGGCGGGCCATCTGGTCGGCGCTGACGGACCAGGCGGTGCGCGAGCGGCTGCGGAGCGGGGCCGAGGTCGCTATCCAGAAGGAACTTTTCGGCCTCGACGGTCGCAGCGCCGACCGGATGGCCGACTGCCTGATCGAGTTGATCGAGAGCCGCTGCAAGGAGAAAACCGAATGAATGCCTACGCCCTGCGGATGGTCGCCAAGGGTCTGGCCACATACGTTCCGGGCCTGCGCCGGCTGCGGAAGGCCCTCTTCAAGGGGAAGGCCCGTTTAGAGGGGACGAACTCCGCGCGGTATTGCTACTCCGTCTGGCTCAGGCATCTCGTGAAGGTCCGGCGATGCGGACTGGCGGGCCGGTTCGAGACCGTCGCCGAACTGGGGCCGGGGGAGTCGCTCGGCACGGGCCTGGCGGCTATACTGAGTGGGGCGGACCGCTACTATGCGCTGGACGTTGTGGCGGCGGCCGATCGCGCGCAAAACCTGCGGGTCTTCGACGAAGTGGTTGAACTGTTTCGGCATCGCGAACCCATTCCGGGTCCGGCCGAGTTTCCGAGAGTAGCGCCAGTCCTCGACTCCTATGCGTTTCCGCACGAGATTCTGACGCCGGACCTGCTGGCACGGTGTCTCTCCGAGGAGCGGGTCGGGTCTATCCGGGAGGCCCTGGCGAGCGCCAGCGGCGCTAGCGGCCCGATCCGTATCGGCTATCGCGCCCCCTGGCACGGCCCGCAGGTCATCGAACGCGGCACGGTGGACTGGGTGTTTTCCCAGGCGGTCTTGCAGCACGTGGACGATCTGGAACTGACCTATGGGGCCTTAGGCGCCTGGCTGCGGCCTGGAGGCGTCACGAGCCACCAGATTAGCTTTGGCAGTTACGGTACGGCCCGCGAGTGGGACGGACACTGGCAGTACTCGGATCGGATGTGGAAAATCGTCCGAGGCTCGCGGCCGTACCTGATCAACCGGCAACCGCATTCGGCCCACATGGACCTCCTCAAACGGTTTGGGTTCGAAGTGGTCTGCGACGAGCGTTTTACCGACAAGACCGGCCTCCCTCGGGAGCGCCTTGCGGCGAGGTTCCGCAGGATGTCCGAGGAGGACCGGATGACACAATACACGTTCCTTGTCGCGGTCAAGCGGGAGGCGGCGGAAAGGGCGGGACCATGAACCCACGAGTGGCCATCCATCGGAGGGAGGGAAGTTTCTCCGACCGGTGGATCGAGTATTGCGCCGAGCACGGCGTCGCGCACGAGGTTGTCAACTGTTACGATTCGGGAATCCTGGGCCGGCTGGCCTCGGCGAATGCCTTGCTATGGCACTGGTCGCAAGGCATCGCGGCGGACCTGCTCATGGCGCACTCGATCATCCGGTCGGCCGAGACGATGGGCCTGAAGGTCTTTCCGAGCACGGCGACGTGCTGGCACTTCGACGACAAGGTGGCCCAGAAGTATCTCCTGGAAGCGGTCGGCGCGCCGCTGGTTCCCGCCCACGTGTTCTTTGACCTGGAGACGGCGTTTCGGTGGATTGACCAGGCCGCATTACCGAAGGTGTTCAAACTTCGCCGGGGAGCGGGGTCCATGAACGTCCGCCTGGTCCGAAGCGCCGCAGAAGCGCGGCGGCTGGCCCGGAGAGCCTTCGGACGAGGGTTTAAGGCGGCCGGAGGATACTTCGTTGACGCTCCCACCCGCCTGCGCAAGGTCCGACGGCGCAGCGACCTGCTGGGCGCACTGAAGCGGCTCCCCCGGACCTTCTGGAACGCCTATCGGTCCAACCTTCTGATAGGCCGCGAAAGAGGCTACGTTTACTTCCAGGACTTTGTGCCGGATAACCCCTTCGACACCCGTGTCACCGTCATCGGGAACCGGGCGTTCGGCTTCACGCGGAACGTCAGGCCGCGGGATTTTCGCGCGTCGGGCAGCGGCAGCATTGACTATGACCTGAAGCGAATTGACCCGCAGTGCGTCCGCATCGCCTTCGACACGGCAGCCAGGATCGGTTCACAGAGCACGGCGTTCGATTTTGTCCGCAGCGCCGGCGGGCAGCCGCAGATTGTCGAGATCAGTTACGGCTACCTGGACTCGGCCGTCTATAACTGCGCCGGACATTGGGACTCTGATCTTCGGTGGCACGAAGGCCACGTCTGGCCGCAGGACGCCATCCTGGAAGACCTGCTGGCGGAGTGGAGGTGAAAACCCATGACGGCTGACCAACCCAACCGGACCAAAGGGCAGAACGGGGCGTCTCCGGATCGGCTTCGCGCGCACTACGAACTGGAGAAACGGTGGGCCGGGAAATTGCGGGCCGCCACACGCCAGGAACGCCAGGCCCTATTATCGGTGGCCTATCAGGAAGTGGCCTGCTTCGTGGGTCAGGTCGCCCCCAGCGAGGAAAGGGTGCGGGCGCGGCGCCGACATGTGGCGAACACGGTGCGATACCTCAGTCGGTTTCTGAACGCGAACTCCACCTTCTGCGAGATCGGGCCGGGCGACTGCCTGGTCGTCCTGGAAGTGGCCAAATGCGTCAAACGCGCCTATGCGGTCGACATCGAACGCGAGAAGGGCCAGAGCGTCGAGGGGCCCTCGAATTACACCCTCCTGGTCTCGGACGGCGTCAGCATCCCGCTTCCACCCCAGAGTGTTGACGTGGTATTCAGCAATTCGGTGATGGAGCATATCCATCCGCAAGATGCGGTGGACCAGTTGGCCAACATTTGTGCGGCGCTGAGACCCGGCGGCGTTTACATCTGTATCACGCCGAATCGGCTTTCGGGCCCGCATGACGTCTCCGTGGCGTTCGACCGTGAGGCGACTGGTTTTCACCTGAAGGAATACACCGCGGTGGAACTCGCGTCGCTTTTCAAACGGGCTGGCTTCACGAAGAATCTCGTCCTCGTCGGCGCCAGGGGACGATACGTTCGCTTGCCGATGTTTATCATCCGTTGCATGGAGTGGTTCTTGGAAGTCCTGCCTTATTCGATTCGAAGGCCGGTGGCTCGCAGTCTCCCCATCGCGTTATTGCTTGGGATTCGGATGGTCGG
>Ga0315275_10002901_pt1 | contig 15686 bp, 12 predicted proteins | sample YL17G03_0_MG_FD_205557 | JGI IMG/M metagenome (GOLD analysis project Ga0315275, IMG submission 205557) | Sediment microbial communities from Yellowstone Lake, YNP, Wyoming, USA - YL17G03_0 | ecosystem: Environmental > Aquatic > Freshwater > Lake > Sediment | place: USA: Wyoming | collected... | reverse complement strand
ACACGCCGTTCTTCAATGGTTCCCGGCCGCAGTTTTACTTCCGCACGACCGACGTGACCGGTGCGGTGGAGTTGCCGGCGGGCACCGAGATGGTGATGCCGGGGGACAACATCGGCATCACGGTGCAGTTGATTCAGCCCATTGCGATGGAAGAGGGCTTGCGCTTTGCCATTCGCGAGGGCGGCCGCACCGTGGGCGCCGGCGTCGTCGCCAAAATCCTGGAATAAGGGAAGTTTTAAAACGGGGCGTTAGTTAACGTCCCCACCGAATCGGAAGGCCAGTAGCTCAATTGGCAGAGCGTCGGTCTCCAAAACCGAAGGTTGGGGGTTCGAGACCCTCCTGGCCTGCCACCCGACGACCCGCAACCGGGATTTTATTGAGAGCCAGGGTTGCGGGTTGGCGTTCAAGAGGCGGCTGAACAAGGTTCACAGATGGCAGACAAGATCAAGTTGGGACTGGCGGTACTGCTGGTTATCGCGGGCGTCGCAGGTTTTTATCTGCTGAAGGATAACGCGGCAATTCTGCGTGTTGCTTCAGTGTTGGCCGGCCTGGTGGCAGCGGCGCTCGTTGCCTGGATGACGGCGCCGGGCCGCGAGTTCTTCGTGTACGCGCAGGAATCCGTTGCCGAAACCAAAAAGGTGGTCTGGCCGTCACGCAAGGAAACGGTGCAGACGACCGGTATGGTGCTGGCATTTGTTCTGGTGATGGCCATATTCCTGTGGATCGTGGACGCGCTTCTGGTTTGGGGTGTGAAACTCTTGATGGGGCCGGGGGCGTGATGTCGAAGAAATGGTACGTGGTCCACGCCTATTCGGGCTTCGAAAAAAGCGTTCAGCGTGCGCTGCTCGAGCGCATCGCCCGCGCCGGGATGGAAGACCAGTTTGGCAAGATTCTGGTCCCGGTCGAGGAAGTAGTGGAGATGAAGGGCGGTCAGAAGAACATCAGCGAGCGCAAATTCTTCCCCGGTTATGTGCTGGTGCAAATGGACATGTCGGACGAAACCTGGCATCTGGTCAAGAACACGGCCAAGGTAACCGGTTTTGTCGGCGGCGCGCCGGGGCGGCGTCCGCCCCCGATCAGCGAGAAAGAAGTTCAGGCGATCCTGCATCAGATTCAGCAGGGCGTGGAAAAGCCCAAACCAAAAGTTTTGTTCGAAACGGGAGAGGCGGTTCGCGTAAAGGAGGGTCCGTTCACGGATTTTCATGGTTCCGTCGAGGAAGTGAACTACGACAAGAACAAGTTGCGGGTATCGGTAACCATCTTCGGGCGCGCCACGCCGGTGGAACTGGACTTCAGCCAGGTCGAAAAGGCGTGAATGGGAAAGGCTAACGGCAGCGCAAGGGGCAGGTATTTCGATTCATCATTCACCAGTCACCATTCACAGATTTTGAACGGGGAGCGCGCCCGCGGGCGTGCGCTAGTACCCACTGTCTAGAGGAGTTTTTGTGGCCAAGAAAATTGTCGGTTTCGTCAAGCTGCAGGTGCCTGCAGGCAAGGCCAACCCGAGTCCGCCCATCGGTCCGGCACTCGGCCAGCGCGGCCTGAACATCATGGAATTCTGCAAGGCGTTCAACGCCCAGACGCAGGGCGTTGAACCCGGTCTGCCGCTGCCGGTGGTGATCACGGCCTTCGCGGACAAGAGTTTTACTTTCATCATCAAGACGCCGCCCACCTCGGTGCTGATCCGCAAGGCGGTCAAGATCGAGAAAGGCAGCCCGACGCCGAACACCAATAAAGTGGGCCGGCTGACCCGCGCGCAGGTCGAGCAGATTGCGAAGCAGAAAACGCCCGATTTGACGGCGGCCAGCCTGGAAGCGGCCATGCGCACCGTAGCCGGCAGCGCGCGCAGCATGGGCGTGGAAGTGGAGGGGTTCTGACATGGCCCACGTATCGAAGCGAACCAAGGCGTTGCGGACCCGTATCGACCGCGACAAGAATTATCCGGTCGGCGACGCGATCAAGCTCGTGAAGGAAGGCGCAAGCGCGAAGTTCAACGAATCGATCGACGTTGCCATCAATCTGGGCATCGATGCCAAGAAGTCGGATCAGACCGTGCGCGGCGCGATCGTGTTACCCAAAGGCACCGGCAAAACCGTGCGCGTCGCCGTCTTTGCCCAGGGCGATAAGGCGCAGGCGGCGAAGGACGCAGGTGCCGACATCGTTGGGTTCGAAGATCTGGCGGCCCAGGTCAAAGACGGAAAGATCGACTTCGACGTCGCCATCGCCACGCCGGACGCCATGCGCGTAGTCGGCCAGTTAGGCCAGGTGCTCGGCCCGCGCGGTCTGATGCCGAATCCGAAAGTGGGCACAGTCACTGCCAACGTTGCGGAAGCGGTCAAGAACGCCAAGGCGGGGCAGGTGCAATACCGTGCGGACAAAGCCGGTATTGTCCAGTGCACCATCGGCCGAGCTTCATTCACTGAAGATGCGCTCAAAGAAAACCTTCTGGCTTTGATCGATGCAGTGAACAAAGCCCGGCCGGCGAGTACCAAGGGTATCTATTTGAAGAAGGTCTCGGTCTCCAGCACGATGGGGCCGGGCGTCAGAGTGGACCAGGCGAGCCTGGCCACCCAGTAAGGATTCAAGGCGGACCAGGCGAGCCTGGTCCGCTCAGTAAAGACTTTGGGACCCGGTTGTTGCATCTAGAACAGCCGGGGCCGTCAAAGACCGTAGGAATCCGCAAGGGTTTAATCGTCGAGGGCAGGACACGCGACGTCCTACGCAGATGGCGTACCCACGAAACAGGTTTCGAGTTGACTGGTTGTTGTCGGCTCCTGGATCGAAGGTCGCTATGTCTGAAGGGTGAGGCCGATTACCTCGGTAAAAGGCTTCTTGTTCAACTTTAGGAGGGGTGACCTTTGAGTCTCAATCTGGACGACAAGAAAGCGGCAGTGGCGGAGATCAGTGCGAAGGTTGCGCTTGCGCAATCCATCGTACTCGCCGAATTCCGCGGCCTCGAAGTCGGTGACATGACTGCGCTGCGCGCCAAGGCCCGCAACGCGGGCGTGTACCTCCGGGTTCTCAAGAACACCCTGGCACGCCGCGCCGTCACCGGCACGCCGTTCGAGAGTCTGGCCGAGCACATGATCGGGCCGCTCGCGTATGGTATTTCCACCGATGCGGTGGCAGCGGCGAAGGTGTTCAGCGAATTCGCCAAGACGAACGAAAAGTTCGTCATCAAGGCTGGCGCCATGCCTGGCCAGGTCATGACCCCGAAACAGGTCGCGACTCTGGCCACCATGCCCAGCCGTGATGAATTGCTGGCGAAACTCATGGGCACCATGCAGGCGCCGGTCGCCAAATTTGTCCAGACGCTCAATGAAGTGCCTGGAAAATTCGTGCGTACCGTGGCTGCGCTCAGGGATCAAAAAGAGAAACAGGCTGCGTAAAACGATTCCGCGACTCAACAATTTTCACGATTTCAGGAGAACAATATGGCAGTTGCCAAAGCTGACATTCTCGAAGCAATTTCGGGATTGACCGTCCTCGAGCTGTCGCAGCTCATCAAGGACATGGAAGAAAAATTCGGCGTTTCCGCGGTTGCGACCGCGGTAGCCGTGGCTGGACCCGCCGGCGGCGGCGCAGCGGTCGCGGTAGAAGAAAAGACCGAGTTCACCGTCATTCTCAACTCGTCTGGAGACAACAAGGTTAGCGTGATCAAGGTCGTACGTGCGGTTACCGGGCTTGGACTGAAGGAAGCCAAGGATCTGGTGGACGGCGCACCAAGGCCAGTCAAAGAAGCCATCCCGAAGAAGGATGCCGAAGACATCAAGAAGCAGATCGAGGACGCCGGCGGCAAGGCCGAGATCAAGTAAAGGCACTCTGAAAAGGCCGGCGGCTGCGGTCGCCTGCCTTCTCCCGCTTCGCGAGCGGGTGAGCGAGGCCAAAGAAAAACCAGCGGGGAAATCCGCCACGGTTTCTCTTTGTCTTCTGAAGCGACTGCGGAAGACAGGTTTTGGTCGGATGACGGGGTTCCCGTTCATCGTCAGCCAGCGGTTGGTAGAGGCCAACCACCATGCCAAGCACCAGTCGATGAACGCAGCGAGCGGCTCGCCGCCGCTGCCGTGAATCGGAGATGTCATGGCTTATTCCTTCACCGAGAAAAAGCGGATTCGCAAGAGTTTCGCCAAACGCGCCAGCGTATTGCCCGTGCCTTATCTGCTGGCAATGCAGATTAATTCCTACGCGCAGTTTTTGCAGGCGGATGTGCATCCGGACAAGCGCAAGAAGCAAGGGCTGCAGGCGGCGTTCCAGTCGATCTACCCGATCGCGAGCCACTCCGGCAATGCGCGGCTCGATTTCGTCAGCTTTCAACTCGGCATTCCGCCCTTTGATGTGAAGGAATGTCAGCAGCGCGGTTTGACTTTTGCCGCCCCGCTGCGCGCCAAGGTGCGCCTCACGATCATGGACAAGGAGGCAGCCAAGCCGACCATCAAGGAAGTCAAGGAGCAAGAGGTCTACATGGGCGAGATTCCGCTCATGACCACCACCGGTTCTTTCGTCATCAACGGGACTGAACGGGTCATCGTGTCCCAGTTGCACCGCTCGCCGGGCGTGTTCTTCGAGCACGACCGCGGCAAGACGCACTCTTCCGGCAAGCTGTTGTTCTCCGCGCGCATCATCCCTTACCGCGGTTCGTGGCTGGATTTCGAGTTCGATCCCAAGGATTACCTGTATTTTCGCGTCGACCGTCGGCGCAAGATGCCGGCGACCATTCTGCTGAAGGCGATCGGCTATACCCCGGAACAGATCCTGGCCGGGTTCTTCATGATGGATACGTTCCATCTTTCGAAGAAGGGCATTCAGTTCGAACTGAAGCCGGATCGCCTGCGCGGCGAAACGGCGCGCTTCGATATCGTCACCAAGCAGGGCAAGCTCATCGTCCAGAAGGACAAGCGCATTACGGTCAAGCACGTGCGCGAGATGGAGCAGGCGGGCTTAAGCAAGATCACGGTCGCGGAGGATTTCCTGATCGGACGCACATTGGGGCGCGGCCTGGTCAACAAGGAGACCGGGGAGATCGTCGCCAATGCCAATGATGAAGTGACGGAAGATCTGCTGAAGAAAATCGTCTCGGCGGGCGTGGATACCATCGAGACCATCTATACCAACGATCTGGATCAGGGGCCTTACATCTCGCAGACGCTGCGCGCGGACGAAACCACGGACCAACTGGCCGCGCAGGTGGCGATATATCGCATGATGCGCCCGGGGGAACCGCCGACCGAAGATGCCGTGCGCACGCTGTTCAACGGCCTGTTTTACGCCGAAGAGCGTTACGACTTGTCCACGGTGGGGCGCATGAAATTCAACCGCCGCGTCGGCCGCGATGAGCTGACCGGTGCGGGCACGCTGTCGAACGAGGATATCATTTCCGTCATCCAGATCCTGATCGACCTGCGCAACGGACGCGGCGAAATCGATGACATCGACCATCTGGGCAATCGCCGCGTGCGTTCGGTCGGCGAACTGGCGGAGAATCAGTTTCGTGCCGGCTTGGTAAGGGTCGAGCGCGCGGTCAAGGAACGCCTGTCGCAAGCCGAGTCGGAAAACCTCATGCCGCATGATTTGATCAATGCGAAACCGGTTTCCGCCGCGGTGCGCGAATTCTTCGGCTCCAGCCAGTTGTCGCAGTTCATGGATCAGACCAATCCGCTGTCCGAGATCACCCACAAGCGTCGTGTTTCCGCGCTGGGTCCGGGCGGCTTGACTCGCGAGCGGGCGGGCTTCGAGGTCCGCGACGTGCATCCGACCCACTATGGCCGCGTATGTCCGATCGAGACGCCGGAGGGCCCGAACATCGGCCTGATCAACTCGCTCGCGCTTTATGCGCGCACCAATGATTACGGTTTTCTCGAAACGCCGTATCGCAGGGTCGCCAATGGCCGGGTGACCGATGACATCGAATTCTTGTCGGCGATCGAGGAAGGCAAGTACGTCATCGCCCAGGCCAACGCCGCCATCGACAAGAAGGGCAAGCTACTCGACGAATTGGTCTCGTGCCGCTTTCAGAACGAATTCCTGCTGGCGACCGGTGACCGCGTGGAGTACATGGACGTGGCGCCTTCGCAAATCGTGTCGGTTGCCGCTTCGCTGATCCCCTTCCTGGAACATGACGACGCCAACCGCGCGTTGATGGGGTCGAACATGCAGCGCCAGGCCGTGCCTTGCCTGCGTGCCGAGAAACCGCTGGTGGGTACCGGAATCGAACGCACAGTCGCGGTGGACTCCGGCACGGCCGTGCAGGCATTGCGTGGCGGTGTGGTCGATTACGTGGATGCGTCGCGCATCGTCATTCGCGTGAACGACGACGAAACCTCGGCAGGCGAAGTCGGGGTGGACATCTACAACCTGGTCAAATACACACGCTCCAACCAGAATACCAACATCAACCAGCGGCCGATCGTCAAAGTCGGTGACAAGATCGCACGCGGTGATGTTGTCGCGGACGGCGCCTCGACCGACGTTGGAGAATTGGCGCTCGGGCAGAATCTTCTGGTCGCGTTCATGCCCTGGAACGGCTATAACTTCGAGGATTCGATTCTGATCTCGGAGCGGGTCGTCGCCGAGGACCGCTTCACCTCGATTCATATCGAAGAACTGTCGGTAGTGGCGCGCGACACCAAGCTGGGACCCGAGGAAATCACGCGCGACATTTCCAATTTGTCGGAAGGCATGCTGGCGCGACTGGACGAGTCGGGCATTGTCGCCATCGGCGCCGAAGTCGAGGCGGGCGACGTGCTGGTGGGCAAGGTCACTCCCAAGGGCGAGACTCAGCTTACCCCGGAAGAAAAGCTGCTGCGCGCGATTTTCGGCGAGAAGGCCTCGGACGTGAAAGACACCTCGCTGCGCGTGCCCTCGGGCATGTCCGGCACGGTGATCGATGTGCAAGTGTTCACGCGCGAGGGTATCGAGCGCGACAAGCGGGCGGCTCAGATCATCGACGATGAGCTCAAGCGCTACAAGAAGGACCTGGCGGACCAGTTGCGCATCGTCGAGGACGATGCATTCGGGCGTATCGAGCGCCTGCTGACCGGCAAGGTCGCCAACGGCGGGCCGAAGAAGCTTGCAAAGGGCGCCAAGATCACCAAGACCTACCTGCAGGAGACCGAGCGCCATCACTGGTTCGATATCCGGCTGTCCAACGAGGAGGCCGCCCAGCAGCTCGAGCAGTTGCAGGAAGGCCTGGAACAGACCCGCAAGTCCTTCGATGCCGCTTTCGAGGAAAAGAAACGCAAGCTGACCAGCGGCGATGAACTGCCCCCGGGCGTGCAGAAGATGGTCAAGGTCTACCTGGCGGTCAAGCGCCGGCTGCAACCCGGCGACAAGATGGCCGGCCGTCACGGCAACAAGGGTGTGGTCTCCAAAATCACGCCGATCGAGGATATGCCGCACATGGCCGACGGCACCCCGGTGGACATTGTGCTCAATCCGCTCGGCGTGCCCTCGCGCATGAACGTCGGCCAGATCCTGGAGACCCACCTCGGTTGGGCGGCCAAGGGACTGGGCAAGCGGATCGGCGAACTATTGAAGGCGCAGGCGAAGATCGCCGACATCCGCAAGGCGCTGGCGTTGATTTACAACTCCAGCGGCAAAACCGAGGACCTGAACCTGTTGTCCGACGCAGAAGTGATCGATCTGGCCACGAACCTGCAAGCCGGCGTGCCGTTCGCGACGCCGGTGTTCGACGGCGCGACCGAAGAAGAAATCAAGACCATGCTCGAGCTGGCCGGCCTGCCCAAGTCGGGACAGGTGACGCTGTTCGATGGGCGCACCGGCGAGAACTTCGACCGCACGGTCACCGTGGGTTACATGCACATCCTCAAGCTGCACCATTTGGTCGACGACAAGATGCACGCGCGCTCCACCGGTCCGTACTCGCTGGTCACCCAGCAGCCGCTGGGCGGCAAGGCGCAATTCGGCGGCCAGCGCTTCGGCGAAATGGAAGTGTGGGCGCTGGAGGCCTACGGCGCTGCGTACACGTTGCAGGAAATGCTCACCGTCAAATCCGACGATGTGGGCGGTCGCACCAAAGTGTACGAAAACATCGTCAAGGGCGAACACAAGATCGACGCCGGCATGCCGGAATCCTTCAACGTGCTGGTGAAGGAAATCCGCTCGCTCGCGATCGACATCGATCTGGACCGTTATTGATCCGGCAGTCGCCAACCCCCGCTGCTAAGGAGTCGTGAATGAAAGCATTGCTCGATTTGTTCAAGCAAGTCACGCAGGAAGAAGAGTTCGATGCCATCAAGATCGGACTGGCGTCGCCTGAAAAAATCCGTTCCTGGTCCTACGGGGAAGTGAAAAAACCCGAGACCATCAACTACCGGACGTTCAAGCCCGAGCGCGACGGCTTGTTCTGCGCCAAGATCTTCGGCCCGGTGAAGGACTACGAATGTCTGTGCGGAAAGTACAAGCGGCTCAAGCATCGCGGCGTCATCTGCGAGAAGTGCGGCGTCGAAGTCACGCTGTCCAAGGTGCGCCGCGAGCGCATGGGCCATATCGAACTGGCCTCGCCGGTGGCGCACATCTGGTTCCTGAAGAGCCTGCCCAGCCGGCTCGGCATGGTGCTCGACATGACGTTGCGCGATATCGAGCGCGTGCTCTATTTCGAAGCGTTCGTGGTCACCAATCCGGGCATGACGCCGATGAAGCGCGGCGACCTGCTCTCCGAAGATTCCTATATCGAGAAGGTTGAGGAATTCGGTGACGAGTTCCATGCCGCCATGGGCGCCGAGGGGGTGCGCGAGCTGCTGCGTCACCTCGATCTCAATAAGGAGATCGACACCCTGCGCAAGGATCTGGAAGCCACGGATTCCGAGACCAAGATCAAGAAGATCGCCAAGCGACTGAAGGTCATGGAGGGCTTCCAGAAATCCGGCATCAAGGCCGACTGGATGGTGATGGAAGTGTTGCCCGTGCTGCCCCCGGAGCTGCGCCCGCTGGTGCCGCTCGACGGTGGCCGCTTTGCGACCTCCGACCTGAACGACCTCTATCGCCGGGTGATCAACCGCAACAACCGCTTGAAGCGCCTGCTGGAGCTCAAGGCCCCGGAAATTATCGTACGCAACGAAAAGCGCATGCTGCAGGAGGCTGTCGACTCGCTGCTGGATAACGGTCGTCGCGGCAAGGCAATGACGGGCGCGAACAAGCGCCCGCTGAAATCGCTTGCCGACATGATCAAGGGCAAGGGCGGGCGGTTCCGCCAGAACCTGCTGGGCAAGCGCGTCGATTATTCCGGCCGTTCGGTGATCGTGGTCGGTCCCCAGCTCAAACTGCATCAGTGCGGCCTGCCGAAAAAAATGGCGCTGGAGCTGTTCAAGCCCTTTATCTTCCACAAGCTCGAGATCATGGGCATCGCCGGCACCATCAAGGCAGCCAAACGCGAGGTCGAGAACGAGAACCCGGTGGTCTGGGACATCCTCGAAGAGGTCATCCGCGAACATCCGGTGATGCTGAACCGTGCGCCCACATTGCACCGCCTGGGTATCCAGGCGTTCGAGCCGGTGCTGATCGAAGGCAAGGCCATCCAGTTGCATCCGCTGGTGTGCGCGGCATTCAACGCCGACTTCGACGGCGACCAGATGGCGGTGCACGTGCCCTTGTCCCTTGAAGCGCAAATGGAAGCGCGCACGCTGATGCTGTCGACCAACAACATCCTGTCTCCCGCCAACGGTGAGCCGATCATCGTGCCGTCGCAGGACATCGTGCTCGGCCTGTACTACATGACGCGCCAGAGAATCGGCGCGCGCGGCCAAGGCATGATTTTCCGCGACGTGGCCGAAGTGCAGCGGGCCTACGACAACAGGCAGGCGGAGCTGCACGCGCGGGTGCTCGTGCGCATCAAGGAACTGCAGAAGGACGCGGCAGGCAACCTGACGGAGAAGATCACTCGCTACGACACGACCCTCGGTCGTGCGCTGCTATCCGAGATTCTTCCGCCCGGGCTGCCCTTCGAGCTGATCAACAAGGCACTCAAGAAGAAGGAGATCTCCAAGCTGATCAACGCCGGCTTCCGGCGCTGCGGGCTGCGCGAAACGGTGATCTTTGCCGACAAACTGATGTATACCGGCTTTACTTATGCGACGCGCGCCGGTCTGTCGATTTGCGTGGACGACATGGAAATCCCGCCCGAGAAGGAGCAGTTGATCGCCGCCGCGGAGAAAGAGGTGCAGGACATCGAGTCGCAATACACGTCCGGCCTGGTCACTCAGGGCGAGCGTTACAACAAAGTGGTGGATATCTGGGGGCGCGCCGGGGACATGGTCGCCAAGGCGATGATGGAACGCCTCGGCCAGGAACCCGTGATGGAATGGGATTCGAAGAAGGACGAATGGGCCCAGATGAAGGACAAGAAGGGCAATCCGGTGTCCCAGGAATCGTTCAATGCCATCTACATGATGGCGGACTCGGGGGCGCGTGGTTCCGCGGCGCAGATTCGCCAGCTTGCCGGAATGCGCGGCCTCATGGCGAAGCCCGATGGTTCGATCATCGAAACGCCGATCACCGCTAATTTCCGCGAAGGCCTGAATGTGCTGCAGTACTTCATCTCGACTCACGGCGCGCGCAAAGGTCTGGCCGATACCGCGTTGAAGACGGCGAATTCCGGCTATCTGACACGACGCCTGGTCGACGTAACCCAGGATCTGGTGGTCATCGAGGACGATTGCGGTACGACGCAGGGCGTGGCGATGAAGGCGCTGATCGAGGGCGGCGAAGTGGTCGAGCCGCTGCGCGATCGTATTCTCGGCCGCGTCGCGGCCAACGATGTCATCGATCCGGAGAGCAGCCAGGCCATTTTCTCTGCCGGCATGTTGCTCGATGAGGATGCGGTGGAGCAGATCGAGGCTCGAAGCATCGACGAGGTCAAGGTGCGCACGCCGCTGACCTGCGATACGCGTTACGGATTGTGCGCGCAGTGCTACGGACGCGATTTGGGCCGCGGCCAGATGGTCAACGTCGGCGAAGCAGTCGGGGTGATTGCAGCGCAGTCGATCGGCGAACCGGGCACGCAGTTGACGATGCGTACCTTTCACATCGGCGGTGCGGCATCGCGTACGGCGGTGGCCAGCCAGATCGAATCCAAGTCCAATGGCTCGGCGCGATTCTCGCCGTTGATGCGCTACGTCACCAATGCGCGCAATGAGCAGATCGCCATCTCGCGTTCCGGGGAGGTGTTTATCCTGGACGACAACGGCAGGGAGCGCGAGCGTCATAAGGTGCCGTATGGCGCCACTGTGCTTGTGGCTGATGCAAGCGCGGTCAAAGCCGGCAAGGTGCTGGCGACCTGGGACCCGCATACCCGGCCGATCATTACCGAGTATGCCGGTCGCGTGAAGTTCGACAACGTCGAGGAGGGCGTCACGGTAGCGCGTCAGATCGACGATGTGACCGGGCTGTCCACCCTCGTCGTGATCGATCCCAAGCGGCGTGGTTCGGCACAGGTCAAGGGTCTGCGCCCGAGCGTCAAGCTGATCGACGAAAAGGGCAGGGAAGTGAAGCTGCCCGGATCCGACCTGCCGGTCAACATCACCTTCCAGATCCATTCCGTGATCACGGTGAAGGACGGGCAACAGGTGGGCGTCGGTGAAGTGCTGGCGCGCATTCCGCAGGAAACGTCCAAGACCCGCGACATCACCGGTGGTCTGCCGCGGGTGGCCGAGCTGTTCGAAGCCAGGTCACCGAAAGATGCGGGCGTGCTCGCGGAAGTCACCGGCTCCGTCTCGTTCGGCAAGGACACCAAGGGCAAACAGCGCCTGGTGATCACCGATGCGGACGCCGTTGCGCACGAGTACCTGATTCCGAAGGATAAGCATGTGATGGCGCATGACGGCCAGGCGGTGATCAAGGGCGAAGTCATCGTCGATGGTCCGGCCGATCCGCACGACATCCTGCGCCTGCGGGGGGTCGAGGCGCTGGCACGCTACATCACGGACGAAGTGCAGGATGTTTATCGTCTGCAGGGCGTCAAGATCAACGACAAGCACATCGAGGTGATCGTGCGGCAGATGTTGCGCCGCGTGCAAATCGTGGATATCGGCGACTCGGAGTTCATCATCGGCGAGCAGGTCGAGCGCTCCGAAGTGCTGCAGGTCAACGATGCGCTCGTTTCCGCGGGCAAGAAGCCGGTGACTTACGGATACCTGTTGCTGGGCATCACCAAGGCGTCGCTCTCCACCGATTCGTTCATTTCTGCGGCTTCCTTCCAGGAAACCACCCGCGTATTGACCGAGGCGGCGATCATGGGCAAGAAGGACGACCTGCGCGGCCTCAAGGAAAACGTCATCGTCGGCCGGCTGATTCCGGCCGGTACCGGATTGGCTTACCACAGGAATCGTCGCACCCGCCATCAGGTGGATCAGTTCGTGGCGGAGAGTCTTATTGCCGAGCCTGTCACCGCGGAAGCCGCGGGCGACGAGCAGGTTGCTTGACACTCCAGGCGACGGCACATAGAATCTGCCGTCTTTTTACCCGCCGTTCCGGCGGCAATCCCGGAGCGGTGGTGAACGCAGCACACACGAGGGACGGCGGTGACGCCGTCCCGGATTTTTTAGGACTGTAAATAATGCCAACAATCAATCAGTTAGTCAGAAAGCCGCGTGCCTCGCCGAAAACGAAAAGCAAGGTGCCGGCGCTGGCAAGATCGCCGCAAAAGCGCGGTGTGTGCACTCGCGTGTATACGACTACGCCGAAGAAGCCCAATTCCGCATTGCGTAAAGTTGCCAAAGTCCGGCTGACCAATGGCTTCGAGGTCATCAGCTATATAGGCGGTGAAGGGCACAATTTGCAGGAGCATTCGGTGGTACTGATTCGCGGCGGCCGGGTGAAGGATCTGCCCGGTGTGCGCTACCACATGGTGCGCGGCAGTCTGGATACCCAGGGTGTGAAGGATCGCAAGCAAAGCCGCTCCAAATACGGCGCCAAGAAGCCGAAAGCCGCCTAAAGCGCGCGAAAAAATTCCCAAGGACTGAAACTTTATGCCACGACGCAGAGAAGTACCGAAGCGCGAGACGCTTCCCGACCCGAAATACAGCAGCCAGGAGCTTGCCAAGTTCGTGAACGTGCTGATGACGCGCGGCAAGAAGTCAGTCGCGGAACGCATCATCTACGGGGCACTTGAGCAGATCAGCAAAAAGACCGGCAAGGATCCGCTGGAAGTTTTCAGTCTGGCGCTCAACAACGTGCGTCCGATGGTTGAAGTCAAGAGCCGACGCGTGGGCGGGGCGAATTACCAGGTCCCGGTCGAAGTGCGCTCGGTGCGCCGCAATGCCCTGGCGATGCGCTGGTTGCGCGATGCCGCACGCAAACGCGCCGAAAAATCGATGGATGCGCGTCTGGCAAGTGAGCTGGCCGAAGCCGCGGAAGGCCGCGGCGGCGCGATGAAGAAGCGCGAGGAAGTGCACCGCATGGCGGAAGCCAACAAGGCTTTCGCCCACTATCGGTTCTAACTCGCGCGACATCCGGAAGAACACATGCCCCGCATCACCCCTATCGAGCGTTACCGCAACATCGGCATCAGTGCGCATATCGATGCCGGCAAGACCACGACCACCGAACGCATCCTGTTCTACACCGGCGTATCGCACAAGATCGGCGAGGTCCACGACGGCGCCGCGATCATGGACTGGATGGAGCAAGAGCGCGAACGCGGCATTACCATCACTTCCGCGGCAACGACGTGCTTTTGGAAAGGAATGGACGGCACTCGACCCCAGCATCGCATCAACATCATCGACACGCCCGGACACGTCGATTTCACCATCGAAGTCGAGCGTTCGATGCGGGTGCTCGATGGCGCGTGCATGGTCTATGACGCGGTGGCGGGCGTGCAGCCGCAGTCGGAAACAGTCTGGCGCCAGGCGAACAAGTACAAGGTGCCGCGACTGGCATTCATCAACAAGATGGACCGGCAGGGCGCCGACTTCTTCAAGTCCTACGATCACATCAGAACGCGGCTGAAGGGCAATCCGGTACCGATTCAAGTGCCGATCGGCGCGGAAGAGAAATTCGAAGGCCTGGTCGATCTGGTCAAGATGAGGGCCATCTATTGGGACGAGGCGTCCCAGGGGATGAAGTACGAGGAGCGCGACATTCCGGCTGATCTCGTCGAGCTGTGCAAGACCTGGCGGGAAAAGCTCGTCGAGGCCGCAGCCGAAGCCAATGACGAGTTGATGAACAAGTATCTCGAAGGGCACGATCTCTCGATCGAAGACATCAAGAAGGGCCTGCGTATCCGCGTCATCAAGAACGAGATCGTGCCCATGCTGTGCGGCTCGGCGTTCAAGAACAAGGGCGTGCAGGCCATGCTCGACGCCGTGATCGACTATATGCCCTCCCCGATCGATATTCCCCCTGTTCCCGGTGAGACCGACAGGGGCGAGCCGGTGACGCGCAAAGCGGACGACAGCGAGCCGTTTGCGGCGCTGGCGTTCAAGATCATGACCGACCCTTACGTCGGCCAGTTGACGTTTATCCGCGTCTATTCCGGCGTGCTGAATTCCGGCGACACCGTTTACAACTCGGTACGCGAGCGCAAGGAACGCATCGGCCGCTTGCTGCAAATGCACGCCAACCAGCGCGAAGAAATCAAGGAAGTGCGCGCCGGAGACATCGCGGCCGCTGTCGGCCTCAAGGAAGCGTCGACCGGCGAAACGCTGTGTCATCCCGACAAGATCATCATGCTCGAGCGCATGGTTTTCCCGGAGCCGGTCATTTCCCAGGCCGTGGAACCGAAAACCAAAGTGGATCAGGAAAAGATGGGCATCGCGCTGAGCCGCCTTGCGCAGGAAGATCCGTCATTTCGCGTGCACACCGACGAAGAATCCGGTCAGACCATCATTTCCGGGATGGGCGAGTTGCATCTCGAAATCATCGTCGATCGCATGAAGCGCGAATTCGGCGTGGAAGCCAACGTGGGCAAGCCGCAGGTGGCTTACCGTGAAGCAATCAAGAAATCGGTCGAAGTCGAAGGCAAGTTCATCAAGCAGTCCGGTGGCCGCGGCCAGTATGGCCACGTCTGGATCAGGGTCGAGCCTAACGAGGCGGGTAAGGGCTACGAGTTCGTCGATGCGATCAAGGGTGGCACGGTGCCGCGCGAATATATTCCGGCAGTCGATAAGGGCTTGCAGGAAACCCTGCCGAATGGCGTGCTGGCCGGCTTCCCGGTCGTGGATGTCAAGGTCACCTTGTTCGACGGCTCCTACCACGATGTCGATTCGAACGAAAACGCCTTCAAGATGGCGGCTTCGATGGCATTCAAGGACGGCATGCGCAAGGCGAACCCGATCCTGCTCGAGCCGATGATGGCAGTGGAAGTGGAAACGCCGGAAAATTTCATGGGCAATGTGATCGGCGATCTTTCTTCGCGTCGCGGCATGATCCAGGGGCAGGAAGAAGTGCACGGCACGATGGTGATCAAGGCCGAGGTGCCGCTGGCGGAAATGTTCGGTTATTCGACCTCGTTGCGCTCGGCCACCCAGGGCCGCGCCACCTACACCATGGAATTCAAGCACTACGCCGAAGCGCCGAAGACGGTCGCGGAAGCTGTGATCAATAAGAAGGCTGCCTAAGCAGGAAGGAATTCAAGATGGCAAAGGGAAAGTTTGAGCGCAAGAAGCCGCACGTGAACGTGGGCACGATAGGACACGTGGACCATGGCAAGACGACGCTGACGGCGGCGATCA
>Ga0315275_10002900_pt1 | contig 15689 bp, 7 predicted proteins | sample YL17G03_0_MG_FD_205557 | JGI IMG/M metagenome (GOLD analysis project Ga0315275, IMG submission 205557) | Sediment microbial communities from Yellowstone Lake, YNP, Wyoming, USA - YL17G03_0 | ecosystem: Environmental > Aquatic > Freshwater > Lake > Sediment | place: USA: Wyoming | collected... | reverse complement strand
GAAAAACTATCATTGGCCGGGTGCACAAGCTTGCCGGGGGGATATGCCTGCGGAGGGCGTTCACCCTCATTGAGCTTCTGGTCGTTATTTCGGTGATTTCGCTGCTGATGTCTATTCTGGCGCCGGCCCTGAGCGAGGCAAGGCGGCAGGCCCAGGCGATAGTCGGGATGGGCAACCAGCGGCAGATTGTCAACGCCGTCAACCTCTTCGCTATGGACCACGATGGTCTGTACCCTGAATCGGTCGCCACAATAGGGACTGAGCCGTGGTGGAACTGGCAGGAGCCGACGGTGCTTATCGGTTATCGCGCCCGCAGCCCGCGCATGTACCGCTCTATGAGCGCTTATCTGCGGGCCTATCTTGAAGATGCCGACAGCGTGCACTGTCCCGCTGCGCCGCGAAGGCACATGTATATCAAGGAGGCCTGGGCCGCCGGCGATGACTGGGACAACCCCGAAACCGACCCTGTCCTGGACCCGCTAAAGGGGACGTACTGTTTCTACTGGAACTACACCGGCTATCTTGAGGAGCGAGAGCACTTCTTTGAAGGGCCGCGAGGACCTGCCGGAGGCCGTGCCCAGAGCGGGCTGCTGGTTAGCTGTTACTTCGGCTACGACCACCATCGAAGCCCGAGGGCTTATGGCAGTTGTCAATACTTCCGGGGCGCGGGCATTACGGAGGGCAGGCCCCTTTCATCGGCTTACTGGTCGAGGGACATGGGCGGCCGCTCGCCAATGCCCGACGTCAAGCTCTACGCCGGTTATACGGATGGCCGGGTTGAGAGCTATCCATCCTCCGAGACGGCGATTATGAGGGTGATTATTAACCCGGATACCGGCGAGCCTTATCCTTATGGAATCGGGCCTGGCGAGTTCCACTTGCCGCGAAATGCTCTGCCCTAAACCAGAAAGGCAATTGCCCACATGCTCAGTTTAATGGCGCGCCTCGATTATGCTCATATTCGGTTTTGCACGGGCTGCTCAGCGTCCTTCTCAGAGCTTGCGCACCAATCCGACGACTACCGCCTCGATTCGGCAGTTGGTTGAGTAGATAGGGTCATAATCGTCGTTGGCCGGCTCCAATCGAATGCGTGCGTCTTCTCTGTAGAACCGCTTGAGGGTCGCGTTCTCATTATCGACAATTGCCACGACTAATTGGCCGTCCTCGGCGGCGCACCGCCGGCGGCAGACTACATAATCGCCGTTGCGAATATCGGCATCGATCATGCTGTCGCCTCTGACCTCGAGGGCATAAGTGTTGTCGTCGATTGCGAAATAGGATTCAAGGGACAGGCGCTCGGCGTTCTCGACCGCCTCGATGGGCGCGCCTGCTGCCACTACTCCAAGAAGCGGTATTGACGTGTGGCTTGCGGCCTGGTCCGGTGTCCCGCACCAATCTTCCGGCTCCCGATGAGACTGTATCGGGCAAACGTGAGTAAGTAACGCCTTGGGATTGCCGCCGGGGATGTCAGGAGATTGGTGCGGGGCGATGCGGCTAAGCAGTTCTTGGGCTGCTGAAGTGAGCTTCAAAGAGCGAGCCTTGCCTGGGCAGCCGCGGAGCAGGTCCTTTTTTCGCAGCTCGCCTATATGCTCGAATACGGTGCTTCGGCTTATGCGCATCTCCCGGGCGAGCTCCGCTATGGTCGGGGAATAGCACCGGCTGGCCTGAGAATAGGCTATTGCTCGTAGTAGTTGGAGTTGACGGGGGGTCAGTTGGTTTGAGGGAGTCTCTGCGATCAACTGCATTTTCGAGTTCCTCCTTCCGGCGGACGATGTGCCGGTCCGTCGGCTGATGGTTTGTCCGCCCAGGCATCGGCTGGCTTGTCGCCCGGACGAGAGTGTCGCGGCTTAACAACGACGGCGGGGCAGCGATGAGCTGCGCCAATTTGTTCAACATTCTGGTCAGTCCGGTTTGCCCGCAGCGGCCTGGTTTTGACGGCCAGAAGGAGACATAGTCGCCGCCCGGGCCGAATTTGCAGACCGGCTCGATTTGCTCGTTTGCAGAACCGCCGATTTCTTCACGCTTTGCAATGTCGAAGAATCTGTCATTTGTATCCATAAGTAACTGTCTGTATCGGCAAAAGCCCGCCGATTACCCAAACAAAAACCGAACAAAAACCGCAAGACATAAATTTTTTTAACGGGCCCGAGACACATAACAGGCAACGCCGATAATATAGGACGCCGGCAGTGCAGGGTGTTGCGATTTTAGCGTGGTATTCTGACAGACTCCATTTGTGTACGTCGGGATTGGAGGAAGGCCTTACCCTGGATATTTCGCGCGGCTTTCATAATATCATAACTCCTTTAATAACAAATACTTAACTCTCCGTGCTCTCTGTGGCTTTGAAAAATCCGGACAAAGAGTCCTAAAAAATCGCAGAATTGTCTTGACAAAGAGGGTTGCTTCGCGTATAAATCCATAATAGCCAATTACTCCCGCAGGTGAAGAAATATTCAATGCCTGCCGGAGATTGGCAGTGGGAGTAGCGGCGGTGAGTATGCGTTTAGGCGAAAGTGGGTATTCTGGGCGGGGGGGGTAATTGTGAGTGAACAACCGCAGTTCACCCAACTTCACGCCAACGCCATAATTCCTTTCAGGCGAAAATCACGGAATCTTGTTGCCCGCAGCCCCCCTCTGTAAGTGGACACGGATTTACACAGGAGCCACAGAGAGCACCGAGGACACAGAGAAGTCGAATTTCAAAGTGTAAAGTGGCAGTTGAGAATGAAAGAACGGACACCGATTAACACGGATTTACAGAGCACAGGCAAGACAGACAGTTCGTTAAGAAACGCAGTTTTGTAAAGAATTGGGAACCAGTTTTAGGAGAAAAAGCGATGAGAAAGACAAATCTAATGTGCTGTGCAATACTCATGATCGTTGTGACAACAAGCACAGCGGGAGCAAACGGGGCTGATTTCACCTGGACGTACAGGACTCCTATGACGATGGGTCGACTCGCTGGTGGCACAGCGGCAATAGATGAGGTCATATATGCCATCGGCGGGCATGAGGGTGCTCTGTATGGTCGGATGAATGAAGCTTACAATACCTCAACCGACACATGGACATCAAAAGCACCTCTTCCTCACGGAGATGGGAGGTATGGAATTTCAGCTATTGCTGTTGGGGGCAAGATATATACCTTCGGAGGGACAAATATATGGGGCAACTATAATAACAACAACATAGATGAATATGACCCATCTACTGATACATGGACTGCTTACAAAGCTACGTATCCGATAAGTGTGGGTGGTGTTGCTTTGGCGGAGTACGACGGGAAGATATATTGCTTTGGCGGTTCATTCTATCGAACCAGCGATCCAGATGCTGAGGAGGTCTATGAATATGATGTGGCAACTAACTCCATTACGCCAAAGGCGAGTATGCCGACGGCAAGAACATATGCATTTGCTGGGACTGTAGGAGATAAGATATATGTTATTGGCGGGTATAGTTATGATCAGAGCAGCGAGCTTGATGTTGTAGAAGTGTATGATCCTCTGGCCGATCAGTGGAGCACCGGGTATGCACCAATGCCGAGTGCTGGAAATGGAACCGTTGGCGGGGCAGTTATAAACGGCACAATCTATATTGTAGTTGGCGGCACTACCACGGTTTATGAGTATGATCCCTCTACTGACGGATGGACGGAGAAGAACCCAACACAAACTCCAAGGCATCAGCCATTTATAGCATCAGTTGAGAATAAACTTTATGTTATGGGAGGGTACCAATACGAAGGACAGGTCTGGCTCTCCTCTGTGGAGGAGGGCGTGTTAGGGCCGGAGTGTTGTCCTGGGACAGCGGGGAGCTTGGGTGAGGGTTTGGTGGCGTACTATCCATTTGAGGGCAATGCGAATGATGCGAGCGGCAACGGCAACCACGGAACCGAGCAGGGCGGGCCTTCGTACGTCGGGGGTGTCTGCGGGCAGGCTGTGAGCCTTGATGGGCTCGATGATTATGTCCAGGTTCCAGGCGACCCTCTTAATCTTGGAACTTCAGACGTATCTCTGAGTGCCTGGGTTCGGGTGGACGCCCCGGGCCCACGAGAGGGTACAATAGTCACCAAGAGAAATGGAGGGATTGCCACTTCTGCGGGATATAGTCTTGAAATGAACGCCGATTGGGGAGGGGGGGGCTCAGTTGTCGCAACCATCGGCGACGGGACAGGAGTGAAGGCCGCTTACTACAGTGAAAGCTTCATAAACGACGGTAACTGGCACTGCGTTACGGCGGTTTCCGACCGCGACGGATATGGCCAGATGTATGTGGATGGCATCCCGGATGGCGAACCTACTCCAATTTGGCATCGCTCCGCCTCTATGGATAACTCATTTGATGTTCTGATTGGCAAGACGATCAATACCCTCGGCGAGCCTGGGTACTTCATTGGGGCTATCGATGAGGTTCGGATTTATGACCGTGCGTTGTCGCCTTGTGAGATTCGCAAGTTGGCCTGCGCAGCGGCGAATGCTCCTCCTACTGCCGACGCTGGTGAGGACCAGACAGTCTATGCCGATGCTGATTTCACGGCTGAGGTTGTCTTGGATGGCTCAGGCTCCAGCGACCCTGATGGAGATGAGCTTAGCTATCTGTGGACATGGACGATTGGCGGGGAAGCGCACCAAACAACCGGTGTGAATCCTCAGATTGAGCTGCCGGTTGGGCAACATACCATTGAGCTAATCGTAAATGATGGGCAGGAAGATTCCGAGCCGGATCAGGTCGTCATAACTGTAATCGCACCGATGGAGGCCAATTTGTGGGTTGTTCCGCGGGTAATCAATCGCTACAGCAGGATGCCGCAGATAATGGCGATGGTTCGTCTGGCCGGTATCAGCAAAGACCAGGTCGATAGCGAGACGCCGCTGATGCTCTATCCCGGCGGGATTGAGGCGGTATCCCAGAGGGCCAGTGAGTGCGGCAGAGGCGGAATGCACAGTACTATGATCCTTGCGTCCTTTGACAAATCCGACTTGATGGACGCGGCCGCTGAGAATGGTAGCGTCGGATTGACAGCCGTTGGCCGACTCAAAAGCGGTCAGTATTTCTGCGGGACGGACACCATCAGGATAATTGCTCCGGGGAAGCCGCGTTAACAGGAGCACAGAGGGCACTTTGGAAGCAATTGAAGAGGGCTGTGAACAGGCGTTCGCAGCCCTTTTCATTTTGCGGGCGCGCCCGGCGCGTAGATGAGCAGGCGGGGTAAGCGATGTAGCAATACAGCTACATCGCATAGAATCGAGACTGGGTGAGAAGGCGGGGCGATTATGCGCTTGCCGTGGGGCGGGGCGTGCCTGTATTATTTGCTGTGCAGGCTCGCCTATGGGTGTGTCACAGCGTGCGTTGTCGTGCAACCGGTCTTTGCAGCATAGGTTTAGGAGCATTTGTGATGGAGATTTCGAGGTCTCTGCAATTGGGCGTTATCATTTTTGTTGGTCTTTTTCTGATTTGTTCGGCCGGCGGCGCCGACTGGCCGACCTATCGGCACGACGATGCCCGGTCGGGCTGCACATCCGAATCGCTGCAGACGCCGCTGCGGCTGAGGTGGGTCTATACCCCTGCGCATCCTCCTCGCCCGGCGTGGTCGGGACCGGGTGAACGGCCGAGGGAGGGATTCGTGCTAAGGCATCGCGTCGATTTTGATGACGCCTTTCAGGTTGCCATAGCCGGCGGCTTGGTCTATTTCGGCTCTTCCTCGGACAATAAGGTCTATGCCCTCGATGCGGCGACAGGCCGGCAACGCTGGGCCTTCTTTACTGGCGGGCCGGTGCGATTGGCGCCGACTGTCCACGAAGGCAGGCTCTTTTTCGGCTCAGACGACGGCTTCGTCTATTGTCTAAAAGCCAGCGACGCAGAGCTTATCTGGAAGCTGCGCCTGGGGCCAAGCGATGAACGGCTCTTGGGTAATGAACACATGATTTCCCGCTGGCCCATCCGAACGAGCGTCCTCGTTGATGGGGACGTTGCGTATTTCACCGCGGGAATTTTCCCACACGAGAATGTTTATGTATGTGCCGTTCGCGCCGACGACGGAACCATCTTATGGAAAAACGACAACATCAGCGAGGCGGAGGCCTACCGCAACGAGTTCTCGCCGCAGGGATACATGCTGGCCGGCGGCACGCAGCTTTTCATACCGTCCGGCAGGGCCTTGCCCGTCGGCTTCGACCGAACAACGGGGCGTGTCGTTTTCAGGAGCAACTACGGCTGGAGAGGCGAGGAGGCCGGGGGCCTTATCGGCGGCACATACGCGCTGCTCGCCGACAACCAGATTTACACCGGCACACAGAACCATCTTCTTGCTCTCGACCAGAAGACCGGCAGGGTGGGCTTCGGCTGGTTTCCAGGCCGGCGGCTTGCGGTCGTCGCGGAGATGGCGTATATGGCTACCGGCGAAGAGATCGTGGCGATGGACCGGGTCAAGTACGCCGAGGCCAGCAGACGCCGCAATTCTCTCGAATACAAGATAAAGGGATTGCGAAGCAGCGTCGGCAGCGCCAAGGGCGAAGACCGGGAGAAACGCCAGGAGCAGTTAGCCGCTGCGGAAAAAGAGCTCGAGCAGCTTCAGCGTGAGAATATCGTCCCGTCCGTCAAGTGGAGCGTATCCAGCCGGTCCGATGCGGAGCTGATACTCTGCGAGAACCTTGTTATTGCCGGCGGACGCGGAACCGTCAATGCCTATAACCGCGACAACGGCGAGTCCGTCTGGGACGTGAAAGTCGATGGCAAAGCGAGCGGCCTGGCTGTGGCCGACGGACGGCTCTACGTCAGCACTGATACAGGCAAGATTTATTGCTTTGCCTCGCTGGCGGGTGCCGAATCCGAGGGTGCGGCGTTGCTTCCGCCTGAGCCTCCGGCGGCCAATCCTTATCCCAAAGACGAGCTGACCGCGGTTTACCAGGCCGCCGCAGAGTCAATCATTATGGAGGGCGGTGTTACGAAGGGTTACTGCCTTCTTCTCGGTGCCGAGCGCGGTCGCCTGGCGTGGGAGCTGGCCAGACGAACCGACCTGACAATTATCGCCGTGGAACCCGATGCGGAGAAGGTGCGCATAGCCCGGCAGGCCCTGGATTCGGCGGGCCTCTACGGCGAACGCGTCGTTGTCGAGCAGCGGGAGCTGACCAATCTGCCCTATTCGAACTACTTCGCCAACCTGATTGTTTCCGACAGTATGTTGCTGACCGGCCAGATTCCCGCGAAGGCGGCTGAGCTTGTCAGGCATTTGAAGCCGTGCGGCGGAGTCATCTGCTTGGGCGCGCCCGCCAAAGCACCGGGCGAAGCCGGCAAATTGTCCTGGTATGACGTCGAGCAATGGTTTAATCAACTGCAGTTGGGCCGATGCCGAATCAGTCATACCAATGGCGTCTGGGCCACGGTCAGGCGAGGACGTCTGCCCGGGGCAGGCCAGTGGACGCATCAATACGCCGAGCCCGGCAATACCGCCTGCAGCGACGACCGAATCGTCAGCGGGCCGATGGGCCTGCTGTGGTTTGGCGAGCCGGGGCCGTCGCTGATGGTCAATCGTCACGATGCTGCCACGGCGCCTCTGGCGGTCAACGGCCGCCTCTTCATCCAAGGCGAGAACGTGGTGATGGCGCACGATTCCTATAATGGGGTCCGTCTGTGGCAGCGGGAGATACCGGGCGCGATGCGCACGCGCCAAAAAGGCACCGAATGCGGTAACCTTGCCGCTTCGCAGGACAGCTTCTTCGTCGCGGTTGAGGATAAGTGCCTGCGGCTGGACGCTGAAACGGGCGAGACGCGAGCGACCTACGATCTACCCACGGCTCCCGACAAGACCTGGCCCAAGTGGGGATATACCGCCTACGTTGACGGCGTTCTCTACGGAAGCTCGATGACGAAAACGGGCGTTTCAGATTTGCTTTTTGCCGTTGATACAGCCCGGAACAAACCGCTATGGAGCTATTCAGGCAGGAACATTGTCAACCTGACTATCGCCATCGGGGACGGCTGGGTCTTTTTCATCGATAGCTCCATCAGCCCGGAGCAGCGAGAGGAGTTGCTGCGGCAGGACAAGGCGCACCTAAAGAGCTTGAGCCCCGAAGACGCGAAGAAGGCTGAGGCCGCCCAGAAGGATATCGATGCGCGCCTTGCCGTTGCCCTCGACGCCCGCACGGGCGGAAAGCTCTGGGAGAAACCCGTCGATGTGACCGATTGCAGCAGGATCGGCATAGGCGGCGGCGAGCTGACGGCGATGTATCGTGATGGAGTCGTGCTGCTGTGCGGCGCCAACGCAAACGGCCATTATTGGAAGCAGTTCCTTTCCGGCGAGTTTGCGGAGCGCCGGCTGGTTGCCCTCTCGGCCAAGACCGGCGACGTGCTCTGGGCACAGGACGCCAACTACCGCCACCGTCCCGTTATCGTCGGCGACATCGTCGTTGCGGAGCCGTGGGCTTATGAGCTAAAGACCGGCCGACAGAAAACACGTCCACATCCACTGACCGGCGAGCAGACAACATGGCAGTTCCTAAGGCCCGGCCACCACTGCGGCGCCATCTCCGCCTGTCCGCAGATGCTCTTTATGCGATCAGGCTTCACGAGCTACTATGACTTAGGCGACGACAGCGGCGTGCGCCATTTTACCGGGCATCGCCTGGGCTGCTGGATAAACGCCATTCCCGCCGACGGTCTGGCCCTGATGCCCGAAGCGAGCGCCGGCTGCGTCTGCCTCTTCCCGATAATGTGCTCGGTTGCCTTGGAGCCTCGCCCCGACTACGAGCGATGGGGGATATACAGCACCGGCGGGGCCAACACGCCCGTTCAGAGTCTCGCGGTAAATCTCGGCGCGCCGGGCGACAGGCGCGACCCGGATGGGACGTTGTGGTTCGGCTATCCTCGGCCGGGATTGCCCAGCGACCGTGCGGCAATGGGCTTCTCATTCGGGCTGAAAGTGGAATTCATCGAGAATGGAGGGTACCACGACCGCAGCAGTTATGCGCCCGTTGCCGGGACGGATGCGCCCTGGATATATACTTCCTGTGCCCGCGGACTCAAGCGGTGTGTTGTGCCGCTCTTGTCCGGTGATGATAAGCCGGGCGAATACACCGTGCGGCTGTACTTCGCGGACTTTGACAACGCCCAGGCCGGCAAACGCATCTTCGACGTCAAGCTGCAGGGCAAGGATGTACTTAGCGGCTTCGACGTTGCCGGGGAGGCCGGAGGCTCCGGCAAGGCCGTCGTGCGTCAATTCGCCGGCGTACCCGTTACCGCCGATCTCGAAATCGAGCTTGTTCCAAAGGGCGAACAGCCCTCCTCGATGAGCGCCGCGCCAATCCTTTGCGGCCTTGAAGTGGTGCGAGAGACAAAAGTGGCCGATACCGCAAGTCAATAAGGTCTTGCTTGATGCCGTGTGGGGGCCGTTGACAAATATCGGCCAATGTACTATAATACTCAGACTGACCGGTTCGCCTTGTCATACCTGCGAAACCAGGTATCCAGCAGTGTGGCGGGTGAGTGGATTCCCGCTTTCGCGGGAATGACACAGTGTGGTATATTGCTGCCGCATAAGGACTTATCGTGCGGTTTTCTTAAAAACTGGTCAGTTTGAGTATAATATTTGTTGAACAGAATGGGTGTTGTCCGACTATTGGATATGGATGCGCAAGAAGCTCCAAAATGGAACCTGATTCTCTGGAGAATGAAATGAAGATGCCAAGAATCATATCAATCGCGGCGGTAGTGCTTTGTGTTTTGGTCCTTTGGCCCGGCACAGCCTCGGCGCGCAGTCGTCTCTACGTTGGCTTCGGCACGTCTTTCGGCCACGGCCATTCGACCCTTTTGCACCATAGTTACCCCGATTACCGATGGCACAGCGGCTACTACGGATGGCTGGACCACGACCGATACCTCTGGATGGACAGGGGCCGGTACTACGGGTCTTTCTGGGGCTGGCCTTCCTGCTGGCCCGGGACGAGTATATGGGTCGAGGACTACTGGCCGACCTACGTCTCGCCGCCGGTTCTTGTTGAACGCCCGCACATTGTCACGCGGCAGTACGTGGTGGTAAAGCCCAAAGGCGGCGAGGTCAGCCCCGCCGACGCCAGGTTGTTCGCCGAGGTTCGCAACAAGAAAGACGAGCTGCTGCGGACACTCAAAATCGGCGATAAGGCGTCCCGCACCCGCGCAATCACGGACCTGGCCGGATATTCTTTTGATGATACTGTCAGGGAGGCCCTCGAAGAAGTCATCCGCAAAGACCCGGATGCCGAGCTGCGCAAGTGTGTCGCCGAATCGCTCGGCAACATCAAGAACAAGAACGTCATCCCCACCCTCGAAAAAGTAAGGTTAGAGGATTCAAACGAAGAAGTCCGCCGGGCCGCCGACAAGGCGATAAGCCAAATCACCAGCCGTTAGAAACTACCTCAAGACTGTCACCCTGAGCGCAGCGAAGGGTCTGGCCTGTGAAAACGGGAGATTCTTCGCTTCGCTCAGAATGACAAAGAGTCGCTCAGACGCCGTCCTGAGCTGGTCGAAGGAATGACATTATGCCTTTTGAGATGATTTCTTAGGCAGCGATTGCTCGAAAGAGGTAGGTCGGGGGATCAGGGGGAAATCAGCGATTCTACGAGCGCAGAGCGACCGGGAGAGGAGTTTTGGGAGAAGCTGCAAGCCGCCTGGATGCGTGGGCCGGGCATCCTACAAGAAACATACGAAATAGGGCGGTTTTTGCTGGCAAACGGGGCGGGGGAATGGTATAATAGTCTTGACTTTGCGGTGATACTATTTGCGACAGCCTGGAGGAGGCTGCGTTCCGCCTTTCTCCGTTGATGGCTCTTTGGCAAGAGAAACCTTTTTCGGGAGGTCATCAAATGAAGCCCGAGAGGATGTCTGTTCTCATTCCTTTTGTCGTCGTTGCAGTTTTATGTAGCTGCGGCCTTGCTGCCTGTCCATCGGCTGACCTTACCGGCGACTGCCTGGTGAACTTCCTCGACTTTCATCTTATGGCCTTAGACGGGAACCTGCTCGACTTGCACACTATGGCCTCGCAATGGCTGGAGTCCGGCGAAAACGATGCGGGAAGGGAGCCACTGCCGGTGTTGGGGCGGGCTGATATCCAAATGGGTGAGCCTAATTCGTTCGCAGTTGAGTTTGTGGTGCTCGACAAGCGGCGGATTGGTAGGACTGTCTTTGAATATGAATGTGAGGTGATTTTGACAAATCTCTCGGCAGCTACCCTTGAGAACGTGCAACTTGTGATGGTGGGCTGGCCGGACAATATGACAATAATAGACCCGCACGTAACCTTCGGCGAAGCCGAGATTCCCCCCGGCGAATCAGCCGCCAGTATGGATACGTGCACCTTCACAGTTGACCGCTCTGAACCGATTAACCCGGTCGAGATTATCTGGCATCTAATTCCCGCACCCGAAGATATCGTGCTTATTCCAAGCGGGACGTTTGCGATGGGGGATAACCCTCCTGACGGATATTCGGATGAGTTTCCCGTTCATACGGTAACGGTGGATTCGTTCTATATCGGCAAGTACGAGGTCACGAACGGGCAGTATTGCGATTACCTCAACTCCGGCAAATCACAGGGGTTGATAACGGTCACCAGCGGCGTGGTGTATAAGGCGGGTTCGGGTACGATTTATCCGTATTGCGATACGTCAACAAGCAGTTCTTACAGCCAGATAGCCTACAGCGGCGGCGTCTTCTATGTCCGTACCAAAAAAGGACGAAACATGGCCAATGACCCGATGGTTCGGGTCAGCTGGTATGGCTCCGCTGCATACTGCAACTGGCGAAGTCAGCAGGATGGATACGAGCAGTGCTACAATCTCTCGACGTGGAATTGCGACTTCTCAAAGAAGGGCTACCGCCTTGCGACGGAGGCGGAGTGGGAATACGCCGCCCGCGGCGGATTATCAGGCAGGCGCTTTCCTTGGGGTAATGACATTTACCACACGCAGGCAAACTACTACAGTTCAGCCACAATTTCTTATGATAAAAGTCCTACAAGGGGATGGCATCCACTGTGGAATGATGGGATAAAGCCTTATACATCGCCAGTGGGTTTTTTTGATGGGACAATGAAGTATAAGGCAGAATACCAATGGCCTGGCAGCGCCACAAGTTACCAGACCACAAGCGGGGCGAATAACTATGGCCTTTATGATATGGCGGGCAATGTGTGGGAGTGGTGCAACGACTGGTACTCGGAGACGTATTACAGTTCCAGTCCGACGAATAATCCGACAGGTCCGCTTGGTCCGCTTAACTATCGTGTTTTTCGCGGCGGCGGTTGGTACTACAGTGCCGAAGGCTGTCGGGTTGCGCTTCGGAGGCACTACTGGCCGGACGATCGCAGCGGCGACGGCCTCGGGTTTCGCATTGTCCTGGACTTTTAGCCCGTTAGAGGCCGTTCCTGATGGGATAGTGCTCATGAGTCTGAAACAACAAATAGTATTTGCGGGACACAGCATGGTGTTCAGAGCCTCTAACGGGCTGAACACTTTGCTCTTTCCCCTTTAACGGTATTTCGACACGAAGTGGAAGCTGAATTCTGCATATGTCCAGAAGATGATCGAAGGCTGGCTATGTCAGGCTGGCTGGTACAGCGAGTAGTGGTCGGAGGAAACAAGTCGCCGTGAGGCTTCAATTCTTCTGCGCTTGTCCAAGAGTCTGAAAGACGATGTCGGCAACCTTTGTGCGAACCGCCTTTGTGCTTCCCTTGTCGTTGGGATGCGCTCTATTGGTGAGAATGATAACATAAATCCTGCCGGCCGGGTCGCAGACAATCGAAGTCCCCGTGTACCCGCTGTGGCAGAATGTGTTTTGCGGCGCGTATGAACCCTTAATCCACGAGTAGCCGGATTGCACATCAAAGCCGCAGGCGCGGCCGTGCGCTGCAACGCCGGTCATCAGGCGAACGGATTCGCCGCTTAGGACCTGCGCGCCGTTCCAGGTTCCGCCATTCAAGAGCATTCGGCAGTAGATTGACAGGTCATCCGCCGTTGAAAAGACACCCGCATTGCCCGATATTCCGCCCATCAACCTGGCAAGCGGGTCGTGAACCGTGCCTCGAAGCGGCCGGCCCCTCACAACCTCCGTTGCCGCTATGTTCCGGCTCCACGATTCCGGCGGGTTGTAAGCAGTATGGTTCATCTTGAGCGGCCCGAAGATATTCTCGGCGGCGAAGACGTCGATCTTTTTCCCGCTGACCGCTTCAACAATTTTAGCCAGCGTTATGTAGCCCAAGCAGCTATATCGAAACTCTTCGCCCGGCTTGCTCAGGGCTTTGAGCGAGCATATCTTCTCAATCACCTCATCGGGGCAGGGACTTGCGAACTGCTCTTCCAATTCACTTGCGCTGGTGTAAGCCGGCAGGCCGGACGTATGTGTCAGAAGATGCTCAATCGTCGCGCTTTCCTTGCCTTCGCAGGCAAAAGCTGGCAGATACCTGCTCGCATGGTCGCTCAGTTCTATCTTACCGCAGTCTCGCAGAATCATTATCGAGGCAGCCGTCGCAACCGGCTTGGTCAGCGACGCGATATCAAAAACGGTGTCTTCGTTCATTGATTCCTTAACCGGTATCGTAACCTGGTTCCCGAAGGCCTTGTGGTAGAGAATCTCATCGGCCCTGCCCACGAGAACGACCGCACCCGGAAAGCTGCCTCTTTCGATTTCATCGATGACGACCCGGTCAATGCAGTTCAATCCTTCAAACGAAGGTCTTCTCGCGGCGCGCTGGCATCCGGGTATAATTAACGCGGGCAGAAGGAACAGTACTTTGGCGGCGCGTGTTAAGCTCATATCAGTAGTTTTCCACATCGACTCGGCCGGGTGTCCAGACTATTACTGTGTTTCATAAATCTCGGTGCTATGGGCTATGAGATTGCTTCGTCGCTTCGCTCCTCGCAATGACAATTTGAGACTCCTATGTGTCATTGCGAGTCCGCCGCAGGCGGACGTGGCAATCTCGTAGTCGCAGTACTTGTGAAACACGGTACTATGTGTGAATTCTATCATAACTGGTGGATATTGTCATCGCTCGTGCTATACTTTCGGAATGAAGACGGCCAAAACGCTAATTGCGATGCTTCTTGCGGCTTATGCCGCTGGCTGCCACGGCGCGGTTAGGACAGGGCTGGATAACATCGGCTCATACGCACACTTATTTCAGGGCAAACGCATCGGCATCATAACCAACCACACCGGGTATGACAGCGATGGCCGATACATAGTCGATGTATTCAGCAGAATGAGCGGCGTAACGGTGACGGCGCTGTTCAGCCCGGAGCACGGCATTCGCGGCGCCGCAGAGGCGGGCGAGAAGCTTGAGGGCGAAACGGACCCGGCCGGCCGTCTGCCCGTTTACAGCCTCTACGGCAAGACGCTCAAGCCCACCCCGGAAATGCTCAAGGACGTTGATATTCTCGTCTTCGACATTCAGGATGTCGGCGCCCGTTTTTACACATACACTTATACAATGTCCCTGGCGATGGAAGCCGCCGCTGAAAATGGCAAGCGATTCGTTGTCCTCGACCGCCCCAACCCGATAAACGGGCTGGCGGTCGAAGGCAATGTCCTCGAGCCGAAATATGCGAGCTTCGTCGGTTTGTATCCGATTCCGGTTCGCCATGGAATGACCATTGGCGAGCTGGCGAAAATGTTCAATGAGCAGGGGTGGCTCGCCAACGGCGTCAAGGCGGACCTCGTCGTGGCGGCTATGAAAGGCTGGCGGCGCACGATGTGGTATGATCAGACGGGCCTGACTTTTATCAAGCCCTCTCCGAATATGACCAGCCTCGAAACCGCAGTTGTTTATCCAGGCTTATGTCTCCTCGAGGGAACCAACGTTTCGGAAGGCAGGGGTACGTCTATGCCGTTCCTGCAGTTTGGCGCCCCCTGGATCGACGCCGACAATCTGACGGCCCGGCTCAACAAACTGAATCTGGCGGGTATCCAATTTGAGGCGACAAATTTCACCCCGAACAGTTCAAAGTACGCAGGGCAGAAATGCTATGGGGCCGGGATCACCGTAACGCAAAGAGACGTGCTTGAACCCTATTGGACAGGTATCCTTATCGTCAACGAGATTCATCATACGTACCCGGACGATTTCCAGTGGAGAGCAGGGCACTTCGATAACTTGTGCGGGAGCGCCGCCGTGCGCAACGCTATTACGGCCCGATCCTCACTGGAGAAGCTCAAGGAAAGCTGGCAGGGGCCGCTCAATTCCTTTCTGCAAATTAGGAAACGGTATTTGCTCTACCCGAAGTGAGTCAAGCTGGTGATCTGCTCTTTTCATATTCTTCTGAGTCCACAGCCTTCAACCAGTCCCATACAGCGGTGATGGCAGCAGGCTCGAGTTCGGCAACCTCAGCGAGCCACACGGAATCCAACGTAGTCGCTGTCGCCCGGGCCGACACCGCCACTGCCTGGGGGAAGATACCAACCCCGGTAGGCACAACGAACGCTGGAGGGGCCGTCGTCCCAGCAACCACCTCTGACAAAATGATAGCCCTTGTGCTCGAATGGCTTTGGATTGCCTGGGTATGATTCGGCCCAATTAGCGACCCATTCATAGGCATTACCCACCATATCCATACACCCATAAGGGCTGGCTCCGTCCGGATAGCTGCCCACCGGAGCACTCTGGTTGGTTCTGTATCCTCCCCCGGCGGGGTTGCGGTCTTCGGGATTATTGCACT
>Ga0315275_10002899_pt1 | contig 15691 bp, 11 predicted proteins | sample YL17G03_0_MG_FD_205557 | JGI IMG/M metagenome (GOLD analysis project Ga0315275, IMG submission 205557) | Sediment microbial communities from Yellowstone Lake, YNP, Wyoming, USA - YL17G03_0 | ecosystem: Environmental > Aquatic > Freshwater > Lake > Sediment | place: USA: Wyoming | collected... | reverse complement strand
ACGTGATGGCCTTGGTAATCCCATGCATCCACCACCGCGAAATTGGTGTATGGATCATCCTCTAGACCCGTCACGGTATAGTCCAAAACCGAGAGGTAGACGTAACCATCCTGCGGGACGGTGTCTCTCGATATGTTGCCACCGAAGGTGACCGATTCGCCGGGCGCAAGAGCCCAGTACGAGTCGTTGAACTTGTCGCCCGTGATACCGGTTCCGAAGCCCCAGATCACTCCTCCAAACATCGGATCTGTGATCGTGTAGTCCATCCATGTGTCATTGCTCGGGTTGTGGACAGTGATCTCGTAGATGACATCTTCACCGATTGCTGCGCAACTCTTGTCCGCCGTCTTAGTGATTTCTATGGCAGGGTGCAAGATGTCGATGCTCACGGAATCCCGGTCAGTCACGATGTGCAGATGAGACCAAGGCTGTCCGGCGACGTACTGGTAATCGTGGGCTTCCACGGTCACAGTATTGGTGAGCTCCAAATGCGACGGATCTGCTGTGAGATTTGGTACTGGATAACTGAAAGTTCTCGACTCGTACCCGTGAGGTAGCAAATATCCGGACCAAAGCGGGTCGCCGAACAGCGGTGCGAGCAGAGGATCATGGACAACATACCACATCTCAGTGTCGTTGCTCGGGTTGGATACGTTTATCGCAAACGTAACAACATCTTCGTAGCCGTAAGCAGCGCAACTGAGGCTTGCGGTCTTCTTGACGTCAATCGCTGGATGTAGTATGTCAACTGCCCATGATGCATGGAGAGTAAGCTCAACCTCATTGCCATCAGTTACAGTGACGGTTGCGACGTTTATCAAGTGGTCAGAGTCGTTAACAGTGACCGTGTGTGCCAGCCCTGGGATGTCATCCTTGTCCACAATGACAACTGACTTCGGAGGCAGAACGCCTGTCCAAAGCGGGTCGTTCGGATCATAAGGCTTGAACAACGGATCCCATAGCTTGTAGGTCAGGGTAACCATGCTCGGGTTCCTGATTATGAACCAGTAGCTGATGACCTCACCTATCGCTGCGCATTCTCTGTCTGCGAACTTCTCAAAGGCCACCACAACTACGTTGAATGTGCAGGAATCAGTGAATGGACCGTAGCTGTTGCCTCCGTCATCCTTGTGCGTTATGCTCGCAATGTTCTCGTAAAGCTTGGGCTCAGCGAAAATGCTGACCTGGACGTCAAACGTTACCTTGAAGTGGAAAACAGCCAAGGCGGGGGTATTGTCCGGGTTTTTCCCGGTGCCACGAATAGTCCCTATGTTCCAGGTAATTGTGTTCAGCACTGTATCTCTGAGATCCGGGTCTCGGAAACTCTGCCAAGCATTTGTCAGAGTTGTGTTGTATTCGGCCGACCCGTTGATGTAAGCCACAACCTGGGGAAGGTAATCCACTAGCTTGACGAGGGTGGCATCTGCTTCACCAGTGTTGTACATGTCGATTGTGAAAGTCACAACTCCGCCGGCGGGGACCGTCTCTGGCGAGCATGTCTTATCAATGTGCATGCTTGGCGGCGTAAGGACCTGATTCGTGGGGATCGGCAGCTCCTTGTTTCCGATGTCTACGCCGTCAACGGAAATGAATCTTGCATGCAACGTTGATCCAGAATACCACGAGGCGCCCTTTATTGTTGGAGTAGTAACAGCAAGGTGAGCACCGAAGTGAACGTATGCATAGTCCACGGAAGTAGATGCAAAGTGCAACGTGAACTCCCATACCTGCAAGACTTGGTTCGGTTCATACAAGTTCGGTGAGATTCTCTGGGGGTTGCTGACGCTCCCAGCGGAAGGATCCACTGAGAACGGGTTCGAGGAATTCGCATAGGCGTTCCAAGGCGGAACGGGCGGATCGGGGGTGTATAGAACACGAGTCAGATAGTCTAAGCCATAAATGCTGTAGCCCTTGCTCGTTTCAATGAAATCCACCGCTATCCTGACGACAACAGTCTGCGATGAATACTTGTTCGGAACGTAAACTTGAATCGGTATGCTATCTCCTTCATTGTACCCAACCGTATTGCCCGGTGTCCATTGATGCGATCCACCGAGTGTATATCCTTCGATCTTCTCTGTCTGAGATGGGTCCTTGAAAGTCGTCGTATCCTGATGATCAGTGTCCTGATACGCTACGACGTCAACAGGGGTATCGGCATCCTCCACGCCCTGAGCCCAGTATCCGTCGTACCGGAAGTCGCCGTTTCCATCTGCAACAACCGTACCACTATGATCCACATCCTTCACGCCAAAAGACCAATGACTCAGTGATATCTGAACTGGTCCCGGCAGGAAGCCTTCTCCCAGGATCACAACAGGCTCGCCTGGGTAATATTCGGCACTGTTTGTCCAGACGTTCGGCTCGACCACGCTTGCTGCGACAACAGCAACGAAGAACGAGCTGCTGACCATCACGAATACAATCAGTCCTACAATCAGCGATCTGATTGACAAAACTTTCGACTTCTTGGTTGCTGCTCCGCTCTCTGCAACACCGTTTGTAGATTCCACTCTTCTTCCCCCCTTCGTCTCGAATACTATTTGTGCGTTTTCCTCCAAAGCCGGCCGGGTCACCCACATTTTGATCCGGCTCGCGAGTAAAACGCAAGCGCAGGCATCCACTGTTGCAGATAAGTAATTTGCCCTACTGACTCTAGCGAAAAATCATCGAAATATTCCATGAAAAACTTGCATCCTCTACAACAATGTCATGAAATCGGAGAATAGCATGAAGCACCTCGCCAGAAAGAATCGGTATACATCTAAGTATATTCATGGATATACGAAAAAGTATTAATCCAGAAGGCATTAAGGGCGGGCGCGTGGTCGGAAAGATGACGATTTCCATCAAGAAGAACGATTTCCACACTGACAATCCGTTTCATGCGAGCGCTGTCGTAACCAACAAAAGCTTCGCGGGAAGAGAGAGGGTTCTTGCCGAGGCTTTTCGCCTCCTTAAAACAAACAAGAATGTCGTCATCACAGCAGAGAAAGGGATGGGTAAGACTTCATTCATCGCGGAACTAGCACGAAGATACTCAAATGACTTCGAATTCGCCTACGTGGATATCTACGGCATGACATGTCAAACCCAGTTTCTTCAGATGATGACGAGAGAACTGATCGGCTCATATCGCACAAAAGATGGGAGGCTATCCCCTGAAGGTTGGGAGATTCTGAGAAGCACGAGACTGAGACTCGCGGTACTCCAGAAAGATCATCTGACAACTAGCGCGATTAATGACATCCAGACTCTCGCACCTCCCACCAAGAAGGATATCGAAATCGCTGACAAGATCAAGAAGAAGATTGAGATCAGGATGTGTCCCGATTGCGGCAAACCCCTGAAATGGATCGAGAAACACTCCAGACACTACTGCTACAGCTGTAGAAAATATCTGCCGAGACAGAGGAAGGTGAGAGCCGCTGCCTTTGACTCAGACACATACCTGGACAAGACGTGTCCAGCCTGCGGACATGATACTTCATTTGATGAGAGGTACTCGCACTACTACTGCGACAACTGCAAGAGATATCCGTTCGTTCACCTGAAGAAGAGACAAACAGAGGATTTCAAGCACTCGGATATGATGGAAGTTCTTGAATTGCCACAGAAGATAGCTAATCAAAAAGATAAGCAAGTTGTAGTCATGTTTGACGAATTCCAGGATATCTTATCGGTTGACGCGGAAGGTCTTCTTAAGGCCATGAGATCGACTTTTGAGACACATACGGACGTCAGCTATGTTTTTGTGGGACGCAATTGGCAGACTATGCAAGATCTTTTCGAGAGCAAGGATGGATTCTTCCAGAAGTTCGCCAATCCGATAGAACTTGGACCGATTGCTGCTGAGGACATGGAAAAGTTCCTGACGGAGAGATTCAAGTCAGGGGATGGCAGACTCACAAGAGAGTGTGCCAAGAGAATCACAGCGCTAGGGGGCAGATACCCAGGTCACGCGCAACGAATAGCCCATGAGCTCTTTCATATCTCCAAGGAGCCTTCCCAAGAGGACTTGGACGAGGCGATCCGATCCGTGATAGAGGAGCAATCTCACGCATACGAATCCTTCTGGGATACCATACGTAGCCCTCTCCAGAGAAGGTATTTGTTAGCCTCCGTGACGGAACCTCGCGCCTCACACGGTGCGGACTTCATCAACAGATACGATCTGAGATCGAGGTCTCACATCCAGAGAGTGGAGACGCAACTGGAGGCAAAAGGTATAGTCAGAGACGGCGAAGTCATAGATCCTTTGTTCATTCTCTGGCTTAGGGATCTCGCCGACTTGACGTGAACGCGATATCTTCTTCGGATTACTTCCTCAACGCCCCGGCACATACAAATCGTAGTTTGTCGTTCATTGAACAAGCGGTGAACAAATTGGCGGAGGGGACCTTGTTGCGCAGGATTCATTTCTCCCGTTCACAACTTCTGGGGATGTCTATCGCCGTTGTCGGAATTGCATTACTTGTCCTCGCCTATGGTTCGCAATCAAGCATTGACAAGATAGGAGACACGAACGATCCCCTGCTGCAGGACCGGGTCTCGAAGCTGCAGGACAGTAGAGGTTTGTACCTCGTTAGCGCCATCGGGACGCTATTCATTGGTCTGTTCGCCATTGGAATACTTGTTGAACCAAGCAACCCATCGATCGTGCCAAAGGAGCAGATGGTTTCGACAGCTCGAATGACAAACGATGTTCTCACCGGCCTCTCTCTCAGAGGTAACGCGACATATCTGCCTGCGTCACATGGAGCGACGAGAGGACGAATCTTCGTACCAGAGACGAAAAATGCGACCTCTCCGCCAGTCGCCCTTTCCGACGACCTTGTCTTGTCTCCAGGAAAAGACGGATCCGCGCCCGGGATTCTGGCAGAACCTCTTGGACTCCAGCTCCTCGACAGGATTGAGAAGGAGACCGGAGTTCCATTGGCTGGAGCTGGATTGGAGAGCGTCGAAGGGAGCCTTCAGATACTGAAGCATGGGTTCGGCATGATGAAGGATTTTCACTTCAAGGAAAGGGACGGAAAGACAGTCCTACGAGTTGAATACAGCGGGCTCCTCGAGGCTTGCAAGACCGTTCGAAAAGAAAGACCAGATACATGCAGGCAGTTCGCATGTATCGGATGTTCGTGTCTGCTAGCCGCGTCAGCAAGAGCCACAGGGAAGATGGTCATAGTCGAAGAAGTGGATAATTCAAAGGACAGCGTGGTCTTCACTCTGAGCATCAAGGAATGGTAGCCAGACGGATTCATTCCCTTTCTGGGGAATACGGATAAGGTTTTCTAGAGAAGATGCAATCTGTTCAACGCCCCATGAAACTGTCCCACAGTAGGCACTCGAAAAACACGATGCTCGGATTGGCAGTGTTGGTTGCAATCGCTGTTGCTATGCCAATCGCTGCATTTGGCGCTCGAGGAGATGATATCCCTCACGAGAACTTCGACCTCGTCGGATCGAACCTCGATTTCGTTATATCCCTTCTAAGATCATCGATCTCGTACTCCGAGAACGCTCTTGCCGCGATGTACAACGAAAACATGTCCTATGCCGAGCAGAACCTTACAGTTGTCAGAGAAGTCCTGATTCCGGCAGACCGTCTGCTCTCCAACATCAGGAACATTGCAGGAAGCTATGAGAATCTCAGCCTGCTCCTGCCTCCTTTTGCAGATCTTTCAACCCAGATGGATTCATTTTCCTCGATGGAGGGATCTCTGATCCAGATGAGAGGTGACATCCTGACCGCTTCTGAACTCGCGAACCTGGCAGAAAGCCAGCTGCTCCAGGCATTGGAGGCGATCAAGAATGCGAACACGGTGATAGACAGCATGAACAGGACCATAGACAACATGCTAGTATCAGCGAACTCAATCATCAATCTCCAGGTCGAAGGAAAACGTCACTTCTCAGACAATCAGCTCATCCCGTTGATTGAGAGACTAAGAGATTTGCTGCGCGCAATCCGTGCCGACATCGACGTACTCGTCATCAACAAAATACCATGGACCACGACGCGCCCTTTTCTTCTGCTATGGCTTTCTTCATATGAGTACTACCTGGATGAGCAGATCTCAGGGGGAGGATACCTCTTCTACAACGGAGCCTTCGTTCCCGACCACGATATCGCGATTCTTATGGATGGCTCGAATCTGACCTCGAGCCGAACATACGGCGCAGGGATCTTCGCCTTCGCCTATCAGATACCCCTGAACTCAAGTTGGCTTGGACTACACGAGATCAAAGCGGAAACGATGGTGTCTTCCGGTACGCTCTACTCAAGCCCGATACAGATTAAGATAATCCTTGTTCCCACGAGTACTGCACTTGAGGTGACAAGAACGATTCTGTCGCCAGACGAATTGTTGGAAGTACGAGTCATACTAAAGGACGTCAGAGGCAGTCCAGTTCGGAACGCTTCGTGTCACTTCATACTCGATCAAAGCAACACTGCATTCAACACCGACCCAGATGGATACTACGGACGCACTTGGCCCGCCTCCGATCTCGGCTACGGAGCTCATGCTATTCAGGCGTTCTTTGAAGGAATGCTCCCGTACGCGGCTAGCTCGTCTTCAGCTGTAAGCTTCGAGGTGAACATACCGACGGAAATCAGCTTGGAAGTGGTCAGCACGCGAATCTTCACCGGGTATTCTGTCGCAGGAAATGGCACACTGCTCGCGAACTCAACACAGCCGCTCCCTGGTCAGGAGATCACACTCTCAATCGACGGCCTCGCAGTCATGAATGTCACCACTGACTCTCAGGGACAGTTCAGCTTCTCCATCCCGACGGTGGGGGTGTCTGTTGGAGCTCACATCCTGAGGGCTGAGTTCCTGAATCACAACGTCGTCTGGAGATACTCCGCGAACGAAATCGGCTTCACAGTATACCTACACTCAGCGAAGCAGGTGAAGTACCCCTTCTTCCCGTCCATACCAGGCTGGGGAGGGGGAGGGCTGCAGGACACCTTTGTCTACCTCTTCATAGGTCCCAACTCTTACTACTTCTGGTTATTGCTTCTGCTCTTGATTGGAATCATTATCAAGACCTATCAGGTGAGACGCAAACGAAAAAACGCCCCGCCGCTACCTAAACCAGGAAGCCAGCTGCTCGTCACACTCGAGACAGCTCTAGAATCGGTGCCTCAGAAGAAGCCCACCAGCGAGGATTTTGCCCTCGAGTTGATCAGGGCGAGAGAAGGACCTGCTACCCCTAACGAGAGCATCGTTCGGTACTATCAACGCCTTCTGTCGTTCCTGACCCGTAGAGACAGCTTATCCTTCAAATCGAGTATGACACATTGGGAGATTGCACGGCTGCTGAAGGCCTTTGGATACCCCTCAGCACCGGTCGAAAAGGCCACTTCTCTGTTCGAGGTGGCTCTGTATTCCGGAGAACCTCTTTCAGATGATGATACGGTCCTAATGAGCACAACCCTCACCAATCTGATAAGCGCCAAGAGGCGGGAGGCAACAGATGCACTCTAGATTGAGAAAGGGCTACGCTGCCGTCGCCGTGATGGCCATCGCGATCGCACTGCTCATCGTTAGCATGACCGCTCCCGTCGCCTCCACGACGACCGATTTCTCGATATTCAATTCAGGATGGAACGGCACTAGCGACCTCGCCGTGCTCACATATAGTCTTGGTAAGTTCGCGCCTAGCTTTGAGGTGAGATCCACAGGGACGGGAATCACCGTCGAGCAGACTGACCTGACGCATGTAGCACTCGACCCCATAGAGAGCGCACTTGTCATCATAGGCCCGACGAATACATTCACTTCAGCAGAGGGCAGTCATGTGGGGGACTTCGTCAGAAGCGGCGGGGTCTTGCTTCTTGCTGACGATTTCGGAGCAGGCAACTCCCTGCTCGAACGCATGGGAGCCACCACGAGGTTTTCGGGCGATCTTGTCATGGACCTCGCATACGAGAAACAGCCCGAGTTCTCAGTACTATTCGACATCAAGCAAGACCCTCTGACCAAGAACGTTAGCACGCTCCTGCTGAACTACCCGTCATCGCTGTCGATCAACACAGCGACCACGGAAGCAATTGCACAATCGAGCATAGCGAGCTGGTTGGATGCCAACGGGAACAGAGTGCAGGAATGGGGCGAAGAGAGAGGGCCTTTCCCAATTGTCGCGCGTGAGCACATGGGTCTGGGCGAGATCCTACTGGTTTCTGATCCCAGCATCTTCATCAACGGGATGCGGCAGTACATGGACAACATTGTCTTTGCGAACAACACCATCAACCAGGTGTGTTTGGCAAGAACCGCGGTCTATTTCGACGAGAGCCACAGGAAGTTCTTGGACCCTGTGTCGATCACCATGGAGTTCACAGGAGATGTCTCGACGAATGCAAAGGCGATCATGGTGTCTATGGCCTTGGTCCTTACCCTATGGATATCGACAAATCTGGTGGACCGGGCCTTTGCTTGGTCCAAGGGAAAAACCGTACGCGGCATGGCAAGGATTATTGACGCGACACGTCAAATGCTGTTCAAGCGCAAGAAGGAGACGCCCCCCGAGCCCGCGAACGTAGAGGAGATGTTTGCAAGACTATCGAAGGAACATCCTGAGTGGAGAGTTGGGCTTCTTAGATACATGCTGCGACAAAGGGAACGTCACAGGAAACTGCTCGAAGAGAAGTGATCACGAGAGCACGAGCAGCACCCGGCGCAGGACGACAACTACAAACAACAGCAGGCCCGCGTAGATGAAGAAATCCATGCGAAGTCGCAACTCTTGGGTGAGAAAGCCGTCCGTGAGCTCCCGAATGACCAGCAGACCGATCAGTATCAACGTGGCCAGAACCTCTATCCCGGATGACAGGGAGATCATGACCGACATTGTCGTCCAGATCAGCATCGCAATGAAGATCTTGTATGACACTAGCAGAGCTCATCACCTAGTACTTTCGGACGGTGTCCGTAGCTGACTTCCCACAAGATAAACAAGATTGCTCTATTATATTGTCGCGTCTGATCTTGTCTCGAAGCTCATTCTGAACACTGACTTGATGGCGACAGGGCATGTGACAGCCTTCATATATGCCAATCCGGTTAAGAGTCGATATTCCCGAAAGTGGCATTGGAGGGCTTTGGTAGTGAGCGAGAGCAGCAGACCATTCAGGTTCAAGCTGGAAATCAGAGAGACGCCCTATGATCTCATCATATGCGTGATTCTCGCGCTGACCCTGGTGGCCCTCATTTCGTTCTTCCCGGACAGTCTGCCAAGGCAGATACTGGGGCTTGTCTTCGTCCTCTTCCTTCCAGGATACGCGGCCACTGCGGCCCTGTTCCCCGAGAACGAACAGATAGATGGGATAGAGAGGGTGGCACTGAGCTTCGGCTTGAGCATCGCCATCGTGCCGCTAATCGGCCTCGCGCTCAACTTCACCCCGTGGGGGATCAGGCTGGACCCCATACTCGCATCGGTTTCTGCATTCATCGTCGCCTCCTCGCTCGTGGCCTGGTACCGCCGGATGCGGCTGCCGGCGGACGAGAGATTCGCGATAGTCGTGGACGTCAAGGTGGACTTCCGGGGCATGCCGCTAGTCGACAAGCTCCTCACGATCGGCATAGTCATCATGCTGGTGGCCTCTGTCATAGTGCTAGCATGGGCCATAACGACCCCGAGGGTGGGGGAGAGGTTCACGCAGCTGGCCATCCTCGGCCCGGGTGGGATGGCCACCGACTACCCCAGAAACCTGACCGTGGGGCAGGACGCCAAGGTATTACTGTCCATCAAATCGTTCGAGCACAGGTCACAGAACTACACACTGATGATCGTTCTCACGAACAGCACGGACAACTCCACTGCCGCGACACAATACTCCATTAACTGGTCTCAGACCAATGGGCTCGCCCCTCATCTCGGCATCGTGCAGAACTTCACGCTCCAGCACCTGCAGTTCTACAACCAGACCTTCGACTTCGACGTGACAGCTCCAGGGACGTGGAAACTTCAGTTCTTACTATACACGGAAGGCCAGCCGCTCACTCAGAGCGCTTACAGAGAGGTCCATTTGTGGCTGAATATCGCGTAGTCGGCTGGACGGTCTCAGCCTTGAGACATCTCTAGCTCTTGAATCGAGGGGCATTTGACATCCCCATATGAGCAGAAGACGCAACAGTCACCCTGCTTCGGAGTCATGATATGTCCGCAGCTCTTGCACTCGTATACGATCTGGCAATAATCCGTTGGCATCCGCTCAGTGCTCTTGAAACCGCACTTTGGACACGTGATCGTGGACTCGAACTTGATCTTCCTAGCCATCCTGCTTCCTCGGATTCGCCTCGGGAATCCGAATGCGGTCATCTCGGATAAACCTTCGAGCGAACATCTACAGACGGACATGCGAAGCCAGCTGCTGGCTACGGTCCACCACGAATGCTCAAAATTGTACAAGGCTTGTTATATACTTCTGTCAATGTGGTCATGTAAGAGTCCGAGGCTGGCCGTATATGAACAGCAAGAAGATAGCGATCATCGGCGGCGGGAACATGGGCATGGCCCTCGCAAGGGGCATTCTTCAGACCAAATGGGCAACCCCCGAGCGCATGATGATCGCAGAGCCGTTGAAGGAAAGGCTGGAGCACATCAGGGGCCTAGCGCATGGCATCATAGCTTCGCATTCGAACCTCGATGCCGCGACCTGGGCCGACATCATCCTCCTATCCGTCAAGCCGCAGATCATGTCCCATGTCCTTGACGAGATCAAGCCGGCGATCAAGGACAGCAAGCTCATCGTCTCGGTTGCCGCGGGCGTCACGACAGCCCTGATTGAGAAGCGGGTGGGCGGGAAGGTCCCAGTGATAAGGGCGATGCCGAACATAGCTGCTGTGGTCCGGGAGGCGGCGACCGCGATCTGCAAAGGCAAATATGCTACCGAATCCGATCTGGAGGTCGCGAGACACATCTTCGAATCCGTCGGCATAGTCGTCGACGTCGATGAGGATCTTATGGACGCGGTCACGGGCCTGAGCGGTACCGGCCCAATGTACGTTTTCCAGATACTCGAAGGACTCTCGGACGCAGGTGTGAAGGTCGGCCTCTCCCGAGACATTGCGAACACGCTCTCGATCCAGACACTCATCGGAGCCTCGAAACTCATCAAGGAGACGAAGGAGCACCCGGCCAAATTGAAGGACCTGGTGACATCCCCTGGTGGGACAGCTATCAGCGCGTTGCACTCGCTCGAGAGGAACGGCTTGAAGGCCATGCTGATCGACGCCGTCGAAGTCGCAGCGAAGAGGTCGAGCGAGCTAGGGTCGCAAAGGAAGGACTAAGCCCAGGCTATTCCAGTAGCCTTTTCGCCTTTTTGGGATCGTCGGTTCCGAGCGCGAGCGCCGCCGGGGTATCTTTCTTGCCAATCACGAACACGGAGTTTATGTTGACGCCAGCCTTGGCGGCTCGTCTCGCAACCTTGGCTATCTCTCCAGGTCGGTCTATCAAGTCCACGAGGACCACTTCCATCTCCTCGAAATCGAAGCTGGCCCTTGACAATGCCTTCCTCGTAGAGTACTCGTCGTCCGTGATCACCTTGACCGTCGGTCTCGGCCCCATCTTGTCCGTCGCCAAGCCCCTGATGTTGATGGCGCTCTGGGCAAGAACTTCGGTCACACGTGCCAGCTCCCCGATCTTATCCTCCACGAAAATGTTGAACTGCTTCGTCGCGCGCGCCCCCGCGTGTTAAGGGGTGTCAATGACCAAAAAGGTTGCCCCTCAGCCCGCGGCAATCCGGCGGCGCTTTGGTCTGCCATCCGGTTCGTAGTACCTGCGCTTAATCCAGAGCGCGACGTTTACGAGGCTGATCAGGACAGGCACTTCCATGAGCGGCCCGATGACGGTGGCGAAAGCCTCCAGAGATGCGATCCCGAAGGTGGCGACTGCGACGGCGATGGCGAGCTCGAAGTTATTGCTCGCGGCGGTGAACGATTGCGTCGCACCCTGGCTGTACGTGAAGCCAAGCCTGTGCGACAGCGCGAAGCTCATGAAGAACATGAGCAGGAAATAGGCCACGAGCGGGAGGGCGACTCTTATCACCAGGTCAGGACTGTCGATGATCTTCTCGCCCTGCAACGAGAACATCACGACGATCGTGAACAGGAGACCCAGGAGTGCCAAGGGACTGATCTTCGGAGCAAACACATTGTCGTACCAGTCCCTTCCCTTCCTCCGCGCGAGCAAGTACCAGCTCGCGACACCGGCTGCGAACGGCATCCCTAGGAATATCAGAACATTCTTCGCGATCTCGACCATCGTTATGTTGACCACTATGGCCTCGGAAGATGGCGATACCACGGGCGTCATGATGGTGATGAAGAAGTAGGCGAGGACAGAGTACATCACGATCTGGAAGACCGAGTTGAGGGCGACGAGCACAGCGCAGTACTCGCAGTCTCCTTCCGCCTGCATGTTCCACACAAGCACCATCGCGATGCATCTTGCAAGCCCAACGAGTATCAGGCCGTTCCTAAGCGGCGCGTCGCTCGGATCGGGGAGGAACAGCCATGCGAGAGAGAACATCAGCACGGGCCCGATGGCCCAGTTGAGCAGGAGCGATGTGCTGAACATCTTCTTCGCCTCCCTGAGCTTCCCCAGCTCCTCGTAGTGCACCTTCGCCAGTGGAGGGTACATCATTACAAGCAGGCCCACAGCAATGGGAAAGGAGACATTGAAGACCTTAATCGAGTCCAGGATGTCAGCGATCTCGGGAAACACATACCCCAGACCGACGCCCATGGCCATTGCGATGAATATCCAGAGCGTGAGGAACTCGTCCAGAAAGGACAATTTCTTCTTTGGCGTCTCGCATGACGCCGGACATTCTCCTGACATTCCATCATTCCGAGATTAGCCCGTGCTTCCTTCTCAATGCCTTCAACTCGTCACGCAGTTCGATGAGCGTCGGGAAAGATATGGCGCCCTCGGGACATTTGCTTCCGCAACCGGTGCAGCTGACGACGCATCGGTAGGGGTTGGTTACATGGGGTTTGTCGTCCATAGTGTACACCCCTCTCTGGCAGAACTTCACGCACACACCACACGCATTGCATTTCTCAAGATTGATCCTCGGGATCCACGGTATCTCCTCTCGCGGGATCCCGTGATAGCGCTCTTCTAGCTGGCCAAGCCGCTTAGCCCTGAGCTGCTTGAACTCCGCCCAGACGGCGTCATGGTACTGATTCTCCACAGAGTCTGGAACATAGTTGTGGACCTTGAGCTCCTTCAGCAGGGCCGCCCTCTGCTCCTGGTCGGTGCCGTTTATGTGCTCCATGCCCTTTGCCAAGATCTCGTCAAAGCCAGCTATACCTATCTCTTGACCGCCGATCTTGATGCGCTTAGAGACCGGCTTGCCTGGACAACATGGACCAGCCATCATCTCACCTTAGCATGATTTTAATCGCGCACGCCATATCTCTCTCTCAGGTTCTTCAGCGTTTCCTTCAACTGAGAGTGCGTTGGGAACGATATGGCCTTCTCTGGACAGAAGCTGCGGCAGCTGGTGTTCCCAACGACACAGTTGTGTGGCCTTACGACGTGCGACTTACCGTCGAAATGGAAGACACCGTGTACGCAGAACTCGACGCACGAGCTACACCCGGAGCATTTCGCCTGATCCACCTTCGGGAACCATTGGATCTCCTCCCTCGGGATGCCCTTGAAGCTCGACTCCAGCTGCTCACGCCTGAGCACTCTGGCTTTCTTGTACTCTGCCCACAGCGATGCGATGTACTCGTTCTCGACCGAGCCAGGGACGTAGTTCCTGGCCTTCAGCTCGCTCAGAAGGACTCGTTTCTGCTCGTCATCACTGCTATCGATGTGTTCGAGCCCTTTATCGACTATGTCCCTGAGCCCCGATATGCCTACCTCCAATCCCCCGACTTTCATCGAGTTGCTCAGCGGCTTCGAGTAGCATTCACGGCTCTCAGTCAGTTGTTCCTCACCCCTTTCGTAAAGCTTCTCGGGACCACAAGGAGTACGGATAAGCCGCCTGACCATTTGTGGTTTTCGCCGCCCAGGTTGTGTAGCAACTCGGGAGATGAGCATGAATAGAGGGAGTTGTGTTCTTTCTCCAGCGCTACACGTAACAGAGGAAGACATATGTCAAGAGCATCGTGAAGAACTGCATGGTGGTCAATGGATTGAAGGCTTTGTCGGGCTTCGCTCGAAGGGCATGCACAACACGACGCCCCTTCATCGCGAGCCATTTTGAGACCTCCGCCAAGGTCCTGACGCCACCCGTCCAGACACAGTCTTACTGACATGCCGCACGAACACGATTTCTCAGAATGAAGGATGGGGATAACGCAGCTACATCGAGCAACGCACCCACTGTTCGTTCCCGCAAAGAGCTCTTCTTCAGCCGTCGTTCTATCCTGATCTACGCGCAGTAAGATAGAGGTAAGACGGAGGACCAAAATCCAGGCGGCTCAACATCCTTCCCCAGACTCTGTTCATCGGTTTGTATGCCATCAACGGAATTGAGTACTGCAGCACCAACATCATTGAGGAAAAATACCCAAAGCAACGCTCACTTTCCACTCGCCAGCCTCGTGATTCGAACTCCGAGATCACATCGTCGCCGGTCGGCAGCCCATTTGAAGCGTGTTCTCTGAGACTCTTCTCCGCTGTGCTCGCCTTTCTAATAAAGCTGTGAGCTCTAGCGATGACTAACAGAAGACGAAAGAAGTGCTGCTTCCCAACCGGGAATGTCATCACTATCTTGTCTGATGAAATGCGCATGAGTTCGCTTAGGAATTCTTTTCTCTGGTCCTGTGGAACATGTTCGAGGCAGTCCAAAGACAATACTGCGGGGACTGCCCGGTCTTTCACAGGGAAGATCCCACCACCGTACCTCACAAGCTGACACAGTGGCCTCTCTTTGCCAAATAGCGCTTGTTCCTCTATCATGTCAAGCACGACGCCATCTATTGAACAGGTTCGAAGGAAGTCTCCCCTGCCGCCGCCGACATCTATCACATCATGCTCAGAGGCGATCTGGCACACCGCGTATTGGTAACGCATCCATTTGTCAATAGCCATGAGCCTCCTCACCTTCTGAACCTTTTTTCATTTCTCCTTCGTTCATATTGCCATCCTGTGGTGAAGAGGTATAGTCATGTCTTCTTCATTTGCATTGCCGCTTCGGCATTCACTTGGGCTGCAATTAGCCCCGAGAGTCAAATCACCGTCCGAGCATCCTCCCGGGACGACAACTGGGTCAGATAATCGAGTACTAGGCTCAGTGGACAGTAGCCCATGGTCATCAAGGTCGGCCCGAGGAACAGCAGCAGGAAGTAACTGACCTGATAGCGTGTTGAAAGAGGTCTTCCGCGCACTTGGCAGATCGCACCTAATCAGAACGCGGGAGAACCATGAAGTGCGCAAAACTGGACGTACATAAGAAAGACGCTCATCGTGCGTCAGTGACGATTATTGAAGGATACCCACAAACGAGAAGCTTCGAACCAAAGCCGAGGCAACCATGTTGAAGAATACGCTGTCAGACAGCACTGTCGGACACTTCTTATGGCAATCGATCATGCTGGAAAATTATATATGCAATCTAAATATATCATGTCATGGGATGCACTGAGCCGCGCATGGTCATAGTCGTTGAGAGGACACCATACCCTCCGCGGACGGCCTCTCCCGGACATACTGGCTAGGGATA
>Ga0315275_10002897_pt1 | contig 15692 bp, 7 predicted proteins | sample YL17G03_0_MG_FD_205557 | JGI IMG/M metagenome (GOLD analysis project Ga0315275, IMG submission 205557) | Sediment microbial communities from Yellowstone Lake, YNP, Wyoming, USA - YL17G03_0 | ecosystem: Environmental > Aquatic > Freshwater > Lake > Sediment | place: USA: Wyoming | collected... | reverse complement strand
CGCCGGCGCAGCAGCCACCGCCCGCAGGACAGCAGCAGCCCCAGCAGCAGCCGCCGGTGTTCCGGGGTGGCGTGAAACTGGTGCGGGTGGACGCGACGGTGACGGGGAAGGGTGACCACCCTGTTGCCGACCTGACCACCGCCGACTTCGAGATCGCGGAAGACGGCGTGCCTCAGAAGGTCGAACAGATCCAGTTCATCCGCCTCGACGGCAAACGCCCGGCCGGCGATGAGACCTCGCTCGAGATCAGGTCGCCCGAACAGGCGGAGGCGGAAGCCGCGCGCGACGACGTGCGGGTGTTCGCGATCTTCTTCGACGACTACCACGTCGACAAGGCGCCCCAGATCACGATCCCGCTGCGCAAGGGGCTTTCGCTGTTCGTCGATCGCCTCTGGCCGACGGATCTCGTGGCGGTCATGGATCCCCTCACGCCATTGAGCGCCGTGCGCTTCACGCGGTCGAAGACCCAGCTCACGATGATCGTGAACGCGTTCGAGGGCCGCCAGGGCGAGATGTTTCCCATCAAGAGCGTGATGGAAGAGGCCCAGTGGATGAGGGGCGACGTGCGGCGCGTTCGCGCGGAAGTCACGCTGTCGGCGCTGGCTGCGCTGACCATGAAACTGGGCGGGCTGCGCGAAGGCCGGAAATCCATCATCTTCGTCAGCCAGGGGCCACCCACCTATCTGGGGTCCCGCGACGGCAACCTCCAGGACCTGATGCGAGAGATCGTGCAGGCTGCCAATCGCGGCAATGTCACCATCTACGCCCTCGACCCGACGGGCCTCACCATGGAGGCTCGCCTCGGCGATCGAGGGACGCTCTACCAGTTGGCCGCGGAAACCGGCGGGCGCACCATCATCAACACGAACGACTTCACCGCCGGGCTGAACCGGGTGTACGAGGACACCAGCGCGTACTACGTGTTGGGCTACACGCCGACGCGAACCGAGGATGACGGGAAGTTCCACAAGATCAGCGTCAAGGTGAAGCGGTCGGGTATGCGGGTGCTGGCCCGGCAAGGCTACTGGGCCCCGAGCGCCAAGGAGCTCACGGCTGCGGCCGAGTCGTCGGCCAGGGTGCTCGAGCCGCGAGTGGCGGGTGCGCTCGATTCGCTGGCCCAGCGGAACCCCGGCAAGCGGCCGGTGGACGTCTGGGTCGGGCTGTCAAAGGGGCAGAACGGCCGGACGAAGACCGTGGTGACGTGGGACCAGGTCGAGCCCGCGCCGCCGACGCCGGTGGCCGGCGTCGATGTCGAGGTGCTGACGGCTGCCGGAGGCGCGCCGATCCCGCCGCAGACGCTGCCTGCCACCGTGGCGGGGAAGTCCGAGCGGACGGCCGCCGTCTTCGAACTGGACCCGGGCGCTGTCTCCTTGCGCCTGACCGCGCGCGCGGCTGACCGCTCGGTCGTGGACGCCTGGACGCAGCCCCTGGCCGTGCCCGACTGGGGTACCGCCGTTCTCGCGCTTTCGACCCCGCGGTTCTACCGCGCCCGGTCGCTGCAGGAACTGCGCGCGATCCAGGCATCGCCCGACCCGGTTCCCACCGCCGTGCGGCAGTTCAGCCACAGCGATCGCGTGCTCGTGTCGGTGGAGTGCTATGCATCACGCCCTGGCGGGACACCCGAACTGAGTGCCCACGTGCTGACCCGGGAAGGCCGGGAGCTCACCGCGCTGCCGCTGCCGGCACTCGAAAACGGGTATGCCCGTTTCGAACTGCCGGTCGGCAGCCTCGGCCAGGGCACGTACATCCTGCGCGTGCGAGCCGCCCTCGGCGCCGAGCACGCCGAGCAGTTGACAGCCATCCGCGTGGCACGGTAACCCTGGCACCACGGGACACTAGATCCCAACCTTGACGACGAAGACGGCCGAGAGCGCCTGCGGCTTGATCTTGATGTGCACCACGCCGCGCCGGTCGGCGGCGTCGAAGTACCAGCCCTCGTAGGCCTCGCGCATGCCGTCGAAGGCGAACTGATAGCCGCGGCCGGCCCACGCGACGTCGAGTTTCATCACGCGCGAGCCCGAGACACCCACCTCGTGCGCAATGCGATCGAGCCCTTTCTCGGTCCAGAGCCCCGTGTAGAACCCGCGCTTGTGCAGTTCCTGGATGGTCGAGTCGAGCTCGACGTAGCCGCAGCCGTACCCGTCGTTCGGGAGGATCCAGCCGCCAGGCATGTCGTTCGCGCGGTACTTGTCGGCAACCTTCGCGATGACGTCGGGCGTCTTGCCCGTCTTGTTGTAGCAATCGGCATCGCCGAACTCGAGGCCATACCGCGGCGTGAAGAACGGTCGGCCCATCACCAGCGTGTGGCCGTCGAGGATCTTCTTCAGCGAGGGGCCGTAGAAGTAGTACGCGTCGAACCGTGCTTCGTCGTGAGAGAGGCTGAGGGGCGCCAGGAAATCGTACTTGCCCGGCGCCATCGTGTTGCGGAACACGCCGTAGCCGGCCGTGCTCATGTAGAACGGCGCGGGGTTGGGCGAGGTGCCGTCGCCGGGCCCGCTGCTGGCGCTTGCCCCACATGGGCGACGGCCGGCGATCACGTCCTTCGGCGAGGTCTAACGTACCGCCGCGACCTTCGACCTGTCTTCGTACGGCCGCAGGGTCCACTCGAAGAACACCCAGGTCCGGTTCCACGAATCAATCTGTTCCGGCGAGTCCACGCGCTGCAGGGTCTTGGGATCCACGCGGCGGCTGAAGGCATGGCCGCCGCTCGATAACCAGGTGGGCGGGTCCACGTAGGTCTTCGTCTCGGCCAGGTCCGGCTTCCGCGACCGCAGCGCGTCCACGATCTGCTGGTCCTCGACATAGTTCACGTCGAGATCGTTTGTGGCCACGTGCACGAGGAGCGGCACCTTGAGCTTGTCCACGCGATAGAGCGGCGAGCGCTCGATGTAGATGTCGGGCTTCTCGAAGGGCAGTCCCTGGATCCGCTTCTGCGTCGCGAAGTCCCACTGGTAGGAAGGGCCTTTCAAGGACAGCCGGAACAGGAGATTCGTCACCGGGACGATGGCCGCGCCGGCGGCGAAGGGATGCCTCTCGCGGAACAGTGACAGCAGCGTGATGTAGCCGCCGTGGCTCCAGCCCATCATGCCGATCCGCGCGGAGTCCACGTGCGGCAGCGTCGCCAGGTACTCCGCTGCCGACATCGCATCGTCGACCTCGTACCCGCCGTAGTCGATCGCCTGGTGGTACGCTTCGCCGTACCCGGTGCTGCCGCGGTAGTCGGGCGCGATGACCACGTAGCCGCGCGCGACGGCCTCCTTGACGAACGGAAACATCGTGATGCCCCAGTTCCCGTGAACGCCGCCGTGCACCCACACCAGGGCTGCATGGCCCTTGGCGCCGCGTTTCTCCAGCGGCTGAAACAGGTACGCCGGGATGTCGAGGTCGCCTACGCTGCTTCGGTACGAGACCTTCTTGAAGTCGATGATGCCCTTGCAGAGCTCCGGGTACCGCGCTTCGGCGGCCATTCGGGCGTCAACATCGCGCTGGTAGTCGGTGCCGATCGACTGGTCTTTCGGGTCTTTCGACACGTAGAGCTGCCGTGCGCGCTCGGGGTCCATCGGGACCTGCAGGCGCGGGTTCTGGCGCGGCGGCCGCGGGGCCGCCGCCGGCGCCTGCGTCTGCGTTTGAGCCTGCGTCTGCGCCGGCGTCTGCGCGGAGCCGATCACGACAACCGCAACTGCGACAAGCAGGACGAACAGGACGCGGGACAGCGACGAGCGGCGCGTGACGCGCATGGTGCCCTCCAGGAAAACGGTCCGCTGGCCGCACACTATACCAAAGGGCCGGCGACTACTTCGGGATGGTGATCGTTTCTTCGGTCTTCACCTGGAAGCGGCGGAACTTCGAGTAGGTGGCCGTGCCCCAGAGAAACGGCTCCATGCGCACGGAGGCTTGCCCGATCCCCGACCGCGGAGCCTGGTAGGTTTCCGTCATCTTTGCCGGCACCCACATGCCGAGGGCAGGATCGCGACGGAACGACACGATGATCTCACCCGTGGAGCCATGTTCCGCAATTCGCAGGCAGGATTCGACGATGGCGCCGGTCGTCTGATCGACCAGGAACCATCCCTTCGCAGGCACGTCGCGGTCCTCGAGGTCGCTGATGATGGTCGGCCGGACCAACTCCTCGAACTCGACGCGCCAGACGTCAACCCCGGCCGACTCATGACGGCCCCCGGCCTTGAACCGGAATCGCGGTCGGTTCTCCGGGGTCAGGAATCGCAGCGGAAACAACGGCACGTTGATGTTCCGCTCGACGGCGCCCATGTTGTAGCGCGCGCTCTCCTCTTGGATGGCCATCAACTGGCTCTGTATCTGCACCCCCGGTTGCAGGAACAGGCGCCTGAGCCGGTCGTCGCGATCCCGCACCGCGACACCATCGACTTCGTACACGTCCCGGAACGACACCCACTTCTCCGACCGCTCCGGCTTCACCAGCAGGTAGTCGGATCGCAGCCGTACGCTCTTGCGCAACGCCGACTGCCGGTAGTCTTCCTCCGCCACCAGCCCCGAGTACTGCCGCTCGTAGGCCTCGGCGTAGTCGATGAGCCGGCCCATCGCGACCTGGAGTTCGTCGTCTTTCGCGGACGTGGCGGCGGGCGCGCGGGCTGACCTCGCATCGTCGGCAGCGGACCCGGCCGGGGCGCCTGCGGCGGGATTGGGCTCGGGTCCCGCCGGAACGACGTCCCAGGCATCCGGCGCCGGCACCAGCCACGCGGGCGCACGCACGCTCAACGACCGGTTCACCAGGTCAACGCGGAGGACGTGCCGCTTACCATCGACAGCAGTGCCGCTGGATTCGATCTCCACGACGTAACATGCAGCGAGTTCCGCAACGACACGGTCGATGACACGTTCCGGGTTCCGGCCCAGCATGACGAACGCGCCGCCCGTCGCCTTCGCCAGCGTCTCTATTGGCCCCAGTTCCGGCTCTCCCCGCACGTCCCCCCGGGGTTGGGCCACGCCAAACGCGTGAATCACCGTGCGGGCCGCGACCGCTGCGGCCGCCAGATCGGTCACCTGCGGCGAGGATGGAGCGACAACTCCGGCGGAGATCAGCGCGACGACCTTGCGGCCCGGGACCGCTTCCAACGCGCGCAGCATCCCAGCCAGGCCGGCAAAGGCCCCGTGCTGGGCCGCTGGATAGAACTCCTGGTCGACCGTCGGTACCGGCACCGCCCCGACAGGATCAACCGACCCAGCCCGATCTGAACCGACCGCGACGGCGCGGTCCAAGTCGCGGTTGGTTGGCAATTCGTCGGGGCGAAGCAGGGCTGCGGGCATGACCTGTCCGAGAACGTGCGTCAGGGCTTCCCGTGCCACGGGCTGATCGGTTGTCAGCGACAACAGTTGACCGGTCGAGAGCGGAAGACGGAGCACGGCGACGCGATCGGCCATGCCAAGACGATCGAGAAACGCGTTGCCAGCCGTGATGGCCGGGCGCTCGTCGCCCCGCACCAGCGTTCCCTGATCAACCACCACGAGGATGTTCCGGCCCGGCTCGGCGGCGAAGGACACCACGCCGCCACCGCGGGCCTGCCGGGCCGCGGCATCGCTCGTTGCGCCGGGGCCTCGGCTGACGCGCCGGAGAGAGAGCACGCGCCGCGCCTTGCCATCAACCGAGACAGTGAGATCGGCAGGACCGAGACTGTCCGGCACCCGGCCCTCGCGATCGGTTACCACCATGTCAAAGGAAACGGCGGGTGCGCCGGGTGGCGTCTGGAATGATGGAGGCCGGGTCTTCAGACCCGGCGTTCGGTCCGGCCCGGGCCGCAGCGCGGCAACCGGTGCAGGGCTTGCGATCGCCGCCACGAGGCCGATCACGAGCCAGCACGACGCGGCGGGGACGAACCGATGCAGGGATCGTTCCTTCATGGGGAGCCAACGATGACACGCGAGGCAATCAGACCCGCGAACGGCAACTGGTTTCACGACACGTTCTCGCGGCCACACACTGGCCGGCCACGCAGGTTGTGTGAAACCGTTCCCGTTCAGTTTACTTCACGCCCACCGAATCCCACGCCTGGATGACGGCCCGTTCCGCCGCGCTGCCCTCACCGTACAGATCCCGCGCGGATTGGATCGTCGCCGCCCGCGCCGCTTCGAAGGACGCGCTGGACGGCAGCAAGTAGACGAAAGCGCGGAAGAACACCTTCTCGATCTGCTCGCGGTTTGCGGCGTCGACCCCCTCCACCACCAGCCCCGACGTCCGGTTCGTTCCGCCCTCGACCGCGAGATAGTAGGCGTGGCTGACGATCGTCGAGTTGGCATGCACGCCACCGTTGTCAGCCTGGTCCGTGGTACGCCGGCTGTCGTGATCCGGATGACCGTGCGCCTCGGGGTTGTCCAGCGATCGCACCCCGCCGGAGGTGGCGTCCTCACCAACGAGGTAGTCCGCCTTCCCCTTGCCCTGCCCAGCGGGCTGCGACGCGAACTCGACCGCCGTGCCCATGATGTCGGCAAACGCCTCGGCGAGTGCGCCGGACTCGTTCCTGTAGATCAACCCTGGCGACACGTCCAGCACGCCGTGCGTCAACTCGTGGGCGACAACGTCGAGCGATATCGAAGCGTTACCCCACTCGCGCCCGGCAACGACGGCGCCCGGCGGCGTGCCCTCACCGAGCACGACCATCCGGCCGTCCCAGAATGCGCCCGCGAAGTACACGCCATGGCTGGCGCCAAGCCGGCCCCAATCGGCGAGCGACACCGGGTGCACGAGCACGGGGACAGGCGCGTCCCGCCCATCGAGCGCGAACCGCCCGAAGCGCTGCACGAAGTACTGCCGTGTTGCCTCGATGCCGGCCCGGGCGGCCATGACGGCTTCATCGGCAGGAACATTCGCGGCGGCCGCTCCGGCGACGCCAACAACCCCGGTCGCCTGGGCCACACTGCCGCCGACGGCCATGATCGTGCGCGCGACATCGCCCCTGATGTCCAGCGCCTCGACTCGAGGCGACGGCCGGTCGGCCTGCGCCTGCTGCGTCTTCAGATTGCTGTAATCGAGCAGCACCTTGCCCGTGATGGCGTCCACGAAGCACGCGCGGACGTCGGTGGCGGATCGCGCCTCTGCCTTCCACGCCAGCGCGTACCGGCCGTCATCCATCGGCAGGATCACGAGGCCGGGCGCTTGACCGGCAGGCACGTGCGCGCCTGTTCGCCGGGCCACCACCCGCGAGGCCGCGTCCGCGCTCACCGCGGGGACAGTGTCGAGATCGACGCCGGGATGAATCGTCCCGAACAGCGACACGGTCACGCCGTCCTTGATCTGCCGGGTCACGTCCGCGCCGACAATCGGCACGCCCCTGTAGTGCTGCCGCAAACGCTCGTGCGTGCGCCCAGCCAGCACGGTATCCGCCTCGCTCGAGGCTGCCACGAGATCGCCGTTGCGCACCAGGGCGTCAATCCAGCCGTCCCAGTCACGAAGGGCGCCGGCCGACCCCGCGCTGATGCGAACGGGACCGGCGGGCAGGCGGTCAAGCGCCCCGGCCAGCGCCGCGCTCGAGACTTGCGGGCCCGAAGGAAGGCCGCCTGCCGCCATCGTCGACGGCACGGCGGGACGTGCCGCAATCGCCGTGGTGCCTCGGAGGATAACCCGCGTGACATCGAAGAACGTCCCGCCTGCTGCCTTCTCCTCCGAGAAGAACGTGAGGTGGATCACCCGGCCGATCTGCGGCTTGCCGGTGGTGATGCTCGTGACGTCGTACAGGGGGACCTTTGCGTGCACGGCCACGGGGTTGAAGGCGTACTGGAACTTGCCGCCATTGACAGCGAGATCGCCCTGCTCGATGACGGCGCCCGGCGTGATGAGCGTGTAGTGCACCGACGCCGCGCTGCTCGTGCCGGCAATCACTACGCCCGTGGTTGCCGAGAACGTCCGCTGCGACGCGCCGTCGATCCGCAGGCCCGCGGCGCCAGCCGGCTTCGTGGCCGAATAGACGAAGAACTCGCCGCCGCTCTCGGGCAACCCCGGCATGCGGCCTTCGTATCCGTTCCACGTGGCCCGGATCTGGTACTTGTAGACGCCGGCCACATCGAGGGGCCAGGCTGTCGCGCCGGCGAATGAGCCGAACCTGTCTCCCACGCCCTCCGCAACCTGTTGCCGCCCGTCCGGGTACATCAGCGTGAAGCGGATCGACACCGGGAGCAGCGGATCAATCTGGAGCGCGGGCCGGAACGTGGCGCCGACGGCATACGCGGTGCCCGGGCGCAGACCCACGAGATAGAAGCGTGCCTTCTCGCCCAGGGGCCCATTCAGATCCTCCGAGCCGGGCGCGACGACGCGATTGTTGTTGGAGCCCTTCGGCAGCAGGAACGCGCTCGCGATGTACCCCGCGTAGAGCGGATCCTGCCCGGGGCGGCGAAGCACCACGCCGCCGAGCAAACGATAGATGTCACCGGGCGCATCCCCGTTCGGCGACGCGCCAATCTGCCCGCCGAAACTGTTGGGGCTGACCGGCCAGTACGGGGCGCGGACAATGCTTTCGCCGACGACGAACCGCCCCATGAAGCCAGGCCGCGGCGCCGCGCCGTAGTAGTACTCCATCGCGGTGATGTACTCGGGGTACAGGTGAGGCGAGTAGCCGTTCGACGTCTTGATGCTCAGATTCGTCGTGCCCACGCCGTTCAGTGTTGTGTCCCAGGGTGACGAGTCGCCCTGCATCTGATACGTGAGCACCGGCTCAATCTTGTTGGCGCCCTGTCCTTCCGCGCCAACGAGCAGCACGTCGCCGGCCAGGTAGGGGAAGGTGAGATGGGCGAGATGTGATTCCCCGTTCGCGTCGACATACCCCTCGAACTTCGTCTCGCCGCGATCGACGTACTTGCCGCCGATCGAGAGTTTCTTGCCACGGGCCGTGACGGCCGACGTCTCCGCGTAGACAATGCCCGCGTGGCGCATCGTGCTGACCCAGAGATGGCCCTCGCCGTCCGTGTAGGTCGCGAGCAACTGCGCGTGGTACTCACCAGGCGCATCGAGGGGGAACGACTTCATCCCCTGGGCGGCGCCGAACAGGCCGGCCGGAGTCGCTTTGCCCGAGTAGGAGAGCGTCTTCATCCTGGTTGTATCGGAGTCCGGATAGAGCGAGGCTGTCACCTGGACGTCCGCAGGGACGGCGGGATTGAACTGGGTGTCGCGGCCATACGACGATCCGACGGGGTAGGGCATGCCCTGGAAGGTGGCTGTCGCCAGCGTCATGCGCTTCGCGATCCAGAAGCGATACGTGCCGCCGCCCTGGTAGCGCCGGCCATAGCCGTCTTCGATCCATCCCGTTGCCGTGACGGTGTAGCGCCCGTACATGTGCGGCTTCCATGCCGTGAACGCCGAGTTCTTCGTCGTTGGGCCATTCCCGGACTTCGCGACGAACTTCGCCGTGCCGAGATTGATGACGCTGCCATCGGGACCGGAAACCTTCACCGACAGTTCTCCGGAGCTCCAATTCCACGAGATGTTCTGCAGCGCGTCGATCGTGTCGGCCGGGAACTGCGGTTCCAGCGAGTACGACACGCGGTTCCCCGCATCGTCGTAGAACGGCAGGATGACATCGTCTGGGATGAGGCTGCGATTCGACAGGGCGAAGCGGAAACGGTCTTCGTCCGCGATGACGCCCAGGTAGCCGTTGGAGTTGTAGCTCGCGAGCAGCACCCAGGGGAAGCGAGGCTGGACCCGGTTGGCGTCGACATACCTTCCCGACGCGCGCATGCCGCTGGCCGGGATGATCGATGGCGAATAGCAATAGGAGCCGACGTCGGGCAAGAACGGACGGGACGCGAAGGAATAGCCGTTGAGGTTGTAGCGTTGCGTTCCGGACATGACGCCGAGATCGACGCGCAGGCGGTACAAGCCGGGCGGTAGACCCGCCGGCAATGCGGCCGTGAGGGAGAAGACGGCGACCCTCGTGTCCGGAGCGTCGCCGGGAACTGTCTGGGTCGAGGGAATCGTCTGGAACTGGTCGAGCGGGGACCGGAAGGCGTAGCCGAACCGGTTCGTCACGGCGCCTTGCACGCCGCCTTCGATGGCGAGGCCCGTTGGCGTGAGGAGCGTCGACATCTTCTCGTCGCTGGGCAGGCGCATCCAGCCGTCCGCGTCGAAGGTGCGCTCGGCCGTGACCAGAACGCAGAGCTTGTCGGCCTTGATGCCCGCGGCCGCGAGGCTCGCCAGGTGAGTGGCCGCAAGCCAGAGCGACACGTTGATCTGCAGAGCCTGTCCAGGGGACCACTGGTCGCTCGAGACCGAGACTTCCGCGCGCCAGTCACCGTGTGCCGTCTGCCCTGTCCCGGTGAAGGCGAAGGGCGCGCCCTTGAGACCACCGTCAACGGCGGCCGCGACCTGCTGTGCGGAGACGGCTGCGACTCCGGCTGTTGCAAGAAGCAGGGCGGCCAGCCCAATGACACCGATGCCTCGTATCTGGAGGGGACGCATACATTCCTCGCGGTGGGGGCGAGGCCGTCGAAATCCCGGAGTCTCCAGGATTATCGGCCAACAGGATAGCCCAATACAGGCGGCACAGGAATACCGCCTGGCTACAAGACCGGCAAGGTCGGCAGCGTCAGGACGACACTGGCGGAGTGGCGCGCCCGCGGCGCTTCCGGGCGACCTTCGCCGGGCGGCCCGGCTGCTGGCTTGGAGGATGCTCCTCTTCCGCCTGGTATGCGGCCGAGTGCAGCAGGTGCCGGTGCATCAGCGTCTTGGCCTGGTCGACGTCGTGCTTGCGGACAGCCTGGTAGATGCTCCGGTGCAGGTCGGCCGCATCGCGCAGGTTGCGATCCGTCGCGCGGGTTGCGGTTTCCCGTCGTTGCTCGTAATAGAGGGCCGACACCATTTCCACGAGCGACGCGACGATCTGGTTGCCGGACGCGGCGGCCACGGCGCGGTGGAACCGGATGTCGTGGACCAGGAACTCCTGCGGGTCTTCGATCGACGCAAAGAGGCTGGCGACCTCTTCGGCGATCACGGCGATGTGCTCGGCGCTGGCGCGCTCGGCCGCCAGGCCCGCGGCGCTCACCTCGAGCACCCGCCTGGCTTCGTACATCTCCTCGCGTGACAGGCCGTGGAGTGCCGCGAGGAATCGCAGGGGTTCGCTGCCGAGGGTGGGCGGGCCGTCGGGAATGTAGGTGCCGGAGCCGTGCCGGGACTGAATGACGCCCATGGCCGACAGCGCCCGCAGTCCCGCGCGGATGGTCGGGCGGCTGACGCCCAGCTGTGTCGAGAGATCCCGTTCGGCGGGGAGGCGATCGCCGGGCCGCAGCTGCCCCCGCCCGATCAGATCCCTGACGAAGGCGATCACGTGCTCGGTGCTGTCCTGCCCGCTCTTCGCCATGGCCGTCCCCGCTCCGGCTCCCTTTCGCGTGAGCCAGTATACTCCCGTTGCCTGCGATGCCAGGCCGAGAGTTGATTATTGGACAGTCCACTTACAGGAAACGCGATTCGCTTCGTATCCTCGGACATACCCTTGCCTCGGTCGCGAATGACCGCTTGACGGCGGGGATCCACGGTGGTATTCATTCGTGTGCAGAAAAGTGGTCAGACCTCCAGGGTCTGCCGAAGCGGGTCCATCCATGACACCATCCACGCCAAATGCCCAAGGCCGCCGGGTCGGTTCCTTCCGCTGGATCATCTGCGGGCTGCTCTTCCTGGCCGCCACGCTCAACTACGTCGACCGCCAGGTGATCGGCTTCCTCAAGCCCACGCTCCAGCTCGAATTCGGCTGGAGCGAAATGGACTACGCCGACATCGTCTTCGCCTTCCAGGTCGCGTACGCGATCGGCCTGCTCATGGCAGGCCGCATGATGGACAAACTCGGCACGCGCCTCGGCTTCTCCCTGGCCATCATCATCTGGAGCCTTGCGGCGATGGCCCACGCGGAGGCGACATGGTTCGGCCCCGGTGTGGCCGCGATGCTCTCGGCGGTCGGACTGGTCTACACGGGATCGGTGTCTGGGTTCATCGCCGCGCGGTTCATGCTGGGCCTCGGTGAATCCGGCAATTTCCCGGCCTCGATCAAGGCCGTGGCGGAGTGGTTCCCGAAGAAGGAGCGCGCCCTGGCGACCGGCATTTTCAATTCCGGCACCAACGTCGGCGCGCTCGTCGTTCCCCTCGCGGTGCCGTGGATCACGATCACCTATGGCTGGTACTGGGCTTTCGTGGCCACCGGGGCCATCGGGTTCTTCTGGCTGTTTCTCTGGTGGCCGCTGTACAAGAGCCCCGAGCACCATCCGAGGGTGAGCCCCGCTGAACTCGCCTACATCCAGAGTGATCCGCCGGACCCGCCGGTCAAGGTGCCGTTGAGCCAGATCCTTCCTCACCGCCAGGCGTGGGCGTTCACCGTGGCGAAGTTCATGACGGACCCGATCTGGTGGCTGTACCTGTTCTGGATCCCGGACTTCTTCAGCCGGACCTACGGCCTGGACCTGAAGAAGATCGGTCCGCCGGTATTCCTCATCTACCTGGTAGCGAGCGTCGGCAGCATCGGCGGAGGCTGGCTCTCGGGCTGGCTGATCAAGCGAGGCTGGAGCGCCAACGCGGCGCGCAAGACGGCCATGCTGATCTTCGCCCTCGCGGTGGTGCCAATCGTGTTCGCGTCGAAGGCGAACAACCTGTGGCTGGCCACGGCGCTCGTGGCTCTGGCCGCCGCGGCCCACCAGGGCTGGTCGGCCAACGTCTTCACGCTCGCCTCCGACACCTTCCCCCGCCACGCCGTCGGCACCGTCGTCGGCTTTGGCGGCATGGCCGGAGCCGTCGGCGGCATGCTGATCGCCAAGCTGACCGGGAAGATCCTGGAGGCCACTGGCAGCTACGTGCCGGTGTTCATGATCGCGGGCTCGGTGTACCTGCTCGCGCTCCTCTTCGTGCACATCCTGTCCCCGAAGCTGGAGCCGGTTCAGTGGTCCGCCTCACCGCCGGCCTCATGAGGTGATTCGGTGCACATCACAACAGATTCCGGCCGTCGGAACGACACCAACCTCGGGGCGCGCCTGCAGCAGGCGGCACCGGGAACGGGGTTCGCGCTCATCCCGGCCTCGCTTGCGGCATCGGCAGCGGCGGAATGGGCGATGGTGCGCACGCCGGCCGGCCGGCGCCTCGTCGTGGCCCCAGCCCCGGGCCGCACGGAGCCGCTACTCGCCGAGTTCGAAGGAGAGAAGAGCGAAGCCGGCGGGTTCCCGCTGCTCGTCGCGCCGTTGACGGCCCGCAACGCCGCCGCACTCCGCCGGCACCTGCCATGGCTCGCGCCGCGTCCGCTTCCGGTGGGCACGTCCGCGGGCTTCGGCGATCGCCTCGGCCTGGCGACCTCGGGTCATGTCCTCGCGCTGCGCGCCGTCGGCGGAGCCATCGCGCCCGTCTTCGCCCAGCAGTCCATTCGCGAGATGACGCGCACGGGCCGTTCGCCGCAGGCCGTGATCGACGATGCGACGTGGGGGAGCTTCGAAGCGGGCTGGAGAGACGTGCAGGGCGCCGACGCCGATCACCTCAAGACGGCGGACGACGCCACGGCTTGCGCACGTGCGGGCTTCACGTGGTTCACCATCGACCCGGGCGAGCACGTGGACGGGCGCGCCGACGCGGGTGATCCAGCCGGCCTTCGTGCCGCGTGGGAAGCACTGCCATGGGACCGGCTCGAGGACAGCGCGGCATCGATGCTCGCGCGCCTGGCGGGCCGGGTCTTCGAGATCGAGGGCCACCGGGTGAGCCTCGACGAGGGCGCGCTGGCCAAGGCCGCAGTGAAATACGGCCGCGCCGTGGCCCACGTGACGGCGATGTACCGCCACCTCTGCGCGGTGAAAGGCGATCAGCCGTTCGATCTCGAGGTGTCGGTGGACGAAACCGACACGCCCACCACGCACGCGGAGCACATCTTCGTGGCTTCCGAGCTCCGGCGCCTCGGGGTCCGGTGGGTGAGCCTCGCGCCGCGTTTCGTCGGGCGGTTCGAGAAGGGCGTGGACTACATCGGCGACATCGCGGCCCTTGACGCCGACATCCGCGTGCACGCGGCGATTGCCCGCGTCTTCGGGCCGTACAAGATCAGCCTGCACTCCGGGTCGGACAAGTTCAGCATTTACGAAATGGCCGCCGCCCACACGCGCGGCGTCGTCCACCTGAAAACGGCCGGGACGAGCTACCTCGAGGCCCTGCGCGCCGTGGCGCAGGTGGCGCCGGACCTGTTCCGGGCCATCTACGTCTTCGCGAGGGAGCGGTACGACCAGGACCGGGCGAGCTATCACGTGTCGGCATCGGTGGCGGAAGCGCCCGAACCGGCCCGCGTGGCCGACGCCGGCCTTCCCGCGCTGCTCGAGGACTTCCACGTCAGGCAGATCCTCCACGTCACCTTCGGATCCGTGCTGACCGCCGGCCGCAGCGACGGCAGCCTCACGTACGCGGACCCCCTCCGGTCGATTCTCCAGGCGCACCCCGACGTATATGAAGACTGCCTCGAGCGGCATTTCGTGCGCCACCTTCGCCCGTTTGCCGGCCGGTAAGACCCTGTCAATGAACAATGGTCACATTGTCTGTGTTCGGGCCGGCCATAAGAGCCTGTAAGAAAACACACACTGACGCCTTTGTTTTCTAACAGGCTCTAAGGCCCGCCACCAGGAGCCGCCATGCGTCACCAGCGCGCGACCCGCCGCGAATTCCTCACGACCAGCGCCATGGCCGGCGCCGGGATGTTCGTCATGCCGGGCCTGCTCGCGGACGGCCGGGCCTGGAGCCCGCTTGGCCGGCAGGCGGGCCACCGCGGATGGGGCGAAGTGGACGCCATCCTCGCGCGGATCGCTCCACCGGTGTTCCCGGACCGCGTGTTCCCGGTGACGAAGTACGGCGCGGCCGGCGACGGGGTTCGCGACTGCACGGCCGCCTTCAAGGACGCCATCGCGGCGTGCGCGGCCGCCGGCGGTGGCCGCGTGCTCGTGCCGGAAGGCCGGTTCCTGACAGGCACGATCCACCTCAAGAGCCGCGTCAATCTTCACGTGTCGGACGGAGCCACCATCGCCTTCAGCCGCGACCCGGGCCATTACCTCCCGGTCGTGTTCAGCCGATGGGAAGGCGTCGAGTTGATGAACTACTCGCCGTTCATCTACGCCTTCGAGCAGCGGGACGTGGCCGTCACCGGGAAGGGCACCCTCGACGGCCAGGCCAGCGACGAGCACTGGTGGCCGTGGAAAACCTCCAAGCCGGAACCGGGAAAGCCCTCCCAATTGCCGGCGCGGACGAGACTGATCGAGATGGGTGCCCGTGGCGTGCCGGTCGGCGAACGCGTGTTCGGCGCCGATTCGTACCTGCGGCCGAACTTCATCCAGCCGTACCGCTGCCACAACGTGCTGATCGAGGGCGTCACCATCGTCAACTCGCCGATGTGGGAAATCCACCCCGTGCTCTGCACCAACGTGACCGTGCGCAACGTCGTCATCAACAGCCACGGCCCGAACAACGACGGCTGCGACCCCGAGTCGTGCCGCGACGTGCTCATCGACGGCTGCACGTTTGATACGGGCGACGACTGCATCGCGCTCAAGTCGGGCAGGAACGAGGACGGCCGGCGGCTGAGCGTGCCCATCGAGAACGTGATCGTACGCAACTGCGCCATGAAAGACGGGCACGGCGGGGTGGTGATCGGCAGCGAGGTGTCGGGAGGGGCGCGGAACATCTTCGCCGAGAAGTGCCGGATGGACAGCCCCAACCTCGATCGGGCGCTTCGCAT
>Ga0315275_10002894_pt1 | contig 15701 bp, 6 predicted proteins | sample YL17G03_0_MG_FD_205557 | JGI IMG/M metagenome (GOLD analysis project Ga0315275, IMG submission 205557) | Sediment microbial communities from Yellowstone Lake, YNP, Wyoming, USA - YL17G03_0 | ecosystem: Environmental > Aquatic > Freshwater > Lake > Sediment | place: USA: Wyoming | collected... | reverse complement strand
GTCCCCTTGGGCAGGTAGTCGATGAAGAAATGAGTGGCCGTGTCCTTGGTCGATTCGTAGTAGGCCAGGCCATCCTGGTACTTGTACCGGGACAGGACACTGATCGGCTCCAGGCCGCTGCCGCGGTGGTCCCTCATGTGGACGTATTCCATGTCCCGGTCCGTGCGCAGCTCGATGCGGACGACCAGGGTGTCGCCCACGGCCAGGGGGCCTTTCACCGGCTCAATGACCGGGCCGGACTTGGTCGACCTCTGGACGAACACCGCCTTCTTGAGCGTGAGCGGATTCTGGGCGTGCGGCGTGATCTTGGCGATGTCTTCCATATACTGCCAGTGGAGGCCGCCCCAGGCGATGCCCTTGTCCGTCTTGATGACCTTCACTTCGCCCATGGACGGGACGATTTCAGCGGCCGTGAAACGCTTCTCGTAAAACCCCGTCCCCGCTTCGATCTTCTCGGGTTGGACGGGTTTTCCGCCCAATAGGACCTCGACGACCGCATCCGAAGCCAGCAGGTCCGCGCCGCGCAGGATCAGGCCATAGACGGCATCGGCCGTGGCCTTGGTGGTCTTCCAGTCCTGGGTCTGCTTCTGCTTGAGCAGCCAGACCTTGCACTCCTCCACCGTCTTGGCGTCGCCGAGGATTTCGTCGAAGGCCTCGATCATGACCGCCTGGGTTTCGATCGGCGCCCGGTACCACCACCAGCTCAGTTCGAGCTCGGCCCAATAGCGGCCCAACTCCTCGTCCACCTTGCTCCGCTCCTTCATCGAAGCCATGATCTTGCGGGCGGTCTGCGGATCGCCGAAGCGGTCCAAGGCCAGGGCCAGGTGGGCCTGGCTTTGGCGGTTGTCGAGCTGGAGCCAGTACTGGGCCGCCTGTTTAAGGAAATAATCCACGGCCGTCCGGCTCGAATCGGGAATGGGCCGCTCGGTCCGATAGAAGCTGCGCCCGTAGAGATAGAGGGCGATGGTCGGGCTGAGATTGTTCGATTTCAGGGTTTTGGCCTTGACGATCTCCCGATAGATCTCGTCGATCCAGCCGTCGAGATGGCCCAGCGCGCGCAGGGCCAGGTCCTGGGGCACGGTCGAGACGCCGAGATGCTTCAGCCGCCCGAATCCCGTGACCAGGTACAGCGTGATATAGCTGTTGCCGCGCCCGCCCGGGAACCAGGGCCAGGATCCGTCTCCCAGCTGCATGACGGCCAGCTTATCATAGGCAGACTTGAGCGATCGGCTCATGGTGTTTTCGTCGAACAGAAGGCCCACGTTCCTCTTGGCCTGGGTTTCGGACTTGGCCTCCAGGACCCAGGGCGATTCCTGGAGCAGGACACTCTTGAGGTCCTGGTTCTTCTCCAGGTTCGACTGGAGGGCGTCCGTGCCTTTCCATTGGTCGAACACCCGGCGGATCTTGGGACTCGAACCGGCGATCTTTTGGGCCAGACCGTTGGCATAGAGCCGGTTGAAGACCTGCTCCGAGCATTCGTAGGGAAATTCCATCAGATAGGGCAGGGCCTGCACGGCATACCAGGCCGGGTTGGAGGCCATTTGGACGGTCAAGGAGAGGTTCTGGAGTGTGGTTGAATCTCCGGACTTGGCCAGCTTCTGGAACGTGAATTTTTTCTCCCCCTTGTCGCTGATCCAGAGGGGAATGGATTCGCGCACGAGAAGGCGCCGGCTGAGAACGGGGACCAAAGCTTCTTCGCCGTCCGAAAACTCCGGCGTGGCGGCCACGGCCTTGTAGCCGACGATACCCAGCCCGTCGGGAACGGTGAGCGGCCAGGAAAATGAACGCGACTGCTTGGCCGGAATGGTGAAGGCGAGCTTGGGCGCGGTATTGGACAGGGCCGCATCAAGGGGCTTGTCGCTCGCCGGATCGAAGAAACGGAGCTCGACCGCCCCGGCCGCCTCTTGGTCGGTCCTGTTCGTCACTTTGACCGTGAACTCGAGCCGGTCTCCCTCACGCAGGAAACGGGGCGCGTTGGGCTGGACCATCAGTTCCTTCTGGGTCACCGTCTCGGCCTCGATCGATCCGCTTTCCAAGCCCTTGGTATGGGCAAAGCCTAAAAAACGCCAGCGTGTCAGAGCCTCGGGCATCTTGAACTCGAGGGTGACGACGCCGTTCCGGTCGGTTGTCAGATGGGGATAGAAAAAGGCCGTTTCATTGAGGTTCGTCCGCGCCTGGACTTTGGTCAAATCGACCTCGGGCACGGCCGATTTTTTCGGGCGCTCGATCTCGCCCGTGACTCCCCCGAGGACGCCGCCCACGACTCCGCCGGCTAAAGTCTGGTCCTTGACCTCCGCAGCGGCCGCGGGCGGGGGTGATGGCACCGCATCCTCGGCTATGCGCGTGCGGGCCATGGATTTCATCACCCCCCCTCCCGGATAACGGTAGCCGAAGATTTCCTCGGTGATCGCCGCGGGAAAGTGGGCGTAGGTGGGTGTGACGAGGGAACGGGAGGGATTGAGATCGTCGGTGAAGCCGCGGAAATCCTGGCGCCGGTTGCCGAACCCGGGCCGATAAGAGGTGCCGTCCCGTTTAAATATCCCCGAAATGGTCGGGAATCCGTGGCCGGCGAATTGGTCGAGCGAGGCATCATAGAGAGAGGCCACCAGCTCGGCCGCCCGGACCTCGGCCTGCGGCCCCCGGATCTGCAGGGCCCAGCTCTCGGCCTGGCCGGGGCGGAGCTTGGAGCGGAAGGTTTTCCACTGGAGCGTCAGAAATTGATTGGTCCAGGGCACGGAGACACGCCGCTCTTCCCGATAGAAGCGGTTCTCCTTGACCAGGGACACGGCCACGGTGAATCCGCCCCGCATGGAGGCCTCGACGGGGACGCGGACGAGGCCCTGTGTCGTCCCTTCGGCAGTCCAGGACCGCTGAAGCCGCTTGCCGTCCTGAAGGACTTCAATCAGGACCGGGCCCCGCTCGTAGCCTGTCCCCCACTGCAGTTCGTAATTCTGGCCCACTTCCACGGACGAGGACCGGGAGGCGGCGTGGAACGGGATGCGGATGGGGAACGTTGATTCGGCCGGATCGACGACCAGGAAGAAGAATTGGCTCTCCACGGCGGTGCCATAGTGGTCCTTTGTTTTCAGACGCGCTTTGTAAGCGCCCTGGGCCAGATCGAAGGAGAGCGTCAAATCGGCCTCGGCTTTCGCGTTGGTCTCGAAATCCTTTGTTGCGGCCAAGCCGCCTTCCGGCCACTTCCGCCAATCCGGAGTCCCGGCGAAAGCGGCGCCGGGAAGGGAGCCCGACTGGGCCTGCCGTTCGCGGATGGCCACCTCGCCGATCAGGTCGGCGGGGACGGGTTTCTTCGGCCCTTGCAGGGCTCTGATTTCGACCGTCCCCTTGGCCGCGGCTTTTTTGGCGTTGAGCGTGGTCGTGGTGATCGTCAGGACGACGGGCCGATGCGGTTCCTGCCAGTCCTTTCCCTCGATCCCGGCCTCCAGCGAAGCGAAACCGACCCGGACGCTTCCCGAAACGCTGCGCGTCTCGCCGGCGCCGTCGGTGACGTCGGCCGTGATCGAATACGTGAAAACCGGCTGGGATGAAGGCGAGATGGAGGGATCGGGCTTGGCCTTGAAGGGCACGACGAACTTGCCCGTTTCGTCGGTTTTGACCGCGCCGTGGGCGATTTCCTGGGAACCGCCTCCGGGATTGCCGTACCAATAAGACCACCAGCGGGGGTATTGGACTTCCCGCAGGACGCGGTAGCGGACCTGGGCGCCGTCCACCGGCGCCCCGGTATAAGCCAGCGCCTCGCCCGGGACAGCCACATCGTCGTTCAAGCGGTACTCTCTGTCCGGAGGATCCAGCTTGACTTCGAATTTCGGTCGCTTGTATTCCTCGACCCGGACGATGCACGATCCGCGCGGCGATTCGGACAGGATGGTCATGGCCCCCGTCAGCCGGTCGGCCGGCGCCGTGAACGAACCGCTCAGCGAACCGAAATCGTTGGACACGAGGGCGAGCGCGGTGATCTCCTGGCGGTTGGCGTCCTGGAAGACGACGCGGACCGCCTGCCGGGGCAGGATCTTGTAATCGTTGTTGGATCGGTCGACGCTCAGGCAGAGCCCCTTGAAATAAATGGCCTGCCCGGGGCGGTAGATGGACCGGTCGGTGAAGAAAACCGTCTGTTGATAAGGCGTTTCCCGCCGCGTCGAAAATCCCTCGACCCGGGTCTCAGCGATTTCCGCGCCTTCGGCGTCGCGGACCACGAAGATCTTGTTGCCGTACGACGCCGGCGCGGGCATGGTGAACGCGCCCAGCTCGTCGGTCCGGGTGGTCCCCGCGGGCCGGAGCAGGGAGGAATTATAGTTCCACTGGAAAAGCGAAACCTGGGCCTTGGCCACGGGGGCGCCGGAGCCGGCCCGGACGATATACCCGTCGACGGCTCCATTAAGGCCGCCGCTGAGGACGCCAAGATCGCTGACCCAGAGCGAGGCGGACTGGATTTTATTTTTCTTCGCCCCGAAATTCTTATCGTAACTGGCCAGAATACGGTAGAAACCGGGTTTCAGGGCGGGCAAGTCGACCAGGGCCTCCCGGTCCTTATAATCGGCCGTCGGCGCCAGCGCGGCCATCCATTGGGCGGCGGGCTCGCGCTTCAAGAGGGACTGGATATATTCGTCGCGCATCCAAAAAATCGTTTCCGCCTCCCCCCGCTTGAGCAAGGCGTCGAAATCCTCACGGACCAGGCGAAAATGAAGGGCCGTGAGATTGCGGTAATGGACCGCCAGCGAGGACGCCTGCAGAGGGACCACGGCCGATTCGGCGCGGACATCAAACTCCTTGGCCGTTAGGCGGTCCAGAAGGACTTGGCAGTTCGTCGTTCCCGGCGATTCCGGCCGGACCTTGAGGCCGCGCTGGGCCAGGGCATAGGCCTGAACAAAATCGCCCCGGTCGAAGACTTCCTGGGCCCAGGCATAAAGGATGAGCGCGGACAGGGTCGAGGCCGAATGGGATTCGGCGAGCTCCTGCAGCCGTTGGAGATAACGCGCCGAAGCGCCTTCTCCGGCCGCCTCGTTCTTGACGTAGCGGAGGCGTTGCAGGTCGGCGTCCAGGGCGGCGTCCGGGTTCGAATCGAAGCCGTGGAAACGGAGCAGGTCCTGGAAGAGCGTCAAGGCGCGCAGCTTGGGCGAGGTGACGTCGGTCGTCTGCGGCGCGTAGCGGAGGAACTCCGCGGCGGGGGCCAGGGCGGGCGAGGCGGCGTCGATGACGAAGGCGTCTTCGGGAAGGGCCGCCGCCTGTTCGCCCGAGGTGTAGAAATCCAGCGCTTCGAAGGCGACGAAATCATACAAGGTCGGCCGCAGGGCCGCGGTCCTATCGCCCGGCTCGAGAAAATCGGAGAAATCGGCAAGCGTCGTTTTTTTCAGGACGGCCTCGGCCTTGAGGATGTCCTGATACAGCCCGTCGATCTCGCGGAAAAGCCGGCGCAGGTCCCAGGTCGTGAAATCGTTTTCCTCCGTTCCCTCGGCCGCGGCCCGGTTCATGAAGCGCCATTTGTTCCGGGAATAGTACTGCCAATACCAGCGGGCCAGGACGACGCGGAGCATCGGCTTCATGGCCGCCGGGGCCTTGGCGATTTCCTCCTTGACCCGGACGACGAGCGCTTCCGGCTTGTTGCCTTCGACGACGCCTTCCAGAATGAGCAGGCGGGTCAGGGCGCGCAGGGCTTCGCCGTAATGCCGGCCGTCTTCGGCGAGGGCGACGATTTTTTTCAGATGGCCGGCGGCCGTCTGGGGCAGGCCGTCCTTTTCGGCGGCCTGGACTTTTTTCCACAGCTCGGCCGTGGTCTCCTTGGATTTATCCTGAGACGGTTTGCTTTTCATCATGCCTCCCAGGCCGGCGGCGGCTCCGATCAGGGCCAAAGCCAGAACGATCGAACGGACGGATGGATTGTGCATGGGACCTCCTCGCCGCGTCGGCACGCTTCCAATGTTCTCCCTAGGGAATACAAGGAAGATCCTTCGTTTATTCCATTGTACATTCAATTGCCGGAAAAAATCCAAAGAAGGATGGGGCGGAGGACGACCGCGCGGGACTCTTCGGACGGGTACCGCCGGAGGCGGCCGCCCGGTTTTAGCCTTCCCGTTCGAGCTCGCGGAGCCCGTCGAGCAGGACGTCGTCGTCGGCCTGGTCGCGGACGGTCAGCCGGACGAAGGAACCCTTCTCGAAGCCTTTCTTGCCGGCCAGGTCCTTGATGAAGATCCATTTGCGCCGCAACAGCTCTTCGGCCAGGCGGCTCGAAGTCCAGGCCCCGCCGACCCGGCAAAGAATGTAGTTGGCCTTGGACGGCAGCGGTTCCAGGAAGCGGATCGCGGCCAGTCCGGCAAACAGCCTCTCCCGCTCTTCGCCGATGCGGCGGCAGGCGGCGCGGAAATCGTTTTTGTACTTGTCGATGATCTGCATGAAGCTCTCGGCGAACGAGTTGATGTTCCAGATGGAGAGGTTCGCCCGCGTCTTGGCCAGCAGCCCGGTGTCCGAGGATGCCATAATCCCCAAGCGGAGGCCGGGGACGCCGTAGGACTTGCTGATGCTCTTCATGACGATCAGGTTTTTATAGCCGTCCAGGGTGGGATGGTCGAGGAAGCTGTGGCCTTCCGTCCCGTCGATGAAGTCGGCGAAGGATTCGTCGAGGATGAGCCGCGTGCCGGTCGTTTGGAAGCGGTCCAGAAGGTCGAGGATGTCCGGCCGCGAGAGAAGGTGCCCGGTCGGATTGTCGGGGTTGATCAGAATGTAGGTCTTGATGCCGTGGGCGACGACGAAATCGTGAATTCCGGCCGCTGAATAATCGAATGTCCCTTCAGGCGAGCGAAATTCGACGACGCTGCCGGGACGGGCGCAGGCGGTGTATTCATCGAAGGTCGGAAGGTGAATGCCGACCGGGCCGTCCAGCTCCTTGAGCAGGCCCTTGATCAATTCCGACGCCCCGTTGCCGGCCAGGAAGTATTCCTGCCGTCCGCTCGACATCTTGGCCGCCAGCAGGTTCTGAATGCTCTGGCCCGAGGGATACTCGGCCAGCAGGGTCGGGAAATTCATGGTGAATTCGGCGATCAGACGCGGCGAGGGGAAGTAGGGATTGACGAGATAACAGTAATCCAGGAGGAAGGGAAAGCGCCAAAACCCGCCGTAGCGCTTTTTCAGCATGGCCAGGCGGTCCTTCTCGTCGGCGAAGATGACCGAGGCGATATCCAAGTCCTGGATGTCGTCGATTTCGTACCAGTGGCGGTTGCCGATCTCGAAGGCCTGCAGGGCGCCGTTGTTGACGAAGGTCAGGATCTTGAAGACCTCCTCGTAATATTCCTGGAGCCCGTGGGCCTCGATGTAGGCCTTGAGGAAGGGAAAGAGCTGCTTCCGCGAAAATTCGCGGGATAATTTATAGATATTGACGGTCTTGAAATACAGGTGCAGTTCGTCCCAATTCATGTCCTTCTTGGAAATGAAGCCGCTGATATCGGACTCCGGGGTCACGGTCGCCACCGTGCCGTCCATCCAGGAACGGAACTTGGCCACCACGGCCAGATTGGGCGACTCGTGCTTGAGGCAATCCAGGAGCAGCTCCTTGTCGAAGATGAGGTCGCTTTCCAGAAGCATCGTGTCTTCCGCTTCCATGGCCTCCTTGGCCAGGAGGAGCGAGTAGATGTTGTTGCTTTTAGCGTAGATCGGATTGACGATATAGCGCACCTCGACGCCCTGGAAGCGGTCGCCGAGAAAAGCCCGGACCTCGTCCGCCCCATGGCCGACGACCATGATGACCGGGCTCAATCCGGCCGCGGCGATGGCGTCGAAGGCGTACTCGATCAGGCGCCGGCCGTTGAGCGCGACCATGCATTTGGTCGAGTTGCGGGTCAGGTGCCCGAGGCGTTTTCCGCCGCCGGCGGCCAATATGACTGCTTGCATGGAAGGACTTCTCCTCTCCGATCCGATTTCCGTTTGTACCTCAATGCGGCGGGAAATTCAAATGAATTGAAGCACCCTATCCGAAGGCCGCAATAAAGGCGCTCCTTTTGGATAGCCTGGATATTTCCATCAGCGAACGCGGCGGTATTTGATCAGGAGAGAGCCCGGCGCTTCGGGAATCTTGATCGCCAGCCCGGCGGCGAGTTCTTTGGCGCTCTTGATCATCGTGATCCCGTAATCCTCGTACGAGACTTCATAATCCCCGGCCGGGTCGAGGCCATGCAGAACGACCGCGATGGCCGCCCCCGGCGCCAGCGGACGGCGGAAAGCCAGGACGATTCCGTCGCGCTCCTCCGGCCGGTCCCATTGAAACGCCATCCAGGCCTCGTCCGATGTTGAATAGTCCGTCAGGGGATAAAAATCTCCATAAAAGTAAGGCCGCAGGGCCCGGAACTCGGCGATGTCCTCCTGGGCCAGAGCGGGGTTGAAGGAAGCGTTGTTGTAAGTCCCCTGATACTCCCAGCCCAGGACCACGGCCCCGTTCATCGAGCTGCGGAACTCATATTTCCGGGGATTATTGTTGCCCGTCCCGCTGCAGGGCAGGAAGAGCTGCAGGCCGTAGGTATGGCACTGGTAGCCGTTGGGTTCGAAATAGGAGTAATCCGTCCGCCACAGCGGCACGCTCCGGCCGATCGTCTCGAGGTCGATGCGCCGCCCGCCGGAGGCGCAATTATCGATGAAAAGCCCGGGATTCCGCCCCCGCAGGGCGTCCCAATAGGCATAGAGCCCTTCGATGTGTTTCATCTCGGAGATGCCGACGCGATCCGGCCCGTCCATGGCTTTCCAATATGGCGCCGGGTCGAAATTGAAATCCTGGCGGTAGATCGTCACGCCCTCGGACTGGATGAAATTGGAAATGTGGTCGGTCAGCCAGGCCAAGGCCTGGGGATCGCCGAGATTGAGCAGACGGTTGGGATTGCCCGGCAGCGCGGTCAGCCATTCCGGGTGCTCGCGATCGAGGCTCGTGCCCTCGTACACGCGCTCGGGCTCGAACCAGACAACGAAGCCCTGTCCCAGTTTTTTGGCCGCCTCGGTGACCGGTTTCAGGCCGCGCGGAAAGTTGGCCCGGTTGACGGTCCAGTTGCCCACCCCCTGCCACCAGGACCGGCCGGCGTTCTCATACCAGCCGGCGTCGATCCAGCAGGCATCGGGGCGGATGCCGAACTGCTTGAGCCGCTCGATCATGGCCAGGACGTAGCTTTCGGTGGCGCAGGAGTATTCGTTGCAGGGAAACGGCCCGCCGAAACCGACGCCGTGGCTTAGGGGCATCTCTACGGGTTTACCGTTTAATTGGGGCGTATGATGGGCCAGGACGAAACGGCGGAAGAGATTATGGCCGGCCAGCCGGTCGCTCCCCTTCCAGAACAGGAGGGCCATGGACGGCGAACGGACTTCTTCACCCGCATGAAGCCGGAAGCGGGTTTTTTCCAGGCCGGCCTCGAGGCCGAGCCCCGCCGCTCCCGTTCTCGTGACGACGGCCCGCCAGCCTCCGCTCCAACCGATGGCGGCCAGGATGCCGCTCCCCGGCCCGGCCATATTGAAGAAGGGCAATGCCGTCGTATCGGAGGAGCGCCCGGCCGAAGGGCCGAACCGCACCTCGCCGTTCTCGGAGAGGGTGTCGGTGACGGGCGCAAAGTCGGATCGCTCGGCCGAGCTGCCCCGGGCCCGGTAGAGAGTCAACGGCCCGCCGGAGAATCCGGCGAAGCGAGTCGCGCAGGCCAGTACGTTCTCGATCAGCGGGGAATCGCCGGAACCTTCATTCTTGAATCGGACCACCCATTCGACGGCCGGATAATTTTTAAAGATCGAATAGACGACGGTGACGCGGAGCCGGGAAGACGGGTCGGTGTAAACGACGGTCCGCACGGTCCTGTCCGCGGCTCCGGTCGTCGCCGTCTCGGCCTTCCAGGACCCCAGCAGGTTCGCCGAGGGCTTCCCTCCATAGAGAAAAGAGAAGGGCGGCGAAGCCGGCTTTTCGAGGTGGGCGCCGACGAAGGCATCGAGAGCTCCCCGGTTGTGGGCCGAGGCCGCCTCCCAAGCGGCGGCGGAGACGCCCCCGGCGAGGCCGAAAATCAGGGCTGCGATGATGTTCCTCTTCATGGTTCGTTGCTCCCTTCGAACCGGCCAACCGGCCGGGACGGGCCCGCGCGACCGGGGCGCCAAGGTTCGAGCTTTCTTCTCCGGGTAACATACTTGAAAAGCACCCCTCGAGACAACCGGGCGAATCGCATCCGTGGCGAATCGCATCCCGGGATTTCAAAGATGCGGCCGCCGGGAAATCACAAAACACGGGACCGGACTTTGCCCCGGCCTTGACACGCCCCCCGACCGGCGTTATAAATTCATAGTGATTTCATCGGATTTTGCGGTTAGTTGATCATCGGGATTCTTAATAAAAGAGGAGAAGTTCTATGAAACATCGCGTGTTGTTGGCGGCCATCGCGTTGATGGCGATCGGCGGGCTCCTGGCCCAAGCCCAGACCCAAAAACCGGCCAGCCCGGCCGGAACCGCGGCCACTCAGGTCGGCGGAAAATACGTTCAGGTCCAGAACGGCCAGAGATACCAGGGCGGGAAATGGATCGAGGTCACCTACGGACGCCCCATCAAGCGAGGGCGGGCGAACCTCTTCGGTTCCGGCGCCGACTACGGCAAGGCCCTGAGCGACGGCTCGCCCGTCTGGCGGGCCGGGGCCAATCAGACGACCCGCCTGAAAACCGAAGTGCCCCTGGTTTTCGAGGGCCGGACCCTGCCGGCCGGCGAATACAGCGTCTTCGTGGATCTCAAGGAAAACGGCTGGACGCTTATTCTTTCCACGTGGCCGGCGCAGGAGAAATACGATCCCAAGAACAAAGAGGCGCTCTGGGGTTCCTACGGATATACGCCCGACAAGGACGTCCTCCGGGTCCCGATGAAGCCCGCCGTCCTGCCGTTTTCGGTCGACCAATTCACCATCGCTTTCATCGACATGACCGCGGAGGGCGGGGTGCTGGCGATGGCCTGGGACAAGACGGTCGCTTCCGTATCGTTCAAGGTCGGAAGCTGAGCACGATTTGCGGATTCGCACCCACTAGGAAAGAACCATGAAAAAATTCAGAACGGCGATGGTTCCGGCGCTGGGGCTGGCGGTTCTGCTGCTGTGGCCTTCGGCCGGCGCCGCCCAGGGCAAGCAGGTCCGGGCGAGCCTCAAGGCCTCCGTCATGCAGCGGCTGGGATTGGACACCGACATCACCATCGAATACGGCCGGCCGGGCGTCAAGGGCCGGAAGGTCTGGGGTGGGCTGGTGCCCTTCGGCCTGGCCCCCGGCAATCAGTATTCCAAGAACAAGCCCTTCCCCTGGCGGGCGGGAGCCAACGAAAACACGACCATTCAATTCACGAAAGACGTCCTGATCGAAGGCCAGAAACTGCCGGCCGGGAAATACGGGCTCCATATGATCCCCGGCGAGAAGGAATGGATCATCATCTTCAGCAAGAACAATTCATCCTGGGGAAGCTTCGCTTACAATCAGGACGAAGACGTTCTCCGCGTAACGGTGGTCCCGGTCAAAGCCCCACACCAGGAATGGCTGGTGTACGGATTCGACGATCCGGCCGGTTCCTCGGCCACGGCCTTCCTCCACTGGGAACAGGTGAAGGTGCCGTTCAAGATCAAATTGGCCGAATGAATCGCCGGCCGGATTGATCCGGCCGCTACCCCCACGTACCGTTCGTTGCCGACGGGAACGGAGAAATCCATTGAGAATGACTATGTTCGCCGCGATCGCCGGAGTGCTTCTGCTGCCGGTTTTAAGCGAGGCCCAGTCCGCCTCCCTTCCCGACGCCTCCGGTTTGGAGATCGCCCTGCACAAGCTGAATGTCCTGGGGACCGTTCTCTACATCGGCGCCCATCCGGACGATGAAAACACTTCTGCCCTGGCTTATTTCTCCAAGGGCCGGAAATACCGGACGGCGTACCTCTCTTTGACCCGCGGCGAAGGCGGACAAAACCTGATCGGCCCTGAACAGGGCCCGGAAATCGGAATTCTCCGCACCCAGGAGCTCCTGTCCGCCCGGCGCATCGACGGCGCGGAGCAGTTTTTCACCCGGGCCGTCGATTTCGGATACTCCAAGACGGCCGAGGAGTCGTTCGCCTTCTGGGGCCGGAACGAAATCCTGGCCGATATCGTCCGGGTCATCCGCCGCTTCCGCCCCGACGTCATCGTCACTAGGTTCACGGCCGAGAATTCCGGCGGACACGGCCACCACACGGCTTCGGCCATCCTGACCCGGGAGGCCTTCGAGGCGGCCGGCGATCCCGGCCGTTTTCCCGAACAGTTGAAGACCCTTTCCCCCTGGAAAGCGAAGCGCCTCCTGTGGAACAGCTTCCGCTCCGCTGCCAACGAGGCCGGCGCCCGCCTGCGGATCGACGTGGGCGAATATGACCCCCTGCTCGGCCAATCCTATGCGGAAATGGCCGGCCGGAGCCGGTCCCAGCATAAAAGCCAGGGGTTCGGCTCGGCCGGAAGACACGGGTCCCAATTGGAAAATTTCGAGGTCCTGGCCGGAGATCCGGCGGCCGCGGACATCTTCGACGGAATCGACGTGTCCTGGAACCGCGTAGCCGGCGGGCGCCGGGCCGGGCTCCTGCTCGACGAGGTCCTGGCGGCCTTCGATCCCGGGGCGCCGGCCAAGTCCATTCCGGGGCTTCTCGGCGTTTATAGAGCCCTGGACGCTCTCGCTGAGACACATTGGGTCCCTTTCAAAAAAGAAGAGCTCCGGCGCGTCCTTCAGGCGTGCGCCGGGCTTTGGCTGGAAGCGACAGCCGACGATTTCTCGGCCGCCCCCGGCGACGCCGTCCGCGTCAAAACCACGGTCATCGATCGGTCCGGCCGCTCACTGTCGCTGCGGCGATTGGCCTTTCCCCAAACGGGCTCCGATGCCGTCCTCGACCGCGCTCTCAAACCGAACGAGCCGCTGACGCTGGAGACAAAGATAATCTTGCCCAAGGATTATCCGCTCTCCCAGCCCTATTGGCTCGAAGAGGAGCCCTCGCCCGGGCTTCTGGCTGTCCGCGACCCCGACAAAATCGGCTGGGCCGAGAATTTACCCGCCCTCCGCGCCGTCATCGGCCTGACGATCGACGGGCAGCTTTTGGAATATACGGTCCCCGTCCAGTACCGCTGGGTCGACCCCGTGGGAGGAGAGCTCGAGCGGGCCTTCGAGATCCGGCCTCCGGTGACCATGCAGATCGAGGACAAAGTCCGTGTCTTCATCGGCCTGGCTCCCCAGACGGTCAAAGTCAAGATCCGGAGTCGCAGCCGCAGCGCCGCCGGAACCCTGCGGCTCAAGGGAGCGGACGACTGGCTGATCAAACCTGCCGCCGCGCCTTTTTCCCTGACCGCTCAATCCGACGAAACCGAAATCGCCTTTGCCGTCACTCCGCCGCGATGGCCCGGCGAAACCATCCTGCGGGCGGAAGCGGAAATCGGGGACGAACGGTTCGACCGGGATCTGGTCGAAATCAACTACCCCCACATCCAGCGTCAGGTCTATTTTCCCCCCAGCAGCGCCAAGGCCGTCCGCCTCGACGTGAAGATGTCGGCCAAGAAAATCGGGTACGTCATGGGCGCCGGGGACGAGGTGGCCGAGGCCCTGCGCCATCTCGGCTGCGACGTGACGATGCTCAGCGATGACATGCTCGAACAGATGGACTTGTTCGCCTTCGACGCCGTCGTCACCGGCGTCCGCGCCTACAACACGCGCGGCGCCCTCCGGCGAGCCCAAGACCGGCTTCTGCGGTTCGTCGAGCGGGGCGGGACGCTCATCGTCCAATACAACGTGGCGTCCGCCCAACTGCCCGGCCGCATCGGCCCCTATCCGCTGACCGTCGGCCGCGACCGCGTCTGCGTGGAGACCGCTCCGGTCGGATTCCGGATTCCCGGGCATCCCCTCCTCAATTTCCCCAACACCATCACGGCCGCGGATTTCGCCGGCTGGATCCAGGAGCGGGGGTTGTACTTCGCCTCGCCATGGGACGACCGCTATGAAGCGCTCCTGTCCTCGCACGATCCCGGCGAGCCGGACCGCAACGGCGGGCTGCTGTTTGCGCGATACGGAAAAGGCGTCTATATTTATACGGCCTACTCCTGGTTCCGGGAGCTTCCGGCGGGCGTCCCGGGCGCGTTCCGGATCTGGGCCAATCTCATCTCCGCGGGGAAGGCCGATGCGCGACAAAAAAGCGGACGCGACTGAGAATCGGGAACGGCTCCCGTTTTTTTCCTCATGGAAGCGTTTATACGCGGCTGTCCTATTGAATCTGGCCCTCCAGGTCGCCCTCTTTTACCTTTTCACCAAGGCTTTCCAATGACCGACGGCGGAACGATCGCCGGCGGGATCGCGCTGCGGGATGTCCCCGGCTGGCCTCGACTCAGCCGTGATTACGTGGAGAAGTCCGGCCAAGCGGCGGCTTTCTTCAACGGCGATTTCCGGGATCCCGCCGCCTTCGAGCGCCAGGCCGAAGCCGTCCGCCAGAGGCCCATCCGCCGCGACGCCCTAGCGGCGATTTTAAGCGACCAGAACCAGCGGTACGGCTGCGGGCCCCGAACACTTGCCCGCATCGATCAGATCGCCCGCGACCGGGCCGGGGCGGTCGTCACCGGCCAGCAGGTCGGCCTTTTTTCCGGGCCGCTCTACACCATCTACAAAGCCTTGACCGCCATCAAGCTGGCGGATTCCCTCGGCGCCCGCGGCCTCGGGGCTTTTGCGCCGATTTTCTGGCTGGCTTCCGATGATCATGACGCGGCCGAGGTCGATCACATCACGCTCCTGGACCGCGACAATAAGCTCCAGGACATCCGCTGTCTCTTCCCTTCCCCCGGCTCGAAAATTCCCTTGAGCGACCGCCTCGTCCCTCCCGATATTGAAGACGTCTTTCGGCGGCTCGACGAGCTCACGCCCGACTCGGAATTCAAGGCCGACGTGCTCGCCCGATTGAAGGAAGATTATTCTACGGGCCGGCCGTTCACCGAGTCCCTGGCCCGCTGGATGACCCGCCTGTTCGGGGATGCCGGGCTCATCGTCCTGGATCCGAGCGATCCGCGTCTGCGCGCATTGGCCGCCGGCGTCTTCCAACGCGAAATCGCCGGGGATTCCCCGTCCACCCGCCGCGCCCTGGAAACATCCGCCCGGCTGGCCGCCGCGGGATATGACCCGGCCATCCATCTTCACGAGGGGATCCTCAACCTCTTTTTTATCGAGTCCGAACGGAGAACGCTCGAGTCGAAAGACGGGGCTTTCGTCATCAAAGAAACGGGACGGGTTTTCGGCCGAGACGAATTGATCGATCTGGCCGGGCGGAAGCCCGCGCTCTTCAGTCCCAACGTGCTCCTGCGCCCCATCTATCAGGACGCTCTCCTGCCCACGGTCGCTTATATCGGCGGCCCGGGCGAAATCGCCTACTTCGCCCAGATGAAAGGGATCTACGAGAGCTTCGATCTGCCGATGCCCATCATTTATCCCCGCCATTCCGCGACCATCCTGGAAAATAAAATCGGCCATATCCTGGATAAATACGAACTCCAACTCCAAGACATCTGGCGGGACGCGGCCGGGACGATCGGCCGGATCGCCGAACGGCAGATTCCCGAAAGCGTGCGCCGCGGCTTCGCCCAGGCTTTCGAACATCTCGACGGCGACCTGGATGCGCTGAAGTCCGGGATCGCGGCGTTCGAACCGACCCTCGGAAAAGCGGCCGGCCAGACCCAGG
>Ga0315275_10002893_pt1 | contig 15706 bp, 13 predicted proteins | sample YL17G03_0_MG_FD_205557 | JGI IMG/M metagenome (GOLD analysis project Ga0315275, IMG submission 205557) | Sediment microbial communities from Yellowstone Lake, YNP, Wyoming, USA - YL17G03_0 | ecosystem: Environmental > Aquatic > Freshwater > Lake > Sediment | place: USA: Wyoming | collected... | reverse complement strand
GAACTCCAGGGGCCGGCCCGCCGACAGCAGCTTGTGGCCGACCGCGGCCCCGCCGGTCACTGCCATTCCAGGGCTCCTTTCGCCCACGCGTAGGCGAGCCCGAGGACCAGGATGGCGACGAACAGCAACATCTCGATGAGGCCCAGGAGCCCGAGGTGGCCGAAGGTCGCGGCCCACGGGTACAGGAAGACGATCTCGATGTCGAAGAGGATGAAGAGCACCGCCACCAGGTAGAACTTGATCGAGAAGCGCTCGCGCGCGTGGCCGATGGGCGGGATGCCGCTCTCGTAGGTGGTCTGGGCGGTGCGCGAGCCCCTCACCCGGCCGAGCAAGAGCGACAGGCCGAGGAGCGCCGCGCCCAGCCCGACGGCGAAGGCCAGGGCGATGAGGACGGGCAGGAAATCGCGCGGCATCGGCGCCTCCTACGCGTTCGCCTTGGCGGCCCGCACCGCCGCGGTCAGCGCCGGCACGACCTCGAGGGCGTCGCCCACGATGCCGTAGTCGGCGATCTTGAAGATCGGGGCCTCGGGATCCTTGTTGACGGCCACGATGCACTTGGCCGAGGTCATGCCGGCCAGGTGCTGGATGGCGCCCGAGATGCCGATCGCCACGTAGAGCTTGGGCGAGACCGTCTTGCCCGTCTGGCCGACCTGCTCGGAGTGGGGCCGCCAGCCGGCGTCCACCACGGCGCGCGACGCCCCGACGCTGGCGCCCAGCGCGGCCGCCAGCTCCTCGACGAGGTGGAAGTGCTCCGGCCCGCGCAGCCCGCGCCCGCCGCTGACGATCGCCTCAGCCTCGGTGAGGTCCACCTTGCCGCCCTGGGCGGCGCCGACCTCGACGACGAGCGAGCGCGCCTCGGCGGCGGCGAAGGCCAGGTCGAGCTTCTCCACCTTGGCCGCCGCCCCCGGCCGGTGCTCCACGGCCGCGAAGGCCCGCGGGCGCAGGCTGGCGAGCGCCGGCGGCGCGGCGATGCGGACCTTCTGGATGGCCTTGCCGGCGTAGACCGGGCGGGTGGCGATCAGCGCGCCGCCCTCCCAGGCGAGCGCCGTGCAGTCGCTGGCCAGCCCCGCGCCGAGGCGCGCGGCGACGCGCGGCGCGAGGTCCCTGCCCATCGCCGAGGCCGCGAAGAGGATGGCGGCGGCCTTGACCTGGGCGTGCGCCGCGGCCACCGCCGCCGTGTAGCCCTCGGCCTGATAGCGCGCGAAGAGGTCGTGGTCGGCGACCAGGACGCGGTCGGCTCCGTGCGCGCCGAGGGACTCGGGCGACGCCGTGCCGCGGCCGGCGATCACGGCCACCACCTCGCCGCCGGCGCCGGCGTCGGCCAGCTGCCGGGCGGCGCTCACCGCCTCGAGCGAAGTGCTCTTGATCTGCCCGTCGCGCTGCTCGACGAAGACGAGAAGGCTCACAGGACCTTGGCCTCCTCGCGCAGCGCGCGCACCAGATCGGGTACGGCGGCGGCGCCCTCGCCGACGATGCGCCCCGCGGGGCGCGCCGGGGGCAGCGTCAGGGTCACGGTCTCGACGACCGGCGCGGGAGCCGCGACGGCCTTCTCCGCGATGGGCTTCTTCTTGGCCGCCATGATGCCCTTGAGCGAGGCGTAGCGCGGCTCGTTGAGGCCCTTCTGGGCCGCCACCACCGCCGGCAGCGCCATCTCCACGGTTTCCACGCCGCCCTCGATCTCGCGGGCCGCCGTGGCCCGGCCGCCGGCGATCTCCAGCTTGACGGCCACGGTGGCGCACGGCAGCTGCATCAGCTCCGCGACCATCGCCGGCACCTGCGCGGCGTCGTCGTCCACCGCCTGCTTGCCGAAGAGGACGAGGTCGTAGCCCTGGCCCGCCAGCTCGGCGGCGAGCAGCCGCGCCACGCCCAGCGAATCCGGCTCGCCCTCGGTCTTCAGAAGCACGGCCGAGTCGGCTCCGATGGCCAGCGCGTTGCGCAGCGCCGAGACGACGCCCGCCCCTCCCACCGAACAGGCCACGACCTCGCCGCCCTGCGCCTCCTTGAGGCGCAGCGCCTCCTCGAGCGCGTACTCGTCGTAGGGATTGATGACCTGTGTGACACCGGCCGGATCGAGGCGCTTCCCGTCGGCGGAGACCTTCACCCGCGTGTCGGTGCTGGGGACCTGTTTGAGGCAGACGGCGATCTTCAATGGGTCTCCACTAGAGCCTGGTTCCGCGCCGACCGGGCAGCGGCGCCGGCGGACCGGCGCGCGGGCGTCGATCCGGGGCGGAGCGCCGCGAGGAGGACCGCTCCGGAGGCGGCAAAATGGCGGCCGCGGATCGGGCCGCCGTTCGTCGCGGCATATTGCGGCAGGGGGTCCGGAGCGTCAAGAGGTGAGGCTCCTGCAAAGCCGGGCGAAACCGGCCGAATCCTGACCGATCCGCGTGACGTCGAGGGCCTGGAGACCGTTGGACGGCGGCGAGCTCTCCGGCTCCGTCGGCGAATCCACAGGCTCGCCAGGGCCCACGCCCTTGCTCGACACGAGCTGCAGGCCGTGGCCGACCGGGAGCGAGAAGTCGTCGACCGGGAACCACTCGACGCCCAGGATACCCGAGGCGACGAAGTCCATCGCCGTCTTCGGGCTGAAGATGTGACGGAGACCGATGGGGGCGTTCGGATCCCAGTAGCCGAGCGAGTGAGTGACATCCCGCCGCGACGTCCACCGCGTCCCCGGCGGGTGGCGAAGCGCGGGTTCCGCGAAGCCGCGCCATCGGATGATGCGCGTGAGCAACCCGCCGCGGAGATCCCGCGCGTCGCAGTCGAGAGTGTGTCATCCGCCGGGATCGGCCCCGCTACCTTTCTTCCATGATTTCCAGCGTCTCCATCTCCAGCAGGCCGGCATCGACCGACAAGTTCCTTACCATCGATTCGGGTCATGTCACGGGGACCGCCGGCCGATAACCGACGGGTCACCCGATCGCACGGAACCCCCATGGAGTCCGCCCGCGGAGGCAGCAGAGTGCAGAGCAGCCCGACCCAGAACGGTCTCCAGCTCGACCGGCTCGAGCGCAGCAACTCCTGGCTGTGGGGTCTGAGCGCACTTCTCCTCCTGGCCCTGGCCGGCACGGTGGTCACCCTCTACCTGCCGCAGGTCTGGGGCGGGCTGCGCGTCGCTGCGCCGGCCCCGGAGACGAGGGCCGCTCTGGCCGTCGGCCTCGCCGGGCTCACGGTGCTCTTCAGCCTCTACTCCTTCCTGCGCCAATCGGAGATCCGGCGCCTGCGCGCCGGCCTGATCGACTCCCAGATCCAGGAGGAGTCTCTGCGCGCCCGGCTGCTGGAACTGTCGAGCCTGTTCGACGCCGCCAGCCAGGTCCAGAAGGAGGCGGACCTCGAGCCCCTGCTCGAGACGATCACCCGCCGCGTGCTCACCTGCCTGGAGGCGGATCGCTCTTCCCTGCTGCTGATCGATCCTGCCACCGGCGAGCTCCGCACGCGCGCCGACTCGGGCAGCGACGGCCAGCCGGCCCGGGCGACGACCGTCAAGCCGGGCGAGGGCCTGGCCGGATGGGTAGCCCAGAACAACGAGCCGCTCGTGCTGAACCGCGAGGACCTGGTGCGCCGCTTCGCCTCCGAGGTGAAGCCCGGCAGCCGCATCACCGCCGCCATGTGCCTGCCGCTCACCGCCAAGGGCGAGGTCCTCGGCGTCCTCAACGTCAGCCGCGTGGAGCGCGAGCACCCGTTCACCGCCGGCGACGCGCGGCTCCTGACCATCTTCGCGGATCACGTCGCCTACTCCATCCGGCGCATCCAGGACGACGCGCGGCTGCAGCAGCGGGTGGCCGCCCTCGAGCGGGCCGGCGCCGAGCTGGCGCAGGCCAACCGGGTGAAGGAGTTCTTCCTCGAAGCCGCCAACGAGGAGCTGCGCGGGCCGTTGACCTGCATCCTCGCGTACGCCGACTTCCTGACCCGCGACGAGCAGGCGCTCGACCCGCAGCGCAAGAACACCTTCGCGCGCATCCTGCGCGAGCAGGCCGGCCGCCTCGAGGAGATCGTGGTCGGCTCGGGCCTGCTGCTGCGGCTCGACGCCCCGGACGTGCGGCTCAACCCGCTGCCCGCGCCGCTCAACCAGGTGATCACCGAGAGCCTGAGCGCGGCGCGCGAGGCCGCCGCCATCCGCGGCGTCACGCTCGTCCCGCGCCTGCAGCCCGACCTGCCGTCGGCGCTGCTCGACTCGCCGCCGCTCATCCAGGGCGTGCGCGGCCTGCTCGCGAAAGCCATCCAGCTGGCCGAGCCGGGGAGCTCGCTCCGCGTGGCGACGCGGTGCGAGGGCGGCCACCTGCAGGTCGAGGTGAACGGCCCGCAACTGGCCATCACGCCCCAGAACCTGCCGAAGGTCTTCGACCTCGCCGAGATCGAGAGCGGCGCGGCCGACCGCAGCATGCAGGGCCTCGGCCTCGGCCTGCACCTGCTGCGACGCGTGGTGGAGTTGCACGGCGGCCGCGTGTGGGCGGAGGGCAGCCCGGGGAAGGGCAGCTCCTTCTTCTTCGCGATCCCGGTGGCCGCCGCGGCGGCGGCCGCCGAGCCGGAGTCCCTGGCCGCCTAGTCCAGCCGCCGGCGGCGCAGCCGCAGCGAGTTCCCCACCACCGACACCGACGACAGGCTCATGGCCAGCGCGGCGAGCATCGGGCTGAGCGCGAATCCCCAGAGCGGGACGAGCACGCCGGCCGCCACCGGGATGCCGATCACGTTGTAGGCGAACGCCCAGAAGAGGTTCTGGCGGATGACGCCGACCGTGGCCCGCGACAGGACCAGGGCCCGCGCCACCCCCGCCAGGTCGCCGCGCACCAGTGTGACGTCGGCGGTTTCCATGGCGATGTCCGAGCCGGTGCTCACGGCCATTCCGAGGTCGGCCTCGGCCAGGGCCGGCGCGTCGTTGACCCCGTCGCCCACCATGGCCACGACGCCGCCGGCGGCCCGCAGGGCCCGCACCCGCTCCACCTTGCCTGCGGGGAGCACCTCGGCGTACGTCTCCTCGACGCCGACCTCGTGCCCTGCCTGCTCCACCGCCGCCCGGATGTCCCCCGAGACCAGCACCGTCCGCACACCGAGGCGCCGCAGCCGCGCGACCGCGGCGCGCGCGCCGGGCTTCACCGGGTCGGCGATGCCGAGCAGCCCGCAGAGCGCGCCGTCGCGGGCCACGCCCACCACGCTGCGCCCCCGCGCCGCCATCCCGCCGGCCGCCGCCGCCATCTCTCCCGCCGCCACGCCCCCCTGCTCCAGGTAGCGCAACGACCCGACGCGCAGCTCGCGGCCGTCCAGGCTGACGCTGACCCCGAGGCCGGGCACGGCGCGGAAACCCGCCGCCGCCGCCGGCTCGACGCCGGCGGCCCGGGCCCGCGCCACCACCGCGACCGCCAGCGGGTGCTCGGAGTGCGCCTCGGCCGTGGCGGCCAGGCGCAGCAGCTCGCGCTCGTCGCAACCCCGGGCCACCGCCACCTCCACCACCTGCGGCGCACCCGCGGTGAGCGTGCCGGTCTTGTCGAAGACCACCGTGTCCACGCGGCACGCCCGCTCGAGCGCCTCGGCGTTGCGCACCAGCACGCCCGCCTCGGCGCCGCGCCCGAGGCCGACGATCAGCGCGGTCGGCGTGGCCAGGCCCATGGCGCACGGGCAGGCGATGATCAGCACGCTCACCACGTGCAGCAGCGCCTGCGACGGGCGCGCGGCCAGCCACGCGGCGGCGGTGACCAGCGCGACGGCGAGCACCGCCGGCACGAAGACGGCGACCACGCGGTCGGCGATGCGCTGGATGGGCGCCTTGCTCGCCTGCGCCTCCTCCACCAGGCGCACCATGCGCGCCAGGGCGGTGTCCGCCCCGACGTGGGTGGCGCGCGCCAGCAGCGTGCCGTGGAGGTTGAGCGTGCCGCCCGTGACGCGGGCGCCGGGGGCCTTGTCGGCCGGCAGGCTCTCGCCGGAGAGCAGCGATTCGTCGACGGCCGACTCGCCCTCGAGCACCAGAGCGTCCACGGGGATGCGCTCGCCGGGGCGCACGCGGAAGAGGTCGCCGGCGCGCAGCTCGGCGAGGGCGATCTCCTCCTCCCGCCCGTCGCGCACGCGCCGCGCACGCTCGGGATTGAGGCCCATGAGCCGGCGGATCGCCTCGCCCGCCCGCCCGCGCGCCCGCGACTCGAGGAAGCGGCCGAAGAGGATGAGGGTGACGATCACCGCCGAGGTCTCGAAGTAGACGTCGAGCGGCCAGCCGAAGCGCGCGTACAGGCCGGGCGCGAACGTGCTGCCCAGCGAGTAGAGATAGGCGGCGCTGGTGCCCAGCGCCACCAGGGTGTTCATGTCGGAGGTGCGGTTGCGCAGCGCGTTCCGGGCTCCGGCGTAGAAGCCGCTCGCCGCCCACAGCTGCACGGGCGTGGCCAGCGCCCAGAGCACCAGGCGCATCCCCGGCCCGTGCGGGATGGGAAGCCCCAGCTCGGGGCCCATCGAGAGGACGAGCAGAGGCGCCGTGAGGGCGGCGCTGACCGTCAGTCTCCGGGCCAGCCGGCGGCGCTCGTCGGCGCGGGCCCGCTCGAGCGCCTCGCGGTCGGCGGGCTCGAGGGCCTCGTAGCCGGCCCCCGAGACGGCGCGGCGCAGCGCGGCGACGGAGGCGCGGCGCGGGTCGTAGGCCACCGCCGCCTGCTCGGTCGCCAGGTTGACGGTGGCGGAGGCCACGCCCGGCACGCGCGCCAGCGCCCGCTCGACGGCGCCGACGCAGGCGGCGCAGTGCATGCCGCGGATCGGCAGGACCACCGGCGAGAGCGACGGGCCGGCGCCGGCTGCCGGGGGCGCGGGTCCGGCCGGAGCGCCGGCCGTGGGCTGCTGGTTCTGGGGGTCGTCCGGTACGGGGGTGAGGCTGATTCTCATTTGGCCTTTCGCGGTCGCGCGGCCTCTTTCCCTTCGCCCTGCGGCTTGCCGGCCTTGCTCCCGCCGTGGCGCTTGCGGTGCAGGCCCTGGGAGATCGCCGCGGCCATGACGCGGGTCACGCCGCCGGTCGCCGGCACCCAGGAGTGCACCGACCGCGCCGCCCCGGCGGCCTCCTCGAGCCCGGCCGCCGCACCGCCGCCTTCGCCGGGCTGGGCGGCCGGAGTCGCCAGCGGCCTCACCTCGATGGCCAGGTCGGAGGCCAGGCGCACTAGATCGCGCCAGCCCTCCCGCTCGCGGATGAGGCGCGCCTGCGCGCCGTCCACCAGCGCTTCGGCCAGCCGCCCGCGCCCGTTGTAGTTGGAGGCCATGGAGTAGCCGTACGCCCCGGCGCCGGTGACCGCGAGCAGATCCCCCGGCGCCACCGGCGGCAGCCAGCGGTCGCGCGCCAGATAGTCGCCGCTCTCGCAGACCGGCCCCACCACGTCGGTCTTCTCGCCCGGCGCCCCACCCTGGGCCAGCGGCACCGGCTCGCGCACCGGCACGATCTCGTGGTGGGCGCCGTAGAGCGCGGGACGCACCAGGTCGTTCATGCCCAGCTCGGTGACCACGAAGGTCCGCCCCGTGCGCTTCACCGACAGCACCTGCCCGACGAGCGCGCCGGCGTCGGCCACCAGGAAGCGGCCGGGCTCGACCACCAGGCGCAACCTCTGGTTGGCGGCCACCAGGCAGGCGGCGTCGGCGAAGCGCTCGAAAGGCAGGCCGCCGCGCCCGTCGTAGTCGATGCCGAAACCGCCGCCCAGATCGAGGAGCTCGAGGGGCACACCGGCGGAGCGGAGCCGCTCGACGAGGTCCACGCACTCGCCGAGGGTGTCGAGCAGCGGGCCGACGTCGAGGATCTGCGAGCCGACGTGCACGTGCAAGCCGACCCAGCGCAGGTGCGGGGTGCGCTCGGGGTGGACGTACCAGTCCACGACCAGATCGGGAGGCAGCCCGAACTTGCTGTCGGCGAGGCCGGTCGCCAGGTCGGGGTGCACGTTGGCGTCGATGTCCGGGTTGACGCGCAGGGCGGCCCGCACCGGAGCGGTCAGCTTGCCCGTCCGGGCGGCCCGCGCCGCCGCCTGCTCGAGGCGCGCCGCCTCGGCCTCCGAGTCCACCGAGACGAGATAGGCGCCGCACCCGGCGGCCTGGGCCAGCTCCTCGTCGTTGCGCGCGCTGCCGTTGACCACGAGGTGCGCGGGGGCCGCGCCGATGGCCAGGGCGATGGACAGCTCCGCCGCCGAGCTGACCTCGAAGCCGAGTCCGCACTCGTAGAACAGGCGGAGGATCGCCGGGTTGGTGTTGGCCTTGACGGCGTAGGCCACCAGCGTCTGGACGCGCGCGAAGGCGCGGCGGACGCGCTCGGCGTTGTCGCGCAGGCGCTGCGCCGAGTACACGTAGAGCGGCCCGACCGAACGATAGAGGGCCTCGACCGGCAGGTCCTCGCAGCAGAGCGTGCGGTTGCGGTAGGCGAAGGTGGGCGCGCCGGCCACGCCACGCGCCGCGCCCAACTCGGCCGTCCTGGCCTGCGGACCTCCCGTCACCCCGGTGGACACCCCTCGAGCCTCCCCCCAGTCGCGCGGCCGCCCCGCCCGCAGCGCGCGGGCCTGCCGCCAAACCTACGCTGCCGCCGGCGTCCTCACAACAAAATGCGTGCCCCGAGCGCGGGCCCCGCCGCCGTCCGCGCCCCGGGACGCATCCCCACGGTCCTTGAGGCGGCTCCTCAGTAACCTTCGCGCTTGTCGACCACGTTGCGCAGCGGCCGCCCGTCGAGGAAGCGTTCGATGTTCTCCGCGAAGAGGTCCCCGGCCCGCTCCCAGAACCGGCGGGAGGTGCCCGAGACGTGCGGCGTGAGCAGCACCTGCGGCAACGAGTAGAGCGGGCTGCCCGCCGGCAGCGGCTCCTCGGCCGTGACGTCGAGGCCGGCGCCGCCCAGGCGGCCGCTCTCCAGGGCGCGCACCAGGGCCGCTTCGTCCACGGTGTTGCCGCGCCCGACGTTGAGGAAGTAGGCCCCGGGCCGCATGTCCGCGAACTGGGCGTCCGAGAAGAGGCGGCGCGTGCGCCGGGTGTGCGGCAGGCAATCGGCGACGAAGTCGCTCCGCTCGAGCAGCCAAGGGAGATCCCCCTCGCCGCGGGCCTCCGCCACGCCGGGCGGCAGCGGCTGCGCGGGGCGCCGGCGGACCGCCAGGACGCGCATGCCGAGGGCGTGCGCGCGAACGGCGAGCGCCGAGCCCACCGCCCCGAGGCCGACGACGCCGAGGGTCTTGCCGTCGAGCTCGTCGAAGGGAGGATCGCCGCCCCACAGCGCCTCCTGGCCCCAGCGAGCGGCGCGCTGATGGTCGCGCGCCAGGTGGATCTTGCGCACCAGCGCGAGCATGAGGCCGAGCAGGTGCTCGGCCATGGGCACGGCGTGCACGCCGCGCGCGTTGGTGAGCACCACCGGGCTCTCCACCAATTCGGGAAAGAGCGCTCCCATCACCCCGGCGGTCGGCAGCTGCACCCAGCGCAGACGGGTCGCGCGCGCCAAGGTCTCGGCGTCGAGCCCGCGGCCGAGCAGCGCGTCAGCCTGCGCGATGGCTTCGCCGAACCCCACCTCCTGCGGCGCCAGCCGGAAGCGCACGCCGCGCTCGGCGAAGCGCGCCCGCAGGCGCGCGCCGAGCTCCGGCGGGAAGCTCCACAGGGAGAAGTCCGGGTGGTGGATGTGGACGAGGATCGTGGTCATGGCCATCGGGGAGTATGCCACGCGCCGCGCGGCCCCCGGAACCGGGCGGCGGCGGCGGCGCTGCCAGGGCACCCGGCGGCGGGGTGCGGGAGGCTCCGGGCGGCCCGGCCGCCGCCCGCGCGGCCCCCGGACCGTCCGGGAGACGGCTGCTTGCCCGCCGCGCCCCCCTCGGTTAGCCTGTGGCCGTCGTCGCGCCTACTCACCATCTCGCAGGCGAACCGGCAGCGGAGGATCCCCTCGTGAACCGTTCCTGGAAACCGGCTCTCTGTATTCTCGCCGCGTGCGGAGCGCTGAGCCTGCTCGCCGCGCCCGCGTCCGCCGAAGAGCCCTGGACGCTCCTCAGCCCCTGGACCTTGAACCGTAGCGGCTACTTCGTCCAGGGCACCTTCTCGTACCTCAGCACCGGCAGCCTCTACGACGCCGTCGGGGAAAAGCAGAAGAATCCCGCCGGCGACTATCGGGACTTCACTGCCAACGCCCATGTCGAGTACGGCGTGCGCGACCGCCTGGGGCTCCTGTTCCACATCCCGGTGCGCTCGCTGAGCCAGCAGTACGAGGACACGCCCGACCTCACGACCACCGGCATCGGCGACTTCACGGGCGGCCTGCGCTACCGGATCCTCGACGGGTCGTTCGTGGTCAGCGCGCAGGGCGAGCTCAAGCTGTCCACCGGCTACAACGCGTCGGTCACATCGCCGGCGCTGGGCGACGGGCAGACCGACTACACGATCCGCGCCCTGGCCGGGCGCGCGTTCGCGCCCAAACCGCTCTTCGCCCAGGCCGCCGTCGGCTACCGCGGCCGCAGCAAGGACCCCGCCAACCAGTTTCTCTTCAACTTCGACGCCGGCCTGTGGCCGGCCCCGAAGGTGCTCGTGACCGGGCACTGGGAGTGGGTCAAGCACACCGGAGACGGCGACATCCAGGACTACTTCAAGGGCGGCCTGGGGGTCCGCTACTGCGCGTACAAGACCATGGACGTCGCGGCCGGTGTCTTCCAGACCTTCGGCGGGATCGACGTCCCGGCGGGAACCCAGTTCTACCTCGGCATCTCCTACAAGGGAAACCGGCTGGGCAAGTACGACGGCCTGCTGACCTCCGCGATGGATCCGTCCGGCGCGCCGGTGCCGGCCAGGCAGCCGGGCGCCGAGGCCGCCCCACCCGCCGCCCCCGAGACGCCCGCGCAGCCCGCGCCCGTGCCGGCCCCGCCGCCGACGCCCACGCCGGGCAACCCGTAGGCGTCGTCGGACGGGGAGCGGGCGCCGCCCACGGCTCCCGCTCCCGCCAAGGATCGGACCCACGAACGTCCTCCGGGGGCTCCTCCCCTACCTCGCCCGCTACCGCGGCGGACTCCTCCGGGGAGCGGTCTGCCTCGTGCTCTCCAACTGGGTGGCGCTCGCCGCCCCGTGGGTGCTGCGCCACGCCATCGACAGCCTGCAGAAGGAGGTCGACGCCGCCAAGCTCGGCCGCTACGCGCTCCTGATCGTGGCCGTGGCCGCCGTGGCCGGCGTCTTCCGCTACCTGATGCGCAAGATCCTCATCGGCGTGTCGCGCCACATCGAGTTCGACCTGCGCAACGACTTCTTCGCCCAACTGCAGCGCCAGCCGCTGTCCTTCTACCACGGTCGCCAGACCGGCGAGCTGATGTCGCGCGCCACCAACGACATGAACGCCGTCCGCATGGTGCTCGGGCCGGGGATCATGCAGGGCCTCAACACCGTCGTCATGGCGGTCGCCGCGGTCACCCTGATGGTGATCCTGTCGCCCCTGCTGACGCTGATCGCCCTCATCCCGCTGCCGCTCCTGTCCTTCTCGGTGGGCTTCTTCGGCCAGCACATCCACAAGCGCTTCGAGGACATCCAGGCGCACTTCGCGCGCATCTCGGCGGCGGTGCAGGAGAACCTGAGCGGCGTGCGCGTGGTGCGCGCCTACGCGCAGGAGGACCACGAGACCGAGCGCTTCGCGGTGCTCAACCGCGAGTACGTGAGCAAGAACCGCGGGCTCATCCGCCTGTGGGCGATCTTCTACCCGGCCATGGGCTTCCTGGCCGGGCTGGGGGCGGTGGTGGTGCTGTGGCTGGGCGGCAGCCTGGTGATCCGCGGCACGCTGACGCTCGGCCAGTTCGTGGCCTTCAACGTCTACCTCGCCATGCTCATCTGGCCGATGATCGCGCTGGGCTGGGTGGTCAATCTCTTCCAGCGCGGCGCGGCCTCCTACCGGCGCATGCGCGAGATCCTCGACACCGAACCGGCCATCCGCGACCGGCCGGGGGCGGTGGACGCCGACGGCCTGGCCGGGGCCATCGAGATCCGCGATCTCACCTTCACCTATCCCGGGGCCGCCGCCCCGGCGCTCTCCGACGTCAGCATCACGGTGCCGGCCGGCACGACCCTGGCGCTGGTCGGGCACACGGGCTCGGGCAAGTCGACGCTCGTCCACCTGCTGTGCCGCCTCTTCGACGCGCCGCGCGGCAGCGTGCGGGTGGACGGGCGCGACATCCTCGATTACCAGGTGGCCAGCCTGCGCCGGCAGATCGGCGTGGTGCCGCAGGAGACCTTCCTGTTCTCCGCCAGCGTGGCCGAGAACATCGCCTACGGCGTCGAGGAGGCGCCGCGCGACCAGGTGGAGTGGGCGGCGCGCGTCGCCCACCTCGACGCCGACGTCGCCGGCTTCCCCGACGGCCTCGACACCGTGGTGGGCGAGCGCGGCATCACGCTGTCGGGGGGCCAGAAGCAGCGCGCCGCCATCGCCCGCGCCGTGCTGCGGCGCCCCGCCCTCCTGCTGCTCGACGACTGCCTCTCGAGCGTCGACACCTACACCGAGGAGGCCATCCTCCGCGAGCTGACCCAGGTCATGCGCTCGCGCACCTCGGTGATCGTCTCGCACCGCGTCTCCACCCTGCGCCACGCCGACCAGATCGTGGTGCTGGACGGCGGCCGCATCGCCGAGCGCGGCACGCACGAAGAGCTCCTGACGCACGACGGCCTGTACGCCGAGCTCTACCGCCAGCAGCAGCTGGAAGAGGAGCTGGAGGCCTCGTGAGCGGCCACGAGTTCCACGAGGAGGAGGCCCTCGGCAAGGCCTACGACGCGCGCCTCATGCGCCGCCTGCTGGCCTACCTGCGCCCCCACTGGCGGCGCGTGCTGGCCGCCTTCGCCCTGGTGGTGGTCACCGCCGCCCTGCAGCTGGCCGGCCCCTACCTGACCAAGATCGCCATCGACGACTTCATCGCCAACCGGGACCTGCAGGGACTGGCGCTGGTCGGCGGGCTGCTGGTGGTCCTCATGCTCGTCCAGGGGGTGATCGAGTACGGGCAGATGCAGCTGATGCAGAACACCGGCCAGGAGATCATGTACGACCTGCGGCTGCAGATCTTCCGGCATCTGCAGCGGCTGCCGCTGGCTTTCTACGACCGCACCCCGGTCGGCCGGCTGATGACCCGGGTCACCAGCGACGTGGATGTGCTCAACGAGCTGTTCACCTCCGGCGTGGTGACCATCTTCGGCGACGTCTTCACGCTGCTCGGCATCCTGATCGTGATGCTGAGCATGAACTTCGAGCTGACCGTCGTCTCGTTCTCCGTGCTGCCGCTGATCTTCCTCGTCACCATGGTCTTCCGCGTCAAGGTGCGGGCCTCCTACCGCGACGTGCGCACCCGCCTGGCGCGCATGAACTCGTACCTGAACGAGAACCTGACCGGCATGAGCACGGTGCAGATCATGAACCGCGAGCCGCGCAACTTCGCCGCTTTCGCCGAGATCAACGGCGCCCACCGCAACGCCAATCTGCAATCGGTCACCTACTACGCCGTCTTCTACCCGGTGATCGAGCTGATCGGCGCCCTGGCCATCGCGCTCATCATCTGGTACGGCGGCCGGCAGGTGATGTGGCAAGGGCTCACCCTGGGCAGCCTGGTGGCCTTCATCCAGTACACGCAGCGCTTCTTCCGCCCGATCGCCGACATCTCCGAGAAGTACAACATCCTGCAGTCCGCCATGGCCTCCTCGGAGCGCGTCTTCGACCTGCTCGACACGCCCGCCGGCATGCCGCAGCCGGCCGCGCCGCGCCGCCCCGAGCGGGTGCGCGGCGAGATCCGTTTCGAGCGCGTGAGCTTCGCCTACAACGACGGCGACGCGGTGCTGCGCGACGTGTCGCTGACCGTGGCGCCCGGCGAGAAGGTGGCCATCGTCGGCGCCACCGGGGCCGGCAAGACGACCATCATCAGCCTGCTGACGCGCTTCTACGACACGCAGGCGGGCCACATCTACGTCGACGGCATCGACGTGCGCGAGTGGGACCTGCAGGGGCTGCGGCGGGCCGTGGGCGTGGTGCTGCAGGACGTCTTCCTGTTCTCCGGCACGGTGGAGGACAACCTGCGGCTGGGCGAGCGCGCCATCTCCCGCGAGCGCGTCGAGGCGGCGGCCCGCGAGGTGCACGCCGACGCCTTCATCCGGCGGCTGCCGGGCGGCTACGCGGCCGAGGTGAGGGAGCGCGGCGCCGGCTTCTCGGTGGGCGAGAAGCAGCTGCTCTCCTTCGCCCGCTGCCTGGCGTTCGACCCGCAGATCCTGGTGCTCGACGAGGCCACCTCGTCGGTGGACACCGAGACCGAGCTGCTCATCCAGGACGCCCTGCACCGGCTCATGCAGGGGCGCACCTCGGTGGTCATCGCCCACCGCCTGTCCACCATCCAGGACGTGGACCGCATCGTGGTGCTGCACAAGGGCCAGGTGCGCGAGACGGGCACGCATCAGGAGCTGCTGGCGCAGCGCGGCATCTACCACCGCCTCTACCAGCTGCAGTACCAGATGCAGGAACGCGCCGGCACGGGACCGGCGCGTCGCGGGGCCGCGTCGTAGCGCGGCCGTCCTGCGGGGCTCCCCGCTAGGCGGCCGGCGGCGTCGCGCCGCCCTGACCCGGCGCCGGCTCCCGGGGCGCCAAGAACAGCCCGTAGAGCAGCATCACGATGCCGATGGCGAGCGGGATGTAGCCGACCATCCACACGTCCTCGCCCTTGATGAAACGCAGCCCGAAGATCAGCCCCAGGCCCACGGCCGCCGTGATCAGCCCGCCCAGCTTGACGCCCTCGCGCGCCTGGCGCTGCTCGGCGCGGTCCTCCTCGCGCATCAGCTCCAGCACCCTCTCGGAGGCGCCGGTCCCCTGCTCGATGAGCTTCTTGCGGAACTCGTAGCGGTAGAAGGCCTCCCGCTCCTTGCGGCGGTTGTCGGAGAACGCCGCGAAACCGGCGAAGGTGAAGACGGCGATCACGGTGACGATCGGGATGGCGATGGCCATCACCTCCGGCAGAGTCTGGAACATGTCCCTAACCTCCGGCGGGGCGCCCATCGCCCCGTTCGGCAGGTAGGACTCGCCCGCCCCGGCCCCGGTTGCGTAGAATCGCCCCCGGCCGCCCCCGCCCGGAAAACTGCAACCGGCGGCGGCGGCGCGGCGTCTGACCACACGGAAGCGGTGGACCGGCTCGGAGGGGGCCCCTTGGGCGACGAAGCGGACAGGGCCGCGGTCCAGCGCGTCCTGGAGGGCGAGGTGGACGCCTTCGCGGAGATCGTGGGGCGCTGGCAGGGGCCGCTGGTCAACCTGGCGCACCGCTTCTGCCACGACCCCGGCCTCGCCGAGGAGCTGGCCCAGGACGCCTTCGTGCGCGCCTACCGGGCGCTGCCGCGCTGGCGCGGCGAGTCGCGCTTCTCGACCTGGCTGTTCGCCGTGGCGCTCAACGTCTACCGCTCGCGGCTGCGGCGGGTGCGGGTCGCCGAGGTGCCGCTCGACGCCCTGCGCGGCATGGCCGACAGCCGCTTCGTGGACCGCGAGTACGAGCGGCGGGACCGGGCGGAGCTGGTGCGCCGCAGCGTGCTCTCCCTGCCGGAGAAGTACCGCGACGCGCTCGTGCTCTTCTACTTCCACGACCTGGACGTCGCCGAGGCGGCGCGCACGCTGGGCCTGCCGGAGGGCACGGTGAAGGCGCAATTGCACCGGGGTCGCGCGATCCTGCGGCGCAAGCTGGCCGGGTTCCTGACCGGCGGCGACGAGGAGGGATGACCGTGGACGCTCTCGATCGGCTGCTGACAGAGGCGGAGCCCTTGACCC
>Ga0315275_10002892_pt1 | contig 15708 bp, 42 predicted proteins | sample YL17G03_0_MG_FD_205557 | JGI IMG/M metagenome (GOLD analysis project Ga0315275, IMG submission 205557) | Sediment microbial communities from Yellowstone Lake, YNP, Wyoming, USA - YL17G03_0 | ecosystem: Environmental > Aquatic > Freshwater > Lake > Sediment | place: USA: Wyoming | collected... | reverse complement strand
CAAGGCCAATGTATGCTGCACATTGCCGCCATATTTCACGCGACTGTGGGTTATGAAGCCGGAGACAGGATGGGAACCCAAGTACATGGCATCAACCATTTGCCCTTCTCTGTCCCAGCTCATATTGCTCTCCTGTTGCGATGGCTGTATTATAACCCCTAACCAAGGCTCGGTCAAGTCCCTTGAGGATAGCGAGCAGTGTATGCGTCCAGGTTTTCCAGCGCATTGACCACGGAACATCGACCGTTGGCGTCACCGGCGTAACTCACACCATGCACATCTTTGAAATAATTGAACAGAATGTGAAGCAATTCCTCAGTGGAATACATGCTCAGGAACCAGTTGTTTGGACGTTGTTGCATACGTTTCTCCGTTGTGATGAATGGATTATAACAGGTTTTACCTAGACGGTCAAGCGTTCCTGGATCTCTAGGTAGAATTGGTGGTACTTGGCCACTCGTTCAAGGTCTTTGGCGGTTACACCTTTCAGGCGTCGAATGTCTGTGTTGTGGCGAAGGTCCTGCAGTTTCACCATCATCGCATCTCGATTGTCAAACACTCGTTCCTTGTACTCATCCAACGTTTCCCCTGGCATCTTCGTGAGTGCTGCAATACCAAGTACCACTCGAGGAGACATTCCAGATTCTCGAAGATCAGCATAGGTTACTTTTGTGTCCTCAATGACATCGTGCCCCAGGGCGATGCACTGCAATTCCTCGTCATCAGACTTCAAGTAATGCATCACTTTGAGTGGGTGGAGGATGTACGGCCGCCCTCCACGGTCATATTGACCATTGTGTGCAGCCGTTGCTATAAGCAACATCTTACCGAGCATCTCGCCTTTTTTCATATGCCTGTATTATAGCAGGATTAATATTGACTGTCAACAGCCGTTGGATCCCAGACCGAGCCGGTGGGGATGAATTGCGGGAACGCCAAATCATGGTCACCAAGCAGTTCTGTCAAAACCAGTGCTACATGCAGCGGAAAGCCTTTTGACGTGCGATAGAGCCCATCCTCGCGCTCCCCGACTATCAAATTGTGGATGTAGTGCCGGCAGTCCCTTGTCCCCCAAAGGATCGCCAATCTCTTTTGGATGTGGGGGAATGCATCGAGTTGGCGGGTCAGGTCGTAATTCATATTTCTATTTACGCCTGAACGGGTTCCTCTTGCTCAATCATCTGTTCCTCGGCCCTTGCAAAAGAGGCCGCAGCCTTTGCCTCTGCGATCAGCAGCAGCTGACCAGCGTAGATCTCGATCCGCATTTTCCCAGTCTTGTCCAGTTTGCGCCAGTAGGCAATCTGCTTCTCAGACAAGCGACCGAACTTGGTGTAGAAGTTAGCCATGGACGTTCCCATACGGGCATGGCACGGGCGGAATCCCATTCCGTTGTGGTACTTCACCGTCTCTTGAACTTGCTCATCCGCCGTTTGCCGCTCGTTCAAGACAACCAGAGCGCGGGCAACTGCCACATCACGGGTCTTCAGCAGTTCAATGATTTGGGCCTTGTTTGTCATTTGGAACTCCTTGTTGCGATGGCTGTATTATAACAAGGAATTATCAAATGGTCAACCAAAAATCATATATCAATGCACTGCGCAGGATTCGAAACCTGCCCCACATTATATAAGAAAGTGGGTGTGCCCATTTTGGTCAAGTCTCGGCCGAGGCTTGCCCAACACATCAGCAACGGCTTCGAGGCGTCGCCCTGTGTGCATTGATATATGATCTCTAATCCTTTCCTGTCACCTGCTTTTTAAGCCGCTTCAAAACATCAACAGCCGTATCAAAGGCTTCTGCGTCCTTTTTTGTACGGGCCACCTTCAAGAAAAAGTTCAGGTCAGAGAAACTTACATCCCTGTAATCCTGCCAGTTTGATTCCTTATGCAGTTCACGCAATTTATCTCTTTGAAGGTTTGGATTTTCCATTCATCACCCCCTAAAAACAATCGATTTGGTGGCCTTTCCGGTAACCGGGCACGTAAACGTCATCAAATCGTATCCGTACTGATCTTCCTCAATGTTGAGGAATTCCACAGATTCGGTATCATGTCGCTGCCCACACTCCTTGCAGGTTACGAAAGTGAACGTGTCTTGATCCCGGATATTAAATGCCATTTGGAACTCCTTGTTGCGATGCTGTATTATAGCACCGCATCCTCAGATTGTCGATACTCTTCTTTGTAACCGTCCCAGCACATATATTCAACAATACGTGCAGGATACAGCTTTCCGTGCCCATTGCCGTAAAGGTCCTCAAGCCAGCGCATGCCGTAGCGAAACCGAGGCACTGCGAACTTGCCCAAGTCCTCTTGGTGCACTGCAAAGAACAAATCGTTACGACCGCCGGTGCCTTCGACGAGCTGACCGGTGCGTTCGTCGAAATCAGGAAATGTGCACACCTCTTCAAGGTACTGCACTCGAGTGCCCAGGTCTTCCAAGACAAACTTTTCAAACTCAGCGATTTGGTCAGACCCAACAAGGGTACCAGGCCAAACACATACCTGCTTGAAATCGTTTTTCAGTTGAACGTTCATTTGTTTTCCTTGTTGCGATGGCTGTATTATAACGCAGTTGTGGCCAAGCGTCAACCACTAACTGAAAGTATTTCTGCCCAACAGCTTGTTGATCCCTACGAGGATCATAAACCAGATGGCAGTGAAGATAAACCCTCGTGTCACGATGGCAACCACTATCAGCAGTATCACGATGGCGGCAATGCCGCCAAGCAGGAATGCAGTCATACTCAAAACCTTTCACACATGTTAGGGAACACGCCGTCGTTCAGGTTGTAGTGCTCCACCGCCCGTTCCCCTCCGAGGTGGGCTGCCTGAGCTGTGTCGAACACTGCCGCGGACTCACACTCTGCCATGATGTAGCTCTCGGAGCCATTCACACGACGCATGTCAAAACAGATCGAGAACTTGCCAGTGGTTGTGTTACGCTTGGCAATCGTCTTGATAGCGAGTACAGACAGTTGGGGCATTTTAGGCTCCTTGTTGCGATGCTGTATTATAACAGGGGCCTAGGCCCCTGTCAACCGTATTGTCAACCGTTGGCCTTTTCCCACGCCAGATCTTCTGCTTGACCATAATCGAGATAGGCATCTGAACCATACCGGCAACGAGCACCGTACCAATGATCAAGATTGATTTCACCCTTGGCCTTGATTGCAGCTACCAACGCATCGCATTTGGTGCGGGCGTCGGGACGAATATCCAAATACATTGGACCTTCCTCCCACTGCTCAACCTTCACACCAGGAAAGGACCGATCAAGGCGCATGCGATCACCGCGCTCGTTCTCCACTTCGATGAAGAAGATTTCCCCAACGAAGCGCTCACCGTCTTCGGTAGGACCGTAGTCCTTGAGATCCGAAACCCAATAAACTTCATGATCTTTGAGGTTCATCATTTTGCTTTCCTTGTTGCGACGCTGTATTATAACAGGGGCTTAAGCCCCTGTCAACCAGTCTCTACTCGGATACCTCTGCATGCCGGGCGGCAATCATCTCTTCCACCTTTGCTTTCAGGAAGGTGAGCACGGCCTCTTTTTTCATGGATTTGGGCAGGCCAAACTCCTCACGGGCAACGACAGTCGCTGGGCGACCATGGCGCTTCATCCCCATGCACTCCAGCGACACTGCACCCTTGAGCGCGGCGATGTGGAAGAAGTTGATGTCTGCGGGCTTGCTTGCTACGATCATTTGGAACTCCTTTGTTGCGGTGACTGTATTATAACAGGGGCCTAAGCCCCTGTCAATCAATTTAGACGAATTCTTTTCCGTCCACGCGCACCGCGGTAATGCTGTCTGCTGCGAAGCTGCGGATAATAACCTTGTTGTCCAACCCGCCCTGCCCGCCCTCAGCCGCTTCCTTCATGCCAATGATGTCGCCCTTTGCAATGGGCGCGCCGTCCAGCAGGTACTCGTACGTGCCCGCCTTCAGGAAAATCACTTCAACGTAATACTTGGTCACGCCGTCCTTGGTGTGCTCGATAATGGGCATGTTGGCTACGCGGGTGCCCCAAGCCCGTTCGCCAAGTACAAAGCTCGCTGGGTCCTTGCCCTCTGCTGCAAGGCGCCGCTCAACCATTGCTTCGTAGCCGTTGATCTTCTTGTTTTGGAAGCACATGACGGAAGCACCAGTCATCCGCTTGGTGACGCGGCCCTTGTGCGGGTTGGCCTTGCCGCCAGTCAACGGCACTTCAGTCAGGGCGTCAATGCCCACAAAGGATGCACCGTTAACATTTTGGAACGCTGCGATCAGTTGGGTGTGTTGCATATAAACTCCTTGTTGCGATGGCTGTATTATAACAAGGTTTTGAGAGATAGTCAACCAAAATAGTCAAAAAAATGCCCGCATGTCTCACGACGTGACGGGCAAAAGGGCAAAGACGCTATTAAGCGAAAAGCTGCGAGCGTGAACCTGTGAGATCCCTTGCCGAAACACTGTAGGCGCTTCGGCCTTCTGTGTTCGCCTTGCGATTGACTCGCAATCCAGCATTCCTCAATTCGGACATTCGAGCACGGATGTTCTTGATCCCATACAGCGAATTGGCCTGACGAGCACTAATTGCTCGACCGGTCCCACGGAGGTGTTGTTCTAGGAACTCGTTTTGAGTTACTTTGAGAGTTGTAAATGACATATTATGTCTCCTTTGTGTAACTATTATAATTGGTTTGTTACACAAAAACAACAACTCATTTGTCCAAATCAAATTCTTTTGCAGAGTAGTAATTAACCAAACTGCGTTGAATCATCGTAACCAAATCCCCCGCATCATCCGGAACAATGAATCGAACTGGGCATCGGCCCCATGTCCCCCTCTCCATGAACTCTGCATAATATGTTCTATGCTTTTTGTTCTTCGGATTGAACGGAACAAAGGGCCGACAGTTCGTCTCAAGAGCATTGCTCACTTGGACTTTATCCTCGCGGCAAAGACTCCACCAATCCAAAGGGTTGCGAACCACGTATCAAACGCATACGGGATCGCAAGGACTGGAAACAGTGTGTTCAATGACCATATCGTGAGTAAAGGTCCCAAGGCGATCAGGAGGACCAAAAAAAGAATTAGGACAATAGCTTGCATGGTGTCTCTCAATGTGTATATGTGCGCAGCGGGGTCTGTGTGTATGTAATGTGCTGGACTTATTGGCACTGCCAGCACACACTAACTTAGAACGGGGCTTCTTCCAGAGCGGCGGCCTCAGCCGTCACAACTTCAGCAACCTTCGCAGGCGCAGCCTTCTTCGGAGCCGCCTTCTTGGCCGGAACAGCCTTCGCAGGAGCCTTCGCAGGAGCCTTCGCAGGAGCCTTGGCCGGAGCAGCCTTCGCCGGCTTCGCAGCCTTGACCGCCTTCGGCGCCTTGGGCGCAGCCACCGCACGGGCATCAACCGCAGCTTGCAGCGCAGCAACCGTTGCAGCGTTGGAACCACCGAAGTCAGCAGCGATCAGGGCAGCGATCGCATCCTCCTTCGTCATCGCGTTCTTCAGCGTGACCAGGTCAATGTCAGTGTGACCGTCCTTGGCCAGGATCTTCGTGTACAGCATGTCGTTCGCAAAGCGCACCTTGGTGACACCGTTGCGGGTAGAAACGCCAGCGACCGTAAAAGTTTTGTTCGTCATTTCAATTTCCTTTGTGTGTGTGTTAAAGTTACCGTTTTTACTGCTTTCTGTTTCGCAGTGTTTCAATTATAGCGCCAAACCTACCGCTTGTCAACCATAAATCTCCGTTTCATTAATTAATTTTGCAGAAAAGTTGTAACCGAGTTGGGCATGGACAGCAACGATACGATCGAAGTCGATCTCGTCTAGAACGTACAAAGTGCCCTTGTGGAAATAAACGTTGACGATCCCATGATAATCAGCAAGGAAGTCAAGGTATTCAGTTTGCTGAGTGGTATTCATACAACCTCCTCGAGGGATGCGAGTACGTCACTGAGTAACCTCAACTCTGTTCCTTCGCACATATACCAAACGCCATCTTTCATGATGTACACGTATTCTTCGGCATACTCTAGCAGTTCATTAAGGGAATGAGCGACCGAGTATTGTTGATCTTCTTCGCCGCGGTCACGCCCGTAGAAAGTGCATTCGCTGCTGTCTTGTTGACCATCGAAGGAGTGCTTGGTTCCAATGTTTGCGCCCAGCACAGAGAGATTGCCCAACGATATTAGCTGGTTCGCTTTGACACTGCCATAGTGTTCAAGCAGTATCTTGCCGGTGTGTTCTGGATAACCGTCCCAATGGCAATATATGTACTTGCATACATCGCCATGCATTACTCCAATGTTTGATCGTGTTGCCATTTGAGATTCCTTCGTGTTGAGGCCTGCATTATAGCAGGCCCATAGAAATTGTCAAGGGGCCCTTTCGGGCCGTGGTTATTCCGTAACGTGCAGGCGCATCACAATCTTGCCGCGGAACCTGTTAAGCTTGACCTTCTTCACTTGGCACCCAACAGCTTCCAATTGCTGCTTGGCCTTGTCATAGTCATTTTCGTTCCAGCCCCAGACCTTGAGACTGCGGCGGCCGTTGACGAGACGATCGTTGAACAAGAGAAAAGGTACTCCTGGATTGCTTCTGTAGCTGCGGATGATGTTACGGGCAATAGCGGTGGTCTTAGTAAACATTTGAACTCCTGGTTAGTGCTGCGTTGAAAAATGTATTATAGCAGATTTTACCTACTATGTCAAGTATCAATAGTGATGGCGTGAACCGACCCAGTTGAAGTCATTCATTTGGTCCTCAATCGCCATTTCTTCCGCGACTTCGTTGACCCACGTAATCGGCACTTCAAGTGAATACGCAATCCATGCCCGATCTTCAGGGCTATCACCTTGCTCAAGTCGTTCTCGAATAAGCAAATTCATCCCAGACATTTTGAGTCCTTGTGTTGTTTAAGCTTGTATTATAGCAGGACTTGAACGTTAAGTCAACATCCAAGTACCACCCAATCCCACAGAAATATTGGTGATGTCACTGACTACTCCATCTAGAACATAGATGGCATCAGAACCTCCAGTTGTATTCCCAACCGCCTCGTCAATTATTTCTGTGGCCCTCACAATGAGGGTTGCCGCACGTTCCAGGAGAGCGTTTCTCTGAGCATCTGTCATTGCTGATCCTTGTTGTGGATTTACATTATAACATCAACTAAATCAGATGTCAAATCCTTCTTCAATAAGTTCTTGTACAGCAGCCTCGAATTCGGATTCTAGGTCCCAGACAGCAGCAGCAATTCGCTCATCCTTCTTACGACGAGCTTTAGCGGTCCCTTGTTGATAGACGAGGAAAACGTGGTCTTCGCAATAACTTTTACCGAGGACTGATTTCTTGCAGCATACAGGCTGATATCTCGGGCTATCGCCGATCCAGGTGCATGTTGCTGAGTGTGCTTCTAACGTCATTTCTTTTCCTCTATTTTAGTAATTGTTTTCGGATCTACCCCCGTTAGGACAAGACACAACGAATTCGCTTTGTTGATATCTTTCTGAGCAACGTACAGCAAGTACAAACCCTCTGCTCGCCCTTGCAATAATCCGCCTCTTGTAGAAACATATTCCATCGCCACTATCAATGCAATAGCCAACCACCAGGTTAGCGTGGTTGGATCAAACCCCAATGAAGAGATGAGCACCCCCATTGCAATATAAATGGCAATGCTCTCTAGCTTCATTATGTTCGTCGCATGCAGGTTGTCTTGGCCATTGCTTTCCAATTCTTCTTGAAGCTCTTACGAAGGTCAGCTACCTTGAGCACCATTCGCAAACTCAACTCACGAAGTGTTGATTTGTTGTCCTCGATGAACTTGACAACTTCTTCCCCTTCGTTACCTTCAAACTCGTATGGATCAAGCATGCCTTCACTAACGATCTGTTTGATCCGCAATACCTTCTCACGCTCGGTGTCCATCTGAAGGTCAATGTAATGGCACCGTGATTCAAGCGCATCCAAATGGTCTCGCAAGCGTTTACTCTTAACGTGCTCGAACTTAATGTTCGTGATGAAGATGGCAGCGCCTTTGAATTCAAAACGGTCAGGGATGCCTTCGCTGCGAAGCAATCGACTATCAGTGTTCCATGCGATCATTCGCTTCTTGGAAGAGTCAAGTGCAGCTTTCAAGATGTTCAATGATAGGTCATCAAACAGCACAGAGTCACAATCATCAAACACGATGACATTCTTTTCGCCGGCAAACTCGTACAGCTTTGCATACAGACCAAGTGCAGACATTGCACCTTTGACAATTTCATAACGAGGTTTGCGTTCACCAAGCTTGTTGAACAAATCATCCTTCTCAAGGACATACTCAACACCGTATGACTTGCCAACACCTGGAGGCCCAGAAACAATCATCGCTCGAACATCACCGCTCTTAACGGCTTTAGTCATGTCCGACAAAATCTCGAATCGCTCCTTTAAACGGGCGATGATCTCATCATCGGTTTCTAGAGCAACTTTATCCGTGAGTTCCTTGATCTTGTCGTGATCGAATTCAAGGATGGTTGCAACTTTGTTCTTGGCTGGTCGACCCATATATGCTTCCTTGTGTGTTATTTAATCATGTATTATAACACATTATTTCGAGGTTGTCAAGCCTCGAATGATCTCCTCAATCCCATCCCATGCTCGTTCGATGTCTGCTCTTGCATCTAGTGGATATTTCTCTAACTCCATCAGATCAAGGGCTTGGTTTAATTTCCATTGAGCTTGCACGAGATTCGACACTCGTTCCTTGACCTCAGTAGTAAGTTTCATATCCAGGCCTTTGATCAATCATCTGTGAATGGATCAGTGAAAACCAATTGACGATTGCCACGCAGCATTATGTTTTGGTCATGTATGTCGAACGAGGCTCTATTGTCATCCTGGATGCGTTGCAACAGCGAAGCCGCCCTCTCCAACACTTTGGGCACGACAACTTTAATGCCCAACGCTGAAGATTCAAATTCGCTGACACCTCCGCTGTATTTGCATAACAAGCTGTCGATAATATCAACAGCACGACGATGTTCTAGGTTCTTTAAATGTGCAAGCCGTTCCATCGCAACAACAAACCGGTCGTAGTCTCCATCTGATTCATCTATATCTTTATAGATGCGGATACCAAATACTTTTGGAAAGTACGGGTTATGGACCTTCAGGTTTGCGACACGGCGAATGAAGTCCAAATAGGTTTGGTTCTCCTCAACAAGACCTGTCTTGTAAACGATACTACTTTGATCACTTCCAAATACGTCTCCGAAACATCCGCTTCCGATTCTGCGGAAATTGCCCTTCTGGGCCTTGATCAAAGCTATAGCCGGATTCTTTTTATTCCCCCGACGATTACCAAACCCAACTTTTATCTTTTCAACCTTAATCATTTGTTTCTCCAGTGTTTCGATGACTGCATTATATTACAATGTCATGATTTTGTCAAGAACCTTCTTTGCATCTGTCACATCTAGGTCAATGGTAGAGCCTTCTTTGTCCGTTGATTCCAGGTCATTCAATTCCTTGCCATACTGATCGAGTAGCTCAAGGGCGTATTGGTGGTCATCTTCACTAACTGACAACCACCAATTCCTGAAAGTGCTGCGATCAAGCGCCATAAGAAACTTCAAATTAGATCGATCATGTGGATTCATCTTCCACCTCCTCTTCATCACTGGTGCCGTACTCAGGATCGAGGTTGACCAAATCATTCTGTTGGCACATCTCCTTCACTGAGTCTTCAGGGAGCCACATCAACGCCATATCAGCAACTTCACGTGCAGATAACCTATCGTTATCCATCGCGTCCATCAGGAGTGAAGTCCACTTGCGAGAAATCCTGTACGAATCGTAGTTCATTGTAAACCCTTTGTTTCGCTATGATTGCATTATAGCATCAATGGGAGTGGTTGTCAACAGGGGCGAAGGTACTGGGAATTTCTTGATTGGGGCACTCTCGCCCATAATGGGCTCCCCAGTTATGGCCGCATTTCTTGCAAAGCATGGCAAGAGGATAAGCATCGAATGGGAGGCGTAATTCCGCGGGCTCTGTGATGATGTAATCGTCCTCCATATTAATCCCCCCGTGTATCAGTGTTCAATGTTGGCTTCATCTGGCGTCGCAGTTCCACTTCACGAATATGGGCAGCGACTTTTCCACGGATGATCTCCAGCACTCTTATCCCTATTTCCTCTTTGCTAGAAAGCCCACGGAGCGCATCGCAAAGCTTCCACGACTTCGACTCACCATGCGCCCGATTAAAGTGCTTGGCGGCGCGATCTCGTACGCTCTTGAGTACTGTAGACTGGGTCTTCGCAGTCACCCCAACGTAGTTGAGACCGTTGACGCGCAGCTCATAGATGATATGAGTGCGGTCAACTCGTTTCTTACGGCGTTTAATTGCTTCCATACCGCATTATAGCATCAATCTTGACTACATTGTTTGACGTAGGCAGGATCCCTTTTGCACATTGCTTTGAGGAATTTCTTCCCAACGTCACAGCTGACATAGTTGTCGCCTTGCATGCCTTGTTCCGAATAAGAAACATCGTTGCCCGGCAACCCGATGCTGTTGAGGTATCGGCGCAATTCTTTCTCGAAACGCTTGTCAGTGTAGATGAGTCCATCTTGGTCTACACGCCAATCCTTTGTGTTGAAATGCACCCGCAGTTCGCCGAAATCCAGTTCATCATTGACGTATCCTAGAGACAACGCCGTGACGCGGACGGGCTTCGCGACTTCACTCCAATAGCTTGTCTTCCCGTCTGTGTGCAGAGTGACCAGTCCTGGGCGATGATCGTCATCCCGTTTGTTCCAGTCCGTGTGCATGTCGTTGAGCAAGGCCATGTTGGTTCCTTTGTTGTGAAGTGTGCATTATAACAGGGGATTGCTCCCCTGTCAACTAGATGACCAAGTAGTAATGACCAGGATCGAGCACATCCGTACTTTCGTTGCAAATTGGACAGTCCCCATCCAACGGGTAATACTCATCCAATTCCCATACGAAGACAGTGACATTTTGATCGAGTTGTTCATCATCGAACGACTTGATGCGCTCAAGCAACTGCCGGTAAGTCATATTAGTAGTCGTCATTGCCACCGAAATCACCATAGTCTTCGTCGGTGCCCCAGCCGGCGGACGCCAGCGTATCAGCATCGGCTTCAACGTCCGTCATCCCATCTCCGGGCTCATCATCGTATTCAGGTTCGTACCGCTCGTCACAGTCGCGTTCCAGATGATCGTACGAGTCATCGAACTCTTCACAGCCGTCGTTTACATCGTAGTCCATATTAACTCCTTTGTTGCAATGCGTGTATTATAACGCCGAATCAGGAACTTGTCAACTCAAATCTTTGGAAATGCGCTGTTCAGCTTGGGTCCAGGACTGCATGAATTCCGCAAACTGCGCCTTGGTCAGGTATATCGCAGCAATCCTGGACATGGCACTTGAGAGATATCCTAGAGCATAGGAATTGCCGTAGTGCAGACTCTGCTCGCGGCATGCCTTGACAAACGAGTCAAGCACTGCTTGCGCTTCGTTAACCTTCTCAACATACGACTTGGGCATTTTTCTTCCTTTGTTGCAATGCGTGTATTATAACACGGACCGCACCAGTTGTCAACTATTCACCCTCTTCAGAGTAATCTTGTTCAACGAAAATTTCAATGTTGGCGCCGGTGTCTTCTTTATGTTTGAGAAGTGCTTCTTTGACAAGGTCTTCCACCAATTTAGCTGCAATCTTCAACCTCCCAAAGCTTGTTCGACCTTCAGGAGCATCAATAGTAACACGAACATTGAGCCCGACGGTGATTGATTTCTTCATTTAGATAGCTAGAAACAGGGTCTCTTCACAATTGAATCCCTCAACAAGGATTTTCTTCTTATTCAGAAGGGCCCGAACCTCATCGTCCTTGGGATGTTTTCCGTGGAATACGATGCCCACATATTCCCCGGCATCACTTGCACCAAATTCGCGAATCTTTACCTTACCACCAGTGACGACACAGTTGATGGCATTTTTCAAGTCCTCGAACTCGTGGTAATCACGGACGAGGACGATGGCGGGCAATTTGAGTGTAAGCATTTTATCTTCAAACGAAGCGAAAGTTCTTGGACAGGAATTTGAGCACTTTGGGATATGTATGCTCTTTGCACAGTTCAGAGATGAGCTGGCTGGCTTCCTTATCATTCCCGCAAGTTTCCAAGCGTCCAGCGTCGATGCACATCTCAATGGCCTCTGCGTTGGAAGTGCAGAATTCCATGGCGTCACTGCCGATATAATTCCAGGTTTTCCCCATCGGCTGTCGCAAACGAGTAACCACTGCCTGATCCAATTTCATATCAGTTCCTTTGTTGTGAAGTGTGCATTATAACAGGGGATCGCTCCCCTGTCAACCAATTACCAACTTGCCTGGTAATAAAAATAGCATTTCTCCCACTTGGGATCAGTGAGCAGCTCTTCAAACCGCTTACGAGTTGCTTCCAGATCTCGAAAATACCACTCGTCATAGTCCGTGTTGCCGAAGAAGAATCCAGATGCGTGGGGCAGCAGCGCGACGGCCAGCTTGTTATTCTCCAGGACCTTCTTCACAGTATCGAGCAGACTCTGCAAATCCTTTCTGTCCACCAGAAACTCGTTGCACTCGTCCTCCCCACCCTGCACGTTCTTCACAAACCACGCATGGATGGCATTGGCTTTGCGCCAATACATAGCATCGAATTGCATCTCGGAAATCTCCATCCCCGGGAAATGGGATTTGAGCAGCTTACCCACCGCCTCGCGTTCCTCGGTCCACAGAAACTTCTTCGCCTTCAAGTACATATCGAGACCCATAATTAACTCCTGGTGTGTGTTGGAAAACTGTATTATAACGTCGTTGGCTGCTGTTGTCAAGACTTCCAGCGATAAGTCGGGTCGTAGTCCCTGTTAATTTTCTGGATTGCGTCAAACGCAAACTCAACCCGCTTCTCGCGTTCAACCAGAACCTTCCCTGCAAGTTGCTTCTTGCACTCGGACGCGAAATTGTACCAAGTCTTTCCGTGGTCCGGGCTGAAACGCTTCCCGCACTTCAGAGTCTTGCTCAAGTAGCCGTATATGCTCGTCGTCCACCTGAACCCGCGTTCCCAGGAACCGCTCTTTGATTCCTTAAAGTACATATGTACTGTTACTGGTTGCTTTCCGAGCAACACAGTTTTCCCCACGAACTGTTTGTACTGTGCAGGATTAACTACTTTGTCGAGCTGTTCCATTCTAACTCCTGTTGTGTGATGGCTGTATTATAACAGAATTTCACAAATTGTCAACCAATATCAACCATTAACTCGTTGCATTCTACGAATTCTCGAGTCACCATTGGTGTGGGTGGAGAGACTGCAATCTGGACGAGCCCCGTACTTTTCCTCCCAGGCGATGTAGAACCTCGGAGCGTCGCAGTCTTCTTCCAGATACAGAGTATCTCCTGAGAAATAGCTGTAACCGCTAACCCTATCCATGATCCCCAAAGCCTCGACCTCGGCCCTAGGCACTTCCAACCATGCATGACCGGGATCAGCATGCCAAGTGAAACGTTTCTTCATTACCAACCTCCACCTTCATCATTATCGGCGCATTGATCACACTGGTAGCCACGAGCACGATCCGCGGGCGTCAACCTGTTAGGAGCTTTGCAAGTAGGACACGGCAAGTTCCTGGGATTGCCCCGACCAGCTGCACGAAGAGCAGACTTACCGCCCGGATCAGCGAACATGCTACGATCATCGCCGTCGTCGTATTCGTTAAAGTACCTGGACATTTCTTTCTCCTTGTTTACGATAGGCGTATTATACGATCATTGGAAGGAGTTGTCAATCGCCTGAGTCGATGTCATATGACGATCCGCACTTCTTGCAGGTGTAGATAGTGTAGCAGCGACCAGCATTGCGACCAACATACTCGTGGTGGCAACCCTTGCCGGTAGCTTTGTCGAGCTTTGTGTAGCCTATCGCCTTGCCACCCATCGTTTGGCCGCCACAGTTATGGCAAGTCTTGGTATCGGTTTCAGGATCGTAGTAGGAGAGGTCCTTCCAGGCTCGCATCCATGCATCACCTTCGGATAGTTTGACCCGACCAGAACCTCCACAGCAAGGGCACACACCGTAGCCGGCGGGGATGTTAGTCATCATAGATACTCCTAGAATGTTGTTGCGCGATGGCTGTATTATAACAGAGTATCCTAACCTTGTCAAATAACCTATCCTCTCATTGACCTAAAGGTAAAACCTTGTTATAATAGCGGCCTAAGAAGAAGAAGCATATAAGCAACACAAACCGTAGGTTCGATCGGCTATCACCGGGGATGGACGGCGAGGGCGGGCGTCTCTTTTTGAGTGGGACTCTGGGACCCAGGACTTATGCACATACTCAAAAAGTTATGCACATACTCTGTGGATACGTGAGAGAGATAATAGATCTAGATAATCTAGATAATAAATCAATATAGGGAGATAATGTGTAACCAAAAAGAAAATGCCCGGTAATATCCGGGCATTATCAGTACTAATCTCCGCGTGGGCCGGTATTAGTCCCGCCTTCCTTTTTAGCCAATCTGAAGTCGGTTACAGATACGGCTCCATGTGCTGCTATTCTTACAGCCCGGAAGTTAATAGAAAGTACGGCTATGCTATGCACACCCTCAAAGAGCCATAGTGGCCAATAGTCGAATAGTCCTATCAGTACTTCTCTCTTCTGTATCCCCTCGGTTCACGGTTTACAAAAATCAATATAAAAGCTGAACTCCTAGGCGTCCCTAAGCTTTATTTAACAGGCCAATACCTGCACTTCTATATTGAAACCTTGGTACGAGTGGAGGGACTCGAACCCTCAATCCCTTGCAGGCGACAGATTTTAAGTCTGTAGTGTATACCTTTCCACCACACTCGCAAAACTCTTCAAATTCTTGGTGCGACCAAAGGGACTCGAACCCTTAACCAACAGATTATGAGTCTGCTGCTCTAACCAATTGAGCTACAGTCGCAACGGTACGTTAACACTTACACACAAGCACATTGTAGCATATTTACCTGCGTATGTCAATGCACTTTAACTATAATGGGCAACATGTGTAACCCGGGTAACTTCGGAGCAGCGGGGTCTTTTATATACGTGTAACCGCCGTCGTTGCACTCTTATGATCACTCAAGCGTATGTCTAATACGTTATGGAGCAGCGGGGTCTCTGCAGGAATAGCTAATCTTTTCTCTCTCTTGTTCTTCATATGGCTACCAAATAGCATCGGTAAAGCTACAGTGTAGAAAGTATTCACGAAGGGGATAAAGCATAGAAGGATGTCAAAGTCACTCTCGCTATTTGTAATATCACCAAGAGCATTATTGATTAGAAAGAATAATCCTGATCCAGCAATGCTTGCTAGATACAATGACAATAACGTAAGAGCCATATAGAACATCCTTGTGAATCTATTTATGTATATATGTGACATATATGTTGTATGATCTATGTGTGTGATACATGTCCGGGGAGCAGCGGGGTCTCTGTAGAAGTAATAGTTTATTCTAGATTATCCTAGATCTTCCCGGGAAGAATCAGGAGATTCTTGGCAGAATTGACTCAGATTTTGCCCATTTTGGACAAGAATCAGCGAAAAAATCAGGAGAATTGGCAAGAATTTACAGCATTTTATTAGGGTTTTGGCGAGGTGTGGTGAGCCAGCCACGATGCATAGTT